>WNFA01000230.1_pt1 | contig 43900 bp, 46 predicted proteins | sample 5400481 | NCBI WGS metagenome assembly WNFA01 (sample SAMN13153340, study PRJNA577476) | soil metagenome | isolation source: 120 cm saprolite under Douglas fir tree site 2 hole 1 replicate 2 | place: USA:California | collected 2015-04-18 | reverse complement strand
TCGACGTTTCTGTCTAGTCACTAATGATGGCGATTTTGCCGTCGTGGCCCGGCGGCTGAGAGAGGTAGGAACAATCTGGGGGATGGGGGAAACCAATGCCTCAGGAGCTTTCCGACAGGAATGTGACCAATTTCACCCCTTCTCTATCCCTATGAACCAGCAAACTGGGCAAGGCTTGAAGATCTATTAGCAGGCCTGTACTAATTAACTCATCATCTCAGCTTCTACATACCATGATTAGACTGCTGAGCAGGGGAAATGCCGAAGAACCACAAACCGAAACAGGCTCCTGGTTTGCTCTTAAGCACGAGAAAGCGAAGTCTTTCCTGCAACATTTCCAGTACGGTTATCTATGACGCTGATCTCGATATGATATCCCAAAGCACCGAGATAGCGTTGTAGCGTCCCTAACTGCATATTGGATGCAGCTTTCTCCAGGCGACTAATGGCTTGCTGCTTTAAACCAGCTCGTTCTGCAGCCTTACGCTGTGTCAATCCTTGTTCTTGCCGGATTTGATACAGTATGCAAGCGAGGTCGAGGGCCGTTTCCGCAGCGACATATTCCTGGCGTTCCTCATTGGAGAAAGCAGCAATGTAGTCGTCAATCTCATTATAGGGCCTGGTAGTTTCATTCATATCTGCCGCTCCTCCCAATCTTTTTTATAGGTACGAGCTCGTTCTAGCTCTCCCATATCAACTTTCTGCTGTTTCTTCACATATCCATTGGTCATGATAATCTCTGGCCTTGTCGAAAAAAGAAGAAGACGCGAGCAATGTTCTTGTCACCTATCCGTAGCTCGAAGATATCATCTTTCTGATCTACCAGTTTAGTAAGTGGTGGCCCGTGTCTCTCACTCATCTCTAGCTTTTTAATCCCCGCCACGACGAGTTTGTGAAGTATTCGATCCTGTTTCCTCAAATCCTCCAAGAAGGCGATAACCGGCTTGTTACCCTCTGCGTCGTAGTAAAAGCGTACACTAAACTGCATCTATCACCAGCCATTGCTATGCCCACCTTACAACATCTATGTTGTATTATACACGAGATAGTCTTTTCTTGCAATCCCTATTCATTAGCCCACCACCCGCAGGATGATCTTACCGCGCGTATGACCACCCAGTCCACGTTCGAGGCCTAGCGAGCTTCCGAGAGCGGGAAAACGGTCTCGATCACTGGTCGCACGACGAAAAACATGGCGCGCACAACGTGAGCTTCAGCCTGCTCTCGCGATGGTGGGCTGAAGACGGAGACCAATAGGCCTCCTTTCGCCACAAATATTGTACGCAAGGAATAGCTGGTAAATAGCGTGAAATGTGAGCAACGCAGGCAACGCTTCAAAGCAACGCTTTAGCAACGGTAGCTGCTTTATACTCTCATCAAGGTTGATGCATGAAGGCTGCTCTCAAGAAGCAGACAGAACACACATGGAGGTAAATCAATGGCTGACGTACCTGATCGTCTGTTGCCCGCAAGCCAGCCAGCTGCGTCTGGGGCTGCTCGGGCCGATCTTCCCAAGCCGCTGTCTCGTTCATTGCTGATCCTGCTTACCTGCGGGGTTGCTGGTACTGCGCTGTTTCCGATCATCTATGTGCTTGAGGGCGCGACCCGTCCCGGCTATGATGCCTGGCGGCAAACCATCAGCGCGCTCACCATGGGTCCAGGTGGATGGATACAGCAGCTCGATTTTGCTCTCTGTGGCGTGAGCGTCCTCTGGATGGCATTTGTCTGGCGCAAGATCCTCAAAGGCGGCGTGTGCGCGACCTGGTATCCCATCATTCGTGGCATTGAAGGACTGGGACTGATTGCTATTGCGATCCTCACACAGGACCCGCTTCATACTGTCTTCCTTGTAGTGATCGTGAATGCCATGTGTTTCGGCTTATTCGTCATCGCCCGGCGTTTCTGGAAACAGCCTCTTTGGCGCGGCTGGGCGACATTTTCGGTGGCCTGCGGCCTCTGGCCGATGGTTGTGATGCCCCTCTTCGGTGTCGCCCTGAACACACACGGTGTGTTGAGCGGATATGCTGGCCTCTTCGAGCGCCTGGCAACCAACGCTGACACCATCTGGTCGCTCGTGTTAGTCGCGCTTTTGTGGGTACGCCGGCCAATAGGTGTCTGAGAACTTCCCAGTGGCAAACCCTAATGAATGTTGACGACCGAATGCAGCACTAGACGTAAGCCGTCCTGTAGGGACAAGGGGTGGGGTGGGGTGGATGAGGGGGCCTTGTGCTTGTCCTCGTTGGGGTGCGGCCTGTGTGCTCCACGCAGTCCCCAAGGGATCGCGTTGCCACCAGGACAAGCACCAGGCCCCCACCCATCTCCGCATCCGCCCCTTGTCCCTACAGAACGCCGGGGACGCACGCATCCCGATGGGCGTGATTACCCTCTTCGATTGGAAAAATTCATCAGCCGAAGCCGAGACTGGGAGAGTACAACGAAGGCATCACAAAACAATATAGGGCGCGAATTTCTCGCGCCCTATATTGTTTTGTGGTGGCGAAGGCTTACGCCTGTCCGATATCGGTAGAGCCGCTTGTGCTTTCGCCCTCGCCGGTCGCCTGACCCTGAGCTGATCCGTAGATCATATCAGAGAGCTCCTTATGCGAGCGATCAAGGAATGCGCGCAGTTGTGACAGGCGCTCCTTGTTCTCGAACGCGCCCTTGCCGGCGATAGCAAAGAGCCGGGCCACCTCTGCAGCCTCAGTACGCAGCGCCAGAAGTTCCTCGGGTGCGCTCCAGTGCTGACCTGGACCATAGCCAGGGCCAAAGTGACCTCGTGGACCACCAAACCCGTGTCTATGGCCGAAGGGGCCGCGTGGACCCTGCCAACCGCGTGGGCCGCCAAACCCACGTCCGAAACCAAATGGGCCGCGTGGACCTTGTCCCTCACGTGCCATCCAGGGCGGCGTCCAGCCCTGCCAGTTAGCTTCCTCTCGGGAAGCTCCAGATTGTCTGTTAAATTCACCAGACATTGTTCTTAATCTCCTTTCAATTGAGAGAACCTTGCGATATATCGCATCTACCAAATGAAACAATGCGATATATCGTTATATTCCCATTACGATATATCGCATTGAAAGTTGCAAAAATGTTACCCTCTTATAAAGAGAGACGGTTCTCCGTCCTTCCGGATACTGCTGGCGAACTCTCTCCGTCTGCTCCCTCTCCACGCAGTGGAGAGGGCTGGGGCAAGAATGCTCCGGGGGAGCATTACAAAGGCCGCCGCCCTTAGGATTCGCCAGCAGTATCCTAAAGGATGTAGACCCAGAGAGACCCAGGGCTTGACAACCCTGTGATCGCATGTTAGTATCACCAATATGAATATACCCAGGTTGAATATAGTCACGATAAAAAGAGGTAACGATGCAATCTGACCAACCTGATCCCGAAACCATGCTCCCGCTGACCCCGGCAGTCTTCAACATCTTGCTGGCGCTCGCGGATGGTGAGCGGCACGGTTATAGTATCATGCAAGAAATCACCGGCCAGACGCAGGGCAAACTGCGGATTGGTCCAACCACGCTCTATCGTTCGATCAAGCATATGCTGGAGGATGGACTGATCGTCGAGTCGGACGAGCGACCAGACCCGGCGCTGGACGACGAGCGCCGCCGCTACTACCGTTTGACCGACCTGGGGCAGCGTGTGGCCGCTGCTGAGATGAGCCGCCTGGAGCAGACGCTCGCCGTTGCGCGCAGCAAGCCCTTGTTGGGTAGCCTCGGCCCGGCCAGAACTGGGAAAGGAGTTTAGACATGGCGCGGACTGCACCCACACGCCCACTGCCAAAAATCATCGCCTTGTCCCTGCTCCTCTATCGCTGGTTGCTCAGCCTGGCACCAGGAGCGTTTCGCCGTGACTATGCAGCACCCGCGCTGCAAGATTTCCGCCAGTGCTGCCGCGACGCCTACCAGAAACAGGGGTCACCTGGTGTGCTACGCCTGTGGCCGGGGCTTTTGGGCGAAACCATACCTGGATTGCTGGCCGAATATCTGATCGAACTCTTTGGAAGGAAACGCCCGATGCTCCCTACCGTACGTCGCTCGATGGTCGCCGTCTTCTGGGCTTTTGTCCTCTTTCTGTTCGCCTCTATTGCCCTGGGTGGAATCTTATCTTAGAGGAGAGGGAAGATGAGACTTTCGCTGTACCATGTCCTGGGGAAAGCGGAAGTGATGATATATTTCCATATCACCATTTTATCCTGAGCAACCACCATAGACAACTGGGCGATTCAATGGTAATTCGGTTCTGTGTTCGTTGCGGACTCTCGCATCATTTGGGCTGGACGTTCCCAAACGCTCTAGGGATAGAGGTTCCATATCCATTGAACATAAATATGCGTGCGCCAATTTGGCAGCATATCAAGGAAAACGAGCGGGACACGACGGTTTCTGATCTATGTCCAGTAGAACAAGGGAGCGATGCTTCAAAACGAAGGTATCTACTGGTTCCTAAGAACTAACCAATTCGCCAACGCTGTCAAACCATGACAGCAAAACCGACGATTGACAGCGAACATCAGCGAACAGCGCAAAAACCTTTCAGGCACTTCATCAAAACAACATAGTGCTGGATAAAGCAGGCCCAAATGGAATAGCTCTAGTAGCAGTCATCAAGGGAAGCCTGTTGCCACATTATGGCATTACTACTCACGAGTACTACCTTTCCGACCGGCTGAGCGAAGCGCACTCCTTGCAGCTTGCCTGAGCGAAGCTAGGACGCAGTCCGTTGGCAAGATGGCTTTCAAGAAGGACGCAGTCCGTTGCCGGTCGGAATAAGATCGAGTCATTCAGGAGTATCGATCATGAGCACCTCATTGGTGGTCGCTAAAGAGCGTCAGCCAAGCTTCCCGTCTGGTTTAAGGCAGAAGCAAGCCAAAAATAAAAAAAATACGGCGCAAATGCGCCACAGTTGCGCCCTATTCGATGCTCTATCGATTTTTGTGTAATGCTATGCAACGGGACAGCGTTCAACCCGGTCCAGACCTGGCTTTCGGGCTTTGCTGCTATGTGCCGTTCCACAACAACAGTTGGTACGGCCTCCAAAAACACCCGCCTCCCACTTCTGGCATGGTTAGCAATTACCTCATTGTGCTGGCGTTGTATCGTGGACGGGAAGCGAGGGCAATTGCCAGGCTCTATAGCCCACTTCTGTATCTTCCACCAGTATGGAGTGTGGCAGACGCAGTAATCTCCGGACGGCCCAGATATCGCCGGCAGATCCCGAGATGTTGCCCGCTGTGGCGAAGATGCTGTAGGAGGCAAGCGCGGGCGAGACGAGCGTGAAGATAATGCCAGCCAGGGTGATGACGACAAGAGGAGCCAGGCCAACCACAAGGTACTGGTTGCGCTGAAAAAGCTGGTCTTTTGCGCCGCAGTAAAGCGCGTATGGCAGCCTGGCACCGAAGTAGGGTTTGCCGCCCCAAAGCGTGAAAGCTGCCGCGTGAATCACTTCATGAAGCGGCAAGACGAGAATATAGCCCACAATGTTGATTACCAACCAGAGGAGCAATCCCCAGCCTCCTATGCCTGTAATGCCGGTGTGAGTTTGCCGGGTGTATGCAGCAAAGGTGAGTAAACCGAAGAATACTCCTCCTATCAGCAACAGGAGCAGGCTCAAGAGGGCCAAAGGACGCAATTGTGCTGGCTGTAGCAGTTCTATTTCTTCAAGCTTGCGCAAGTGCCCGGCGTTGATGGCTTCCTGCTGCTCATCGCGCGTACGCGGGTGGAAGCGGTCGATGAGTGTTAAGGAGGACATTGTCTTCATCTTATCCCTTGCAGTCGTCAAATCGCGTTGCGCAGCCTGGCTATCGCCTGGGCAACGCTTTCGTGCTCGTTGTAGACTGCCGAACCCGCTACGAGCAGATTAGCCCCGGCTTTTACAACCAGTGGAGCGGTTGCTTCATGAATGCCGCCGTCCACTTCTATGTCGCAGTGCAGGTTCCGCTGCGTAATCACCTGGCGCAGGCGCGTAATTTTTGGCAGCGTCTCGGGGATGAATTCCTGACCGCCGAAGCCGGGGTTGACGGTCATGATCAGCACCATGTCGAGCAAGGAGAGGATGTCTTCGAGTAAGAAGATAGGCGTTGAGGGTGTGAGCGCTACGGCGGCCATTTTTCCTGCTGTTTTGATCATCTCAATAAGACGGTGGAGGTGTGGGCTTACCTCCTGGTGTATGATAATGACATCGGCCCCCGCGCTTGCGAAATCTTCGATATATTGTTCGGGGTTGGTAATCATGAGGTGGGCTTCAAGAGGGAGTGAGGTGCAGCGGCGTACAGCTTCTACGATCATGGGTCCCATGGTGATGTTGGGGACGAAGTGCCCGTCCATGACATCGACCTGGATGCGTTGGGCGCCAGCCGCCTGGGCATCGCGCACCTGGTCGCCCAGGCGGGTAAAGTCGGCGGATAGAATTGATGGGACGATACCTATACTCATAGCAAGGCTTCCTCTAGGCTTGAATGATGTTCTGTGCCACGGCTGTATCCAGCATCCACACGACTTCGCCATGTGGGGGACGCACGATCTGGGCCGGGTACTCGTCTGGCTGGTATGGGCCTTCGAGTACAGCATGCAAGGCATCCGCTTTATCCGCGCCTGTCACTAAAAACAATACGTTGCGTGCTGCGTTCAGCACCGGTGGTGTGAATGTCAGGCGGTCGGGCGGCGGCTTGGGGACCGAGACCGGTATGACCAGGCGCTGTTGTTCGTGCAAAGATGCCTGGTGTGGGAAGAGCGATGCCGTGTGGCCTTCTGGTCCCATGCCAAGCTGGATAAGATCAAAACTGGGTATGCCATTTGTCCCAAAGGTACGCTGCATTTCCTCAGCGTACGCCTGGGAAGCCGCGTAACGATCAGGTTGATCGGCAGGCATGTAGTGTACTTGCTGCACGGGAATGGGTATCTGGCTCAGGAGCACTTCGTGGGCCATGTGGTAGTTGCTGTCAGGGCTGTCGGGTGGTACACAACGCTCGTCGCTCCAAAATATGTGAACGAGCGCCCAATCGATCTGGCTGCGGTATGGTTCACTTCCAAGGAGTCCATACAATGTTCTGGGTGTTGTGCCGCCCGATAACGCTATGGTAAAACGGCCACGGGTGACGATAGATTCGCTGGCGATACGCACGACGTATTGTGCTGCCTCATAGCTGAGTGTATCGATATCAGGATAAATTGCGATATGCATCGGCCTCTCCTACGAGTCTTCTGATAACATCTCGGCCACCTCTAGAAGTGTTTGTTCAAAGAGATAATCGTGTCCCAGTATCTCTAGCTCGTCGCGTAGTAGCTCACCCTCGTTGTTTTCTGCTGCGAGGCTTACGGTGCGCTTGGGCCGGGTCTCGTGCGAGAGTTCGACCGAGGTTAAGACAGTATTTAGATCCTCTTCGCGACTGATAGTGAAAGTGGCCTGCTTGTTTTCCATTTTGCTCACCAGGCGTACCAGGCAGATTGAACCTGGACGCATCTCGGTTTGGACGCGCGGGCGAATAGATATGCTTGCTATATTGCCGAGCTTTCCGGTTTTACTGCGAATTGGGGTAAGTGAGCGGGTTGTACGCAGATTGGCCGTGCGCTCCATGATCCAGTGGTAAGTGCCGCTGGCGGTGTCAAGATACTCTTTCGATACCATCGTCCAGCCGAGGCGTGCCTTGAGCCAGCCCGCGAGGAGCAGCGCTCGTGTCGGATTCGGCGAAACATCTCCTTGCTCAGTACGCGTTGGCACGGCGAGGGGTGCGACGGCATGTTCGATTTCGATAGAATCTACTCCCGCGAGGTATGGCCTGTATTCCGGGACATCGAAGAACTGTATGGTCAGCTGCCTCCAGGGAGTAAGCCGCCCCCAGTTCAGGTCGCTCAGCGCGCTGTCGGGTGATGCCTGGAACAGTGCAGCGAGCGTGCGAATATCCTGCTCGGGGCTGAAGAAGCTGGTGGAATCGACGATGATCCTGTTGCTTAAATCGACAAGACCGGCAAAAGTAGGGTCGTTCTGGTCGGGGGGATCACCGAGCCACCACAGGTAGACCGGCAGGTCTGGCTTGAGTAAAGGTTGTATGATATTTGCCGCAAAACGAATGCTACTGCCTGAAGCCAACATCGTTGTTTGCTCGAAGCAGTGGCGCATCAGGTCTGAGATTACCGAGAAGCAGCGCAACGTGACCCACGCTGTGATAGCGTTGGGGCTATTCTCGCTGCTGTCAAGAATCAGGATGACCACGCGGCTCAGGTGCGTGCTTGATAATTTACGCAGGATAATACTGACCCGCTGGGCAGTTTCAACGTCGGGCGCACAGATGATGAGATTTAAAACGCTGGTGCGTACACTGAGGTTGGCACCAATGCGCAGGTTGTCAGCAGACATTCTCCACAAGGAGGAAAGAACGTCTTCAACTTCCTCCATGCGTACAATTTTTCCCGCCCAAGGTAGATGTATGCCTGGGTCATTGAGGGTCTCATTAGTCATTCCAGTTTCCCTTGATCTTTAAAAGAACGGCATTGTTCTTGTATAGCGAACGACCTGGTAGTCTAGAGCAAAAGAACGGTTTAACGGTACGAAACAGGCAGCTTACGCTCTTTCGTACTAGGGACGACGCCACCTGCGACCGTCGCGCCAGATGAATTCATCGGCGGCTTCAGGTCCCCATGTTCCAGACTCGTAGGTCAGGATGCTCTCCGGAGGCTGGTTTTGCAATTCGTCCAGGATACCCTGTACAAAGGTCCACGCGGCTTCCACTTCGTCGCGTCGAGTAAAAAGTGTCGAGTCACCCAGCATACAATCGAGTAAGAGGCGTTCGTATGCCTCGGGTTGTTCGCGTACAAAGGAAGAGCCATAGAAGAAATCCATATTGACGGAGCGAATCTGCATTTCGGAGCCTGGCACTTTTGCACCAAACTTCAGTGAAATGCCCTCGTCAGGCTGAATACGCAACGTGAGCACATTTGGCTCAACCTGCCCGTGCGCATCGCTGCGCTTGAAAAGCATGAGCGGCGCTTGCTTGAACTGAATCGCGATTTCAGAGACTCGTTTGGGTAAATGTTTACCTGTGCGGAGGTAAAACGGGACTCCAGCCCAGCGCCAGCTGTCGATGAATACCTTCAGCGCTATATAGGTTGGTGTTATCGAGCGAGGCGAGACGCCTGGCTCCTCCCGGTAGCCTACAACCTGCTTGCCCCCTACCCAACCTGGACCGTATTGCGCACGTATCAAATTCGTTTCGACTTCATGACCGGTCAATGGTTGCAAGGCATGCAAGACTTTGACCTTTTCATCGCGTACCGCATCAGCATCGAAGGCGATGGGGGGTTCCATGGCGACCAGGGAGAGCAATTGGAGCACGTGGTTCTGCAGCATGTCGCGGATGGCTCCTGACTCTTCATAGTATGCCCCGCGACCTTCCAGGCCGATATTCTCAGCCACGGTGATTTGTACGTGGTCGACATAGCGCCGGTTCCACACGGGTTCAAAAATGCCGTTTGCCAGGCGAAAGACCAGGATATTTTGCACAGTTTCTTTGCCGAGGTAGTGATCGATGCGATACACTTGTTCCTCTCTAAAGACTCTTGCAACCTGGCGGTTAAGCTCTCGAGCCGAGGCCAGATCATGCCCAAAGGGTTTTTCGACGATAATACGCGTCCAACCCTTGCGGTTCTTGTTCAAGCCAGCCGCGCCAAGGTTATGGATGATTTCAGGGTACTGGCTGGGAGGCGTCGAGAGGTAAAAGATGCGATTGCCAGAGGTACCGCGCTGCTGGTCGAGCGTATTCAGGACAGTATTGAGCTTCTCATAGCCCTTTAGATCATGAAAATCGGCTTGCAGGTAACAGATGCCCGAAGCAAAGCTTTCCCATACCTGTGGATTGACCGGCTTCTGACGCGAGTACTGGTTGATGGATTCAAGCGCCTGCTCGCGAAATTGGTCATCGCTGTAAGGACGGCGTGCAAAACCGACGACCGAGAATCCGGCAGGCAGCGGGTGTTCCAGCGCTAGATTATAGAGCGCCGGCAGTAGTTTCCTATGCGTCAGGTCACCTGTCGCCCCAAAGATGACCATGACGCAAGGTTCAGGGCTGTGTTTAATGCGTAGCCCCTCGCGCAGGGGATTGGGAGCCTCCACTACACTCCGTTGAGGCATGCGTTATCTCCTCATTTACTTCATCTTGTACCGATTCTCTCCATGATGGTTTGCTTTTTGCTTTCAATGCCCTTGAAAAGCTCGTGGAAAGAATCGGCGAACTTTTGCACTCCCTCGTCCAGGAGTTGCTGAGTCACCTGGTCGTAATGGATGCCGACTTCTTCGAGGGCCGCAAGTTCCGCCTTAGCCTGTGGGACGTTGTCCTCGATGCTCAGGCGAACTCGTCCATGATCGCGGAAGTTCTCGATGGTTTCAAGCGGCATCGTGTCCACGGTATTGGGGCCAATTAGCTCCTCGGCGTAGAGCACATCACGGTATGCGGGATTCTTCGTGCTCGTGCTGGCCCATAGGGGTCGCTGCACGTGCGCGCCACTGTGCTTGAGTGTCTCGAAACGCGGCGTGTTGAAAATGCCTTTGAAGTCCTGGTAAACCAGGCGCGCATTGGCAATAGCGGCCTTGCCTTCGAGGGACTTCAGCTTCTGCTGCTCCGCGCTGTCGTCGGTAGCTTTGATCTTGTCTTCCAGCACTTTATCGACCAGGGTATCGACGCGGCTCACAAAGAAGCTGGCAACCGAGGCAATATGGCTGATATCTTTGCCTTCGGCATTACGGTTCTCAAGGGCAGAGAGATAGGCATCGGTAACTTTGCGATAGAAGTCAATCGCAAAGATCAGCGTAATATTGATGTTGATGCCCTCGGTGAGAGCCTGCTGAATGGCTGGAAGCCCTTCTGGGGTTGCCGGAATCTTGACCAGCAGGTTTGGGCGATCCACCAGCTTCCAGAAACGGCGCACTTCAGAGATGGTGCCCTCGGTGTTGTGTGCCAGGTCGGGTGAGACTTCGAGACTTACGAAGCCGTCCTGCCTGTTCGTCCTGTCGTAGATGGGACGCAGTATGTCGGCTACAGTTTGAACGTCTGTTATGACAAGCGCTTCGTAGATCTCGTTTGTGCTCTTCCCTTCCTTAATGAGCTGTGTGATCTGCTCATCATACGCATCGCCATGGCTGATCGACTTCTGAAAAATGGTGGGGTTTGCTGTGACGCCCACGACGCCGTCTTCGTCGAGCAATTTTTTAAACTGGCCGGAGACGAGCTGCGCCCGGTCGATGTTATCGTACCAGACACTTTGCCCGTACTCTTTTAGTTGAAGCAAAGGATTGGTCATCTTTTTTCTCCTTGGTGGTAGTTCCCGTTGGGGTATCTATACTTACTTCGAATGTATTGTGTACGAACGGACGCAATACGTTACGGCTGTGCAAATTTTAATAGTCCAGGACGGCTTCTTGTAAGTATCCCTTCCTTATAAATAATAAATAATCTTCTCAAGTCAACATTTCGCAAGGCGAGACCTACATTACAGTATATCACGTGGTAAGCCGGTACAGAGTTTTCCTGGTGATTACCTAGAAGTAAAAAGGACAGGGGAAGGGGATGGTAAGTTGCAAAGGTGAGAGTAGTAACGGAGAAACTGCCAGCGCAACAATCTCACGCACCCCTACGAATGATGATTACTCTCAACCTATTGACAACCGCAGTGTAAACCGATATAATGTATATGGAATGTAAACCGGAATGTAAACCAATACAGGAGGGCGTAATGGACAATATGGATGAGTTACTTCCAATTTACGATCAGGTGATTTTTAATAATTCTTGCCTGGAATTGTGCCTTGCGCAGCTTAAATATCCGCCCATTCAGCGTTTCCTTGATGATAATTATATGATAAGCATCAGGGAGGCGCTTGCAACTGAATATCCTCTTGTAACTACTGAGCAAGCGATGAACATTGTTATTAGTCCACAAGGTGTAATAGGTCAGACTCCTGGTGCTAGTATGTTACGTTTTACTAGCATTGATTCGCGCTGGTCGGTCGTGCTCTCCAGCGAGTTTATTTCACTGGAGACTCGAGAATATACCAATGTTACCGAGTTTTCAACTCGCTTTGCCAGCTTACTACGCTACATCGATACTCATTTTAATCCTCGCCACCAACTACGCTTCGGCTTACGTTATATTAACGAGTTCCGTTACCCCAAAGGCGACAATTATAAAGCATGGACGCAGCTTCTCAATTTCGAATTACTTGGTTTGGGTGCACGAGGAGTCCTTGGAGGTAGGGTTGAACAGACTCTTGGGGAGGTGCGTACCAAGCGTTCCGATGGTTCTTTGCTTGTTCGCCATGGTTTTCTTCAGGGTACTACAATCGTACCTACTCTGAATCATCCCCCGAAAACTGGCCAGTTCTATCTTCTTGATCTCGATTATTACAACGAGACGCCTGCTACATTTGATGCGCAGGCCCCCATCGAGCAAATGCGTAGGTATAATGACATCCTCTACCGGGTTTTTCGTTGGTCAATTGGCGAAGGTGAGCTTTACCAGTATCTGAGAGGAGAAGCATGAGTACCTATACTTCACCTATACCTCAGTGGGTTGACCCGTTGCGCAATTTCACTCTTGGAACTAGTGTGGCAGCCCTCTTTCTCGTACCTACTGCGAGCTATACTGTTCTTGTGGTCGAGCAACAACCAGTACATAGTGGGATTGAGTTTGTAGTTACTCTTACTGATGGATTCGCTAGTTCGCGTCCTCTCTTTAGTGCGACGTCCTCTGGTCTTGAAACTCCTACTTTTCAGAAGACTACACAGCAAACAAATGATAAGATTGAGCTTGATAGAATACCTCATATGTTACGAGATATGAGCGGTTTGCCTGTTGAGACACTGGCCTCTTTAGCCCATGTAAGCCGTAATGCCTATTATAAGTGGCTTGATGGTAAAGGAGTCAGCGATGAGCACGCTATACGTCTTACTGAATTGCTCGATACTTTTCGTACTATTTATGATTTACGTGGTCCTGCTCTCAAAGAATTTCTGGAGGCATCGGGCCCAGCCGGAAGGCCTATTGATTTGCTTATCGCTGGTAAGAATGATGTTGTGATTGGCCTTGCATTACGTCCTCTTCCAGTCCATATAGATTCGGATAGTGTGTCTAAGGCTGCCCGTGATATAAGTGGCTTGTCTGGTTGGGTTCGTCCTGCTGCAAGGCTTAACTGGAGAGCACCTCATTTGTCGGCCAGTGAGCTTGCTCGTGCCCTTGATCGGCTTAGTCCACGACCTCAGTTTAGTCATGCCGAATCTTTTAATGGTACTGACGAGAATGATGAAGCATTTGTAGCATGGGGCTTTGTTTGGGGGTAAACAATGGCTGACAATAAGCTAGGAGAGCATCTGTATAATTCTGGTTGGCGTCAGGGAGTTTTGTTGCCTCCCCTGCCTTGGAGCGTGATTTATCGAAGCGATGACCCCCTCAGTAAAATTGCTAAGACAGCAAAGAGCCAGAGTGAGCAGAGGGAGATTCCTGCCGCAACGGGCTTGCCACTGCACGGCATTGGCATCGCTTCGGGTATTACTCGCCAAGAAGATTACCTGGTAATAGCTAGCCAGGACTGTGACATCGTTCGTAGCCTAAGTGAAGAGCCAAACATTGTTGCCATGCGTGCCTTTACCACTGAAAATAGCAGTATTTTGGGGTATGCAGATAGCAATAGCACTCACTACTTTCTCTTAGATCGCAATCGAGGATTGGTTGCTGAGTCTTCTGTTATGGCTCTCATTGAGAAACCGGTGCTTCTGAACTTTACGCCTGAAACAGGCGCTTGTGATAGCATTACTCAAGAGAGGTTCGCTCGTTGGATAGCCCATCGTTTCGATAGGCCGGCATTTCATGATGATGTCGTTGGTGCAGTCATCAAGCCAATATTAGACAATCTATCACAAATGCAGAAGGATGATGATCCCGATCTCGATGCCCTGGTTAATGTGAAAGAAGTGCGCCTCGCCAAAATTGTTGGGAAGCCACCTTTTGACGTGCGTCTGTTGTTTATCATTCCGGAGGAAGGACTTTCTGACAACGGCGTTGCTTTAGCTCATCTTGTCTCTCGGATGCGTAGGTGGTTCAACCCACTTGCGGCGCACTTGATTGCGTGGGATGCACGTCATCTGTATGAAATTACGGTTGGAGATTATCTCGATACTCAGCAGATTTATCTCGAACAGTACACTTATCAGGGCCAAATTATTCAAGGACTGCTTCCCACAACCAATATTTGAAAATTTAAGAAAGGAATAACATCAGGTAGCTTTTCTGGCTTTCTGCTGCAACTCGTACAGCTTACCGATTGCTTCAATGGGGGTAAGTTCATCGATGACAAGCTGTTTAATTTCCTCGATCAGGGGATGCTGCTCGGCAGAGAAAAGGGTCATTTGCGTGACGGCAGGCGCCTGGATCTCTTGCATTGCCTTGCGACGGGCTTTCGCATCGCCTCTTTGCTCCAGCTCCGCCAGAATCTCCTCGGCGCGGTGAATAACCGGGCGCGGGATGCCTGCCAGTTGTGCCACGTGTACGCCGTAGCTTTTGTCTGCTCCCCCGGGTACGATTTTATGCAGGAAGACGACATGCCCCTCCTCTTCTGATACGGCTACATTCATGCATTGGACATGGGGCAACATCTTTGCCACTTCGACCAGTTCATGGTAATGGGTGGCGAACAACGTGCGCGCCCCGCTGCGCCGGTTGTTGTGCAGGTATTCCACGACCGCACGCGCGATTGCCAGCCCGTCATAGGTACTTGTGCCGCGCCCGATCTCATCGAGGATGACCAGGCCGCGAGGTGTGGCATGATGCAGGATGGTGGCGGTCTCGACCATTTCGACCATAAAGGTGCTCTGGCCCGTTGCCAGGTCATCCTGCGCTCCGATGCGGGTGAAAATGCGATCCACCAGCCCGATCCTGGCTGCTTCAGCCGGAACGTAGCTGCCGATCTGTGCCATGAGGACGATGAGCGCAACCTGGCGCAAATAGGTTGACTTGCCTGCCATGTTGGGGCCGGTGATGATCAGAATCTGCGCGTCTGCAGTGGAGAGCTGCGTGTCGTTCGGAATGAAAGGGGTTTCTACCTGCGACTGCTCGATCACGGGGTGGCGCCCAGCCACGATATGAATGTCTTCTCCATCGTCGAGTTGTGGCCGGCAGTAATTATGCTGCGCAGCCACTTCCGCCAGGCTCAGGTACACGTCAATTTCTGCAAGTGCATGGGCAGTATTCAGCACACGCTCGGCAGCGTTGACGGCTATCTCCGCACGCACTTGCGCGAACAGTTCGCTCTCAAGTTTGCCAATCCTGTCCTGTGCGTTCAGGACCAGCGTCTCGTACTCCTTGAGGTCGGGGGTGATAAAGCGTTCGCCTGTCGAAAGTGTCTGCTTGCGCACATAGTCGGCGGGCACGCGACTCAGTTGTGAGTTCGACACCTCGATGAAGTAGCCGAAGACCTTTGTATAGCCAACTTTGAGCGTGGAAATACCTGTACGTTTGCGCTCGCGCTGCTCCATCCCCGTGATCCACTTCTGCCCGTTTTGCGAGGCCTCCTTCACCTGGTCAAGCTCTGCGCTGTAACCAGGGCGCATCACGCCTCCCTCAGATGGACTTAACGGCGGCTCATCTACAAGCGCCGACTCGATCAGTTGTATGACATCGTCGTTGTTCGCGAGTCGTTCTACCAGCTGTGCTACCGAGGGCATTGAGGCCCCGGCACCGGCAGGCAAGCTTGCCTGCACCTCGGAGGCGGCACGCAGGCCGCTCGCCAGCGCTACAAGGTCGCGTGGGGTGGCAATGCGCTGGCGCACGCGGTTAATCAGCCTTTCAATGTCTCCAGCTTTTTTGAGGGCTTCTACCAGCCGTGCCTGGGTCAATGTATCGGCCAGGAGTTCGCTAATAATCTGCTGGCGGCTCTGCAGTTGCCCGATATTGAGCAAAGGTTCGCTGATCCAGCGACGTAATAGCCGGCCTCCCATGGGGCTGCGCGTTTTATCCAGCACCCATAAAAGCGACCCCTTGACGGATCCACTGCGTCCACTCTCAAAAAGCTCAAGATTGCGCCGCGTATGGGCATCCAGGGTCATAAATCCGGAGATGGAGTAGGTTTCCAGCGAGGTCAGCTGGCGCAGCAGTCCCTTTTGTGTCTCCTGCAAATACGCCAGTACCGCCCCGGCGGCACGGATGGCCAGCGGCAGGTGAGCGCAGCCAAAGCCCTCCAGCGAAGCGACCTCAAAGTGGGTGAGAAGGCGGTGTCGTGCATCCTCTTCCGTGAAATAGCGCGCATCATATGGTGTCACGTGCCCGGCAACCCCCTGCAAGAGGCGAGCGAGGGGGGCGATGTCATCCTCGTCCCCGTCTTCGCCGGATGAGGGTGAGGTCTGGGAATCTCCAAAGGTGGCATGCGTGATCGCTATGGTCGCTTCGATGTCAGCATTGGGATTACCATTGCTGCCAACCCTGGTTACTGGCTTCTCGCTCATCACAGCCGCCAGCCAGCGTCGTTTGCGCGATGCGGCGCCCTGGGAGCTATAGTGCGCTTCGACGATCACCTCGGCGGGGCTGACACGCGCTATTTCCTGCTGCAGCGCCACCTCCGGCTCGTGTGTGTTGAATTGGGTCACGGCAAATTCGGCGGTAGTGATATCGACATAGGCTATGCCTACCGCGTTGCGCCCCAGGACCACGCCTGCGAGAAAATTGTTGCGTTTGGCAGCCAGCATGGTTGGATCGATTACGGTGCCAGGGGTGACGATGCGCAGGACTTCGCGGTCTACCAGCCCTTTTGAGAGCGCGGGATCGCTTGTCTGTTCGCAGACGGCTACGCGGTAGCCCTTGCTCACGAGCCGTGCTATGTAGCCATCAACGGCGTGATGCGGAACGCCGGCCATGGGTGACTTTTCGCCCCGCCCGAAATCACGACGTGTCAGGGCAATCTCGAGTTCGCGAGCTACAATCTCCGCGTCTTCGTCGAACATCTCGTAGAAATCTCCCATGCGAAAGAAGAGGAGTGTATCGGGGTACTGGCGTTTAATCTGCAGGTATTGTGTTCGTACCGGACTGTGTACGGGATGTTCTTTTGCGTAGTCTTCGAATAACACTGTGTCGCACCTCTACAGGCCTTCTTTATATATATCGTTCAATGGCTATCATGCCGCTTGCGGTTGCATCGCCTCTACAACTCCGATACCAGTATAAGGCTATTACTCTTTGGCGTCAATTTGCTTTAATCCTCTATCTTGTGTATACCCGGAAAGTCCCGAAATGAGGAAAAATAGCCTGGAGGAGAGGTTTATCTTCAATACGTACACGGCTGGAACATAGTTCATGTAGGGAGGAGACAGTGTTATCTATGGTGCTCGTGGTGATTGTGCTCTTCGGTGGAGTGTTTGCTGTGCTGGTGATCGAAAATTTCTCTGCTTTTGCTGCAGTCACGCGACTGTCGTTCTTTCTATGGCAGACACCTCCATTACCAGTAGGCTTGTGGTTACTGATCTCGTGCCTGTTTGGGGCATGCATGCTGTATTTAGCCTCGGCAATAGCAGCTATACAGGAGCGTCGTGAGCTGCGCATGCTACGCCAGCGCGTGGCGGAACTTGAGCAGGTACAGGTGAAGATGACAAGCGGTCCGCTGCAGGCTTTTCCTCCCCCGGTTGTGCCTATGCCTGGAATTCACGGTCCTTTACCACCATCGTCTCCTCAATAAGGCAAGGTTCAATTTGGACGAATTGTCCTTGACCGTTTGAACAGTCACACAGTGTCACCCTGAGCACATGCGCTCCGCTCAGTGTAAACTCCGCGAAGGGTCTGTCGTGATCGGCAGCGAGATCCTTCGCTGCGCTCAGGATGACAGGGCTGGACCTTTCTGTTGGGTAGGAACTGTCACGTTCATTTGAACCATGCCTAAGCTTGCAATAGTCGCAGGCTGTTTGTCCCGCAGAGGCTCAGCTAGCACCAAATAGTCTTAAGGATGCGCATGATGAAGTTGGGTCGTTTTGTTACGACCGTGTTTTGTGGATGCGGCTCGCCGTCTTGCGGAACACCGGCCTGGACGTTCGCCTCATCTTTCTCACTATCAGCGTGAGGCGCCTCGGATGGTACAGGCTCTTCAATCTGCTGCGGTGGCTCGGGCAAGGTAAGTGAGGGTTCTTCCTGAGCAGGAACAATTTCAACAGACTCCTGTAGAGTGGGTTGTTCGATAGCGGAGAGAGGACTGCTCTCGACAGGAGGTGATTCGTCGAGCATGACATGCTCCTGCAAAGTGGTTTCACTTTCAGAAACTGGCACATGCTCCACTGAAGCGGGCCTGGTATCCTCCTCAGTGGCGGGTTGGGCGTCCTCCTGGATAACGGGCTGTTGACCGTTGGAACTATCGCCGGCGGCAAGTGATTCTTCCGGAGCAATGAACTCCTGGCTGCCAGGCTGCTCGTTGGGAGAAGTGAGGAGGGCTTCGGCAGCGGCGGATTCTTCTGGTGAAGGGATATATTCCTCAAGGGGAGGAGCAGTCTCTTCAAGAGAAGTTTCTTCAAAAGCGGGCGCAGGTTCCTGCTCTGCTGGCACGCCGGTTTGTTCCAACACGGCCTCTTGTTCTACAGGGGTCTCAGTAGCGGAACTGACTTCGACTGGATGGGACTCTTCTACCACGGGCACAAAACCGGCGTCCTCCTGTGAGGTAGCTTGCACAGCATCGATATCAGAAGCCGGTATCGCAGAGGTCTCTTCTACTGCAGGTGCTGGTTCCGGTTCTCCAGGGGGAGAAATCGCTTCTGCGGCAGCAGGTGCGCCGGCGACCACAGGGATGGGTGCAGCTTCCTCCGATGACGAGAGTGTGATTGCCGGTCGTTTGAGGGTCGTTTCCAGCATTGATGTTTCGTCTTCATCCTCATCGCTGTTGAGTTTTTGGAGAAATAACTCTGTGGTGGCCTCGACCTGTTCTACTTCGACAGCAACGGATTCTTCAGCAGGAGATGACGTACTGGTATCCTGGATTGAGCCAATCCAGTCATAAGCTCCCTCTAACGCATGTCTACACCATTGTGTATAGTCATCGCGAATGAAGTCATCGAGCTGCTCGCAGTAATCGAGTCGCTGCATCGTTTGATCCAGCCAGTTCTCGCCGCGCTCAAGCATGCGGTCGAGGAGTTCAACGTCGTTTACACCGTTTGCTTGCAGCCGCGCAAGCGTTGCAAGAGCGATAGCTGATGGTTGGACAGTCTGCATGCGCTCTGTAATATCGAAGATTTGCAGGTACAGGTCGTCAACGCGGGTTTGTAGAGTTGCGATCTGCTGTTGCAGGTGCCACTGCTGGTAGCCGGCGTAGAACTGCTCGATGTCGCGCTGGTTCAGCCCTGCGAAAATGTCATCGACGCTATACGAGCCGTTTTGCGGGGAGGTGTTACTCATGGGAATCCTCCTGCTGCTCGGCTGGCACAGGTGCTGCGGAGGAATGTCGTCCCCAGCGTTCTATCCAGCGCTGCACCAGGCGGTTAGTGCGCATGGTTTCCTGGTCAATGGGCCTGGCACCTTCCGCGTTGTTAGAGGAGACAGTAATTTTGCGCAGCCACCAGGGTAGTTCAAGCCTGGGATCGGTATGTGCATGTTCATCGAAAAATGCCAGCATGTCTTCGGGCAGCAGCTCGATTTCGGGATGGTTGACGGATGATGAAGCGTTCTCTGCACCCGGCGTGTAATCCTCGATCTCATGTGGGCCGAAGTTCGGCAGCCCTCCCCAGTTCAAAAGCGCCGGCGAGATTGATGCCCCAGGTTTTGCCTGCCCCATGTCAGATGGTGAGGATGTGGTTGTTGCACCTGTAGTACTTTTTGGGGGAGCCTTATACCGTTGCAGATGCGCAGCCAGTGCCTGTATGAGCGGATTATCTGCTAGAGATGCTGACTGCTCCTGTTCCTGCTCCAAAAGATCAAGGCGACTCTGCGCTTGAGCCAGCTCTGCCTCAAGCGCCTCTAATTGGGCACGCAGGCGCCTATCGATTTCTTGATAGCGTAACCATTGCTGGTATTGACCCATATTACTCGATCCTGGTATGTCTTAGCGTATTACCCCTTGTGTAAGATGCAGTATAGCATGTGTGATGCTCTGAAACAAGCAGACATGCAATAATACAAAGTTTTTCAGGCCAATCCGGCGCGTTCAAGGGCTGTGTTGTGTGAGATGCGCAGCAGGATACCGATGATGATAAAGTTGGCGATGATCGAACTGCCGCCGTAGCTGAGGAAGGGCAGGGGTATGCCGGTTAATGGTAGAAATTTCATGTTGCCTGCCACGATAATCACGGTTTGTATGGCAAAGATCGATGTCAGTCCTGCTGCCAGCAACTGGTCAAATTCATTGCTGGCCTCAATCGCGATGCGATAGCCACGGTAGATGATGAGCAGGTAGATGCCGGTGATCGCAAACAGCCCGGCCAGGCCAAATTCTTCGCCCAGGGCAGTGAAGATCATGTCGGATTGCACCACCGGCACCAGGGCTCCCGCGTGCCCGAGACCAAATCCCGCTCCTATAATACCACCGCTCGAGAGCGCAATAATCCCCTGAACAATCTGACCCGCTCCATTACGCGAGAAATCTACTGTTGCCTGCGACCAGTTCTGCCAATTCACCACGTCAAGAGACACTGCTGCGAAGCGCACCTGTATGTAGCCAAACAGCTTAAAGCCGATGAAGCCAAGCGCGACAAACACAAGCAGACCGCCAATCACATATGAAAGTTTCCCGCTGCCAAGATAGAGCATGCTCAAGAAGATGCCGTAAATCAGGAGCGCGAGACCCAATTCGCGTATGACTAAGAACAATAACAGCGCGATCCCCAGCATCAACAAGATCGGTCCTAACTGGCGTAATGGCGGCAGGCGCAGTGGTCCCAGGCGGAAATTGCCCTCCGTCAGCACATCGCGGTTCTCACTGAGATAGGCAGCGAAGAACACCACAATAAAGATCTTCAGCAGTTCTGATGGCTGGAGATTCAGCGGGCCAAAGTTCAACTGGTCATGGGTTGGGCTGTTCAGGTTCTTCACGCGCAATGCATTGATGATGGTGAGTGCTACCAGCAGGATGCCGAGTAATGCCCAGGTGTATTTGTAGCGTTTGAGCCAGTTCATATTACGCAGGAGAAACAGGGTTGCAATGCATATCAGCAGGCCAAACAGGACCCAGGCCAGTTGGCGTGTGCCCAGCATGGGGTCCCCTACACGTGGTTCTGGCCCGAGCCGCAGCGCCATCAACACGCCGATGCCGCTCAACAGGCCCACGAGTGGTAGAAGCACCTGGTCGGCCTTTGGAAAAAAGAAGCTGAGTAACATGTTCATCGCGGCCAGGGCTGCGATCAGGCCAAGCACCGGAATGAGGTCGCGGATTGTTGGGAGGATGGCCGGTGTGAAAGGAATCGATAGCTGGTTCGTCCGTAGCGTTGATTGGTAGAGTTGTGCAATCGGCAGCTGGATCATCTCCAGCAGCAGGATCATAAAAGGAATGATAAGGAGTCCTAATTCCTTCCACCGGTAACGCCGCAACGGCCCGGGCGATAAACTTGCCATTTCAAAAACCTCTCTATCATGCCCCTAATTTGAAGCGTATAAAACCTACTTGAATGATGTCGCCAAGTTTGGCTGCAAGGGCATCACGGGCAGGCTGATTATTCACAAATGTCCCGTTCGTGCTACCCGCATCCTGCACATACCATACTCCATTGCGGAACCATAGCCGCGTGTGCTCACCGGAGATAAAGTTATCCGTTAGCTGAATGGTATTGGTGGGGCCTCGACCGATCGTTGTTTGCGGTTGCAAGTCAAAGCGCGTACCTGGCAGGACGTTACTGGGACCACTGTCAACCACGACCAGGTGGCCGACCACGGGAGGGGCCTTGCCCGCGACGTCTGCGCTGATTGCAGCCGTTTTGCGCAAATCGCGGGTTATGGCAATCACTACCTGCATTAAAAAGAGGTAGAGTAAGACGATTAATAATAGTCGCAAGATTAATAAAAAGACATCCGTCATAATTCGCAGGCCCTACCTTCTCTCGAAATAGAAGTCGTAACTGCCGATCGTGAAACGGTCGCCGCTGCGTAAGGTATGCTTGCGCATATGGGGCGTGCCATTGATTGTAATACCGTTAGTACTGCCAAGATCATAAATTGTAAATTGTCCATCGGGTTGGTATTTTATTTGAGCATGATAACGCGAAACACGCTTATCTTCAACAATAATATCATTTGAAAGCTGGCGTCCAATATTAATGACAGATTTTTCGATGTGGTAGACCTTTTGGGGCATTTGTGGTAAACGAATAGTCAGCCACGCCTGTGGTAGAGTCGTTAATCCTCCGGATAGTATCGAGGATGAACCGGGATTGCCGGGTGAAGGGGGAAATCTCGTTGCTATGCCGGAGCTAGAGATGCCGGGTAGTGGTTGTCCCTGGGGCAATTGTGCCTGCAGTAGAGCTAACTGCTCAGCACTGAGGGCCTGGGTTGCCATCAACCCGCCTTCGCTGTTAGTTCCAGCACCCGGGAGCTGGCGATCCAGCATCTGCGCTTCGATGCGAACCTGTCCGGGATGCAGTTCACTGCTGGCATGCAAACGAAAGACGGGCACAATGCGCAGTGTAAAGTGGCGCTGGCGCGCGATATGCACCAGGTGTTCCTGCCAATCCCTCTTTAAAGTGGGTTCGATAGGAAGTAATTGCTGGTGGTCTTTCACGCTGAGGTAGATGTCATAGACATCGGGAGCCAGTCGCCGGCCCTCGCCCTGCAGCAAAATGCTGTCCTCCATTGCACGTTCCAGTTTACGCGCCACCTCGGCGGGTTGTAGCTTTGAGGGGAAAAGAAACGCAAAAGGTCCTTCTACTATACGCTGCATGAATGATTCGACTTTCGAAAGTGGATTCTGGCGAGCTTTCACGTTGCTCACATTTCCTTTTGTAATATCCGGCGCGTTTGTTGCACGTCAAGAGCTATCTGGTGCTTCAGGGCATCGATGCTTGCAAAACGCTCTTCGTCGCGCAGGCGTTCGATCAGGTCCACCGTAATACGTTGGCCATACAGATCAAGGTCAACATCGAGTAAATACGCCTCCACCAATCGCTTCTGCCCACCAAACTGAGGGCGTATCCCGATACTTACTGCACTATTATAGACGGGATAAGCATCCAGACCGTCACGTGGGAATATATTCCCAATACGCACCTGTGCGGCATAGATGCCGTTGGCGGGCAGCAGCTTGTGTGGCTCGGTCAGCAGGTTAGCAGTAGGGAACCCCAGGAGCCTGCCACGCCCGTCACCTTTCACTACCTCGCCGCTTACAATTACTGGATGCCCTAGCAATTCATTCGCTTCGCTAATGTCGCCCTCGATTACCAGCGTGCGAATACGTGTGCTGCTGATGCGCGCCTGCTCGGCCTCCTCCAGTTGGATGGGCTTTATTACTATAGCATGTTCTTCTCCATACTGCTGGAGGAAGGTAATGTCTCCCATGCGCTTATGCCCCAGGCTGAAATCGGCTCCAACGACCATTCCTCGAATAATAAAACGTTGACGCAAGCTTTCCAGGAAATCATTGGCGCTCAGGTGCGCGACTTCCTGTGTGAAATTGATCACGATGCTGTCGGGAACATGGCCATATTCGCCGGCAAGCGCCAGTTTTTCTTCGAGCGTTGTCAGGCATTGTAGATCGATATCGGGACGCACGACGAGCAGGGTGTGCGGTACGAACGTCACCAGGACTGGTTTCGCGTTCATTGCTTGCGCCATGGCACGCAATTCGTGCATCAGGCGCTGGTGTCCCCTGTGTACGCCATCGAAGTTGCCGATGGTGATTGCAATTGGTTCGTCTGCTGATAAAGTTGTTACAAATTCCATAGTGAGTTTGCTAGATTACCCTTACTTTCTTTGGCTAATAGTACCACAGCCACAAATTACAGGCAATAAGATATACGAAGAGCCTCTACCGGGGCGATGCAAGCATCCCCTCCCTTCCCTTCCGCCGCCCCCATTGACAAGGATAGGTTTTTGGGGCGTACGAGGAGGGACGCGGCCTCACCCCAGCCCTCTCCATCTGCGATGGAGAGGGAGCCGGAGGGTGCAAGGAACGGAGCGTCCCCACCACTCACCCACACCGCTCCCGCCGCTCCTGTATGAAAAAAACCTACCCTTATGAACGCCGCCCCCGCCCCTACGCGCTTGGGGAGGCTCAACCTGACGGGGGCGATGCAAGCATCCCCTCCCTTCCCTTCCACCTCCCCCGCCCCTACGCGCTTGGGGAGGTGGCATTAAATACTTTTTTGGGGTGCCAGGCCTGGCGCTCTGCGTTCCATTCGGCGATGGCTAGAAAGTGGCCGCCGGGGTCATAGACGCGTGCCAGGTGATCATTTGCTGGGATGGGATAGCTGAAGGGATTGCCATGTTTCACCTGCGCGGTGGTTCCGGCATCGAGGACGAGCGCGGGATACTGTTCGAGCGCTTTATCTACCGGGTAGAGATAGTCCTGGAGCGATGCCGAGTCGATGGCGGCCGCAAGATGCTCTAGTGTGATGCTTTCTGATAGCGAGAATGGGCCGCTGCGTGTTCTGATGAGCGCGCGCAGGTAGGCGCCGCAGCCAAGGCGCTGACCGAGATCATGGGCTAGAGAACGGATGTAGGTGCCTTTACTACATTCAATAGCGAGGACCAGGGCGGGTGGCGACCAATTGATTATCTCGAGTGAATGAATGACAATTGGGCGTGGGTCTAAGGTGATCTCTTCTCCTGCCCGCGCGCGCTTATAGGCGGGCTGTCCCTGAAGTTTGATGGCGGAGTAGCGTGGTGGTACCTGCATCTGCGAACCGAGAAAAAGCGGCAGGGTCTTTTCGATCTGCGAGATGGACAGGTCTGCCGTGCTTGTGGTGGACGTGATAGCGCCTTCCGCGTCGTAGGTGTCTGTGGCAATCCCAAAGATGATTGTTGCGCGGTATGCTTTGCCGCTCTCGCTGAGGTATTCGGCGACGCGGGTGCCCTGGCCTATGCAAATGGGCAGCACGCCGCTCGCGGCAGGGTCGAGCGTGCCTGCATGGCCGACACGCCGCTGCCTGAGGAGTTTGCGTATTATTGCCACGACATCGTGGGAGGTCATGCCTTCAGGTTTGTTGATGTTGAGTATGCCATCCATTCAACATGCCATCTCTTTTTCCAACTCGGCGATTACCAGGGCGGTAGCCTGCTCAATGGGTAGATTAAAAGTGGCACCGGCGGCGCGAGGGTGACCACCGCCCTGGCCGTTGCTGACACGCCGGCAAAATTCGGCGGCGTTGTAGGGGGCGGCGCTGCGCAGGCTGAGGCGTGTGACGTTTGGATCGCCATAGCTTTTGAAGAAGGCGGCTACCTGTACCCCTTCGATATCGCGCAGCATGCCGGAGGTGTTCTCGTCCATCTCCGGGATAGCTCCCGCTGCCTCTAAGGTGGCGTCGGTGGCCCAAGCCCAGATCAGTCGTCCCTGGCAGGAGGTACGAGCGCCGGCGAGAATCATGGCTTGAAAGCGCACCTGGGCCAGGGGGCGAGTGCGGTAAATGGGTTGGACGATGGTTTCTGGTATGGCACCTGCGCGTAACAGGAGCGCGGCAACCTCCAGGCTGCGCGGCGTGGTGTTGGTGAATTGAAATGAGCTTGTGTCGGTTATCACGCCTGTCAGCAGGCACAGCGCCGCGTCATAGTTCAGGGGCAGTCCGGCCTGCTGCTGGAAAAGGACGAGGATTTCGGCGGTAGCCGCCGCGCTGGGGTCGATGATGCTGACCTGTCCGCAGCCGTCGCTGCTGATATGGTGGTCTATATTGAGGATGGTGGCGTGGTCTAGAAAGGAACGGTGTTGTTCGTAGAGCGAGCCGAAACGCCTCAACTCGCCTGCATCGAGGGCGATGACGAGGTCAAAGGACTCGTCGCCGAGGGTTTGTTGCAGGGTCTCGATCCCCGGTAGGAACGAGAGGTTGCGGGGCGCCGGGTGGGCGCAGGCGGGAACGCAGGTCTTACCGGCCCGGCGCAAGATGTGGGCAAGACCCAGCGCGGAGCCAATACAGTCGCCATCGGGATGTTCGTGTGCGAGCAAGGCGATGCGCTGCGCCGGCTGTATGAGGGCCATTGCCTGCTGGACCAGCACAGGATCAAGCTGCGAATTCAGGGAGCAGGCATTCTCACTCATCGGTTCCACCATTCACTGTTTGCTCATTTTCGAACTGGCGAATCAGTTCGAGGATGCGCGCGCCCTGTTCGATCGATGTATCGAGTTTAAAAACCAGTTCGGGCATATAACGCAGTACGATGCGACCGGCGAGTTCGTGGCGCAAAAAGCCTGTGGCGTGTTTCAGCGCTTGAATGGTGGCGGCCTGTTCCTCCTCGGTTCCCAGGACGCTCACAAAGATCTTGGCGTGGCGCAGGTCGCCGCTGACCTCTACGTGTGTGACGCTGGCGAAGCCGACGCGCGGGTCTTTGACGCGCGTGCGCAGCAAGTCGCTGAGTTCGATCGCGATCAATTCGCCGAGTTTCTCTTGCCTGTGTGGATTTGGCATGCATCTATTTCCTTCTGCCTGCAAGATATGGCGCAACTGTGGCGCATTTGCGCCGTATTTTTTGGGTTTTTGGCTTGCTCGTTGCAAAGCATTACACAAAAATCGATATAGCATCGAATAGGGTGCAACTGTGGCGCGTTTGCGCCGTATTTTTTTCGTTTTCCCTTTTTGCCCTGGAAGAGCGATGAATAGGCATCAACCTAACAAAAAGCTCCTCACCATCCGTAGGGGCGAGGGTGGTGAGGAGCGGCAGGGAGGGCCTTTATGGTCGCCCGCGTCCTGGTCCCTGTGCTCACCTGATGGACTTTGCCAACCGAATGGGGGAAGGTGCGTCCTGCATCCTGTAGGGACAAGGGGCGGAGGGGCCTTGTGCTTGTCCTGGTGGGGAGGAGACCGGTTGGCCTCACGCAACCCAGACCACTCGTCAGGCCACCAGGACAAGCACAAGGCCACCACCCTTCTCCACGTCCACCCCTTGTCCCTACAGGACGGAGGCAGACCTTCCCAATCATTCCCCGATTCGGTTGTCAAAAATCATTAGGGAACGCGAGCACACCCACCACCCCCGGGCGACCATAAAGGCCCTCCCTTCTCCACATCATCCGCCCTCGCCCCTACGGATAGACCCGATTCATTTTTGAAAGTTCATCATTGCGGCCCTACGGATGGCCGGATTAGTCCCTGTGCTCACATGCGGGGAACGCGAGCACACCCCCACCCCCGGGCGACCATAAAGGCCCTCCCTTCTCCACATCATCCGCCCTCGCCCCTACGGATGCATTGCTCCGCAGGGACGGAGACCCTTGGATCAGGCGCCGGGCAGGACGCGCTCCTGGGCGTAGACTTCGATGATGTCGCCGACTTCGTAGCCGGTGAATTCTTCGAGGACGATGCCGCATTCGTAGCCGCTGGCGACTTCGCGTACGTCGTCTTTACCACGGCGCAGCGAGGCAATTTTGCCGTCATAGACTTTTTCTTTTTTGCGCATGATTCGTGCCTGCGCGGAACGTGTAATTTTGCCGTCCAGGACGCGGCAGCCGGCGATGATTGTGCTTTTGCCTGCTTTGAAGACCTGCTGCACCTCGGCGTGTCCCTCGATGACCTCGCGGTAGGTGGGTTCCAGCATGCCTGTCAGGGCGGCCTGGATGTCGTCTATCAGCTTATAAATGATGTTATAGTAGCGGATTTCGACACTTTCTTTCTGTGCCAGGCGCTGCGCAGCCCCGTCAGCCTTGACGCTGAAGCCGATAATGACGGCGTCAGAGGCACCCGCCAGGTGTACATCGGTCTCGTTGATGTTACCGATACCCTCGTGTATCAGGCGTACCTTGAGATTCTCGTCACCGAGCTTGGAGAGCGCATTCTTGATAGCTTCGGCTGAACCCTGTACGTCGCACTTGAGTACGATGTTCAGCTCTTTAACGTTACCCTCCTGCAATTGTATGTAGAGGGTGTCGAAGCTGACCTGGCCGAGTGGCATGCTCTCGCTGCGGCGCTCCTCGGCTACCCTTGTCGCCATTTGCTTGGCGGTGCGCTCGTCGGCCACCACTTCAAGGTGATCACCTGCCTGCGGCACTTCAGGCAATCCCAGGACACTCACAGGAGTGCTGGGAGGAGCCTTCTGGATACGCTTGCCGCGGTCGTTGAACATGGCACGCACTTTGCCCGACATGGAGCCAACGAGGATGTTATCGCCCATTTTGAGCGTGCCCTGCTGGATGAGCGCTGTCGCGGTTGGACCTATATTTTTCTCGAGTTTTGCTTCGATGATTACGCCTGTCGCGGGGCGATTGGGATTGGCGCGGATATCCTGCATTTCAGCTAAGAGCAGGATCATTTCCAGTAGATCGTCGATGCCTGTGCCTCTGCGTGCCGAGACCGGTACGCAGATGACTTCCCCACCGAACTCTTCGATCACGACACCTATATCATAGAGTTGTTGTTTGACGAAATCAGGGTTGGCGTCGGCCTTATCGATTTTGTTGAGCGCGATAATGATGGGCACTTTGGCCGCCCGCGCGTGGTCGATGGCTTCGCGCGTTTGCGGCATCACGCCATCGTCAGCCGCTACCACGATCACCGCGATATGGGTGACCTGTGCTCCACGGGCACGCATGGCGGTGAAGGCTTCGTGACCCGGGGTGTCCACGAATGTGATTTTCTTGCCATTGACTTCGACCTGGTATGCACCGATATGTTGAGTAATGCCACCGACTTCGCCGGCCGCGACCTTTGTTTTGCGGATGGTGTCGAGCAAGGTTGTTTTGCCATGATCGACGTGTCCCATGATGGTGACGACAGGCGGGATAACTACCAGGTTGTCTTCGCTGCGCGTGGCCATCAAGGTTTCGCTGGCTGAGAGTCCGCCACTGATACGCTGTACCGCGGGCGCAACGGTGAGCGCGCTTTGAGTTGGCTCGAAGCCGAGTTCTTTGGCAACCAGGGCGGCCTTTTCGTAATCGACGACCTGGTTGATACTGGCGAAATGCCCGTTTTTGATAAGGCCACGAATAATTTCGTTCGGTGTTGCCTGCAACAGTTCGGCCAGGTCTTTTACGACGATCTGGGGTGGAATCGAGATTGGCCCTGTTGGCTTCTCTTTGACGGCAGCGTTGCGTCGTTCCTGGGTGCGCTGCGCACGCGCAGGAGGGCGCGTTCCGGGACGTCCCTGTCCACCCGGGCGCCCCTGTCCACCCGGGCGATAGCCGCCGGCGGGCGGGCCGCTCTGCCGGGTGCCGGGACGCGCAGGGGCGCCGCCGGGACGCGCAGGGGCGCCGCCAGGACGCGCCGGAGGGCGTTGAGCCGGTGAAGTTGTGCTGCCGTTACGCTGGGCAGGAAACGGGCGTTGAGTAGGCGCCGGACGCTGCTGGGCAGGCGCTGGGCGACTCCCAGGGGCAGCCGGTGGAGCAACTCTTTCGGATGTATGTTGAGTGCGTGCCGGAGGCGTTGTGCCGGCAGTCGATGCGGTACGATTCTGGATGGCGGGTCGCGCATTCTGTGCCTGGCTGTCCGGTGTGGCTCTCTCTGTTTTTGAGCGGGCGGGCGTGCGACTGCGTGTCGGAGCCGGTTTCGCCTGCTCGTTTGCACCTGGGGTATCAGATGTGTTTCTCATGAAGAAGACCCCCTTCTATCTAAGTATACACCACGGATCTTTTTTCAAAGCGTGGCGGAAATCTCTCTTCACAGCCACAAAAAAGGACTGTCACCTTCCCCTATTGGGAAGAGACAGACCCTCTCGTTGGAGCAGTGCCAGGCATTATATTCGTCTGCGCTCTAAGGCGTAGTTGCTATGGTTAACAGGTCATAGCTGTCGCTCCGCAAACATTGCCAAAACTGCCCTCCGAACGGGGGGCTGTGCCTCTGTCAAGAGTAGAGAAAAAATGACTCATGTCTGTCTGTTTCAATCCTCATCCTACCCTGGGGTGGGATGCTATTGATACGGTAATTGGTTTGAATAACTCCAAACTTTGAACGATTGGATGGGGCGATGAATGTTGCGCCCTTTTCCTTCAGGATATTTGCTTTAGTATAGCCTACAATAGAGATAATTGCAACAATAGGTTAATCCCGGGGGAGGGTTGCGATAAAGTTGTCCAACCCGGCCCGGTCTTCGTCTGATAAGGGCATTTCGAATTCCTGTTCGAGCCGCTTTTTCTTGATGGCGTCCTCCCAGCATGAGAGCCGTGCGCAGAGGTAGGCGCCGCGTCCAGATTTCTTGCCGGTTGCATCGACCTGGATGTGCCCGTCGGGTGTGCGAACGACGCGCAGCAGTTCGCGCTTAGGCTTGTTTTGCCGGCAAGAAATGCAGGTGCGCAAAGGAACATGCCTGGGCCGTTTCACTTGAGTCTTTGCAGTTTTGACCATTGTCGTGTTCCTTACTCGTCATCGTAATCAAGCGGCTGCGTGCTATGCCTGCCGCCACCACCACCACCACCTCCACCACGCTGCTGCGAGCGTTTTGAGCCACCGTCACCGCGGTCTTCGCGGTCATGGCGGCTCTGCGAACGGTCACGGTCGCCCCGTTCACGCCGTCCTCCACCGCTGCGCATTGACACAGGCTCGTGTCGATCTTCAAATTGCTCTTCGTACACTTCGCCCTCAATGGGTTTTGTAACGTCGACGCGCCAGCCTGACAGCTTTGCGGCGAGCCTGGCGTTTTGCCCGTCCTTGCCGATGGCAAGTGAAAGTTGCCGTTCGAGGACGGTGACCACGGCGGTATGATCCGAATCGCGCAGTTCGACCCGGAGGGGTCTCACCGGGCTGAGCGAATTCGCTACGAAGTTGGCAGGATCGGCGCTCCACTGGATGATGTCTATCTTTTCTTCGTTAAGCTCATGCACGATATTATTGATGCGCGAACCACGCACGCCGACGCATGACCCGATGGGGTCTAAGCCTTCCTGTCGTGCGACGACGGCGACTTTGGAGCGGCTGCCGGGTTCGCGTGCGATGGCCTTAATTTCGACGGTACCTTCGTAGATTTCGGGCACTTCGGATTCGAACAGGCGGCGCACAAGGTCACGATGGGTACGTGAAACCATGATCTGGAGCATACGCCCCTGGATACGGCGCACGTCATAAACGTAGACGCGTATGCGCTGGCCGACACGGTAACGTTCGGTGGGGACCTCTTCGCCAAGTGGCATGACGCCTTCTACGCGTTCGGCTTTGTCGAAGTCGAGCATCCAGCCGCGGACGGGGTCTTTGCGGGTAAGCGTGCCGAGGCGAATCTCGCCGACCCAGTCTTTGAGCTGTTCGTAGAGGTGTTCGTGTTCGGCTTCGCGTATGCGCTGCAAGATGACCTGCTTGGCCGTTTGCGCGGGGATACGTGCGAAGATGTATGACGAGTCAACATCGATGGTTTGTCCAAGGGCGGCGCGTGGGACGAGGCGCTGCGCCTCTGCCAGGGAGATCTCGTCATTGGGGATGGCTACCTGTGCCACGACACGTTTAGCCGCCCAGACGCGGACCTCGCCATTTTTATCTACCTCGATGCGAATGTTCTCTCCACCGCCGAAACTCTTGCGGTAGGCTGACAGGAGAGCGGTGGCAACTGTTTCCATTACCACTTCGCGAGGTAGGCCTTTTTCGGCAATTAGTTGTGCGATGGCAGCCTGAAATTCGCTTCTCATTTGCCTTTCTCCTCCCGCTGGTCGCCCAGGCAGATACTAACAAAACATCATTTTTTCGAGTGCAAAAAGCCTCTAGCAAAGAGAAAAGTGGGGAGCACCCACTTCGCTTAAAGGTTTCCTCTATTCTGGTGGTATTATATCATATTCCGGTTTTGAAAGCAAATGAAAAAGAAGGGCGGAAGGGTCTGTGAATCGCCAGGGCGACCGCTGGCACTTATCCGTCTTGCCTGGCACTTATCCGTCCGGCCAACGCTGCTGCGCAGCTAGTGCTTCGCACTCAGGCCGGACGAAAGGAGGAGGGTCCCCACCGCCCCACTCCACTGCTCCCGCCCTTACAATGACCACGATTCCTACGAGCGGGGTGAGCGACTTTTGGGCAGCCCTAGTGACCGGCTGGAAGGTTGTGCCTGGCGCCGAGGTGATGTAGAATCTGGAGGTCGCGCAGGATCATACGTTTACGGTGGGTGATGGGCAGTGGGTGGTGCATAATCATTGCGGGCCTGGAGGCGATGGGGTAGGATTTGGAGACCAGAACCTACTCAACAATCACTTTACCAAACACAACCGAGAGTTTAGCCCTCCATTCGCTGATGCAGGAGAGTATGAAAATGCTGCGGTTGACTTCATGACTCAAGGGGAGAGGCCAGGTCTGCATGAAGGGCCTAGGTGGAGTGATGCCGCAACCTTGCGTGTTGACGATTCGACTGGGTGGTTCGGGGTAATACGCAACGGAAAGATCACGACATTTTTCATACCTGACCCTGCAACAAACGGTGGATTTTCGCCTGCAGATTATTTCCTGAAGCAGATTGATAACTTACTTTTCTAGCTGGGAGGCCAGGAACTCATGGAGAAAGGAATGCTCACGAAGCGCGAGGAAGAGGTACTACGGACACTCCTTGTGCAGCGAGGAATCACCACCTATCAGTTGTTTGAAGTAACGCAAGAGGGAAAACAATTACCTGGGAGTACCTTTCCCTTGGAAATCGAGTCGATGTCAGGCTACGTTATCACGCCTACGAACGTGTATGTATTCTGGCTCGACTGGGTCGACGGACATTACACACTTGGAGAAGAAGATGGGACTTGGCGGGAAGTTGCTACCGAAACAATTGGGCGTGATAAAGACAGGGTGATACAGATACAACAGCAACTGAGGGAGGAAAGGAAAGGCTAGAGTCTGGTTGAGCAGTACAGAGGTGATGGTAGGTCTGCTATAAGAGCAAATGAAGCCGCCTTTGTCCTGTGCTCGCAGATCACGCGAGTCTAACGAGAAAAATGAGATGCCATGAAGATGTACGAAATTCAACCCATGGGAACACTAGCAACGTTATTGGACAAATTCAACGATTTGGGGGGAGTGCTCGATTACGTTCTGATTGCTTTAGCGGGCCCAATACCTTCGGACTGTAATCCCTATGATCTGCACAAAGCTGCTGCGGTCTTCACGGTTCAAACAGCGTATGCTCGCAATCCAGACTACCCTGGAAGAGGGCCAAGAATTGAGACCGAGAAGGCACACGGAGCCCAGATAACGCCTGTCGATTTTTTCGCTCCTCGCTATGTGTGGGTAGATTCTACCGATTTGTCCGCTTCTCCCTATGTAGGGATAATAAATCCTGGCGAGTTGCTCACTCTGCCCGACTTGCTCGCTCTGCCCCAGGCACAGAAAGAGGGAGGCATCTATGTTTCAACTCAGGGCTATGCTTGGGCTTTCAGTGATCCCCCCTATGGCTTAGCTACGCATGAGGTGGAGAACCTCTTCCACGAAATCAATCAACAGCTCTTTGGCGATGATCTGGCAGCACTTACCATTTAGAGCTGGTCGACCGGTTGGGCAGGCTACTTTGACCCAGGTAGCGAGTGGTGGGGAAGTTTTCTTTGGACGGTTAATAACACGAACACGGGCAGTTTTGTCGGTATTGCGGCTGCAGCCACTGATTAGCTCAACGGCAAGTATGCACTGTGCTACAATTATCTTGCCAGATGAAGAAAAAAGCTCATCGAATGACAGATTTGTCGCATAGCAGGAGGAACTAGCTATGAGTGACGTTACCAATCTCATTTTTGCCCTCTCAGTTACCGACGACAACCTTGGAAAAATGCATGAGGTGAATACGTACTTCGTAGACAAAGGCATCAAACCATTAGTAAGTGTCAACGACGAGCGTTTGCCGCGTGCATGGTATGGGGGATCAAAGTTCTTGGAATGTGAACTCTACTTAGGAGCATTTAATCATCTTGATCTCGACGATTTTATCAAGCATGTACGGACCATCTCATGGAGAGTACCTGAATGCGTACAAATCATTGTGAAAGAACAAGATGATGTGAAGTTTACCATCATAGACCTGTGATTTTCTGGCCCAGAACCCCATTTAGAGGCCGGTCAAGTAGTCGAGAGAGAACGGGAACAGCCTGATGCTCGACACGTAAAGAGCACCTTGGCCCGATGTTCGGGCGCGCAAGCGATCATTGCCAGGTGCTCGCTTCCTTGAAGAGTGCGGAGGCAAGCAGGGCGCTGCGCGTGGCGATCTCTTTGGGAGTGTAGGGTCGCCCATGCTCAAGCCACCAGGTGATGGCTTCCACAAACATCGTGGACACGAGGTCTGGCACAAACTCATCTGAGAAGGTGTGGACGGGGCGAGCGCTCGCGTCCGGTCCGTGAGGAAGGCGCCCACGCTCTTTGACCAGGCCGCTCAGCGCCGCACGCATCTTCCTCACAAACCAGGGGCTTCCCTTTCTGCCAAGCAGCGCTCGATAGAGCCGTTCGTACTCGGCGATATGCTCGAAGAACGTTACCCAGATCTCTGCCGGATGTTCTTGCCCCAGATCTCCGACCGCGCCCAGCAAGGCGCTCATGGCTTCCTCAAAGATCTGCTCCACCAGATCGTATTTATCCTGATAGTTGCGATAGAACGCGGCCCGGCTCACCATCGCGCGCTCGGTCAATTCGCCGATGGTGAGCGCCTCGAATCCCCGCTCCTCGATCAACTCAATTAATGCCTCCCGCAGCAGTTTCTGCGTGCGTCTCACGCGTAAATTGCTCACCGATTGAGTCATTTTGCGCTCCTTGTCTCATTTGAGACACATTTTCCTGATTGCTCCTTGTTTTTTGCTGCTCGTCCGGCTACACTTTTAACCAGATACGAGTGTCCATCTGAGATAGTATGTCTCAATCTGGTCGTCTTGTCAACAGACAGATCTGACCCATCCATGAGGAGTCAAGAGACACCGCATGCGATGAGTGGGATGTCGCATTTCATTCACCACGCGCAGCGTGAGTCAACACACCCTCTGACAAAAGAGAGGTGTTCGCTGAAAGGAGCACGAGCTATGCATTCGTTCGCACGTCACCGCCCGAGCCGGGCGTCCAAGGCGTCGGCCACAGAGACCAAAGGGCTGGTCCTCAACCAGGGCTGGCGTTACGACCTGATGGAATGGTTCCACGACACCTTTTCGTTGCGTGGAAAGTTTCGGGAGCTCAGGCAGAGAACCGCCAACCTGGCCCGCATTCAACCCGGAGAGCAGGTGCTGGATGTGGGCTGCGGCACGGGAACGCTGGCGATGGAAGTGGCACGCCGCGTGGGCCGTGCGGGCCGCGTCGCAGGCGTTGACCCGGGGACAGAGCAGATCGCCCGTGCCCGCGCGAAAGCGGCTCGGCGCCACGTGCCCATCGAGTTCCAGATCGGGGTGATCGAGCAGCTCCCTTTCCCCGATCAGACGTTCGATGTGGTGCTCTCTACCTTGATGATGCATCATTTGCCGGCTCCCCTCAAGCGTCAGGGGCTCGCGGAAATCGCTCGTGTGCTCAAACCAGGGGGGCGCCTGGTCATCGCTGATTTCAAGCACAAGAAGGAACGAGCGGGTCAGGCTGCGCGCTTTCATGCCGGAGGGAGCCGCATACAAGATCTGGCTGCCCTCGTCTCAGACGCTGGTTTCCAACAGGTGGAAACGGAGGAGATGCAGCCCCCACGCTTCTCTGCTTTCCCAGGAGCCGGCTTTGTCCGTGCATACAAAAGCTGAGACGAGTGCCTACAGGCGTGGCGCAAGACCCTGACTGGATACAGGTGCGAAGAGAGAAAGAAAGGCAGACGCTCACTCGATGTATCTCTCTGACCCTGATGGCCACCGGGGCGCGCCTGACCACGTATGAGGAGCTTTGTCTTTGAGGAGAACAACACATGTCTTATTCTACACCTCCATCACTCCCGGCGACACCTCGAGAGACGCGAGCGCGGCGGCACAGGCAACTGCCTCCCGGACCGTCGTGGCATACAGCGGCCTGGAATACCGTCAAATTTGCGCGCCAGACCCTGAGCTTCTTACAGGAACTGCGCGAGCGCTACGGAGATCTCGTGACGCTGCCGACGGTGCTGGGTCCCTGGACGCTGGTCTTCCATCCTGATGGCGTGCGCCATGTCGTCCAGGAGAATCACTTCAACTACCGCAAGGGAGGGATTTCCAATCAAGTGCTCAGCCTGACGTTGGGCAATGGCCTGCTCACCAACAATGGAGAGTCCTGGCTGCACCAGCGTCGCCTGATCCAACCGGTCTTTCATCGCCAACGGATCGCGGCCTTTGGTAGGCTGATGACCGAGAGCGCCCTGGCCTGGATCGAGGAAACCAACATCGATGCGCAGCAGCCTCTCGATCTGTTCCAGGAGATGAGTGGCCTGACCTTGACCATTGTGGGCAAAGCGCTCTTTGGCACAGACATGCTCGCGCACAAGGAGCGCCTGTTTCAGGCGTCCAGCACCATCAATCACCTGGAAGCGCAATCCCTTTATGTGCCGGGGCTGTTATCGCTGCCGACGCCACAACGCCGTCGCCTGTATGAGGCCCGCACCACCCTCTACACCGTCGTTGACGCCTTGATCGACAAACGTCGGGAAATATCGACGGAGAGCGATCTGCTGACCATGCTCTTGCAGGCGCGGGATGAAGAGACGGGCGAGGGCATGACGGATCAGCAGGTGCGTGACGAGGTCCTGACCCTCTTAGGGGCCGGTCAGGAGACTACAGCTAACGCGCTCTGCTGGACCTTCCTGCTTCTCTCGCAGCACCCGGACATCGAAGCCAGGCTCAGAGAGGAGTATCAGCAGGTTCTGGGCGGGCGCGCTGCGCAGATGGAGGATCTGCCCCGGCTTCCACTGACGCGCATGGTGCTTGAGGAGTCTATGCGCCTCTATCCGCCGGCATGGGCCTTTGCCCGTTATGCTATCGCCGAGGATGAGATTGGCGGCTATACCATTGCCAAAGGGGCGTATGTCCTGATGTTTCCTGCGACGACCCACCGGCATCCTGCGTTTTGGGAGCGGCCTGATGTCTTCGACCCGGAGCGCTTCGAGCCCTCGCGCGCAGCTGGGCGCCATCGCTTTGCCTACTTTCCCTTTGGGGGAGGCCCGCGCGTGTGTATCGGCAATCAGTTTGCGCTCACCGAAGCGCAGCTCATCCTGGCGACGATCCTGCCCCGGTATCAGTTCCGCTTCCTGCCCGGGGTAGCGCTGGTCCCTGAGCCGCTGATCACGTTGCGACCACGAGGCAAGCTGTTGATGACGATCCATCGACAGGGAGGGTAAATTATCGTTGTTACTATTCACTTATTCCTCTCGTGAGGAAAGGAGCATCATGATGAATGATCAATTTCAAACCTCGCCCCGGATGGTTTCCAAATCCGGGCACTCCCGATGGCAGAAAAAACACGCTTTACCAGTGAAGGATTCGGCTCTAGAAGGCAATTCGTATCAGCATGCATCGTTTGATCAATTTCTTGAGGCAGTCAAGCTGCAAATGCAGCCTGAGGGTCGGGCGCTGCACAATGCAGGTATGCTTCAGCATCTGCGTACGCTTCTTCCCAATGACGTGACGCTGGCTGATCTTGTCGCTGGCTGGCAGGTGCTTGCTCAGCCGCGTAACGATACCAATTCAGCGGTTATAAGCCGTCGCAAGACCTGTGCCGAGCTGGCGGCAATTGCTGCTCAGTTTACGAATGGACAGGGAAATCTGACGGGCGCAGTCTCGACCTGGCAGGCATGGCTCGATGCTTCCCAAAGGAGCGCCGATCCCCGTCTGGCTGCGATGCGCGCGACTTTTGCTCGCGAACTCGTGGAATTGCAATCCGCGCAATAGCGAGCTGGGGCGAAACGGGTGGATGTAACCAGCCGCGAGCAGCAGCACATGAGCGAGACCGGGACAGAAACCTTTCAGCTCTTCCCACTTGTTCCTCGAATTGACGTTTAGACTACTTCAGGCTAATGTGGATCTCGAACGGCCTGTAGAGAGGGTTTACACCTTTTGACTAAGAATAGGGATCAAGCGGCTTCCCACCTTGCTTCGTAAGAATTTGGTCTAAACATGAATTACGACAGTGGATGCTGATTTTGCCAGGCGAGGCGACGATCCGCCTCAGCGGTGATGCTAGTTGCAATAGCATCCAGGGTAAGAAACACGTGCCATTGGGCTTGATGAGTTTGCTCGACAATGCACTTGCTAATGGCCTCTTCCAGTTGTTCATCGCGTTTCCCTCGCCAGAGGGTATCTGCTAAAGCAACCAGGTAGTCCTCCAGTTGCCCTTGCGGCTCGTCTGCCCATTGACTATGCGTGCGTGCAAAACGGGCTAGCTGCTCTGACACCCCTAGCGCTTTGAGGAGAGCTTCGCCAGCCCTCTCATGTTCGTGGCCGGGATGGGTTAACTCCTCAGGATGGACGATCTTACCGATATCGTGTGTGGCAGCACCCATAAGCACCGCCTGCCGGTCATAGACCAGGTTTGACCATGCCTGGTCTAGGCGGGAAATTATGGTCTTGGCTACATCATGCACGAGCCTGAGATGAGCAACCAGACGTGGTGGCGCGTGCAGTGCTTCAAGGAGCCTCACTACTTGAGTGGGTAATGGAGCCAAATACACTACATACCTCCTCACTTCACAGCGGGATGAGAGTTCTTCCATTGTATCATGGTTTCTGAAGAAGCTCTCATCTTGCAATCCCACCTGCTCTTGGGGTGATAGAATGATGTGGTAGTCACAGAGCAAGGGAGACTGTATGGATTATTTGAAGAAGCAGGCATCATCTAATTCCCCCAGGTGTGTTTGAAGTGATGCCATGAAAGAAGTGAATGCTGATTATGCCATGGAGATTAGAGACAGGACGCGGGAAAAAGATATCCAATCCTACCTGGCAACAGATTTATGATGCGTTGCTTGAGATGGATGGAACACATAGTAACGAGGTTGGGTTGGAGTTGGAGGATGTGGGGAGCATGCTCATTGAGGGAGGCGATCAGGGCCGCTAGCTCGTGGTGTATTTTCCTGCCGAAGACCCTGATACTCTGTCAGTCACCTTAACGGATCTTGCTTTGACTGGTCCAGATGTCCAATTGACTGTTCAAACCCCTGCAGAATATCCTGCGAGAGTCGCAGTGCGACTACCCTTGGTTCTACAGGCCGTGGAGCAATTTTATCGTTCTGGTGAGCTACCAAAGGATGTCTATTGGGAACCAGCTTAAAGTATCTCAGCCGTCTGTGATCATCGCTGATTTAAAAGGGTGTATACTCCTTCGCATCTGTAACTATGCTGTTGTCCATCATCAATCCTATGAACGAGAGCTAGAGAAGGAGGAGAAGCGATGTGGCGTGAGTTAATACGCGATTTGGATCCACAGTCAACATTTTTCCCTGGTGCCACTACGCTCCAGCTCACTGCGCTTGAAGGGGCGCTGTCGATTACATTGCGCGAGGAGTTGAAGAGCCTGCTAATGGAGAGTAATGGCGTCCGTGGTGAATATGAGTTACGTTTAATCTGGTCTGCAGAGGAGATTGTCCAACGCAATCTGCATATGCGTACCAGTGCTGCACTCCGCGAAAGTTATATGCCATTTGAAAATCTGCTCTTCTTTGCTGATGCCGGGAATGGCGATCAGTTTGCTTATCCTATTATTCAAGGCCCCAGCATTAAACCTGCTATCTTCGCCTGGGATCATGAAAATGATAGCCGTACCTGGGTTGCACCTTCACTACGGCGCTACATCGAGTGGTGGCTCAGCGGTAAGTTGAGTTTATAACGAGAGTTCCTGTTCCCATTTTAGGAAATCACTGATGAGGTTTCAAGTGTTTGATGATCAAGGGAACGTTGGGTTATAAACTGACCTCTGTTAGAAACCCTATGACATGAGCGGTGAGCGAGGAGGGGGGCATCGCTTCTCGTGAAAGCACTCATCGGAATAACAGCTTCTCAGAGCGGAGGAAGCCTGCATCAGAACCTTGCAGATTCATTCACGATCAAGTTCTGATACAGTGTTAGTAGCGATAGGACAATGACCCTCTCGCAAATTTGTTAATGGTTGTTTGCTTTGCGAGTGAAAGAAGTCCTGCCAAAGAGAAGGCTTTAGACCAGCCATAGGACGCTTATAACCAGTTCCTTCCTGGTAAAGAGCTTGATCATTTCAAGGAGAGAACCATGGGAGAGGTTGTTAATTATGTATTCGGCGTGGGGTTGTTCGCTGTGTGTTTCCTGATAGAGATTACAGCGCTGATCCTAGGGCGCAAACGCGTTCCCCGTTACTCGTACGAGCGGGCATCCAAGGTGTGTAGTAGATTTCAGAAAGGAGATCGTTGGTATCATACCTTACTGGCCCTGCTGTTGGTTGATATTGTTGGCTGGTTGTGGTTGGGAGGAAAGCTCCCTTTCTATGAGTCGCTGGCTATATTCATTGGGATCAATATGCTCTTCATCCTGCTCGCTGCAGGGGAGTATCAAGAAATAACACTGGCGAGAAAACGTGTGAAAGAACTCGAAGCGCAAGGGCTCTCGACGGGGAAGGAGTGAACGATAAGGCCTACGTGTGCTTGTAGTCCGCTGGCGATGCTGGCCTCTGTCTTCCCGGAGGAAGAGCGTCACCACTTGCAACAACAGTGGCAACGTCCTGTTACCGTTGGTGAGGCCCGTCACGAGATCCAGCATCGCCAGCGGCACCTGGTGCTTGATTGGCTTCATGCGCAGATCCAATCTGGTATCCAGCCTGACTCACTCTACGATCTCTTTGCAGCTTGAGCCAGGCTACTAAAATGTGCAAACAGAGAGATTCTTTAGAACAAGCTAGGGGTGCAAGTTATGATGAACCCTCCAGATTGGTATACAGTCGAAGAACGACTCGTCGAAACAGGTCTATCAGCCATCTCACGCTTCGCAGCGGAACATCCAGATGATCTCTGTGCTTTTTTTGCATTCTATACAGAACCGGATGTAGGACTCTTTGGCGTGTGCCTTGATACATACAAAAATGCTGTTCAGGCAGCGATGAAGAACGAGCGCCAAACGTTTGGGCGGAGGCAACAGCTACTGAAAAGCCCGCGCCCTTGGAGTTGGGCGCATGCCATGCTTGACATCCCCCGGATTGTCGATTATACGCCCAGCGTCGGTAGTTTTGCACAAGTGATGTATATGGAGAGCTTCTTTGAAGAGTGGAGAGCGTACCTAAGCAGCAATGAATATCCAGCACAACAGAAAGGAGAGGACGATTACCTGGAAGGGAATGCACGAATTGTCATCTGGAAGGCCATTGAACGACTTATAAAAGCAAATGCATTTGAGAATCTGCACCTTACCTCTCCATTTCGCCTCGGGTACCAGTTATATGATGATGAGTTAATCATCTTGCGTATTATCCATTGGGCTAATTTAGAATAATGCTCGAAAACATGAAACTATCAGGAGCACGTGTAAATATGCCACTAGGAACCAGGATTGCAATGTATCGTGGTCATTCCAGTCAAATAGGTGCGGTAGCATGGTCTCCGGATGGGTTGAGTCTCGCTTCTGCGGGGGGACATGATACAATCCACGTATGGAACGTGACCACAGGGAAAGATACCTTGATGTACCCCGGTCACTCAGGTTGGGTACATGATGTAGCATGGGCGCCGCATAGTACTCGGATTGCATCTGCGAACGGTGATAGGACAGTCAAGGTATGGGACACCGCTACGGGAGAAACTCTTTTGACCTATCGCGGTCATTCAGAGTGGGTGCAAGCTGCACAATGGTCGCCTGATGGCAGGTACATTGCATCCGCAGGTGGGGATAGGACTGTACAGGTATGGGATGCGACTACGGGAGACACGATCTTGCTTGTCGATAACGCTGTTTGGGTGAATGCTGTTTCGTGGTCACCCACTGGGCAGCATATCGCCTCTGGAGCGGATAATGCGGCAGTCCTCATCATAGATCTATCCACAGGTAGCACTGTTTTCACCCTGGGGCTTCCTGATAGTGTTTTGAGTGTGGCCTGGTCACCGCATGGAATGGGCATTGCTTCTGCATGCTTTGATGGGATGGTACGAGTACAAGATGCATTCACAGGAAATACGACCTTGACTTGCATCGGTCATACGGATCAAGTACTTGCAGTGGCGTGGTCAGTGGATGGTACACGCCTTGCCTCGGCAGGGGCAGATAACACTGTAAGGCTCTGGGACATAATTACAGGCGAGAACATCTACACGTATCGAGGTCATACCGATTGGGTAAATGCTGTCTCGTGGTCACCTGATGGTCGCTACATTGCCTCAGCAAGCCGTGATCGAACTGTACAGGTATGGGAGGCTCGGTAAATAGACAACAGAGCAAAGGGAGAAATGCACATGCAGCCCTACCATATCTTTCCTGACGAAATGATGAAGGAACTGTCTTGAACTATGCCTAATCTTCCAATCCTTCCTGAAGTGATCCTGGGGAAGAATTTACCACTTTGTTTGTGATAGCAACGAATAAGCGTGAATGAATCTATACAAATTGATGTTACCTGTTGTGACCTTGAGTCTGTGCCTGGACAAGCTCCGTCCCCCTCGAAAGGAGGTGTCACTTATGTCGCACTCAATTGGGAGGCAGTTATCGGATGAAGACTATCAACTTAGCGAAGTTAACCAGCTTGGTACGCCCCTGGATATCTATAGGCTGAAGCCAGGCTATATCCGCTTTCTGCGCATAACCGGCCTACTCATCTTCATAATAGGCATTGTTAGCCTGGTCTTCATAATTAGCCAGATTCCCGATCGTCAGTCTGGCTCTATCTTCTTTGCTTTGCCAGGAAGTTTGTATGCCCTTTTCCAGGGAGGAGTTTTTTACAGTATTATGGCTCGACAAGCACGGAGCATGCGTGTAATTGTCTGCGAACAAGGCCTGCTCCAGGTCAGGAAGATAATCAGGCGCAATAGGGTCGAAGTAGTGCGCTGGAACAATATTCTGGCAATCAAGAGGGATGTCTTCAGAAGTTATTACATTGTCCAACAAGGAAAGGGGGCACTCACGCTCACCTTGTATCAGAAGGTCGACGAGCTTGTGGAACTGATCAGGCAACGAAGTGGAGAGGCATAAGCGGCGATCCGACGCCCCGCCTGAAGATATTGCGGTGACGGACCAATTGGTGCAGGCGGGGCGTCAGCTTGCCAGCGAACTGGGCGATCACCGCATCAGCGGCAAAGGGGCAATGCTGGCACCCCCGCTTTCAGGGGTAGGTTGATGGTGAGGCCGCTTGCGTCGCCCTGGCCAAGCTGCTGTGCGCTACGGGTGCGCGTCGTGGCAGGTGAACACTCCCCTGCATGACGGGTGTGCAGGAGAGCGAGGCACAGGAACAGGCGGTTGGCCAGCACGGGGCGACGCAAGCGTCCCCCTTCCACGCCGCACCGCCCCCGCCCCTACGCGGTTGGCGGGGGCACATTAGTATCAACAGAGCGGTTGCTGTGGTGATCAGCGGCGGCGGCGCATGGCGAGCCAGCGGAAGAGACCTATGAAGAAGTAGATCACGCCGAAAACGATGAGGCCGGTGAAGACGACATAATAGCCGGTACCGCCGCTGTCTGCCTGGGATTGGGCATTGGCATAGGAGATCACGGTGATGGCGATGCCTACGACAGCCATGAGCGCGCCGCGTATCATTAACGCCTTGCCACTGGCATTCCTCGACCAGCTGTATCGTCCTGCCTTGCGCTTAGGAGCCACTGTTTGCGGATTCGCCCGGACACCCTGGTTGGGCTGCGCCTGCGGGTACTGCTGGTATTGTGGATAGGGTTGGTTTAGAGGCGCCTGTTGGTAGGCTTGTTGCGTGGGTGCGGACGCGTATTCCTGGAATGCTGCCTGGAATGATGGTGATTGCGATGGGTTGTCTGCCGGTCCCCGGTAGGCTGGAGGCATCTGTGGAGTATTTTCCATGGTGTGCTTGTCC
>WNFA01000389.1_pt1 | contig 43989 bp, 44 predicted proteins | sample 5400481 | NCBI WGS metagenome assembly WNFA01 (sample SAMN13153340, study PRJNA577476) | soil metagenome | isolation source: 120 cm saprolite under Douglas fir tree site 2 hole 1 replicate 2 | place: USA:California | collected 2015-04-18 | reverse complement strand
GGGGACGCCGGGTCGTCTGGCCGCACAGGCATTGCTCACTGATCAGGGCAGATGATGACGCTTTCGCCTTCTTTTACGCGCCCGCCGGTGAGATTACCGGCGTCTCCACACGTGCAGTAGCCGCGTGGCTGGTCTCCTGGCTCGTGCTCCATCAACTCTGGGGGAAGAGGCAGGAATACATCAGCTTGTGTTTCTGTTATCATAGTACTATAATCGATAGTACTATCTTACAAAGATATTAGATCTATCGAGCAAGCGATAACTATCATAGGCCCATAGCGGCATAATGAGTGAACGCTGAACAATGCTCTCGCTCTTGTGGAACACCTTGCTTCGAGCAGATGGGAAATTGTTCCTCTCTCTGAGGGAGGACGATGCTCGAAGAACGTGTTGTCAGAAGATAGTACCAGCAGAGGCTCTCTGCTAAAGAGATACAGACGAAAGTGAGGACACCCATGATGTGTTGTGGATATTGGTCCGGCGGATGGACCTGGCTCGTCATACCTGTGGTGATGCTGCTTGTGATTGCTCTTACTGCGGTACTCATCTGGGCGCTCGTACGTTGGCTGAACAGGAAACCGACGATCCCGGCACCACACGACTCTTATCCCATCGCCAGCGAACCCCCAGCACTTGAAGTGCTGCAGCAGCGCTATGCACGCGGTGAGATCGATACGGCGACCTTCGAGAACATGCGGGAGCGGCTTGTGGCATCTGGCGCGCGTGACGACTCCCGCCAGGAGTTGCATCACAATCAATGATCGTACTGTCTTTGATAGTATGATCCCCAGTTGTACCTTTGACAATTGTACGATAAAGCTTTATACTTGAACTAGATGGAAAAAAGGAGCATCGCCTTGGGTGGCACGATCACTATGTCAGCTGAGTGTTGAGGACCCAGCAATTGTGCTGATGTAGATGAAAGGGAACCGGCAGTCGAAAACCAGAGAGAGGAATGGCAGGTTCTGCTGCCAAGAAGAGGAGTTGACAGATGACGACCGAACCGGATATCAGCGTGTTTCGGCCCGATCGACCGGGTATCCGTAAGGTGCTCGGCGATCTGGAGGCCGAGATCATGGAACTCATCTGGGCGCGTCCGCCTGGTCAGGGCACACTGGTGCGTGAAGTGTTTGAAATCTTGTATGAGCGTCGACGCATCGCCTACACGACGGTGATGAACACCATGACGCGCCTGGCTAAAAAGCGCCTTTTGCGAGTGGAGAAGCAAGACCTGGCCTATGTGTATTATCCCAATTTTACCCAGCAGGAGTTCGTCTCACGCTTCGTCGGTCGCATCCTCGAGGACCTGTTTGTCAATTTCTCCGGTGCCACACTCGAAAGTCTGGGGAAACTGCCTGATCAAGGGGCTGCTGCCCATGCCTACCAGCTTTTAGACGAGATCACGCGCCGCCGTGCCGAGGAGGAGGGCGAGTAGTGCATACCTTACTTGGCCTCTCAAGTACCCTGCTGGTGATCCTGGGAAGCTACCTGACACTCGGTCATTTGCGCCGTCTCGGCGACTGGTCGCAGCGGCGCTCTGTGCAGTGTTTCGTCCTCGTGGTGCCAATGGTGAGCCTCGGCCTGGGTCTCGGTGGATTGCACCACTTCATCGGTCTCGCCTGCTTGCGAGACGCGCCATCCTGGGACTCCCTGCTCGGCGTTGCGCTGCCAGTCGGCATGGGGCTGATTGCCCTTGGCGCGCTTGTCCTGGGAGTGGCACGACTCGCGCTTATGGAGCGGATCGTCGTCCGCAGAAGCGTCTCGGCTGGTCCACAGCTCCAATCGCTCACCGATGATCTGGCGGAACGACTTGGTGCAGTTCGCCCTCGTGTGCGTCTCTGCGCCTACACTCGACCGCTGGCGCTTACCTGTGGGATGTTCCGACCGACGATCCTGCTCTCGACCTGGATGGTCGATCATCTCGACCGACGCGAGCTTGAGGCGGTGCTGGCCCATGAATTGGAGCATGTGGCGCGGCGTGACTACCTGGTGATCTGGCTGGCAACGGTGCTACGCGACGCCTTCTTCTACGTGCCAACGAGCTGGGCAGCCTACCGCCAACTCCAGCAGGAAAAAGAGCTGGCCTGCGACGATTTGGCCGTCGGTGCAACCCATCGACCACTGGCCCTGGCCAGTGCGCTGGCGAAGGTCTGGCAGCACGCGGTCGGGGGACCACAGTTCGCCCAGTCCGGGGCCGCACAGCACCTGGTACGGGAGGGCGAGCCGATCAATGACCGAATCGAGCGCTTACTTGCTACACCTGGACCAACAGCAGGCAGACAACACTCGCACAAAGGCACGTTGGCTACCAGTCTTCCAACATTGGTCGGGCTGCTTCTCCTGGAGGCGGCCAATGTGGTCTTCGTGCTAGCGCTCATGGGATGTGGCCCTGCCTTGTTGCTTGGGAAACCGTTTTGATGGAGAAGGAATTGGTGTCCTTTGCGATCAACACCGTATTCTCAGTGCTGAGAGTGAAGTGGTGCCCGCTGTCCTGCCCCGCATCGGCTGTCGGCATTCTCCCATGACACTATTATCCCTACTCCCCACGCCTGCGGGCAGCTAGAAGGTACGACTGGCATACCGAGACGAATGTCCTGGAACTGCTCGCCACGGGCACCGGCCGCCAGAAGGGGATTCAGCCTTCGTCAAATATCTACTATCATTGATCGTACTCTTGACAGAAGTACGATGGACTTCTATAATCCAAATAGGGTGTTGGGCAAAGTCCTTTGTGTCACATCGCGCGTAGAATGTAAAGAGAAGGTAACTACTCAGGTAGGATCAGTGATGAAGCCGGTTGCAAGGCCAGATCGTAAGGTATCTTCGCTTGCGAAATCGTTGCCTCATCAAGCTTTGGAAGAGGTCCAAAGTGAATACCTGAGTCGTTACAGTTGGTTGAATTGTTTCTTGGAGAGTTTGTGCACAACATAACAGCCTCTCCTACTTCAGAAAGTGAGAAAAACTTATGCGACGCATTACGCCTTTCAGGATGGGATTCCTGGGCGTTGTTGCCTCTTTGGTGTTCGTGTTCGGTCTGTTAATCTCTACCGGTACGGCATCAGCACACACTGCATCAGCGCAGACTCCTGCATCAGCACACACTGCAAGCTGGGGCTGTGGTTTCGAGTTTGACAACTGTAATTCCGAGTTTGACAACGGTGGTTTCGGGTTTAACCAGTGTGGTGATTTCGAGTTTAGCGACTGTGGCTTCGGCGGCGGGTTTAACAACTTTGACAACTTCGGGTTTAACAACTGTTTCGATTGTGGCGGGTTTAACAACTTTGACAACTTCGGGTTTAACAACTTTGACAACTTCGGGTTTAACAACTGTTTCGATTGTGGAGGCTCCTTCTTCTTCCACCACCGCCACCACCACCACCACTTCTTCTTCCATCACAGGCATCACCGCCGCTTTTGATTCTGAGAGTGGGCATCCTGGTGGAAGCAGCCACCGTCACCACGGCGACTAGATGAACTTCTGGCTTGGCCCAAACACCTGACGAGTCAAGGTATCAGTGAAGGAACATCCTTCACTGGTATTTTTTGTTGACAGGTGAAGTTCTCGAATACAGCCCAGGGGAATGGGAACTCGCGCCGTGCAAAATCCTCCACCACCAATTGTCCCTCCGGTGCCAGCAGCCTCCGCAATCCCGCGAGCACCGCCACTGGATCCGACAAGTCGTGCAGCACGTTCATGCAGGTGATTACATCAAAGGTCTCTGGCGCATATGCGAGAATATCTACCATTCTTGATCGTACTCTTGACGACTGTACCATTGACTCCTATAATCTTATCAGGGTGTTTGGCGACCGTCGCATAAGCACAGTAAGAACGAGATTTGAGGTAAAAGAGTCCCGCTTCAAATGTGTAGGGGGCCAGGCACCCTGCTTATCTGGAACCAGGTTGAGCAGCAACACGATGAGGGCCCATGCGTTCCTGCACAACCGTTGTGTAACGTCGCACGTATACATACTCAGAGTGTGTTTGCTAAGCCCTCTGGAGCCAGTTTACTGGTATCGCATAAATTGGCTTCTAGAGCCAACTTACCATCCACTCAAACGAATTTCTTTCAAAAACACATGGCAAATGCGTTTAGGAGGGCTCTAGAAGGCGCTTCACGGATATCGTCTGAATTGGCTTGTGGAGCCTTTTCAAACACACTCTTAGGAGAAGAGCAATAGTGTGAAGAAAGATCAGATGAGGCTCATGATGTCCCACTGGCATGTCACCGCAGCTCAGCGCCGTCTTCTCGTCGCTGTCCTCCTCGCTCTCGTCCTGGCATTTGTCTTCCCCGGCATCAGTCAAGCGCATGCCATTCTGCTCCGATCTGACCCCGCGAAAGATGCCGTCTTGAGCGTCCCCCCAGATCAGGTCCGCATGTGGTTCAGTGAGGATTTGAATCCGGCCCTGAGCACCGCCGTGGTTGTCAATGGAGCCAACAAGCGCGTTGACCTGCGAGACGCATCTGTCTCATCCAACGATCCACGCGAAATGGATGTCACCCTAAAGCCCCACTTGCCACCTGCGGTCTACGTCGTGGTCTGGCGTACCAACTCCGCCGACGATGGTCATATTCTGGTCGGTTCATTTCTCTTCACGGTCGCCCGGCCCGATGGGACCGTTCCCACCTTGAGCGGGGGAACGATCCCCGGACAGAATGCACTGGGCGGGAGCAATCTCACGGGTCTCTATACTGGCCAGCTCGATGGGCCGACCCTCTTTAACCTCATCATGATCACACTGTTTGAGCTTGGTGCCGTCTTCTGGGTTGGAGCTTCTCTCTGGCAAATATTTGTGCTCCAGCCTGCGGCAGAAGACCACCCGGAGTTGAGCACAACCAACCAACAGGCCCAACAACGCTTTGAGCGGCGTTTTGCACTCCCCACGCTGCTGGTGCTGCTCGTGGCAAACATTGGCGTGCTGCTAGGACAAGCCGTCATTGTCACAGGTGGAAACTTCGCAGCCGCCTTCGCACCCACCTTGCTTGCTAGTCTTGTCACAGGTGGGCGCTTTGGCACCTACTGGTTGGTACGTGTGGTCGTCATCGTCCTGGCGCTGAGACTCTCGCTCTATCTCATGCAGCTGCATCGGCTGCAGTTCAAACGGCGCACGCGCTTTGTTAACGACATTCTCCCGTGGACGAACCTGCTCCTCGGCCTGGCACTCTTCATTGCCATTGCGATGTCGAGCCATGCGTCAGCAGTCAGCAGCAATATAGTTGTCTACGCCGTTGTCCTGGATTGGCTCCATCTCGTGGCAGCAGCTTTGTGGGTCGGTGGCATGCTCTACATCGCAACCAGCTATCTGCCGGTACTCCGCCAGGTCTCCATCGCAGAACGAGCCCGCTCGCTTGTCACCGTGCTGCCCTACTATACGCCGTGGGCAATAGCGGGAGTAGTCATCATGGCGGTAACCGGTCCATTCAGCGCCACCGTTCACCTGACCTCCTGGGAACAACTGCTCTCGACTGCCTATGGACGTGCCCTGGTCGTGAAGATTCTGCTGGTCGGTGGGTTGCTCCTGACCAGTGCCATCCACGTCGGCTTGCTGCGTCCACGCTTGAAAAAAGAGCTTCAGAAATATGCCTATGTCGTTGGACGGCTCCAAGCTGTTCAGGCAGAGAAAGAGACCAGCCGCGCAGCGGTAGGTGTGCCATCCAGTGTATCCACGGCTGCCACGCAATCACACACTGAAGAGGTGGAGGAAGCGTCGCCCCGTGCAGCCAGGTTGATTGCAGGGCAGGTGAAACTGCGTGCGGGGCGGCTGGCAACAAAGACGAATCGCATGACGGCGATGTTGCGCTGGGAGCCGGTCCTGGGTGTGGGAGTGCTGCTTTGCGTCGGCCTGATGAACGTCTTCGCGGGCACCTTGTCACCCACGGCCAGCGCACAACAGCAGCAGACAACGGGGACGACCACATCATTTCATGTGACAGCGAAGACATCTGACAACAGGTTTACCGTCGCGCTCACGGTTAATCCGAATACGGCTGGCCCCAACCTGTTCACAGTGAGCGTGATAGATAACCGCACGGGCAAGGCGACCACACAGGTGGGTGTTTCGTTGTACACCACACACCTGGACATGGACATGGGAACCGATTCCGTCAACTTGCAGCCTGATAAGAAGGGCCATTTCAGCGCTATCGGTGACCTGGTGATGGGGGGCCACTGGCAGATACGCATTCAGATACGCACCCCCGATAACACGCTCCATGAGGCAACCGTCAAGGTGCTGACGCCGTTTTGAGCGAAAGGATGGTGCGAGGTAGAGTGCCGATTTATCGAGCACGTCATGATGTTTCCCCTGCTCACGCATTGGCTTCCCGCCACAGCATGAGACAACGCCGCCCGGTTGGATTCCTTCTCGTCGTTTCAGGAGGAGCGGGACTCGCCTGTGTCGCGCTCTCCCTCCTCCCAGGCTACATCGCATGCACACTGTTGATCCGCTGTGGAACGTGTTATCTGCTCATCCCATTTGGAGTGTTGTTCGTTGTCGTAGGTATCGTCCTTGCGCGATCTCGCCCTGCTCTTCTCACCGCCGAGGAAGCGCTATCTCGGCAGCTCTACAGGGAGATTCTCTCTGAGTATGCCCGTGGACGGGTGATCCTCAAGATACAGGTGAGTATGCTGCTGATCCTCGGAGGGGCCTCTGTGCTGCTCGCTCCTGCTGACCACGTTGCATGGGCGTTCATAGGCACGGGGATTCTCAGTATGCTGCTAGGACTGGGGGTCCTGGGGCCTGCCTGCCTAATGCCCAGAGAGGAGAGGCATGTTGCGGCTGCACGTGAGAGGGAACGCCAGTTTGTATCGAGATCGAGAGCAATCACCACTGGCCGGACACTGGCAGGAGATTCGTAGGCCATGCGAAAGGCACCGCTATGAACAGAAATGAAGTGAGTCGAAAACGTCGCTTCCAGGTTGGCTTTGTTGCTGGCCTGGCAGCAGGAATAGCCGCCTCGGGCATCATGCTGCTGCTCAATGTGCTTTGGAATGGGATTTCATTGCCAGAGGTCTTTGGCTCGGCGTTGACCGCGCTCATGCCTCCGTCCTCATTTAATGTTCTCCAACACGTGATTGGTGGCAACGCCAAGCACTACTTCTTCTATGGCATCCTTGTGGGGCAGTGCCTGGTCTTTGCACTGAGCGGAGCGCTCTACACTCTACGTTTGAGCCCAAAGGGGCAACGGCTGGAATGGTACCAGGGGTTATTGCTGGCGTTGATCCTCTGGCTGTTTGTGGGGTTGGTACTCCTGCCATTGACGGGTGCGGGCATCTTTGGTGCGCAACTGACTATTGGCTATGGTAATAGCATGTTGAGCCTGGCAGTGGTGGGAGTTGTATTTGGTCTGGTGTTCGTCTCTGTGCAGAACTGGCTGGCGACACGGAAGCAGGTCACAGGGGATGTACATAAGACGGATAAACAAGAGCGCCTTCGCCCAGGAAGCACAGAAGGGGTGGTCTCACGGCGGAGCTTGTTAAAGCGTGGGATCATCGTGGCAGGTATAGGGTTGGTGGGAGCGGGCGTATGGCGTTTTATCACCGCGGGCATCACCAATCCCACTCTCCCCGTGAGTCGCTTGATGCAGCACTTCAAGAGTAAAATTATACCACCACCGATCCCACATTACGGCGTGATCCATCCGGTTCCTTTCCTCTCAGCAGAGATCACTCCAAATGACCAGTACTATCTCGTCTCAAAAAACCTCTTCTCCGATCCAACGGTTGACGCTACAAAGTGGAGCTTGACGGTCGATGGGCAGGTTGAACACCCCTTCACCCTCACGTACCAGCAAGTCCTGGCGCTGCCAATGAAAAAACAATATGAGTCGATGATGTGCATCAGCAACGAGGTAGGCGGGGAATATATGAGTAATGCGTTGTGGGAGGGCGTTCCACTGGTGGCCTTGCTGTTGCGTGCGGGCGTGAAACCTGGGGCGACCAAAGTGGTCTTCCACGCCGCGGATGACTACAGCGACAGCATTCATCTGAGCAAAGCCGTGGAGCCAACAACGCTGATGGCGGTGCATATGAACGGCGTCACGCTGCCACAAAATCATGGTTTTCCTGCCCGTATGCTGGTACCTGGCATCTATGGGATAAAGCACTGCAAGTGGCTCACACGCATTGAGGTGGTGAACTACGATTACCAGGGCTATTGGCAGCAGCGTGGCTGGAGTGATCCCGCTCCAGTGCGCATGACCGCGCGCATCGATACTCCCCTGGATGGCGCCACTGTGCCAGGCAATCGTATTACCTCTATCGCTGGCGTCGCTTTTTCGGGCAATCGGGGCATCAGCGAGGTGGATGTAAGCACCGATGGTGGGCAAACCTGGCAACGGGCGACGCTTAAGCAGCCACTCTCCACGCTTACCTGGGTGCTCTGGGAACTGCAATGGCAACCACAGCCTGGCAACTACCTGATTGCCGCACGCGCCATCGATCTGGAAGGCAATGTGCAGGACCCGGTCGTAGAGCCTCCACTGCCAGACGGGTCATCAGGCTACCATGCCATCAATGTGACCGTTGCTTAGCAGCAAATCACGTTTGTAACTTTTCAGTCCCCAGATTGAGGAATAAAGGGATTGCTTCAGAAGACTCGCTGGTAGCTCGTGAACACACAGCCAAACGGTCCGCTGGTAGCAACCGCTGGCGGCGTGCTCTTTGCAGTGCCGCAGGAGCTACATTTGATCTTCCTCAGTTTCGGTGATTGTGCCGGTCACCATGGGCAATTTGCGGAATCCAACGTAAGTCGAGAAAAATCAAACCGCCCAGTGTAAGCGTAGAAAAAGTACTTAGAGCCAAATGAAAGCGTCTAACGTAAGCGCAGAAAAATTGCCGTATTGATGTATAAGAGAGGCATACCTTTCGCCCTCGTACGTCTTCCCATCGGATCACAACAGTCATGTGGTATCATAACAGGGAGTGAGCCTTTTGCGCAATTGACGCAACTAGAGCGGGACTCACCCCGTTTGCGCCAGCGGCCCGTCGCGTTGGCACCCAAGCCGCTCCCCCACTGCCACTACCAACCGTCTTCCGTCTGGAAGACGGACGGCACCTGCGTTCACGTTGCGACAGACTTCCTCTAGATCGCGGACCAAGGCCCGGTTGTTGAACGCACACACTTCGAGCTTGACCTCTCTCGTCGTCGCGCTGACCCACCCGCCGAGCTTGAAAAAGGGCAACAAACGAGGCCCTCTACAGTGTTGATAGCTCTCGCCAAAATACTGATCCCTCGCCCACATCCCCAGATTGGCCAATCCCAACTTGAGCAAGGTCATGAGTTGGTCCTTTGCGTGATCGAGTTCGTACATGGCTCGCGCTCGGTCCAGGAGATCTTCTCGCTGCCTGAGCACCTGCCGCAGTTAAGGGCAGTACCCCGCACATTTGTCTACCTCGCGCTGACGGCGCACTGCGCTCTTTTCCAGCTTCGTCTGGTGCTGGCGCACTTGCCAGCCTGCTGCGAGTTGCCGTGCCGAAAAGCGGGAAGTATCCTCGCTCCTCCGTTTGTCCTGCTTCTTCGAAGCGGGTGACCTGTGCGAGCAGCGCCAGATCAAGCTGCTCATACTTATGAGCTTGCTCTTCACATCGTTGATCCTGTGCGATCAGTCGGGCTAACCGCCCTCTGCTGGCCTGTGCTAATTGTTCTAGGCGTTGCACTCGCCCTTCCAGCCCCTCTTGGCGTTTGGCTAGTTCCGAGTTCACCACCTGCTCTTTGGCGTACCCGTGATTCGTGTCCAAATTGAGCGGGATTAACCAGTCGCGAATGCTATTTGGCCTTCCAGTTCCATCGCCGGAAGTAGGTGTTGGCCAGTTCCGTCGCGTCCATCCCGCGCCCGGTAGTAATCACCGGGATGAGTTTCGGGGTGGTGGGAGCAGGCGGAATTGGCACTGCTTGCCACCCTTCCTCCCAGAAATCCTTCTGGTGGGCAGCGAGCTCAGCTCTCCAGTCTTCATCGGCGGCTGCACCAATCACCTCTGTGGGCAACAGCTTGCGCCAATCGCGGATGAGGGCCACCTCAACCTCCACAGGGGGGTCAAGAGGGTTGGGGCGAGGCAACGCGAAGCGGGCCGATGCCACTTCGCAGATCAGCTGCCCGTGCCGATTGTAGCGTCAGGGGTGCTATGCTCCTACCTGCTCAAACGACCCTTCCCCTTCATATTGGTCACTGCCGGGCCTCGTGACCACGTGCCGTCCTTCGAGCGAGAGCGCGGCGAGGAATTCAGCCGCCATGCCTTCCCGGTCGACGACGACTTGCTGGACAAACGCCTGATCTGTCGCGTGTTCGTAGCAGTGAAGCATCTGCGGTACCCCCATCGTCAAATGCAGATCACCCCGATGCGTCCTTGCCAACAGGGGATGCGACTGCCGCATCGTGTAACACCACCAACTCGCGGCAGCCCAGGATTTTCCCGTCGAGCTTGCCCACTGGTCCTCTCGGAACTAATACGTCACTGTAGACGGCCTTCCGATGCCCATCGACATAGAACACGGCTGGAGCAGCGGGCTGATCAGGAGATGATTGCTCGGTCTGCCACAGCTGCCAGGTCCACTTGGCCATCACCGCGGTCAGGCGGTCGGCTGCTCCCGCATGGGCCAAGCGGGCGAGAAACCGTTCGGTGTAGCGTTGACTGTAGGCCCGAGGCCTCCCTGTCAGCACGGCTAACATCGTTCCGGTATAGCTCCGCAAATCCCAGGTACGGGCCAGGCCAGCTACCGGCAGAAACAGCAACGTGAGGATCAGGCGGGCTACTACCGCTGGGTTGGGCGGGTTCAACCCCGGAATCGTCGGGGCAGCCAGTTCCATGACCGCCGTGACCAGCGCGTCAAGCAGTCCAGTTTGTTGGACCGCTGAAAGCCTCAGCAGGCTGCCAATCCCTTCTTGCCAGACCGGTTGAGTTTCCTTCAGTTTTTTTCCCCTTGTACCTGAGCCCGGCCGCGCCACTGGTGGCTCACTCCCGACTTCGCCCGCACCCGATTGAGTCTCTCTGACGCTAACCTCGACTCCAAAGCGGCTTTTGAGTTCACTCTGGACGCGGCTGGAAGCAACCTGCGGGTGGTTGGTGCAAAACTCGGTCATCCACACCCGGACGGGCTCAGTGATTTTGTAGGGATGCCCGTGGCGGTCGTCGAGGAAAGCCCGCTCCGCTTTCTGCTCGTCGCGAGCCAGTTTGACCAGGCGATAGGCGGTGGAGCGAGACACGTGCAACTGGCTCAGGGCAACCGCTGTTTGCCACGAGTGGCCTGTGAACATGGACTCGATGAGCTGCAATCGCGCCGTGCGCTCCCGATGGTCTTTCATGCCCTTCGTCCTCCCATTTGAGGTGGGTCCTGCCCACTTCTGGGCCGCATTATACCATCCGGGTTTATCCAAGTCTAGATGCTTCGATAGCCAAAAGGCTCACTCCCTGCTAGCATGGAGGGAACACTTACCTACATAGAGATATACCTGGAGGCAGACTGCAAAAAATGTTGCATAGCAGGATGATCGACGACCAGACACTGGCGGAAATGTTCGAGGAAAAACAAGGCAAGCACTTCGAGATCCGCTTGATCTGGAACAGGTGTGTGGTTGGCAACGGTATGTATGACTACTCTGATGGTGGAATAGTGGCCGCGCACGAAGACGGAGCCTGCATCGGGTTTCTTGACCGTTCCTTCCGGGTGTAAGCATGTGTCGCTGTTTGATACATGTCGTATGATAGTAGGTATTCTGTCGGCTGAGAACACTCCCACACGTACCTCATCCTTGATACTATCAGCGATAGTACTCTTGACAAATGTACTGTTGCCTCTTATACTTTCGTCATGAGGGGGTCGCTCAGAGTGTTGTGCAAAGTCTCGGTTGCCCATGTAGACGGGGATGATTGTGCCTTCTTGCGAGAGTCGGCTACGTCAGTGGTCCCAATCTTGATGGGCAACTTTGGCGATTGCCAAAGGTCCTGTCGATGTGCTTCAATTGCACCATTTTCGCCAGTACGTTGTGGCTGTGCTGTCCTTTCTCGTGTGATTGCCAACCAGTTGCCCAGCAGCATCTCCTGATGATTGTGACCAATGCAAGCACAAGACCGCTGGGCAGTTTGGAATCCATATGGCGATGCAGCACTCTTCTGGCTTTCTCCTCTAGACCGGGAGCGTCCCTTATGAATCTCGCGCCGCGTATGATCCGTCTGGGAGGACTCCCTTTAGCTTGGGAAAAATGCTAGGGGATATGTACTATGGGCATTGAGTAGGGAGTACATATGAGTAAGCGTCAGCATACTTCGCATGGAAAGTTCAAACAACGAACTCAAACAGCGACACTGGAACAACCAGTCAAACAGGTCAAGCCCCAGCCACGTCCGCAAAAGGTAGACTTCCAGATTCAAGGGATGCACTGCGCGAGCTGCGAGGTCTTAATCGAGCGCAAATTGAAAACGCTGGAGAGCATTCAGGAGGTACAGGTGAGCTATGCCACTGGGAAAGCCCAGCTTCTTTGCTCTCGTGTGCCTCAATTACGCGATCTGCAAAATGCTGTAAAAGCGGATGGATATAGAATTCTTCCCTGGAAGAACCAGAGCCGTTTCAAGCCAAGGGCTTTCCAGAAAAATACGACGCGAGACTATGTAGAAATGGGAGCGGTTTTACTCATTCTCCTGGTGCTCTACCAAGTCTTCTCACGCTTCCAGCTTCTTCCCCGCGGCTTTGGTATTTCACAAAACATGAGCTATGGCTTTGTCTTCTTGATGGGCCTGGTCGCCTCTGTTTCATCCTGTATCGCCGTTGCTGGAGGGTTGCTGGTGGGAGTGGCGGCTACCTATAGCGAACGGCAGACGGCATCAGGTCCTTTCCAGAAATTGAAACCCTATCTGTTTTTTAACATAGGACGTGTTGTTTCCTACACCGCGTTTGGTGCCGTGATTGGTGCTCTCGGCTCAGTATTGACCCTTTCTCCACGACTCAGTGGAATGATCACTGTTGTTGCGAGCGTCGCTATGCTGGTCCTGGGGTTTCAACTCCTCAAGCTCTTTCCCTGGATGAGAAAACTCCAGCCGAAGATGCCCAAATTCTTGGCACATAAAATCTACGATGTCAGTGGCAAACCATCGAACGTCACCCCACTCCTGGTAGGAGCCGGAACGTTCTTCTTACCCTGCGGATTTACCCAGGCGCTGCAATTGTATGTGCTCAGTCAAGGGAACCCGTTGACTGGTGCGTTGACCATGTTAGCATTTTCTCTCGGGACACTCCCTGCGCTGCTGTCGTTAGGCGCCCTTTCCGGCCTGGCCACAGGGACAGCGCGACGCTACTTCGTGAAGTTTTCTGGCGTCCTTGTGATCCTGATCGGTCTCTTTAGCATGAATAACGGCCTCACCTTAGCAGGGGCTCCGTTCGCTCCTACTACGCTTCTAGCTCAGATCAGTTCTGCCAATGCGCCTGTGACAGGAAGCACCACCGCGCAGATTGTGGATGGGAAGCAGGTGGTTTCTATGAAGGTGGTGGGGCTTGAGTATGTTCCCAGTACCTTTACAGTGGTACAGGGAGTACCTGTAGAATGGCACGTTGATGGGAGCCAGGCGGAGGGATGTGCACAAGTGCTGACCGTTCCAGATCTCGGGTTGACTGCCTACTTACCTCCACAGGGCACCAAAACGATTGTCTTTATACCCAGGGAAACCGGAAGCCTACGATTCAGTTGCCCGATGGCGATGACGACTGCTGATGCCATGTTTACGATCATTCCCAATACGCAAGGTATAGTGGCAAATCCGGCGGTGAGCGCTTCGGGCACGGGTGATTCTTCGCCACAGCGGTGTCCGCCCCATCAAGCAGGATGCTATGTGCAGAAACTGAACGCCGAAATAACTGATACCACCGGCCTCTCCCCGAATAGTTTTACGGTGAGGAAAGGCATGCCGGTTGAACTGACAATCGATGTGCAAGCAGTCCCTGCAGGGTGTATGAGCACGATGGTCATACCGGCATTCAATGTCGCTCATACGTTTACTGCGGGCAAAAATGTCCTCCAATTCACGCCGATGGACATTGGTGTGTTTCCAATCACCTGTAGTATGGGGAGGGCTTTCGGGCAGTTGACTGTGACCGATTAGCATACCTGGCGCATTGAAAGGACCGAGCTTCGACCATGAAAACGCTGATAACGATTACAGGAATGCACTGCAACGCTTGTAAAGCGCTGATAGAAGATATGTGCAAAGATGTTACCGGTGTTGTAGCATGCACAGTAAACCTGAAAAAGGGAAATGCAGAAATCGAGCATGAGCCCACACTCAACCTGAATCTCCTCAAGCAAGAAATTGAGGGCGTTGGGCAGTACAAGGTTCTCTTGCCAAAGTAATGCAAAAAGCGGCAGTTGCAAGCAGGAAGATGCCTGGCTCGTCGCCTTGTACCTGCCAGGCCCCTTCTCTGCCTCTACAGCCTAAAAGGGTTACCGTTCATAGAGACCACGTTTATCGCCCAAATCAACGCAACCAGAGTGAGTTGCTCACCACCGTTGCAGACCAGAGAGCCATTGCCGCCGCAAAAATGGGGGCCTGCTCCTTCGGGAAAGGAATCAGAGGTGAGAGAATCGCCGCAGGCGCTTTGGGTGTCCTACATCCGGAGTTTCGATGATTGTGCCGGTTGCCATGAGCGATTCCTCTGCTATCCATCCCAGTATCTTTACCGGGTAACCAGACTATTTTAAGCTCTCCAGATACGCTACGAGCGCGTTAATCTGATCCTGTTAGAGACCCAGGTTAGGCATATCGCTGCCCAGTTTCACAGCCTGCGGATTACTCAGCCACTCAGCGAGGTGCGCAGGGTCATTGGGCAGCACACCGCCCGCGATCAGGTTGCGGCTGCCAAAGTGTGTCAGGTTCGGCCCAATCAGACCTGCAGCTCTTGGATCATCTGCGCTCTTCAGGTTAACGCCCACGATACCGTGGCAACTCACACACGCTCCTTGCGCGAGGATTTTTGCACCCTGTGCGGCAAGAGTCCCTGCAGCCGGAGTCAGGGCCGCTTGCTGCTGAGAGATTACCCCGGTGTTGAAGCCATCCGGCGTATCAACGATGATACCTCGCCGTAACATATTTGACACAGTTGGGCAGTCAGCGTGAGCAAAAATCCTTGCCCGGCTAAGAGAAGAGTCCCATCCCCTTGCGATGAAGAGCGATCATATGCTACAGTTCCTCTCATGATATATTCCTTTCCAGTTATATATTGAGGGAGAATCCTGTGACGGTTTCATCTGTGACCGAGTCCTCGCTGCTCTCGACCTTGTTCCGGGGCCTGGCTGATCCTGCACGCCTCTCCTGTTTACTGGCGGTGCGTGAACACCCTCGCACGGTCAACGAGGTGGTGACAACGACGGGCCTGTCCCAACCCAATGTCTCCAAGCATCTGGCGTGTTTGCGCGACTGCGGACTGGTGCGAGCTCAGCGCTCTGGTCGCTTTGTCTCCTACCACCTTGCTCACTCACACGTCGATGCCCTCTTGCAAGCAGCAGAGGTGCTCCTGGCGGAGGTTGGAGAGCACATCTCAGTATGCCCAACATATGGATATCGTGAGGTACAGTGATAATGAGTGTTCAGGTTGATCGCGCAGCCCAGGTGCGCATGGGTGTCTGGGTTGAAGTGTTTACCGTGCTGTGGATGGTCGTCGAAGCAGCAGTTTCCATTGGTGCAGGCGTGCTCGCACGTTCTGCCTTGCTCACGGCCTTTGGGATTGATAGTGTGATCGAGCTGATCAGTGGAGCGATCCTGCTGTGGCGACTCTCTATTGAGGCAAGAGGCGAGGAGACCGAGCACATTGAGCGTGCGGAACGCCGCGCCACCTGGGTCGTGGCCGTATCGCTCGCTCTTTTATGTCTCTATGTCCTCATCACAGCCATCTCTGGACTGGTAACACGTACTCGCCCGGAAGGTTCCATCGCTGGGATCATCATTTCTGCTACGGCAGTGATGGTCATGCCGGTGCTTGGTCTCACCAAACGTCGCATTGCTACTAGCATTGAGAGTGGGGCCTTGCGGGGTGATGCCGCCAGTTCGTTTACCTGTGGCTACATGGCCGGGGCCGTGCTTCTTGGTGTGGGCTTGAATGCCCTCTTTCATTGGTGGTGGGCGGAAGATGTAGCCTCCCTCATCTTTCTGTTCTGGCTCGTCGGCGAGACCCGTGAAGCCCTCGAAGAGGCACGGGAAGGGCGTGAAGGAGACGGCGACGATGAGTAGGTGAAGCGATGCCTATACATCCAGCCAGAACTAGGAGGGCTGCTCCCAGGATCATGACGAACATCAGCCGGTATTTCATATGCTTTCTCCTTTGCCATCTTGAAACGACGCTACCCGTGCGTCGCGCTAGGCTGCTCCCCCAGGTCTACAGGCGATCACGCTCTCCCAGCAGGTTGCCGCGCAGGTGGTGTTTCCAGACGTGCTCGCATCTGCTCATACGTCATGGCGTCAATCTCGCCGCGTGCATAGCGCTGATTGAGTATTTCTAACGCTGATGGACCCGGAGGCTCCGTACTGGGGTAAGGTGAAACTGGCGTCGTCGTTTCCCCAGTGACGCGCGCGATCACGGCCCAGATGAGCACGACCAGCAAAGCAATCAAGAGCAGCGTCAGGAATATGCCGCCCCAGCCGAAGCCCCACATCATACCTGGCCACATCATAGCAGTACCTCACTTTCCTCTCTCCCCGGCGGATGGGTATCCACCAGGAAGTTACAAGACACTCGTTCTTAATGAGGAGTATAACACTTGCCTCTCACAGCGGCGTCACAGCGACCACGTGTGGTATCACACGTGGCTCACAATCGTGATGTCGGTTGGCGGTCACCACCTCATGCTTCATCGCGCGTCAGCTTCCCTTGCTTCGCGTGTTTCCCTCCCGCAGCCGAAACAGGAAGACAAAAACTGTCTTCTCCTCCTAATGAAGCGTGCATACCTTCCCATGCTGGAAGATCAAGCCTTCTGCTGGATAAGGTTTTTTTGCTCACGCTGACTGCCCAACTGTGTCAGTATGTTACGGCGAGGTGTCGTGGCTACCACCAGGATAAACCAGAATAATGTTGCTTCCCTTTGAGCCACAGGCCCAAAAGTATTCAGTATAGAAGGGGTATTCTGAACATTAACCCAGCTCACAGATAAGGAAGAGGTTGATATTGCGGCTGCGGCAAAGGCGTCGGTACGGCTGGCCTGGTTTGCCGCAGCGGCAGCACGCCACGACGTCCTCGACGGTTACCGAGCGAGAAATACGACGGCTGCGACGAGCACGAGCGCTGCCAGGGCCGCGGTGACCAACCCACCCAGCCTCGTCTTGCGCGGCTCGGCGCGCAGACGCAGAAGACCTTGTCGCCCCAGGGTATAGGCCGCCAGCCCCGCAACCAAGAAGGCACCGCCCGCCGGCCCGTGACCCAGGACCGCCAGCAGCACCAAGAGCCCCAGGCTCAAGGCGAGCACCGACTCCAGCAGCTGAGTGGGGATACGGCGCGCCCCCACGCGTTGATCGGATGACCACACTCCCCAGCGGGACGCAGTCGGCGGCCCTCCGCAGCAGCCGGCAAAGAAGCATCCCAGCCTGCCCACAGCCATTGCGACCAGCAGACCCGGAGCCGTCGCGTCGAGAAAGACGCCGGCAGACACGTGAAGCACCACGAGCAGGATCGCAGCCGCCAGGGGGGCGCTGGCGATGAACCCCTGGATGCACCAACCTTCTATGCGGTGCTCGCGCCGGTGAAGCACGATGAACCACACTTTCGCCCCGGCAATGCCGACCGCGATGGCGACCAGTGAGACCGTCCACCAGGGGCCGACCGCAAGATGGTCACCGGAAATCACCAGGGCCTGGAGCGCCAGCGCGACAGCCATGCCAAGCGTCACCATCGCTCCCCAAATGCCGGGGATCCTTCCCGGCATCCGGGCGAAGGGGGCCAGGCAGGTTCTCACCGGTTCGACCGACCCTGCGGACGGCGCCCACCTGCGCCAAAACCGAGCGGCTGGACCTAGCATACCAGCCGCAGGGGTCGCGTTCCCTTGCTCCCGGGGCCCGCGTGTAGGGGGAGCGGACCCCAGCATGTGCGCTGTCACGACCCATGAGCCCGCATTGATGCCGCGGACTTGGGTCGTGAGTGAGATCGGGCCACTCCCGGGGACAACTTCCTCGATCGTCTCGTCCTGGACGAACCGATCGCCAGACTGCAACCGCCCCTTCACATCGACGCGGCGCCCGGAAAACCTGACCGTGACAGGATAGGGCCTAGCATGCGGGGCAGGATCGAACCAGTACGTCACTGCCAGTATCTCCTGCACCGCACTCTCCCACAAGGCCGTGAACCCACCGCCCGTGATGGCCGGGGTGTCCGATTGGACGACATCACTTCGCGGCACCGCATCTCCTGCTGGACGCCTACGTGCCGGAGCTCTACGTGTCATGCAAATCATCTCCTCTTGCTTCTCTTCGCCCGCTTAGCGTTTGTTTAGCCCCACATATTACAGTCACCCCTGCATGTCTCTGCGTGTCTTGATGACCCTACCATTGGCAATAGTACTTCTTTGGCTTACTATTGTCAATAGTACGTTCAGTAGACGTACTATTGACCTACCATATCGTTATTACATACATGAGGTGACATCGATAAGGCCGGTGTACGTTGCCGTGCCGTAGGGAAGGGGGAGTCGTTCACCTCTCCAGCACGCTGCCGATTATTCCTGGAAGCTACCTGCATTACTCTGGTGATCTGCCGTAGCAGCAACAGATCATCTTGCATATTTATTACAATCGTACTCTGATTGATGGTATAGAGCTTGAAGCAGTAGATGGATCGGGAGAGATTCACCCACCTCGGGTTGGTCAATGTGGATTTTGTGCCCGCTCTTTTATGAGCGTCTTTGGTTTCGTCCTTAAGCCACGCCTCATACCCGGCTCAACGGGACCTTGACGTAGACCTTGCCTAAGGAAATAGAAAATATCGTCCGATGGCGAGCACTGCGAAACCCAAGAGAGGCAATCAAGCTCATCAAGCTATTGCAAATGAGTAAGCCAATGACAAAGAGGAGTAAGAGCCTGTTTGCTAAGCATCGCCTAGCCAGGCAATTTGGCGAGTCTGGTGACCATCAGTTTGCTCATAGCGATGTAGATCAGAGCCTCGCCGGACTCGCACAGTCCCTCAAAGTCGCGTGAGAGCCGACGGCACCGCGTCAACCAGGCAAAGGTGCGTTCCACCACCCACCTTCTGGGAAGCACATGAAAGCCCTTGGGAATAATCTTGTCCCAGTCGACTTGCATGCCCTCTTTGACCCACACGCCTCGGATGCCTGCCCAGCGGTGTTGAACGATCGCCAGGCGGCAGTTCAGGTGGTCTTGCAGCCAAGCGTGCAGCTTGCCTTTGTACCCGCCATCGGCCCAGACTAGTTGGAGGCGAGGGAGGCGCCCTTTAAGCGGGGCAAGCAGGAGCCTGGCTCCATCGCGATCCATGATATCGGCCGCATGCACCAATCCCTGCGTATCGACCAGTAGATGTTTTCTGTCGTTGCAACCAGTGTTGGAGAGTCGTCCGGGTCTGAAAATCGAGGGTGATGGTCCAAGCAGAGCGGCATCCGCGCATCGTCACCCGTCTCGAAAGGAGCTGGGAGATTCTCTTCATGTGATATGAGAACAACCGGGAAATGGCTCTCCATTCCGCTTCTTTCTCCTGCGGCTGCGTACTAAGGCGACATCAGGAAACACTTTCTTGGGTCGGTGCCTCTTCAGGCGGCTCGGTATGGATAGTGATCGTCCCAAACGTCGGATGTGCTTGACGAAAGGCGCGCTTGATCTCCTCAGCCTGGAGGTGGACCTGACTGAGTGGTGCGGAAGCGGCAAAGGTCGTATGCATGACCACATCCAGATCGGGCAGTGACTCAGACGTCGACTCCAGTGGACGATACAGATGGATCTCGTGAGCACTTCCTGCTCCTGCAATGCTGTCTGCCAGGCGACGGAGGTGGGTCGTGAGGTCAGCATACTGAGCGGTCACCTCAAGACTCGGAACAATCGAGATGGTTGGTGCCTCCAGGTGCGTGTTGACCTGTTGCACCTGCTGATTGGTGTGCCGCACGGCTTCTTCCAGGCGCGACGCGACGGTATGGGCATCTGCAAGGGCCATATCCGCCGGAACCTCCAGATCAAAATCCGCCTCCAGGTGCCCACTCACCTCGCGAACATGGATATCGTGCGCATTGATCCCTTGAGTTTCTGCCAGGTAATGAATCTGCTCAGCGACCGTTTCTGATGGAGAAGCGGTGGGTTCCACATGCACCACGATGTCAATGTCTCCCTGTGGTGAGACCGTGCGGACTGCCTCACGCGCCGCCTGCTCCACGTGTTCTGTGAGCGTGTGCGTCTGTTCAAAAGTGAAGGTACGAGGCGCGGCAACCACCACATCAGCGAAGAGCTTGTTGCCTGCACGACGCATCCGGACCCGCCGCACCTCAAGCACATCAGGAAGAGCGCGAACCTGCGTCTGGACCTGCTCGACAATGGTATCTGGGGCACGGTCCAGCAGCGCATCAATCGTTTCTTTCGCCAGTCGTATGCTTACCCAGATGACGATGCCAGAGACGCCAAGGGCCGCCACCGCATCAGCTTGTCCTAGCCATCCAGCAAGAGAGAAGCGCCCGGCCAGCCAGACCACCAGCAGTCCTGCAATCACCACTGAGGAACTCCAGATATCCGTGCTGAAGTGGAGCGCATCCGCCTCCAGCGCCTGACTTCCCGTGGCGTGTGCGACCCGTAACAACGTGCGTGAGCGGGTGAAATCGACGGCAATGGAGATCGCCATGACCACAAACGCCCAGATGGTGATCTCGACGTGGCTGTCCTGAAACAAGAGCCGTCGAATGGCTTCGTAGATGACCCAGATGGCGGTCACTACGAGCAGGCCTGCTTCCAAGAAAGCCGACAGATTTTCGACTTTGCCGTGCCCGTAGTGATGAGTCTCATCTGCCGGGCGAGAGGCCACCCGCACGGCAAATAATGTCATGAGGGCCGCGACCAGATCCAGGCCAGAATGAGCAGCTTCGGCCAAAATGCCCAAGCTGCCTGTGAGCAGACCCACCACGAGCTTCATGCCCGTCAACCCGATGGCCGCTACGACAGATGAAAGGGCCACCATCATCTTTTCTCGCTGAATATCTCTTGCTTGTGCCATATGTTCTCCTCTGCTGTCATTGCTTCCTGTCCTATTGTAAACAGCGAGAGGCCAAGAGGCAAGCCCTGTGAGAGGTTTTTGCCCACTTTGACTGCCCAACTATGTCAAGCATCATGGGAAAAAATACGTGTCTGGGTCGAGATAACTGGGGAAGCTCGTCTCCGGGATTTGCGAAAGGCTCAACACACGTATACCATGAAGCAACAGTCCCCCCATTTACGGCCAACCTTGTTCTTCCAGTGGACTAATGATGACTTCGTTGAGGACCAATTCTGCAGGCGCAGCCGCGATCCAGACAATCAGGGAGGCAACCTCTGCTGGGGGTAAAGCTTTCGTCACAGGGAATGCCTCCGCTGGCCTGGCTTGGCGTTCGGTCGATGACCAGGCCCCCCAATGGGTTGCCATCCCTCCGGGATAGAGAATGCACACACGAATCCCGTGGGCTTTCCCCTCGGCAGCTAGTGCCTGGGTGAAGCCGGTCAAGCCAAATTTGGAGGCACAGTAGGCCGCCGCATTCGCCCAGCCACGTTTGCCTGCCACGGAAGAGATGTTGATGATGGTCCCTCGCCTCGCCTGACGCATGTGGGGGAAAACGGCCTTCGCCAACAGGAAGGGCGCACGCAGGTTCACATCCACGACGTAGTCCCAATCGCTCGTGGCAAGGTGGACCACCGCTCCTGGGACATCGATCCCCGCTGCATTGACCAGGATATCAATGCGCCCGAAGATCTCGATGGTGCGTTGCACCGCGTTCAGAATGTAGCGGTCGTCTGCCAGATCTCCTGGCAACGCGATCCCGCGACGGCCCCTGGATGTGAGTTCTGTGATGACCTGTTGAAGGTCATCGGCACTGCGTGCCAGCAGGACGACCTCGGCACCGGCTTGGGCGAGCGCCAGAGCCGTGGCGCGTCCGAGCCCACTACTAGCCCCAGTCACGAGAGCCACCTGTTCGTTGAGGGCCAAAGTCTGACTAGTCATGAACCCCTCCTTCTTTCAAGTTTCTTCTATTGTGAAGGATGGCGAGGCGAAAGAGCAAGCCCATCGGTACGGTTGAGCATGACGCTTCTGCCACAACGCTCTTACAGCGGTGTTCGGAATGATTGAGCCCATAGAAACTTTGATGCATTAATTGAGGCCGCTAGAGGATCTGTCAGTTGGCTCAATATTTCTGCGGACTGCTGTAGTACAGCACCGCAACCGTGACCGCTGGCATCGGGCTATGGTGCATGATGAGTTGGGGGTGGTCGAAGACACGCACATCCATCCGTGGCGAGAAGCGGGTGCAGATTGGCCTCTCCTTTGTGGTCGGCGGCCTCATCCCAACGACCCCGGTGCTGCTCTCCCTACCATATGTGCAGTGGTGGGCGTATGGACTCACGGCCATGGTGCTGGGAGCGGTCTAAGCTCGCTCTACCCGTCAGCGTCCTGTGTGGGCTGGTCTCGAATTTCTCGTCGTCGTCACGCCTTCGAACCGCGGCTGGTGTGGGTCTGGGCTTGCTCCTGCATGGAGGATGAGCCTGCCTAGTCGTGTGCAGGTCGCACTTTGGCTTTGTAGGCATGCCACTGCCATTCATCGAGTCCCAAGCTCTCTTTGAGCAAGGCGAGATCGGGATCGCCGAGACTTTCTCCTGCCTGGCAGCAGTGTTGCCCGATTTCCTGTTCCTTCAGCGAGCGCCTGATCCGCGTGTTCGCATCCTGCCCTTCGAGGTGTTTCAACTCCAGGAAGTCCTTCGCCAACACTGCTTTCCACTCATCAAGCGTATACACATCTTCTTCCTTCTCATGAACGCTGAAAGGGGTCCTTCCTTGTGGACATACACGGTTCACTCAAAAGGTCGAGACATCGCTCCAGAACGGAGAGGCAATACACGAAAGAACGAGGATGAAGCCAACAGACCAGGGCCAGCGCGTCGGATGACCGGCGGTGTGTACGCAGGGAAAAAGTGCCGCCATCAGGTCCTGCTTCCCTGCATACCTGTACAAGGGTCGAAGGAGGTTCCTACGTCAGGCTCGGTGTGCAAACATGCCAGATGCCGCCAAACCCTTCGCCGGTGGTTTGCCCGGGTGCTGTATCGCCTGAGAAGGTATAGAGCGGGTGCCCATTGTACTCTACCTGATTGCCATTGGCATCTGCCTGAACACTCAACTTGCCTGAAAGGGATGTCGTGCTCGTGGGAGTGCTCGACCCAGAGACAAGCAGAGGCGGCCAGACGCTGGCACACCCTCCACTGCATACTGTCGTTGGAGGCATATCAGTGGTTCGGTAATAGAGGGTCCTCCCTTGAGCATTGGTGAGAATGGTCTCCGACTTCCCACTCACCGTCGCCGTCGCGGTCTGGATAAGAGAGCCTGAACTGCTCACCGTTGGCGTCGTGCCGCCATTGCCGTACCCATTGCCATACCTGCCACCGCTACTGGTGGGTGTGCTACCAGCAGCGGTGTTGGAGGTTGCATTCGGTGCTGCCGTTGAACCAGTGGTCGTGTTACTGCCACAAGCTGCCAGCAGAACGAGGCCGACCAGCGCCAGCAGAGAGAACCAGGCTCGTACCCGAGCCTTTGAGGAAGTGAGGGTGCGCTTCATTGCGTGTTCCTTTCTTCAATCGTGGTAATCCGTTTGAGGAGGACGAGATACGAGGCCTTTCCACTAATCTATACGGAGAGCAGTTACAGATGGGGACCCGTCGAAATGGACGTCGACGAAAAAACCAGCCTGTTGATCTCCGTCGAACGCTCGCGCTCCCGTCACGTTCAGTGGTGCAGGCACCTTCACCCGCATTCGCGAGGAAGGGGCCAGCGCCCGAATGTTTCGGTCAGCTCATGGCTTCAGCCGACGCGTTACTCCATCTTTTGCATGCTCTTGCCTCATCACCTCTTCTTGCTCCTGGTCTTCCGAGGATCAGCATCGTGTGCCGCTCCCTGCCTGTGATCGCCTCTATCGAGAGCAGCGGCACATTTGAGCGCGCGAAACTGCAAGACTTTGACGTTCGCCTCTGTGACTCCCATCCTATAGGCCGTCTCTCGAATCGAGAGGCTGTGCAGAAAACGACAGGTTAAAACGTCTTGATACCGCTGTGGGAGTGCCTGAAGGAGACGCTGGACACGGTCTAGCAGGGGGCCGCTGCTCCGGGCTTTCGCGGATCTTGGCCCTTCCCAGCCATCCTCGAGCAGGGCGTCGAGCGAGGTGATGGCGAGACGGGAGCGGGCACGCCAGTAGTCAGCGATCGTCGTCCGTGCCACCTGCACCAGCCAGAACCGCGTTCTCTTCGATCCGCGCTCATACTTGACCCCACGCACCGCTTTGAGAAAGATGTCTACCGTGAGGTCTTCAGCGTCTTCGTGATTCTTGACGCTCTCATACACAAAGCGGTAGATGTAGCCATGATTCTCCTGATACAGCGTCTGAAATTCCCACACAGTGGCCCTCCCGGCAGCATGCTGTGCTCATGTGCGTGCTCGCCTGGTGCGGAGCCTACCCCCTGTGACGATCGCTTCACGGAGATGGGTTCTGATAGACATTACTACGTGGAAGAGTTACGTCAGGCTTGATGGTCACCCGATAGGAGCGAGTTTCTGGAGGCCGTGAGAACGGGACGAGAGACAAGCAACGGGAGGGCATCCCGCACGAAGCCGACTCCTCCGCAAGAGCAGCGCAAAAGGCGAAGGATCGTCATCCTTCTCTGGTGTCTCCGCCTTCTTCAGGAAGGTGTCCACGATGCCAAGAGCAGAGGAACTGTGATGTGCCCTTCCCACAGAGGAAGTGTGTTTCTTCGGAGTGAAGCAGGCGTTCCTGATGGCGTACCTGCGGGCCGGTGTTTTTGTCGATGATAGTATTGGTAGCCTGTACTAGCATAAAGTGGGGACGTCCTGCCTCCTTTCACAGTGTGGTTCAACTCTTTCGGTGGCCGCTTTTCCATGTATCTCGGCTGATATCGTAGATGGATCGGGAGAGATTCACCTGAAGAGGTTCATCGCGTCATGGAACAGGAGTGTGAATGAACGTTCTCTTCCTATGAATGAAAGTGAGGGTACACCTGGTGGGACGAGGGGAGGATAGTTTGAGTTCGGAGAGCCTGGCAGGCTGTTTTCTAGTGCCCGCTCGATAGCCGCCCCTGCGACGAGTGAGGCAGCGACAGCAGTTCCCCCAGTGAGCAACGCGCGTCGTGAGACACCCCAGCGTCTCTCTTGCGGCTGCTTAGCTAACAGAGGAAAGCGTGGCGTTTTTGGCAGCTGCTGGAACTCTTGCTCAAGACGGGTACGCAGCTCTGCTGCAAACGCAGGATCTGGTGTGCCTGCTTCAGGTGAGGTGGATCGGAAGAGCGCCACCAACCGGTAGATGCGTGCCTGGGTGGGGGTCAACTCGCCTGGTGGATGAGCGACACGACCCGCCTGCAGCTCCTCTAGCCAGCGTTCTAGCTCCAGATAGTCTTCAAGTCGCTCCTGATCTTCTTCTGACATAGTTGTAGGCCTCCACATTGGTAAAGCTACATACGTAGGCCCCCAAGATATCTACGAGATCAGTTACTAATCGCCTGCAACACGATGATCGGCAGCAACGCTCCACCCACTTGACGTATGTGAGTGATCTGAAAGCCCGCATCGCGCACAGTACGCGCGGTGTCGCGGTTCCAGTGACAATTGCCAAACAAGCGTGTCGTGAGTGGGACCAGCGCATCCTGGATGTGTGCAGAAATGCTCGCAACCGCGCGGACATGTTCAACGAGCAGCAAGGTTCCACCAGGCTTCAAGGCCCGCTTGATCTCGTAAAAGCCGCGTGCTGGATCGGCGACTGAGCAGAACACCAGCGTCGCCACCACACTGTCAAACAGCGCATCGGAGAACGGTAAGGCTTCAACAGGTGCCTGGGTCAGCGTGATGGGCACCGGAGCAGTTGCCAGGCGACGACGGGCATAGGCGAGCATAGCCGCATCGGGCTCAACCGCTTCAACGCGCTCCACCCGTCCTGGCGTATAGAACGGGAAGTTGAGTCCAGAGCCTGCACCGACTTCCAGGACGAGCCCGTACGCCTGCCCTGCCGTCTCTTGCCGCAGAGGATCGTTCATGCGGCGCACGGGACCTCGGTGGGCTAACCAGTCATACACCGCCGCGAAGACGGGGTGATGGATCTGCGCTGGGTTCCTCTCGTTGGCGGGTGTGAGATGACTCATCACGTGACCTCGCTTTTTCTCTCCTGCACTGCACGCCCAGGATGGGTATGATACCTCGCAGAGTGACCGCTGCGGTACTCATCGTTTCGTCGCACTACACCAGGTAGACCTGGTAACTCATATGTCTTCATTGTGAGAAATCTGACGTCTAACGACTACCAACCGTCGGCTGATGGTCGTGTGCATCAGACGCTTCAAGTCGCTCTCGCATCTGCTCAAACGTCGTATGGTCAATCTCACCGCGTGCGTAGCGCTGACGGAGTATTTCCATCGCGGAAGGTTCGATCGGTGGCATACGCCTATCGTGCAGAGACGAGGAGGTTGTTTTGCTATTAAGCCAGCGCACTAGCGCCCAAATGAGCGCAACCAGAAGGACGATCCAGAGCGTCATGCCTAGTATCATCAGCAGCATGGCAGGCCACATGTAACCCAATCCCCACATCATAATAGTGTCCTCGCTTTCTTTCTGAGCAACAGAGGAAACAGAAACTCACGGCTCGTTCAGTGCTAGAACGATCTCAAGCACATCACAGAGAAGACGCCATGTACGCACGCAACGTCCAGCCATGCCAGAGCCAGTCGATGGTGAAAGCTGTCTTGTCTGCAACGCGCAGTCCAGCTTGCATGCAGAGGGACTGGGCCTCCTCCAGGGTATATGCGCGTACATGCCCCCTTTCAATTCGCCTCATCAGCCATTCGAACACAGCCCAGGGGAATGGGAACTTGCGCCGTGCGAAATCCTCCACCACCAATTGTCCCTCCGGTGCCAGCAGCCTCCGCAATCCCGCGAGCACTGCCACTGGATCCGACAAGTCGTGCAACACGTTCGTGCAAGTGATTACATCAAAGGTCTGTGGGGCATACGGCAGGCTCGCTGTCTCTCCAGCACCAACCTCCGCTTGCTCTAGCTGTACGTTTGGCTGGCCCTTCAGCACAGCACGCGCTTGCGCCAGCATATCGGCGCTCGCATCCACTCCATAGGCTTCCACATCGGGCACCTGCTCGAGCAGATGTTTCAACAAGATGCCCGTCCCGCAAGCGACGTCCAGTATGCGAGGTCGGCGTCCCAGTCGCGTCTTCACGCTACGCAGCGCGGCAAAATCGATTATCGCCAACGCTTCGGAGAGCGTTCTCCTGGTGTACGTGCGCCAGCGGATGTTGTAGTTTCGTGCCCGCCATCCCGTGTAATACCTGCTCATGTGTGTCTTTCTGGCCAGATGTATGCATAACTTCCATGCCTATCGTATTATAAGTAACCATTGTACAATCGTCAAGAGTACTATCGCTAATAGTAGATATGCCGCAAGACCAGAACAATGAAGGTGTTTATGAATCCTCTTCCCATGAAGATGATGAAGCCACTCTTTGCCGGGCACTTCCTTGCGAAGCAGGAACAACCACTCCATGCCTGTACGATGAGTTGTATGCTTCGAGACGTCCACGGCCTCGCTACTGTGGTCACCTACCGAAAGCGTTGCCAGCTCAGTCCCCAGGTGTTACCATGTTAGAGCATTCTTCTACAATCGAAGCGGTGACACAGCGGCGTAAGAGCACCAGAAGTAGCTAGCTGCCGAGTGCACCGAAGCTTTACTATTGCCAATAGTACTCTTGACGCTTGTACTATTAGCCACTATAATTTACTCTGTGAAGTTAAAAACGTGATCGTATTGGCTGCTCACTACTCATATGATGGCGGGCATGATGCCCATCGTGAACATCGGATAACAACAGGAGTCGACTCTGAGGTATCGCCTGGAATGCAGCCTATTCAGGAGAGTGTAAGGATGCCTCCTTCACTGCAAGTCGGCCGTCAGACACAAACAGCAGAATGAACCAGAGAGCATTTTCCTTGCAGAACATGGGGTAGCGCGTATGGAAATAGATCATCTAGCAGATGAAGCTCCATCCCCTCTTGAGGTATCCTCCGAGCAGGGAACGGCAGGGCAGACAAAAGGTGCCCGTAAACGCCGCGTCATCACCTTTCTCGTGGTGAGTCTCTCCTGCGTTGCAGTGCTTGCGCTGCTTGGATCACAACTGCTCGTCCCTGCTCAGGGCCAGTCTCACTTGGGCAGCGCCCAAGGTAGCAGTAGTCCGCTTGATGGACACCCTGCACCAAATTTTACGTTAGCGGTACTCAGTACCCAGCCTGGGCTATCAATTCACCTGGCAAGCTTCAAGGGGAAAGCCGTGATGCTCAATTTCTGGGCATCCTGGTGTGATCCGTGTAAACACGAAGCGCCTCTCCTCCAGGCCACCTGGCAGCATGTGAAGGGTCAGGGGATCGTCTTTCTGGGCATCGACTTTGAAGATAGGCAGAGTGATGGATTAAGCTTCTTACAAACCTACGGGATCACCTATCCCAACGTCGTAGACGCAAGTGGCTCCGTTGCCATTAACTATGGCGTCACCGGTGTTCCAGAGACGGTATTTATCGATCGTCACGGTGTGATTGTCCGCAAAGTGATCGGGGAGCTGACCGAGCAAACGCTCGACAGCAACTTGCAACTGCTTTCTCGCTAAGCCTGACATGGCAACAATGAAGTTGAGAAGATCCTGAGCCAGTGACTATGGAAATGCTGGGGCAAGGTAGACAAATAATTACCGGCTCACGAACAGAGCATAATAAGGAGAGGCGACATGCTAAAACAAAGAAAAAACGGTATCCTGGTGTTCCTGGTACTCCTGACGAGCTTTGGTGTCCTCTGTATAGCGATTGTGACCGTCATGCTGATGGGAAGTCCGCCTGGCAGTACTGTTATGGCGGCGACTTCGCTGGGAAGTCCGCCTGGCGGTACTCCTATGGCGATGACTCCGCAGGAGTTATTAGTAAGCTCGAATCTACAGCAGCGGTTTGCCGTGCTGAGCAAAGCAAGCACTGACTATTGCTCGAACATAGGCAATAGAGCGGCAATTGATGCTAACATGGCAACTATGCCACAAAATAGCTACCTACAAGGTTCCTGCTGTTCCCCAATGGATTTGAGACATTATGAACAGCAAATACATGCTCTAAAAGCCTATGCGAGTATTCACCAGATCCCTACAGATCCCTATAACGTCCCTGTATCGCTGGCTAATACACTGTTGCAGTATGACCAGAGCATTCACTTAACTCCTGCCCAGCAGGCGACGTATAATCGAGCAGCAAGCATGACGAATGATAACGGGTGGTGCTGCTGCCAATGCTGGGCGTGGTATGTCCATTCGGGGTTAGCGAAGTATCTTATTGCTACACACCACTTTTCTGCAACACAAGTAGTGGCAGTGATCAATGAGGAAGATTGTTGTGGCGGATAGGAGAGATCTCCTCCACTCGGTTGCAAAGATACGTGAAAGCACTGTAACTTCCAACGTATATACTGGTAGAGCAGCCTGAGGAGAGCAAGAAGATTCCTGAGATCACACCAGCAGGACAGAACAATGAGCAACAGACAGCATTCCCCTCCACCTGGGGAGCAGGACAACGACGCTGAGATTCCTCAGCCGAGAACCATCGCAGCTTTCCATGCCCAGCGGCGGACCAGCGGCTGGTCGACCCGTCGGCGCCGTAATACCTGGTTCCTGCTGGTCGTGCTGCTGCTCGGTGTGGTTACTATTGCTGCACTCTCCAGTGGCGGTGCCCGACATGGGAAACAGGCGAATGTGACGCAGCCTGGTACGTCTCCTGTAGCAGCTACCAAGACGCAATCTCCTCCCACCACGGCCATCACGGCAACACCCCAGTTTCGTGAGTATCCCCTCCCACAATCAGACAGCCAGATCATGCGACTGGTGATCGATCACGAAGGGCGGGTCTGGTTCGGGGAAATGGGTCAGAACTATCTCGCCGTCTTTGACCCGCGGACACAGACCTTCCAGCAGATGACCCCGCCACATGGACGCTATGGCATGATGGGGATGCAGGTCGCGCCTGACGATACGATCTGGTTTGCTGAGCAATACGCCAACTACATCGGCCACTATTTTCCCACGACGGGACGCTTTCAACTCTACCCGCTGCCCAGGCTCACGATCCCTGATCCCAGCAACCCAGGCAAGACACTCTCGTTGCCAAGCGCACCCAACGAACTGACACTGGATGCCCACGGCACTATCTGGTTCACCGAATTCAACGCCGACACCTTGGGGCGGCTCGATCCACACACCGGTCTCATGCAACACTATCCCCTCTCAGCCACAAGAAGTGTGCAGACACTCTTTCCCTATGGCGTGACCGTCGATCCACAGGGGATAGTCTGGTTCACCGAGTCCAGCAATGATCACATCGGTCGCCTCGATCCGGCCACGGGCAGCATCCGTTTTTTCACGCCGCCAGGACCCAACATGCCGCTCATGGAGATTGCCAGTGACGCGCAGGGAACCATCTGGGCGACCTCATTCAACGCTGGTCTCCTGTTCCGCCTCGACCCGCGCACCGGTACCTTCACCTCCTACTCCGCACCATTCACCGGCCCCGATACAGGCGGGCTCTACGGCCTGGTCGTGACACCGACCGGTGAAGTCTGGGTGACGGTGGCAGCAGAAAACGTGCTTGCACGTCTGGATAGAGCTGCACACCGTTTCATCTACTATCGTATTCCTACGGAGGGGAGTTTGCCGCTTGCGCTAGCGATGGGCCCCGACCATGCCCTCTGGTTTACGGAAGTTGACAAGATCGGCATGCTGCGGCCATAGGAGGCCAGGAGTGGGTGCGCTTCCGCATAACTGCTTTTTACTTCAACAAGCAGACGTCACAGCAGCATACCTCTCTCCTGTGGGAATGATTTTCTTGTTATGTTCTCTGCTTGCTTGTATCTCGCTGCGCATCCCGTGGGCACGTTACGGTACAATAGAAACCGTCCCGGTAGAGCCATCGACAGTAATCTGTTGCCCGGTGCTGATGCGCTCCGTTGCACCTGGCACACCGACCACTGCCGGGATACCATATTCGCGGGCGACGACGGCACCGTGAGACATAGCACCGCCCATTTCCATTACCAGACCACCAGCGGTAAGGAAGAGCGGCGTCCAACCGGGGTCGGTTGAGGGAGCGACCAGCACTTCGCCTGGCTCCAATCGAGCGCCAGTTGGATCGAGGATGACACGTGCCTGAGCCGTGACTATCCCAGGGGAAGCTGGAGATCCTTTGAGCGTCCCTTCAGCTAACTCGCCAGCTTGCGATGCCACGATTGGCTCGGTGCCATCGGAGAGCAGCACACGTGGTATAGGGCGGCGTTGCAACTCGTGGTCGTAGCTGGCGCGCCGCTCACGTACAATCTGGCGCATATCCTCGCCCGTAAGTGCAGCGCGCGCCTCAGAGAGTGTTATAAAGAAGATGTCCCCTGCATTCTCTAACCATCCAGCCTGCTCCATTGCCTTGCCGATGGACAAGAGAGAGCGGCGTATATATGCGAGAAGCAAGATGAGGCAGAACTTTGGCATTTCGCGGAAACCAGCCAGCGCACGCGCCCGCTTCAAGAAGAAGCCAACCAGTATGCCGCGTAGCCAACCTTTGCGCCTGGCTCGTCGGGTGAGTGTGGCGACCATGGCTTCGGCCTCCTGCGCTCCACGATGGAATTGTACATCCGGCGCCAGATCAGGATCTTTCAGTTGGAGGTAGTTGGCAAGCACACCAAGAATATGTGTGGGATCTTCAGACCAGCGCGGCAATCCCAGGTCGATTTCGGCCACGCCACGATGTCCGTAAGCATGCAGGAACTCCCCTAATCCTTGCTGAAGCGTCGGGGGCAGTGTGCCTTCACGATACTGCTGGGCCAGCCGCTCGGGCGGCGTTTCGCGAACAGCTTGAGCAGCAACAGCGTCGGCCTGTACGAGCTTCGCAAGCGCCCAGAGTTCGAGATCCATTTCTGTGGTCGGGTTATGCGGCAACCCACGCAGCACGATCTGCATTTCATCAGGAGTGGCAATATCTTCCAGCAGCCTGCCACTCAGAGCATAGGAACCCAATCCGCTGGCCATCACCGGCGGAATGACTCTAAAGACACTCTTCACTCTGCCCGGTAAGAGTCGCTCAAGAGCAGTCAGACGATCAGCGAGATCAGCGGTACCCTGTGCCGGGGCTTCTGCGACTTCGTCATTGAGCGACTGCAACCATGCTCTCACCTGCGCCATGCGCTTCTGAACGGTTGACGGCCACAGCAATGCTTGAATGATGTAGATTGGCGCTCGCGTTTCCGCCAGCAGCGAGCCGAAAGCGCATATCAAACGCCAGCGCGGCGTATGCACCAGGGAAAGACGCGGATCTGTAGTAAGCTGCTGGAACAGAGCAGCCGAGCGCACTTCCGCGATCTGTGCTGCTCCCAGCAGAAACTTGCGCCCAATCGCTGTGCGCAGGGCAGATGTGACATCGAAGAAGAGACGTCCGCCAGCTTCGACAAGGATACTTGGACCGCGCAGAGGATCGCGGGGTGCCAGATTAAACAGCCCGGCAATAGTGGAGCCGAAGAGCCGGAACACAGCGATCCCCATAGGGGTCAATGGACGATACACACCCTGAAAGACGTTGAGGGAGAAGTACACGCGTAGTACATCATCCGTATCGGGTGCGTTGTCAGGCAGTGGGTAGAGTGTAGTTATCGGTCGTGCTTGCAAGAGCCAGAGGTGTCCGGTGGGATCAATGGCCCACTCAGTATCCTGCGGTGCTCCATAGTGAGCCTCAACCCGTGCCCCAAGCTCCGTCAGGGCACGTATCTGGTCATCAGAAAGGCAGGCCTCGTTGCTGCGTTCAGCCTGCTCAATGCGCTGTGTGCCACCCCCTGGCGCTGCTTGAATCACCACCCGCTTGTCGCCGAGGCGGCGCTCGACAATCTCACCGGTGGTAGTATTGACTACAAAGTGGTCAGGATTGACTGCGCCGGAGACGACCGCCTCGCCGAGGCCGGGACTGGCGTCGATTACTGCCTGTCGGCGCTTGCCGGTGAGTGGGTTAGCAGTGAAGAGCACACCCGCTACCGTGGCATTGACCATGCATTGGACAACCACCGCGAGACGCACACTACCGTGGTCTATGCCATTGCTAGCACGGTAGCTCACTGCCCGGTCCGTCCAGAGCGAAGCCCAGCAGCGCCGTACCGCATCAAGCACCGCATCCACACCCACGATGTTGAGGTAAGTGTCCTGCTGGCCCGCAAAGCTCGCAAAGGGCAAGTCTTCAGCAGTAGCCGAAGAGCGCACCGCCACCGGGACGAATTCGCCGTCTCCCAACGCTCGATACGCCTCGGTGATCGCTTCTGCAACAACAGTTGGGATGGGTGCTGACAATAGGCTGGCCCGTGCGACAGCGGCTAACTCTGCTAAGCGGGCAGTATCATCGGCTCGAGTCGTGGCAAGTTCGAGCAGGGCTACCATATACGAATCGGCCACCGAAGGTCGTGTATAGTAGGGGCGACCCTTGCGGTCGCCCTGCTCAAGGTCGGCTCCCCCAGCTCCATACGAATCGGCCACCGAAGGTCGTGTATGGTAGGGGCGGGGCTTGCCTCCGCCCTGCTCAAGGTCAGCTCCCTCGGCCACAAGTGCATAGGCTGTGGTAGTTACGCAGAAGCCCGGCGGCACGGGCAACCCGGCACGGACCATTTCGCCCAGGTTCGCTGCCTTGCCCCCAACTATGGCAAGTGAGGTACGATCGATAGAGGCAAACGGTAGAACGATGTCAGTCTGTATCTCACTATTCTGTTGCGGTTGACTCTGGATGCTCATAGTGCCTCCTTCTCTTGCCAGCTTCGGCAAGCAGGACCATCGCCCGTGTGACATCCGCTCGCTCCCCAGCCGAGAGATATTCCATGACGACTATTTGTGCGTCCGCACGTCGCTGTTCGAGCGTGGCAATGAGTTTTCGACCGCTCTCCGTAATGGCCACGCGTTTTACACGCCGGTCCCGTTCATCCTCGCGCCGACTCACCATCCCGCGCTCGACTAACTGGTCAAGCAAGCGACTGGTAGCTGACACCGAACGTCCCAGAATTTCAGTCACCTGCTTGATGGTAAGTTCACCTTCTTCATCAAGCAGGAGAAGAGTACCTAACTGGGGCAACGAGAAGTCGAAGTCGCCAAATGTGTGCAAGATGTTGAAAACGAACTCACGCACGATTGCACGCCGGAACTGGCTGATACTGCGAACAAGCGTTTCACGATCATTAATGTTAATTTGTTGCATCTTCTCAATATTTGCATATAAACAACATTTGTATAGAGCGAACATTAGCATAAACGCAAGTAAATGTCAATACTCTCAACCTTGCCGGATCTATGTCCTCCCGGGTGAAACGTAGGGCCCGATTATGGACATTAACGAAATACCCCGGACACCGTACATTAACGAAATACCCCGGACACCGTGAACGGGGACAAAACGCCTGTAGGGGCCGATTTATCGTGCCCACCGCCGATTTATCGGCCCCGGCAAACCCAATAGCATGTCCGTAGTAATTTGTCAATTTGCATTATCGCGGCCACCGCCTCAGCGGAGCTTGCGGAGCGCGTATCAATACTTCGGCCCGCTCACGTAAATCACCCGCAAGGATGGAGATCCGCAAACTTTGCGCAGTTTGGATAATATAAGTAGATGTCTTTACCATCTCTTCTCTCACACGCAGCGTCATGGCGCTCGAAAAAAATAGCGCGCAAAATGCGCGGTAGTTGCACGGTGAGAAGTCAGACAAATTGGCTTCTAGAGCGGCTGTACAAATATACTTTGAGCACTTTTCAAACAGGCTCTGACATCCCAGAGTACCTTCTTGCCAATTCCTTGACGACGAACAGAGGTTCAATTATAATTGAAGAGGACTACAATAGGGGACGGAGAAATGCCCATGACCGCCGACTTTGCACACCTGCATGTCCACAGTGAATACTCGTTACTGGACGGTTTCAGTCGCATAAAGAAGCTCGTGAAGCAGGCGAAAGACCTTGGCATGCAGCACCTGGCCATCACCGATCATGGTGCTATGTACGGCGTGCTCGAGTTCTACCAGGAATGCAAAGCGGCGGGTATCAATCCTATACTTGGGGTTGAGGCATACCTGGCCGATGATATCGACGACCGTAGCGCACGCTATGACTACAACCATCTCCTGCTACTGGCAAAAAACGAGCGCGGCTATCGCAACCTCATGCAGCTCACCACCATTGCCCATACCTATGGCTGGCACTATAAGCCGCGTATCGACAAGTATGTGCTCGCTGAACACGCCGAGGGACTGATCGCCACCTCAGGCTGTCTCTCCGGCGAGATTCCCGAGATGTTGCTCAAAGGTGATACCGAAGCAGCACGCAAAGCCGCCAGCTGGTATCTTGATACCTTTGGGCCAGAGAACTTCTATCTTGAGATTCAAGAACACCACGGGCAAGACTCCCCCCAGGGGAAGCTGAACGCAATGCTGTTCGACCTGCATCGCGACATGCGCATTCCACTGGTCCTCACCAATGACCTGCACTATGTCGATGCCGGTGATGCCGACTCACAGGATATATTGCTCTGCATTCAGACGGGTAAGCAACTCTCTGATGAGAAGCGCATGAAGTTCGACAGCAAGCAATACTATCTCAAGAGCCCACAAGAAATGGCACTCCTCTTCCCCGACCTGCCGGAGGCGCTGAAGAATAGCGTGCATATCGCCGAGCAATGTGTGGTAGGGCTGGAATTTGGCCTGGCAAAACTGCCGAATTACCCCATTCCACCGGAATTTAAGACACAGAACGAGTATCTCTATCACCTGTGTTTACAGGGAGTACGCGAACGCTTCGGTGAGATGAGTGAACCGATACAAAGGCAACTCGACTACGAGTTCAACCTCATCGCGCACAAAGGATTCGTGCCCTATTTCCTCATCGAGTGGGACTTTGTGAACTATGCACGCTCTCGCGGCATTCGCTGCTCTGCACGCGGTTCGGCGGCGGGCAGTCTCGTTGCTTACGTGCTGGGCATCACCAACGTCAACCCAATCCGCTACCATCTGTTCTTCGAGCGGTTCCTCAACCCTGAGCGTAAGGAAATGCCCGATATAGATATGGACTTTCCCGATGACAAACGCGAAGAAGTGATCGCCTACGTCATGCAGAAGTATGGACCCGATAGAGTGGCGCAGATGGTCACGTTCAACACCATGGCCGCCAAAGCATCGGTCAAAGATGCGGCGCGCGTGATGGGTTGGCAGGACATTGGCGACCGCATCACGCGCCTCATCCCTACGGGTCCCAAGGTGACACTCAGGGGTTCGCTCGAGACGGTGCGCGAACTCACTCAGCTCTACGAACAGAGCGAGCAGGCCAAGAAACTCATCGACCAGGCATTGGAGCTAGAGGGGTCGGTGCGCACGACGGGTATTCACGCCGCAGGTGTGATCATCGCTCATGACTCGCTGGACGAGTTGATCCCCCTACAACTACGCGACCCGAAGGATTCCAGCAAGGGGCGCGTCTCACAGTATGAGCAGAAATATCTCGAGCAACTGGGCTTGCTCAAGTATGACTTCCTGGGCCTCTCGAACCTGACCATCCTGCAGAACGCCGTCAATTTTATTCGCGATGCGCGGGGTGAAGAGATCAACCTGGACAAGATTCCACTCGATGATAGCAAGGCATTTGAACTCCTATCAATGGGTGAGACAACGGGAGTATTCCAGCTTGAAGGGGCTAAGATGCGTGAATACATTAAGCAACTTCGCCCTACCCGCATCGAAGACCTGACCGCCATGGTCGCCCTCTATCGTCCTGGCCCAATGGATAGCATTCCCGACTTCATCGATGCCAAGCATGGACGCAAGAAGGTCAGATACCTGGATCCACGCCTGAAGGAGTGGCTGGAAGAGTCCTACGGCGTGATCGTCTACCAGGACCAGGTGCTGCTGATCGCCGTCCACCTGGCCGGTTTCACCTGGGGCGAGGTGGACAAGTTCCGCAAGGCGATGGGCAAGAAGATCATGGCCGAGATCGAGCAGTATAAAGACAAGTTCATCAACGGCTGCATCAATAATGGCGTCAAGCCCGACGTTGCTGAGAAGCTCTACGAACTGATCTTGCCCTTTGGCGGCTATGGGTTCAATAAAGCGCATGCAGCAAGCTACGCGGTGGTGGCCTATCAAACAGCTTACCTCAAGGCCAACTACACGGCGGAGTTTATGGCGGCCACTCTTACTACTGAACTTTCTGATGCTAAGAAGGTTGCCAATGCCATCGCGGAGTGCAAACGCATGGGGGTCCAGGTGCTCGGGCCGGATGTGAATAAGAGTGATATTGGCTTCACCGTCGAGGGCGGCAATGTACGCTTTGGTCTGCTTGCTATCAAAGGTGTCGGCGATGGCCCGGCCGGGGAGATTGTGCGTGTGCGCAAAGAAGGGGGGGCTTTCAGGTCGCTGGCGGACCTCTGCACGCGAGTCGATCCGAAGCAGGTGACGAAGGGCACATTGGAGACGATGATTAAGGCTGGGGCGATGGACAGCCTGGCTAGTGGGAAACGCCACCAGTTGCTCGACGCGCTTGAACGCGCCATCAGTTGGGGTAAGAACCAGCGTGCAGCAGAGGAGCGTGGCCTGGTCAGTCTCTTCGGTGAGATGGAGGAGACGGACAGCGCCTTTGAGTTTACCTTGAATCTCAATGCCAGGGAGATTCCGCGCAAACAAGTGCTCTCCTGGGAAAAAGACCTTATTGGAGTATACGTCTCTGAACACCCGCTGGAATACTTGAGCAAGGTGATGAAAGAGCAGGTCAAACATAATACAGCGATGATTACTGAAGAATCTGCTAAGCAGAAAGTGGTGCTGGGCGGAACGATTAGTGAGGCGAGACGGATTACTACGAAGAAGGGTGACGCAATGTGCGTGGTGAAGCTGGAGGATATGTATGGCTCTATCAGCGTCACCGTTTTCCCCAGGGTCTACGAACAGGACCCGACGCTCTGGGCGGAGGATAGTGTGGTGATTGTGCGCGGCGAGGTACAGATGCGTAACGATGAGCCAACTATCATTTGTGAGAGCGCCCAGCTTTTTCAGGCCAGTGAAGAGGAGCTAAACCGCAAAGAATACCGTATCTGGATTACGATACGTGTGAATGGTTATGACCAACGTTCCCTCTCCGATGACAAGATGCGTGTGCAAGATGTGTACAACTACATCCGCAATTTCCCCGGTCGTGATCGCTACGATCTGCTTGTCGTGAACGGTGAATGGCAGACCTTGCTGACACCGGCCGATAATACAACGCAATATTCTCCTGAGTTCCATCAAAAGCTCGAAGAGATCCTCGGTAAGGGTGCGGTTGAGGCGAAAGAAGTGGAGCATTTGGGTACAGCATAGCTTGTAGGACCCTGGCAGGTATGTTATGATGAAGGCAGGAAACATCGGGAGCTAACTCGCCAGGGAGGCGAAGACTGAACGACACAGATGGGCGTAGGAGACCTGAGTAGTCCCCCGATTTATCGCGGGGAATTCCTTAATGCACGAAGAGAGAAGCAGCATGGCCAAACGCTTTGAAGACGAGGTAGCATACTACTATGATTTCCACCCCACCGAGGAGGACTTGATGGGGGAAACCTCAGTGCACGCTGACCTGGTGCATTATCTCAGAGAAGTACTCAAATGGCTCTTCCATGGCCAGGCCTGTGCGGTCTATGACAATCTCAACTTCTACCAGACGACCAATTACAAAGAGTATCCCCTGGCCCCAGACATTGCGGTGATCAAAGGGGTAGAACATCGGCCTGTACGGAGTTGGCGGGTGGGCAAGACAGGACCAGCCCCCCAGGTGGTCTTCGAGATTGCCTCGGAAGAGACGTGGCAGAAGGACTTGCAGGAGAAGCCGCTGAAGTACGGGCTGATGGGCGTAAGAGAGTACTTTGCCTATGATCCCAACGAGCACCCCCTGAACAGAGAGACAATGCGCAGGCTGTTTGGCTGGCAACGGGACAAAGGCAGAGGCGAGATGCGAGCGATGCCGCTGCCTCTGGATGGACGATTGTGGAGTCGCTATCTAGAGAGCTTCCTGGTGCCTGATGGGGAATTCCTGCGTCTCTATGACACCGCTGGGCAGTTGCGTCTCACCAAAGCGGAATCCGAGGCCAGGCGTGCCGATGAGGAATCCGAGGCCAGGCAAACTGAGGCCAGGCGTGCCGATGCAGAGGCGAGGCGTGCTGAGGCGCTGGCTGAGAGATTGCGCTCACTGGGAATCGATCCTGACCAGCCATGATAGGCTGAAGAGAAAGCTTAGAGTAAGTGAATTCTGAACATAGAGAGCCGCCATCTGACCACTTTGCAGGTGGTCGTCGGCCATCCTCTGAGTTATGGGAACCGTGGGAAATAGCCGAAGAGGATACCCAACCACTTATTAATGAGCAACCCGCCCGTACGGGTGTGATTCATCACGCCCCGCAGGAGAGACCCCTTGCAGAAACCCTTCCTGGAGGACAGGCATCCCTGCATGAGACCGTGAGCATGTCACGGGTTCATTGGCCGCCCATCCGGCAGAGGCACCTCTGTTTCAGCCTGCTTACTTACCGTACGGGCGTGATTTATCACGCCCTCAAATGTATCCACAACAAGTGCAAACATATGCGCCGCAGCCCGTCTACCAGCAATATCCAGGCTATCCGCCAGGATACGCTCCCTATGCCGGATACCCAGGCTACCCTGCTTACACCTATCCCCCATATGCATGGCAACCGCAACCGCCACACCCCAAACGCGATGGCTATCTGCTGGCAATGGCCATCACTTCTCTGATCGGCTCAAGTCTGATCTTGCTTATTGGATTGATCTTCACAGGCTTACTCCTGCTGGCTACTGCTCTTCCTAATAAGACAATGAATGGGAGCCAGCAGTTCAATCTTGATGTCGTGATCGCCCTCTTCATTTGCGTGGGTATCTTCGGCGGTAGCTTCGGCCTCTATCACAGCATCCGTTCGCTGGCTAAAAAGCCCTCCGCTGCTTTCTCTTTACCCTGGTTCTGGATCTTTCTTGCGCTTTACGTGGTGGTCGCCATTATCGGGTATGTGCTCCGCTCCAGAGGACAAGAGGTAGCTTTTCCAGTGCTGAGTAGCACTCTCATCATCCTTGCTGGCATTCTCCCTGCGCTTGCGGTGGTAGCAATTGCTGTGCGACGGCTGCGAACTCGTGCAGTCAGGGCGGGGGCAAGCCAGGGGGGAACCCGCGCCCTGCTGAAAGACAACGCCCTGCTGAAAGACAAGTGGGAGACGAGTTGGCGACGTTTTACGCTAGCTCTGCTGAGTGGAGCCACGCTAAGTGTCACTCTCGCCGGGGTGCTAGAGTTTGTGCTCCTGGTCGTGCTCATTTTGCTCACGCACGCACAAGGGATGCAGAATCTCGTCTCGTGCGTCAACACACCCAATGTACAAAATTGTCAAAATGCCGGGGCCTATAGCCTCCTTTTCATAACAATAGCGGTGGTGGCCCCCTTGGTGGAGGAGACGGTCAAGCCGTTGGCTGTAGTGTTGTTGATTGGACGGGTCGGGAGTGCAGTAGAGGCTTTTGTGCTCGGTTTGGCCTGCGGCATTGGGTTCGATATCGTTGAGACGTCGCTCTACATCAGTTCTGGTTATCACGACTGGCTGAACGTAGCTCTCACCCGCACGGGCGCGGGTCTGCTGCATGGCTTCGGGGCAGCGATGGTAGCGCTCGGCTGGTACTACCTGACACATGCGCAGGAGTCAGGGTACCGCAAGGCTTTCTTGCGGGCATTTGCCTGCTGGTTCTATGCCGTCTTCCAACACGCTGTTTGGAATGGCTCGGTGACCCTGGTCCTGCTTCCTGGACCCGTTGGCCAGTTTCTGCAAAATTGGATGTTGAATCTCGGTTTCGCATCGTTGCCTTCGGACGTAGTGATCAACAGCATTGAGACGCTATTCATCCTGGCGTTTTTCATCTACATGACCGGAAAACTGAGGAGCAAGTCGGCGTCGTCAGCGCCAGAAGCAAACAAGGAAATCATAGGCAAGCCGACCGCAGTGACGGTGTAGTTGGACTCGCACCCGCAAAATGATGAAACGTACCTAGACTGCACGCAAGGTACTGACAACCACCTCAGTAGGTGCTATACTGCTCTAGGGAGGCCAGGATTCTCATGGGTTCCATTGAGATGTACATAACACTCTATAGCAACAAGAAAAATCATCTTTCTGCAAGAAACCAATTGGGATATCTAGCCGATACAATGCGTCTTAATATATGTGGGATTCACTAACACAGATCTCTAAGGGCGAGCCATGAAAGAACACTACGGCCATACTATGGAGAGACAGGACAGGTTTCGCTTCGGCAACTACGAGCTTGTGCGCCGCATCGACGTTGGAGGCATGGGCGAAGTCTACCTGGCAAAGCAACGCAGCGCCTTTGACCGTGAAGTGGCAATCAAAATTATACGTGAGGACCTCGTACACGACAGCATGGCTCGGCAGCGTTTTCTACGTGAAGCCGAGGTCAGCGCTCACCTCAAGCATAACCATGTTCTGCCGATGTACGAACTTGGCGAAGAACAGGGACGGCTCTTCCTCGTCACACCCTACATCGAAGGGGGTACACTCGCACGCCGTCTGCAAAATGGCCCCTTGCCACTCTCAGAGGTGCATCAACTGTTCTCTGCGCTGCTAAACGCAGTCGCTTATATCCACCGGCAGGGTGTCGTCCACCGTGATCTTAAACCCAATAATATCTTGCTTGATGAGGGCAACGATGGCCAGGTGTATGTACGCCTGATCGATTTTGGCATCGCACGATCCCAGGGGGCGTCGGCCAGCCCACCGCTCACGACCGGTGGGAACGAGATGGGTACAATCGCATATATGGCCCCTGAGCGTCTTTCCGGTATTGCCGCGCCAAGCAACGACATTTATTCACTCGGTGTCATCCTCTATCAAATGCTGACTGGATACCTCCCCATCGATGAACAAGGGCATGCGCAACGGACACCCCTCCCACAACCGCTGGATGACGTGGTGGATCGCTGCATGGCTCCTCGCATCGATGAACGCTACCCAACCGCAGAAGAGGTGCTGGCAGCCTTTGAGCGTGCCTGCCAGCAGATGGGAATGGCAACGCGCAAACTCCCCACTGCATCTGGCGAAGACGCCGAAGATGGGGTGATGTCCTTACAACGTTCGGCGGACGCCTCACCTGCACCGGCCATAGCCCCGTTCAGCCTTGAGGACTACAATGCGCCTACCACGGCGGTTGATGCTTCACAGATAGCTGGCAGAGCTACTACTGCGCCAATCAAACCCGTCGGCAGAAGCATACGCTATTCTCCTGGGCGGTACAAGAGCATATGGTTCCCGATAATCCTGTTTCTGGCTGCTGCTATGCTCCTGACGATGTCTGGAGTATTTGCATTCCAAATCCTGGCTCTCCCAACGGTCAGCATTCATTTCAGCCCGCAGACCCACCTGGTCGGTCAGATTTTTCAAATCACGGCCAGTCCATTGATCACAGCCATCGATCCTACCTCACTATCAATTCCAGCTAAAATCCTCAGGGAAAGCAAAACTGGCACACAAACGGGACCGACTTCAGGTCAGTCGTGCGTCGGCTTCGGCATCAACAATTGTCAGCAGGTTGTTTCCTATGATGATGTATACCCAATGGCGGATCAGGTCCGATCCAGCCTCGAGCCTCAGATCAGTCACGATTTGCAGAAACAGCTACAAACCAAGGATGCTACCGCGCTTGGCAACATACGGTTTTCTGCTGCCCAACCGACGGCCAACCCGCCGATAGGATCATCTAGCACCAGCGTGACGGTCACGCTCACTGAGCAAGGGAGCGTTTACTACTTCCTCAACAAAGACGCACGGACCCTGGCACAGCAGTTGCTGCTCAGGCAGATGCAAACATTCGGGGTAAACTACGTTCCTGTCGACTCGACGATCCGCATTGGCCAGCCAGTGGTTGGGTATGGGGATGGAGGCATAACGATCAACGTTGCAGCGGCTGGCTATGTCGCGTACCAGTTCTCTCAGTCACGACTAGACCAAATAATGGATCAAATTAAGGGAAAGACCGTAAGCAGTGCACGCAGTTTCATTGCAATTCAGGCAGGTGTAGACCCGAAAACGATATCTATTCGCTTCAGGACAGCTGGAAGTAATAAGATACCCGGTAATGGCGATACACTTCCAGGTGACCCGCGGCGGATTATGTTGACGGCCGATCCTGTGACGCTGCCGCCTGTGCAGTTGCCGGCTGTCGCGCCTGGATACCCACTACCGCCTGGTGGGGAGCCGACTCCCGCCCCGACAGATAATGGTGGCATGCAATTGGGTGGTGGTGGTGATCTTTTCTTTCCATAACCAGGTAGCTATTTGCTGATATTCAGCAGTGCATTCCGTGTAACAGCGTTTCGCTCGGCTGATTTTACTGTCGAATGCTATGGAGATGCGGTTCCCCAACTGTATAATCGCGCCACCAGCCTTATTTGCCAGCAGAGCTGTAATAGAGCCCCCACGAGGCTTCACTTGCTTGCCTACAACGAATTCTTAACACTCCTCACTCCAACTTCACTTGACAACTTCTATCCATTATTCTATCATGAATATACTTGCTACCGGGGGATAATCGGCAAGTCCTGAAACCATCGCCGTTCACTGTGCTTGTCCCAAAGGGGGTCCGACAATGCCCGACCGCGCAGGTCAACGACTTGGCAACTATCGCCTGATCC
>WNFA01000248.1_pt1 | contig 44005 bp, 35 predicted proteins | sample 5400481 | NCBI WGS metagenome assembly WNFA01 (sample SAMN13153340, study PRJNA577476) | soil metagenome | isolation source: 120 cm saprolite under Douglas fir tree site 2 hole 1 replicate 2 | place: USA:California | collected 2015-04-18 | reverse complement strand
TCGCCGCGCGCGGCGTTCACGATGCGCGCCGTCTTCTTCATTTTTTGAATGGACTCGGCATTGATCATTTTTTGCGTCGCGGGACTCAACGCGCTGTGCATGGAAATAAAATCGCTCTCTGCCAGAAGTTTGTCCAGTGTCACCAGCCCGACCTGCAACTCTTTGGCTGCGGCTTCGCTGATGTACGGATCATAGGCAATCACTTTCATATCGAAGGCTTCGGCGCGCCGCGCGACTTCGCCGCCAATTCTTCCCAATCCAATCAGCCCCAAAGTTTTGCCGCGCAGTTCTGTTCCGCTGGATGATTTTTCCCAGCGGCCTTCGCGCAACGCCGCGTCTACTTTGGGAACTTGCCGCGCCAGTGCCAGCATCAGCGCGAAAGTATGCTCGGCGACGCTGACTGCATTTCCGCCGGGCGTGCTCATCACCAGCACGCCGCGCTTGGTAGCTTCGGGCAAATCGATATTGTCGACTCCCACGCCGGCGCGGCCCACCGCGCGCAACTTCGGCGCTTTGTCCAGCAATTCCGCTGTTACCCGCGTGGCGCTGCGCACGATCAGCCCATCCGCGTCCGCCAACTCCGCTGCGATGGTGTCCTTGGTAGTCAGCACGGTATTCAGTCCCGACTTCTTCAACAACTCGACTCCGCGCTCGCTGATCTTGTCCGCGACGATGACTTTCATTACTCCCCTTCTGTGCTGTGAGTAGCCGGCAGCTCGGGTGGCTGAGAATCGGCAGACAAGTATTGTAGAGGAAGCGGAGGAGGTTGAGGAAGTTGAGGAGGCAGAGGAAGTAAAGGAACGGGTGGTTGGGGCGGCCGAGTTTCGAAATGGGACGGGAAATTGAAAATTTGAAAATGTGTGGCAGCTAAAAGACTTACACGCGCGTTTTTCGGAAGTGTGGCAAGGAAAGGGGTTACAGATGTATTTTTCGTAGGTGTGGCAAGGTAAGAGGTTAGTCGATTTTGCATGCTGGGCGAGAAGTTGGCGAGATGCCGGAAGGCGTATCGGAACCGTCGCGCTAACCACTAAAACGTCTATATCATGTTAGTTACTAGGAAGTCGGGGAAAATCGGCGAAACTGGCGCGTAGATCGTTCGGGAGCAAGTTGAACTTCAGACTCACTGCTGAGGCAGGGTTTATCATCGGAACGGACGAGGAGTGCAAAGGGGGAGTGACTAAATGAACTGCGCAAATTTTGGTCGTTATCGGTGGCGAGTTCTGGCCCTCTCGATGTCACTTCTGAACGCCAGGGGAGCTTGCGGTTATGATTTCCCGCTATCCGAGAGTGCGATACGCGACGCTTACTTTTTGGGAACAAAAGGGCCGAGCCAGGGCAGCATATTTCTGGGCGAGTACACTCACGCGGTGAATCAGCTCAAGGTGGCAGCATGCACGTCAGCGATCAGCCTGGAAACGCCGTTCGCTCACGTCGCGCTCCATGCCAGTAAGGCTGTTAATTTCCTCGGCAAGCCAGCTGTTTTCCGGGTGCATCTTGAAATTTGTTCTCTGGCGGGAGCTCCGGAGAACGTCATAAAAATCACGGTGCAACAGAACAAGAAGACAATTCAACGGACGTCCGAAAATCGTTCGGCTTACTTCCCGCCAAGCGATGAATCCACTCAAGTGTCGAATAACGGCGAGCGCATCGACTTGGAATTTCCCGCCGACCGTATCGATTTGTCCGAACTAACCATCCGTATTGACACGCCAGGCGGCCAGCATGCCAAGGCGGTCTTCGCTCTGGAATCTTTACGCTAGTAGTGTGGCAGTCATGACCTTGTCCAAACGTTCCCTCGCTTCCTTGCCTCCCCGAATTCAGAAAAAATAATCGGCCAACGTGAAGCCTTTTGCAAAAGGAAACTGGGCGGAATTTCTAGGCCGCCGACTGAGGTGGGTTTCAGGTTGCACACTCTCAGGAAATCCGCCCAGACATTTTCAAGATCAATGGAAAGGGCGTAGGCGAGATTGCTGACGGAAAGGCTGGGCGTCCAGTTCGGCCGCATTAGCCGATGGAATTTGTCCAATTCGACAGCGGTCAGGAATTGACGGAAGCCTTCAAGCTGGTCCAATCGTTCGCGTCCGAGCAGAGTAGGAGTGCGAAGAAGCCGTGCCGGAAGCGCGATATTGAGCACGGTGACGAGGATTAGAGCGTAGTACCCCGAGGGAGTCTCCGTGAATAGAAAATCCAGAAAACAGAGGTAGCCGTACAACAGCGCAACCATAATCTTTACATCGCCGGTGGCGTGCACGCGGCCGCGAAGGAGTTCATCGGCGCGAGGCAGATAGCCAATGAGCAGGATGACGGCGACCACGCTGGCAGTCACGATCAGCAATCCGAGGAACGGCGCGGAGGGCTCTCCCATGCGGATTGCTTGCGCACGAGCCACGGCAAGAACAAGCAGAAAAGTGGACAGGGCAACACCGGGCAGCACGATCGCCAGATTTCTGGTGAAATATTTGCCCTCCATCTGACTGCGGAGTGAATGTTGGACTGCGAAACCCAGTTCCGCCGCATTCGTTCCTTCGACAGGCTCGAAAAGGAAGTTGTCGCACGGGGGCGCAGGCTGTTCAAAGACCGCGCCGGTCAGAACCGACTTGTACTGCACAACGCCGTTAAACATGGCATCGAGCGCGGCGCGCTCCTCTTCGGGCAAATCGCCGGGTAAGGTGTTAGTGCGTTTGGTGATGGAAAAACTGAAGGTCTGCGGTTCCATGGAAACCAGTCCGCGCGAGGCAAGATCAACCAGCACCGCAGCAAGGGTCTTGTTGTCCGAATTACCAGTCAACAGATAGCGGACCGCGCCGGGTGACATGCCGTCGGGCGGCAAATATTGCGGAAGGATAGCGTCGGGGGAATTCTTGCGCCGCAGCCACCATGAGGCGCCCGAGTAATAGAAAACCAAGAGACCAACAATAAGCATGAAAGAGCGAGCTTCTCCCATGTTGACCGCCAGTTGCGATGCCGCGAGCAGGGTGATCAGCATGAGTGCGACGCGTGTGAACTCCAAGACATTGCTTGCAAAGACCTTCTTGCAGCTTAGCACCGGTACAAATTGATTCACGGGTATGCGCCAAGCAGCATGGCGAATGGATACCTGTACGGAAGGGCAAAGGTCCCGAGATGACTTTAGTGAGTTGCAGGCCCTTGAATTCGCTGCGGTCCTGCGAGCAGGAGACGCTCTTGCACTAAGAGGCGTAAATTCTTCGCGAGGGTCATATGAAACTGGCGCTCGACGCGACTCGCTGGCCTTCGCTTCCTCGCCGCTGCTATATTTGATTTAGGGGAAATTCGATGACGCTTGCAGAACAAATCCAGACTGACATTGTGGTGGCGATGAAGGCACGCGACGATTTCAAACTCAGCGTGTTGCGCATGGTGAAGTCCGCGATTCAGCTGAAGGAAGTAGAAAAACTTCGCAAACTTGACGAGCCGGAATCTATTCAGCTGCTGCAGACCATTTTGAAGCAGCGCAAGGAGTCCATCGACCAGTTCACAAAAGGCAATCGGCCGGAGCTTGCGGAAAAAGAATCCAGAGAAGCCGCGCTGATCGAGCAGTATCTTCCGGCGGGAGCCTCAGCAGAGGAAATGAACGCCGCCATCGACAAAGCGGTTGCGGAAACCGGAGCCAATTCCATCAAGCAGATGGGTGCGGTGGTGAAAGCGGCCAAGTCCGCGCTGGAAGGGAAAACTGTGGATGGTAAAGCGCTGAGTGATCTGGTGCGTGAACGGCTTGCCAAACTCGGCTAGTCTTCGCGCCGGCAATTTTTGTTACCAAGCGATTTTTCCTACCAGCCGAAAATGAAATCCGCGACTGATTCACAATTCACGAATGCAAGAGCGATGGCGTTCCTGCGCATCTCGGTAGGAACTCTGTTTTTGATTTTTGGGCAATATAAAGTGTTCGGAACGCAATTCACGCTGCACGGCGGATTTCAGTTCTGGATCAATAAATTTCTGGAAGATGGCGCTTATCCATTCATGATTCCCGTACTGCGAGGGTTCGTACTTCCTCATGCTACGGCAATCGCGTTCCTAGTGGCGTACGGCGAGCTGGCTATCGGCATGGGGCTTGTCTTCGGAGTGCTTGTAAGGCCAGCCAGCGCCTTCGGACTGCTGTATATGCTTACCTTGCTGTTCTCCGCAAATTATCCCGGCGCCCACGCGCCGTTCTGGCAATACTTCGGCGCCTCGCTCGATCACTCCGTGTTAGCGTTGTGTTTCCTCAGTTTTTTGATTGGAAATCCCAGCGCCGCATGGTCGCTGCTCGGCTGGCGCCCGCAACGGAAAAATCAATCCTGATTGGCTGACGGGTTCCTTAGGCAATTCTTCGGTTCGATTATTAGTGGGCAACCGGCTTCAACACCGCGGTATTGCGTTCGTCGCTGGCAATAATTCGGTAGAATTTTTTCAAGTCACCAGTCTTAGCCAACGGAACGCTGAGCTCCGTGATTTCGAACGTCCTGGTATATTTCAGAACATTTCCCGTAGCTTCCGTCTTGCTGTGATAACTCGCGAAACCGTAATCCACATCGACGGGCGGCGGCAAATCGTCCACCTCATATCCAGCAGGCAAGATAATTTCAAATATGTCCGTGTTTTTCGCTGGGCCCTCAAATTCAGCGGCATATTTTCGTGGTTCTTTGGTCTCGAGCAAAGCAAGAGCGTCCGAACCCATCACCCGTGGCCGAACCAGTAACAAGTCGCCGGCAGTTTTCGCGTAGCCGGGCGCGGTCAACGAATATTGATATCCGAGCGGCAGTTCATAAATGTCCAGATTACTGATAGAAGCCTTGGTGATCTGAAAGGTAGCCAGTGATGGAGACACTGACTTCTCAATGGGCTTGATGCGGTCAGCAGTTTGCGTCACCGATTTCATACTCGAACGCTGAAACGTTGCGAAGTCTCCGCGCCGTTCCTCAACGAAATCGCCACTCAAGGTTCCGGCAGCGGTCAGTACAAGTCTCGCGGTCCTATTGACGCCGTTAAGAGATTGATCCAGTTGCGGCAATTTCACCAGTTCGCCGCCGCCATGCGATACCAGCAATCCGTAGTTCGCTTGCAACTCCCCGCGCAGTTGGCCGAATGGAGTCCATTCATCGGTCGGGTCGAAAATCAGCAAGCGCCCCAGCTTCGAATTGTCCAGCAATGCTTGCAACGACGGATCATTTGCACTGGCTGGAAGCCTCACAGCCAGAATCACGTGATTGAACCATCGTGTGGCCGGCGTGTTCGGGCTTACGGTACCGCGGGTAGTGTTTATTCCGATGAAATACGATTCAACCCCGACTTCCTTCAGCATGGCATTCATCAGGGCGGCTTTGTCTTTGCAATCGCCGTAGCGATGGGTGAAAATTTCCGAAGCCAAGTGTGGTTGCCAACCGCCAATTCCTAATTGGATCGCTACATACCGCACGTCGCGCTGCACAAATTGCGCAAGTGCCCGCATCTTGGCCACGTCCGTGGCACCGGTCCTTGTCAGCTCCGCAACCTTTTGCTTGATTTCCGGTGATGCATCGGTTCTTCCTTTATTCAGCCCTTCTTGCCAGCGCCCCATATCGGCCCAATCCCTGAATCCGCCGGTCGCGCCGCCGGGTGGAAAAATGGATACCACCATTGCACCGGCAATGCTTTCAAAGGGAGGCATGGCCTCTTCGGGACGAATCGCTTCTATATCGCTGATAACCCACTCGTGCTGACCGGCGCCCGCCTCACTCGATTTCACTTCACCGTGATTGAGCCAGGCGGCCTTAAATTCCCAGTTTGATGGCAATAGCAGTTTGTAATGAGCTTCACGAACCGGAACGAACTGTTGTTGAAAATCCCAAATGTCCTGCATTACATAGGGCCGCACCTGGTGCTCGATTTCGTAGCCAATCACATTTCCGGGATCAGCTGCGGGGATTATCAGCACTTTGGTTCGTAAATCGCTGACCAGCTCGCCATTTTGGACACCAAACAGCGAAGTTTCTAGAGCATCCTTGTCCTTAACTTCGAAATCTTTTCCCTGTGCCGGTATGCACCAGCCGTGAATGCTGTTGATCCTGGATTCTGCGTCAAAACTAGCGTACACCGTGCCATAGCTGCGCCCGGTCGGCCGCAAAATCCGGTATACCTGTCGTTCGATTCGCTTGATCTTCCCATCTCCCTGCACGCTAAAAATAATTTCTGAATACAAATTCACCGCATCGGTTTTCTCATCGTGCGGCGGCAACGGCGCATTCACCACGTTATGCATCCACGCCGGGGCATCGGCCTTCACGGTGGGCACGCATACAGGCGCCAAAATTACAAGAATCACTGTGATGATCTTAGGGCTGTTCATCTTAATTCCCCGCCGATGAACTACCGGGCTGCAGAACCACCTGCTCTTCGTCGCCGGTTCTTACCATCTGAAAAAACGCGCGCAACGCGCTATAGTTTGCTTTGGGCACCATCATCAAGTCGCTGCGAATCATGCGCGTCAGGTGTAAGCTCCCCGCCTGATCTTCCGTTTTCATGGTATAGGCCGCGGCCTTGGCATCCTGCTCCACCGGTTTTGCCAGTGATCCCAGTTTCCAGCCGAGCGGCAGTTGAATCGAGACATCATCAACCTTGCGGTATGGGTAATGGAAATACACCGAGTACACTCGTCCCTCGTGTTCGAAAACGTTTTTCTCCGCGGCGGAAAAAAGACCCACAGGAAGCAGCGCGCGCTTGCCAGCTCCCGCCACCCAACCCGGCACCTTGAACGAATACTCGCTCACCAGCGCGGGCGAAGAACTTTTCCAGTCCGGCAGGTTCTGCAATTCCACATCAATCGCCGCAGGCACCGATTCTCGAACCATATCCTCGAGAATTTTTTTCCGACTGGTGGCGTCTTCGCCGCGTTCTTCCATTCGCAAAGTCTGGGCCTCAACACCGTAGTATGTAACGGTGAGTTTTCCTTCCAGCGTGCCTTCTGAATCGAGCTTGAGGTCCGCTTTGCGCTCAACTCGAGTAAGGTTGCTATCCGGCAGGGGCGTATCCACCCATGCGCCTCCGTCTTTCGTCAACTTAAGGCCGGTCACGCTGGTCTCCCACCATGGCAAGCTGCCGTACGGGGTGAAGGCTGTTCCAGGATCAAAATAGAGTTCCTTGCCGTTTACTTTCACCTGCACGACGTTGTCATTGAGCTCCCGCTCGTTCATCACTCCTGGATTAAAGAAGAAGTCGCTACGTCGCGATACCAGCACCGGAGCGGCCTCAAAACCCGCAGCCCGGACCATCGCCAAAAAAAGCCAGGTAATCTGCCGGCCATCACCGTAGCCGCGCTTTAAGATGTCCTCGACATTCCCTGCTGGCTTCTCCTTTTCGCGTTTCTGCTCCTGTTCGGTTTTTTCCAGCTCGAACGATGTGTTGCGCATCTGCTGCACTCGCGCGTAAATCTTCTGCAGCTTTACTTCTGGCGGATCTCCGGCGCCTACAGTCTGCTGCACCGCTTGTTCCATGGCCTTCTTTTTGTTGACGAAGCTTTCCACTCGGTCATTCTGCTTTTTCGCGACCGACTTCCAATACTTGGCCGGATCTTTCTCGACGACCGTATCCTCGCTGTAAATAAAGTCGACACGGAATTTCAAGGACCTCTCCGGTGGCATGTAATCTTCCACTTGAAACGCCGGAACGTTCGCGGCAGTCATGCGAATTGTGCCGTGTTCATCCTTGGGTGGTTCGGTTCCAGTTGGCAGGCCCTGTGGCCAGCTCCAACGCAACGCGTAGTCAATATCCGGCTTCAACGAAAATTTCGCTTTCCTGGTAAACAATTCATCGCTTAAAACCCATCTTGACGAATCGTAGACCCCGTTAAAATCCTGCGTGTACCGGTATTCGATAATGCTGCCGACTTGCACGTCGGGAAGCGTGAAAGTCTTTGCGAGATATTTCAATCCTTTTGCCTTGACGATGGTCTGCTCGTACACTTTGCCGTCAAACGGTACGATCGACCCATTTGGCCGTACAGTCCGCGCTTTGATTGCAGTCATGCCGCCATATTCTTTGAAGTACGGAATCTCGACGTTCGCGTATTTGCGGCCTTCCTCCGTCAAAACCTTTATGCGTATATACGTGTCTTCATGTGGAGTTCTGCCGTCATCGCGGTCCACTTGGCGGTAAAGAATCACCGCGGGCGCACCCGGGGCCTCCGGCACGCTGGTCATTTTCAGTTCTTCCGGCGAGATCGGTTGCCAGTCATCGCCGCTGACGGTTCCCGCTTTCCACAGGCCCGTCGCGACAACCATCAGAGCGAACGTGCACCCCACTGCCACTCGCCGTTTGTTCACTGGTTTTCTCCTGGGATCTTGACCAGCTTCCGCGCACACCCGTTTGCTGAGGACAAAATGGCGTTCGTAGCGCGATTCCGGACTGGGTGCGGCATCGTACTTAGTAATAAGCTGGGTACCTGATATCGCGAGAAACTATCGTGTTAGCAAGCGGCTGTCAAGAGAACCGCTAGCCACTGCTTTCCTTAACGACGCCCTTCCCCAAGCGGCTCTACTGCGGCATAATCCCCGCGCACCTTTTTTCATCTCAGAACTCAGTGGCACCACTTGGAGGCTTTTGTGACCGATCGTCCCTGGAGTTCCACTGCGCCTCCCGGCGAATTCCGCACTTACATTTCCGCCGAAGAATCTCTCGCGGAATTCACCGTTCGCGCCATCATTCTCGGCGCGCTGTTCGGACTCCTTTTCGGCGCGGTCACGGTATATGTCGGCCTCCGCGCAGGCCTCACGGTCTCCGCATCCATCCCCATCTCGGTTCTCTCCATCAGTATTCTTCGCGCCTTCGGTCGCTCCACCATTCTTGAAAACAACATCGTGCAAACCACCGGCTCCGCGGGCGAATCGCTCGCTGCAGGGGTCATGTTCACTATCCCAGCACTGATCTTTCTCGGCTTCGGCAAAGAGTTCACTTTCTGGCGTATCTTCCCTTTGGCTCTTCTCGGCGGATGGCTCGGCGTTTTGTTCATGGTGCCCATTCGCCGCCAGCTGATCGTCAAAGAACACGGCAACCTTTCGTTCCCCGAAGGCACGGCGTGCGCTGACGTGCTTGTGGCCGGCGAACGCGGCGGCTCTTTCGCGGGTCGTGTTTTCTGGGGACTCGGCCTCGGCGGCATTTACACATTCCTGATGAAGACCTGTCTTGCCTGGACCGAACAGCCCGAAGGCCGTCCCAGTTGGTTCCCCGGCGCAAGTTTCCGCGCCAACATCACTTCCGAATATTTGGGCGTCGGCTACATTATCGGTTCGCGTGTTTCCGGCATTCTGTTTGCGGGAGGAATTATTTCCTGGCTGGTGATCATGCCGGCCATCAAATTCTACGGGCAGCTCTCTGGCAACACTCCGATTTATCCCTCCACGGTCCCGATTCCCCTGATGTCACCTGATGATCTCTGGCGCAGCTACATTCGCCCGATGGGTGCGGGCGCAGTGGCGGCCGCCGGTCTTATCACGCTTCTGCGCACCATGCCCACTATCATTTCCGCGTTGCGCGCAGGATTGAAGGACGTTCGCGCCGAAGGCGCTGGCCAATCTACTTCTGCAAATCGAATCGATCGCGATATTCCCATGCGCACCGTGGTGATCGGCTCCATCGTCATCATCGCCATGATGTGGGTGCTGCTCACCTTCCACCCTATCGAAGGTGCCGCCACCCGCTGGTACCAAAATCTTTTCGCTGCCGTCTTCGTCGTCGTTTTCGGCTTTCTCTTCGTCACTGTGGCCGGTCGCATCAGCGGCTTACTCGGCAACTCTTCTAATCCCATCAGCGGCATGAGTATCGCCACATTGATGGCCACCTGCGCGATTTTCTTCGTCGCGGGCTGGACTGCTTCTAACTACGCCGTGCTTGCCCTGATGATCGGCGGGGTGGTTTGCATTGCCGCCGCGATCGCCGGTGCCACTTCGCAGGACTTGAAAACCGGCTACCTGGTTGGCGCAACTCCGGTTCGCCAGCAGTACGCGTTGCTGATCGGCGTCACCGTCTCAACGCTCGCCATTGGCGCGACTCTGAATTTAATGAACAAAGGTCTGGAGAAATATATTCCTTCGCAAATTCCAGTTAACATTCAGTCTTTGCCCTCGGGCGTCAAGATCGAAGAAAACTCGTTTACCTACAAAGGCAAGTCGTACACGCTCATCAATTCGCTCGGTTCGCATGAGATCGCCGACGGCGAATATCTCTACGATTCCGGTTCGCAGCGAATTGAATACCAGTGGGCGCAAGGCATCGGCAGCGACAAAGCGCCCGCGCCGCAAGCTCGCCTGATGGCCAGCGTCATCAGCGGAATTCTGAATCAGCGCCTGCCCTGGCGGCTGGTACTGATGGGAGTTGCTCTGGTAGTTGCGGTCGAAGTTCTAGGCGTGCGCTCGCTGGCTTTTGCTACTGGCTCGTATCTTCCCCTCGGCACAACGGCGGCAATGTTTGCCGGAGGATTGTTGCGCATGCTGGTCGAAGCCACGACTAAGAAAAAAGACGAAAGTGAAGCCAGTCCCGGCGCTCTTTACTCCTCCGGCCTGATCGCCGCAGGTGGCGTCTTCGGCTTGCTCGGCATCATCATCAATCTTTTTCAAGATCCGGAAATTTCCAACAACGTTCCACACTGGCTCACCGCAACTCTTCGCTTGCCCTGGCGCCCCGACCTCTTCGCTTTCGGCCCCAAAATCTTTGGCCACCTCGCCACCAGCAATCTCTTCGGCGTCTTCATGTTCCTGATGCTGGGCGCTTCCGTCTTCTACTTCGCCCGCAAAAAACTCGACTGAGACGAAATCGCACTCCCCTTTTGCCGTAATAGCGCGACCCTCAGGCCGCGGCCTTCCTTTACTCCTCCTGCTTTCCCTCGTAAACTGGCCTCAGCATGGCTTCGCGCACCGCCGTCCGCACTCACCGCATCAGTTTCGATTTCTACATCACTCCGGGTGTGCAACTGCTCATCATTGGCAACGTCGCCGTTTACATCCTGGAAGCTTTCATTCATTACTTCGGCGGCGTCAACGGCTACAACTGGCTCCTCAAATGGTTTGGCCTGGTTCCTGCCGGAGTTATCCCGCTGCTGCGTGTCTGGCAGCCTTTTACTTATCTTTTTCTTCACGACATCAACAGCATCTGGCACATCGTTCTGAATATGTTCACGCTGTGGATGTTCGGGCGCGAAGTGGAGCTGGTGTGGGGCCGCAATCGTTTCCTGCGCTACTATTTTTTGACTGGCGTAGGTGCGGGCATTCTAAACGTAATCGTCAAGACGGTTCCGATGTTGTGGGGGCAAGGCAACTCTTTTACGCCAACCATCGGCGCGTCTGGCGCTATTTTCGGAATTCTCATCGCCTGCGCCATTCTCTTTCCAGACCGCCGCGCTTATATCATCCCTATTCCCATTCCGATAAAAATGAAATGGATTGTCGCGGGAATGGCGTTCATTACGTTCCTTGGCACTTTTGGTCTTGGCGACGACAAAGTCAGCCACATCTGCCATCTGGGCGGCATGCTGATCGGCTATCTCTATCTGCGCCGCGATTCCTACCTCTTCCGCCTGCGCAACGAAGTCTCCGACTGGAAATACCAGCGCAACCGCAAGAAATTCGACGTGTACATCAACAAGAACAAAAACGAGCCGCCATCCCGCCCTGACCGCTGGGTCAACTGATAGTTCTCGCGGTTCAGCTTGCAATTCCAAAATGCGTCGTTTCACGATGTATTTTATTTTCTTGCATATTACAGCCCCCCGTATATAGTCTCTTCGCAAATTTCACATTTCCAAGCGGCTCGTCTGCCTCATATGTTTGAGCTCACTTCGGGCTGTCTCAACGATTTGTGATTCGGCCACGCACGGTCACTCATCAAAAGCACAAATTTCAAAAAGGAAAGGCTTCGCAAAATGAAAAAACTTTTATCCTGTTTTGGCGTCATGTTGCTTTCCGGAATGTCCAGTTTGGCCCAGGAGAAACCCGGCACCATCGCATCACTCGAATTTCAAACTCCAAAGAGCGGAATGGCACAACAGTACCAGGCAGGCCGCAAACAAAAGGTGGCTTGGCACAACCAGCAAAAAGATTCCCAACCCTTGATGGTCTGGGAAACCGTCGCCGGCGACAACACGGGCACTTATATCGTCGGCAGGCTTGGACAGCACTGGGCCGATCTCGACAAACCCTCGGTTCCCGATCAAGCCGATCTCGACGAGTACAACAAGGTTATCGGTTCATATGTGCAATCGCTTGTCACTCGCTACTACGAATTTTTGCCCAAGGTCAGCAAACCGCTCGATTCTTCTACTCCTTCTAAATTTGCTGAGATTAACACCTACGTGCTGCGTCCCGGAAAAAGCGAGGAATTCCGCGCCGCCATCGGCAAAATTACCGAGGCCATCGAGAAAACCAAGTGGCCTGTGCACTACGAATGGTATTCGCTCGCCAGCGGCGGCCGCGCCGGCACCTTTGTCCTGGTGATTCCGCATGCCAATTGGGCTGATTTCGAAGACAAACCCGACATGAAGCCGTTTCCGGAAATGCTCAAGGAAGCGTTTGGACAGGCGGAAGCCGAGTCGCTAATGAAGCAGGTTAGCTCTTCGACCGAAACCGAAACCTCGGAAATTGTCCAGTTCCGCCCGGATCTAAGCTATCTCCCGAAGAAGTAACCCTTATCCGTAGTCGCTCCGTCCGCTTCTAGCCCGGAGCACGTGACCCTCTTAACTCGCCGCGCCGCCCATCGTGCGGCGAGTTCTCTTTGCAACTTTTCAGAAAATCGCAAAACCCTCGGAATTAGGCAGCCCGCCCAGCGCGCCCGGTTCGAACTGTCAACGTTGCTTCACCAGCCCGCCCTGCTCACATCCGTCGCGTTTTGCGAATGGCCTAGGCTATTGACATGGATGGTATAATACTTTCTGGGTACTTCCGCGATTCTCGCTCGTTACCACCTTGCAGTACGCGAAACCGACCGCAGCCTACGCCTCGAACGTCCAACGGCCGCCGGCCATAGTTCGTTCTACAGGAATCGAAACCAGCGAGGAAGGATCCTCGTTCAGCGGATCCCGTCCCAATACCACCAGATCGGCAACCTTCCCGGCTTCCAGCGATCCCTTCAAATTTTCTTCGTACGAAGCAAAAGCCCCGTTGATCGTTCCCACCCGAATCGCTTCTTCCACCGTAATCTTCTGTTTTGGTCCCCAAACATTTCCCTTCATGTCGGTGCGCGTCACTTCCGATTGCAGCGCCATCATTGGAATGAATTCCCCGGGCGGATAGTCGGAAGCCTGCGTCGCGCGGATTCCCGCATCCAGGAAACTGCGCAGCGCAAACATATGGTTCAGCCGCTCTGCCCCGTAATACTTCATCTTTTCGCCGTGATAATAAACGTAAGTGGAAAAGGGCGTTGGAATCGCGCCCAGCGCTTTGATTCTCCGCACCAGGTCATCATTGATGACGGTGCAGTGTTCCAGCCGGAATCGCGGATCGTGTCTCGGATTTTCCCGCTGCAACCGTTCGTAAACCCGCAAAGTAGTAGCAATCCCCACATCGCCGTTCGCGTGCGTGCCGATTTGCCAGCCGGCTAGATGTGCTTTACGTCCGTAGGAATAAAGCTCGCCCTCGGTCATCACCAGAATGCCAAAATCATTGGGACGCCCTTCATACGCAGTCGAGAGACGAGCGGTGCGTTCTGAAATCGAGCCGTCACAGACGAGCTTCATCGCACCCACTCGCACCCAGTCATCGCCCAGCCCGGTTCGAACTCCCGCAGCGATCATCGCATCGATGTAGCGATAATTGATGAAGCAGTACGCGCGATACAGTAACTCTCCTGCTTCATGCGCGTCCTGATATGCCAGCAGATCTGTCGGTGTTCCCTGCGCTTCATGCGCGGAGGTGATGCCCGTCTTTGCCAACATTTTCGAAATCAGCTTGACGCCTTCTCGATGGTCATCACGAGTCAATGTCTGAGGGATTGCTTTGTCCAATATGTCGCGCGCACTTTCCGCAACCCGTCCGTTTAATTTTCCCGTCGCTGGATCGTGGTCAATCTTCCCGCCGGCGGGATCAGGCGTCTTGTCGCTGATGCCGGCCTTTTGGAACGCCAGCGAATTGCAATACGCCGTGTGCCCGCCACGATGTTCGATCTGGACGGGATGATCCGGGACGGCGGCGTCCAGATCGCTGATGCTCAGTGGGCGGCCATCGCTGGTCTTTGTGTCGTCGTACTTGAAGCCGAGAACCCATTCGCCTGCTGGGGTTTTGGTTGCGCGCTCCCGCAATGCCGCCTGAATCGCGGAGATCGACCGCAAATCGCAATCCACCATCCGCAGATGCATCCCTCCGGCCATTGCGGGATGCGAGTGTGCATCAATAAAGCCCGGCAGCACCGTTTTCCCGCCAAGATTGATCTTCCTCGAACCCGCCGTGGCCAGATGCAAAACGTCCGCGTCGCTCCCGACCGCCAAAATCCTGCCGCGGGAAATCGCCACCGCCTGCGCGCGCGGCTCCCGAGTATTCACGGTCACTATATTTCCGTTGTGCAGTATTAGTTCCGGCTTCTCCTCTTCCAATGGAAACAGCGAAACCGCCGCGATTGAAGCAAGAAATTCCCGCCGACCAGGATTGATAGCCATGTTTTCCTTTGTGGAAAAGTAGAGGAATCCCGCAAATGCTACGCCGCCGTCCATACTGGCGTCAATTTCGTAAGCCAGATGCACTTCATCCCGCGATCATCGCTCCTGTCTTTTCGGCGGGCCGCATAGGTATTGCTATTTTTTCAGCACCGCTCCTGCGATTGGCGCTGCCAGATATGGAATCGCAGCCAACCCGTAAATGCCGGCCAGCAACAACAGGCCACGCCTGCCACGAGTCCGCAACAAATAATATGGAAGGACGAAAATCCACGCGAAAAACATGAACGCGTCAAACTCAAAAGGCGCACTGAATTCGCTCGCTCGCCTGTCAAAGTAGACCCACCTGACCAGTATGATGCGAAACTCAAACCACCAAATGAATTCGGCCGACTTGGTAGGGACCAGCCCGTAAAGATCAAGAATTGAGCGTCCGGCTGTATAGATTGCCGTGACCAAAACCAGCGGAACCAGGCATTGCCAGACCGACATGGCATGCCCGTTCAAGGTTCGAGATGTCAATTCTGATTCACTAGAATAGTCTGCACCAGAGTCCGCTGAGAAACGAAATCCGGGGAAATTCAGAACATCTTTGCGACTTTAGCGAACTCCGATGGGTCTGTACCGACAGCAGAAACTTATTCCGGCGCGCCGCCAATTACATGGAACTTCATGAAATTCGTGGTGCCGCGTACGCCCATCGGAGTCCCGGCCACAATCGCAATCACCTCGCCTTTACGTACCAATTTTTCTTCCAGCAATCGTTTTTCGGAAATTTCCGCCAACTGGTCCACTTTGCGCAGATCCGGAATTGCCAGCGGCGCAACTCCCCAAACCAGCGCCAGCCGCCGCCGTGTTTCCGGGTCCGGAGAAAACGCCGCAATCGGCACCAGCGGCCGGTAGCGCGAAATCAGCCGCGCGGTAAATCCGCTGTGCGTAAAAACCACAATCCACTTCATGTGCAATTCGCGCGAAGCGTGGCACACCAGTTCCGCCACCGTTTCAGCCACTTGCAATTTTTCCTGCGACGCCGGCCGCGTGAATTCCGGGATGCTGGCTTCCGCTTCTTCGATGATTCGGGCCATCATGCTGACCGCTGCCACCGGATATTTTCCGCTGGCGGTCTCCGCTGAGAGCATCACTGCGTCCGAGCCGTCGAAAATCGCATTCGCCACATCGGAGGCTTCGGCGCGCGTCGGCCGTGGATTTTCCGTCATTGATTCCAGCATCTGCGTTGCGGTAATCACCGGCCGGCGAAATTCCCGTGCGCGAGCGATAATATTTTTTTGCACCACCGGCACGCGCTCTGGATTCATCTCCACGCCCAGATCACCGCGCGCCACCATCACGCCGTCCGATACCCGCAAGATTCCTTCCAAGTTTTCGATCGCTTCCGGCTTTTCCAGTTTTGCGATCACTGGAGTTTCTTTTCTTGCGCGCCGGATCAACCTTTTTGCCAGCAGCACATCTTCCGGACGGCGCACAAAACTTACCGCGATGTAGTCTACTCCCAGCCCCAAAGCGAATTTCAAATCCGCTTTGTCTTTCGGCGTGAGTGCGGGCACGCGCAACTGCACTCCCGGCAAATTGATTCCCTTGTGCTCGCCCAATGCGCCGCCATTCACCACCCGGCAATTCACATCTTGCAAGCGGACCGACTCGACGCGCAACTCGATCAATCCATCTGACAACAGGATTCGGTCGCCGCGGTGTACTTCCCTGGGGAGCGGCAGAAATATGGTGCTTACGCGCGTCGAATCGCCCAAAATTTTTCGAGTTGTAATAGCAAAGTCCTGGCCGGTGCGCAGCATTACCGGAACGCCGCCGGCCAGAGCACCGGTACGTATCTTTGGCCCTTGCAAGTCGGCAAGGATCGCAATCGTCTTGCCGAGTTTATTGGCCGCCGCGCGCAACAATTGAATGCAACTCAAATGATCGGCATGGCTGCCGTGCGAAAAATTCAGGCGCGCCACATCCATGCCCGCTTCCAGCAGCCGCTTTAGAATTCGCGGATGGCGCGATGCCGGTCCAATCGTGCACACGATTTTTGAATGTCGAAAACTCATTGCGATAACCAAAACCCAGAAGGAGAGATTCCTCGTTGCGCCCGCCTGCGGCAGGCAGGCGCGGAATGACGGTGGAAGCGTTTTCCGAGCAGGCCAGACAAGTCAGTGCGAAACCGCGAATTCATTCACCAGCCGCACCATCAGGTCCACACCTTTCGCGAAAGCCGCCGCGGGAATTCGCTCGTCATCGCCATGCATCCGCTTGATGTCTTCTTCGGTCAGGGGAAACGGCACCAGCCCGTAGGCCTGCACATTATGCAATCTCAATTGCGCTGAATCCGTCGCCCAAGTCGATTGAAATGGCACCACCGGCACTCCGGCAAATTCTTCCGCCGACGCTTTCACGATAGCCGCGTAGAAATCTGATTCCAGTGAAGAATCCGGCGCCGCCAGCCCCGCATCCGGCTGCACTTCCAGCTTCACTTGCGGATCGTTCACGATTTTGTTCAGCTCGCCGAGCAACGCGGTAATAGTGTTTCCCGGCAACAGCCGTATGTTGAGTGTCGCAGTGGCTACCGACGGAATCACGTTGGCGCGGACACCGGCGTTGAGCATGGTCGGCGAAATGGTATCGCGCAACATGGCGTTCCACATCGGATTGCTGTCGGATATCACGCGCGTCGCGTGCTCGCCACGGTCCGCGGTATCCAGCGAACGGATCCATTTTGAGATTTCGTCGTCTTGCAATGGCGCGATCCCTTCAAAATATCGCCGCACGATGGTGGTGAAATGTACTGGCTCGTTATAGTTGGCAATTTTTTCCACCGCCGCGCACAGATGCGTCACCGCATTGTCTCTCAGCGGAATGGAGGCATGCCCGGACTTCCCGTCCGCGGTCACTGTGACGTTGACAGAGACTTTCTCGCTGGCCTGCACCGCTACATATTGCACTTTCCCGCTTTTTACAAAAACATTTCCGCCTTCATTGATCGCATATTTTGCCGCAACCTTATCCCAGTATTTCGAGATGAGCATTCGGATACTGGCGTCGCTGGCGCCTTCCTCGCTCGCTGTGGCCAGGAAAATTACGTCGCGGTTCAGGCGCGCGTTCGCGCGTTTCAGCGCGACAAATGCCGCCAGGTTCGCCGCCAACATTCCCTTGTCATCGACTGCGCCGCGTCCGTAAATGTAGCCGTCCTTAGGCACCGCGCCGAATGGATCGACCGTCCACTTCGCGCGTTCCACGCCTACCACATCCAGGTGCGCCACCAACAGCAAGGCCTTGGAAGGATCGGAGAACGCCGAATTCTTCAGCCGCGCCACCAGCGCGCTGCGTCCCGGTGCCAACGGCAGCAATTCCGCGGTGATTCCTTCTTTTTGTAAAATTGCTGCAATATATTTCGCTGCAGCTTCTTCATTGCCGGGAGGATTCGTGGTGTTGATCTTGATCAGGTCCGCGAGCCATCCGGTCGCTTCGCGCGCCAGCGCCGAATTGTCGCCGAGCGGCGTGCTGGTTTGCGCGGTCGATGGTGGCGGCATGCCCGGGATCTGCGCGCTCGCCCAGGGAAGCAAAATTCCCAGTGACAGCGTACAAAATACCAGTTTCTTCACAAGTCGCGTGCGAATCACCGTTTAATCTCCTCGTTAGGCCGGAATCGCGCATCTGCGCAATCAATTAGCAAACGTTTTGCGGCATTTCTGCTTCATACTAACATGCCACTAGAGACCGCCCAGCCGCTGCCATCGCTGTGCGTTCCTAAGTTCCACCGTCGGCTACTGGCGCGCCGCACGCGAAGTATATGGGGGATGGAATGAACGGGATTGTCGCTCACAATGTTGCGAACACTTTTCGTCGTTTGCTATTTGCCGGATGGATGGTTACGCTCTGCGCCGGTTTGGCTGCTGCACAGGCGCCTACCGGGCCACAGTCCGGCGGCCAGCCGCAGCCGACGCCGCCTCCAGCGCAAACTCCGCCCACGCAAAAGCCCCAGGAAGGCGGCCTCTCGATCGCCGTGGAAGTTCCGGTGGTCACGATGGACGTTGTGGCCACCACCAGTCACGGCGATATCCTTACCGGGCTGAAGCGCGAGAATTTTCGCCTGTTCGAAGACGGCGTTCCACAAACCGTGACCAACTTCGGTCCGACCGACGCTCCCATCACTATGGTTATTGTGATGGAATTCAGCGCACGCTATTACAGCCAGTTTTCGTATCTGGCGAAGTATTGGACCGACGCGTTGTTCCCAAATTTAAAGCCGCAGGACTACGTGGCTCTGGTGACGTTCGACATGAAGCCCAAAATGGAAGTGGATTTCACGCAAAATAAAGACGAAGTCCGTAACGCCCTTTATCACTTGTATTTCCCTGGCTTCAGCGAATCGAATGTGTACGACGCGCTGCTGGACACCGTGGACCGCCTGAAAGACGTGCCTGGCAAGAAATCTATTCTGCTCGTAGCGACTGGACGCGACACTTTTTCGAAACACAATTACGATCAGACCATGAAGGCGCTGCACCAGACTGACGTTCCGATTTTTATCGTTGGCATGAGCCAGGTAGTGATGCTAACGCAAGAGATGCGTGGCCGCACCGGAAGCGAAATCGATTTCCTCCAGGATGAAAATCAGATGAAAACATTTGCGAAAGAAACGGGCGGATTTGCCTGGTTCCCGAGATTCAGCGGTGAAATTCCAGGAATTTTCCAGCAAGTGGCGGCCTTTCTGCGCAATCAGTACAGCCTGACCTATAGCCCCACCAATCGCAATCGTGACGGAAAATTTCGCAAAGTGAAAATTGATCTGGTCGCTCCGGACGGCGCTCCGCTTACAGTCCTGGACCAAAAAGGTAAGAAACAAAAATATGTGGTGTACGCGCGCGAAGGCTATGTTGCCCCAAAGGCGGGCATCGACTGAATAGTTTCCTTAGTAATACACCAAACTGCCGGGAATTTCCCTTAGGGCGCACACGCTGCGCCCTGGTTATGCAAGCTGGATTCACGTTGCACTCGCTGACGATCGCAAAGCTGCAAGAGCCGCGGCTACAAAGACTTTCTTTTGGACGATCAGTAGCCGCGGGAAAAATCGACGTGATTTGAAAGCCCTTTCCCGCTGAACCATTCGTCGAGCAATTTCAAGAACAATTCCGTTTCGCGCAGCCACAACCGCTCGCTGATCGCGCTGGTATGCGGCGTAATGAACAGATTTGGTGTCTTCCACAACGGAGATTCCGGCGGCAAAGGCTCCGCTCCAGTTACATCGAGCGCCGCGCCGCCCAGAGCGCCACTTTGTAGTGCGCTTATCAACGCTGCCTCATCCAGCAACGAACCACGTGCCACGTTGATCAGCCGAGCCCCGCGCTTCATCCGCGCAATCTGTTCGGCGCCGATCAGATGCTTAGTTTCGGCAGTTTCCGGCGCGGCGACCACAACGTAGTCGGCATGCGGCAGTGCTTCGTTCAGTTGCGAAACGGGCAGAATCTTTTCCACATGCGTTGAATCGCCGTTACCCGAGCGCGTCACTCCCCATACGCGCATGGCAAATGCTTTCGCTCGCTGCGCTAATTCGCGTCCGATCGATCCATATCCAACGATCAGCAGCACGCTGCCGTTTATTTCCGTTAGATGTTGCGGCTTGTCCCACAAGTCCTGCACGGACCACTTCGATCCGTCCTGGTAGCGAACCGAGTCTGGAAAATTGCGCGCCATCGCCAAAATCAGGCCCATGGTGTGTTCCGCCACCGGCACGGAAAAAATGCCGCTGGCATTGGTCACGGTGATGCCGGAGCGTTGCAGCTCCGGATACATCAGCTGCGCCACGCCTGCCGCAGTAGAGTGAATCCATTTCAGCTCGCGTGCGTGTACCAATTGCTCCGCGCGCAGCGAGTAGCCGACAAAAATAGTTGTGTCCGGCAACTCTTGCGGAAGCGTGTCGTAGTTCGGCAGGTGCAACACGCGCATTTTTGGATAGCGCGCACGAATCGATTCCGCCAGCAGCGGCTTCGGCCGCCACTCCGTGAACGGGTGCCATACACAAATAACGAGTTTCGTTTTTTCCGGCGACGGTCTCACTGCGGTTGACGCTGACATCACGGCAGGATGCGTAGGTCCGTGCCGGTCATGTCCGCTGGTTGCTTCTGGCCGAGTACACCGAGCAGAGTTGGCGCGATGTCGCGCAGCGCGCCGCCCGTCTTCAATTGCAACTTTTCGTCTTCAGTCGCCAGAATAAGGGGGACAGGATTGGTGGTGTGATACGTGTGTGGGCCGCCGGTCCGCGGATCGATCATGGTTTCCGCATTGCCGTGATCCGCGGTGATGATCCAAGCTCCGCCGCGCGGCTTCAGGGTCTGAAAAATCGTGCCGAGTCCGGCATCCACCGCTTCCACTGCCTTGATCGCGGCTTCCAGTTTTCCGGAGTGTCCGACCATATCGGCATTGGCGTAATTCATGATGATGGCGTCGAAATCGCTCTTCTCGATCGCGTTTACGACCGTATCCGTAATTCCCGGTGCGGACATTTCCGGCTTCAAATCGTACGTCGCGACCTTCGGCGAAGGCACCAGGATTCGTTCTTCGCCAAGGAAAGGTTTTTCGACTCCGCCGTTGAAGAAATACGTCACGTGCGCGTATTTCTCGGTTTCCGCGGTGCGCAGGTTTTTGTAATTCAGATCGGCAAACACCTGCGCGAGAATTTGTTCGAGCTTGTCCGGCTTAATCACCGATTGCAGCCAGGGCCAGTTTTTGTCGTACTGCGTCATTGCAACGTAAAAAAGATTCTTGGGCCGCTTGGCGTCGGCGAACTTGTCGAAATTGGGCGCAGCCAGCGCGTAGGTCATTTGCCGCGCGCGATCCGCTCGAAAATTATAGAAAATAATGGCGTGGTCATCGCGAATCAAGCCGACGGGCTTTCCCGCAGCACCCTCTTCATTCACAACGACGATCGGTTTCACGAATTCGTCGGTCACTCCGGTTTCGTAACTGGCGTTTAGTGCGGCGACAGGATCGACGGTGCGGGTTTCGGCTTCGCCGTGCACCATCGCGCGATAGGCAAGTTCGATGCGTTCCCAGCGGTTGTCGCGATCCATCGCGTAGTAGCGCCCGACCAGCGTGGCGATCTTGCCGACGCCCAGTTCGCGCATTTTCTGCTGCAGTTGCTGCACGAATTCGCGACCGCTATGAGGCGGAGTGTCGCGGCCATCCAGAAAGCAGTGCACAAAAACGTTTTGCACTCTGTGCTGCTTGGCCATTTCGAGCAGCGCAAAAAGATGTTGGATGTGCGAGTGCACGCCGCCATCGCTCAGCAGCCCGAGAAAATGCAGCTGCCGCTGGCGGCCACGCTCCATCGCTTTTTGGAACAGTGGAACCTCATCCAGCGTTTTGTTGGCTACCATCAGATCGATTTTCGTGATGTCCATGTGCACCACGCGCCCGGCGCCAATATTCATGTGGCCCACTTCGCTGTTGCCCATCTGCCCGTCCGGCAGACCGACAGCAGGCCCCGAAGTCTGAATTAAAGTATTGGGAAAATCTTTAATGAGCCGGTCGTAGTGTGGCTTGCGCGCAAGAGCGATGGCGTTGCCTTTCGTTTCCGCGCGATATCCCCAGCCATCCAGCACAGTCAATACAATCGGTTTCGGTCGTTTGCTCATTTTTCCCCAAAGAATTTGTTTACGAAGCACAGAATGCATTCAGCGCAGTAAGCAGGCGATCCACTTCCTCGACTGTGTTGTAGTGCACCAGGCCAACGCGCAGGACGCCGCCGGATTTTTCCACGCCGAGGCGTTCAGTCAGATTGAGCGCGTAGAAGTTTCCGTCCCAGGTGAAGATGCCACGGTCGCCCAAGAATACTGCGGCGTCGGTTGGCGTACCTGTCGGCAGGCGGAATGAAACTGTGGAGCAACGGTCGCTGAAACGCGTTGGATCGGTGATGCCGAAGAATTGCAGGCCAGGAATTGCCAGCAAGCCCACAATCAATTTTGCCACTAGCACGCGTTCGTAGGCGACCGTCGAACGGTATGCCGCGAGCAGCGCTTCACGCCGACTTCTTACGGATGGATCACAGCGCCGCCCTAATTCAGCGAGGTATTCAACAGCCGCGTAAATTGCCGCGATTAACTCCTGTACTTGTGTTCCGGTTTCCCAGCATTCAGGCACCGCATCGGCCGCGGGACGGACTTTGTATGGCTTGAATCGCTCGAGGTGTTCTTTTTTTCCGTACAGCGTGCCCATGTGCGGGCCGAAAAACTTGTAGGGCGAACACACCAGAAAATCGCAATCGAGCGCTTGCACGTCAATCGGGCCGTGCGGAGCGTAGTGAACCGCGTCCACGTAAATCAGCGCACCGGCTGCGTGTGCGAGCTTGGTAATCTCCGCTATTGGATTAATCGTGCCAACGATGTTGGACGCGTAGCCCACTGCGACCACCTTGGTTTTCGAACTGAGCTTGCTCTTGAGGTCGTCCAGATCGAGCGTGCAGTCGGATTCGCGAATATCCACGGTGCGAATCACAAGGCCCTCTTCTTGCAAGACCTTCCAGGGCGAATAATTTGCATCGTGATCGAGCACGGTCAGCAGGATTTCGTCGCCAGGGTTGAGTTCGCGGCCAATCGCACGCGCTAGCCCCAGCGTGATGGTGGTCATGTTCTGCCCGAAGACCACTTCTTCCGGCGTACAGTTGAAAAGATCAGCCATCGCCGCGCGCGTGTTGGCAATCATTTCATTGGTGCGGCGGCTGGTGAGAAACGCTCCGTAGGTGTTCGCGTTCGCGTCGAGAAAATATTTCTGCACCGCGCCCATCACCTGCCGCGGCACCTGCGTTCCTGCGGGGCCGTCGAGAAACGCGGCCTGCTGGCCGTTCACTTTTAGTTGCAGCGATGGAAATTGTTCGCGGACCCAGGCGACGTCGAATGTTTTGGAAATCGCTTCGTGCACTGCAGGTGTGCTCATACGGCTCCCCGGAGGAAATATGAATGGTTAGTTTCTCACACTCCAGCGAACGGGAAAACACGACGGCGTGTTAGCATCACATCCATCAATTCACACATGCCGCGTTGGCGCCGGCTAAAAATCAAATAAGCAGTCCCTACAGGATTCGCTCCGCGCCACGATTTATCCAGGAAGACCATGCCAGAAAATGTTGTCGCCTCAGACCGGACGCGCGTGGTACGCGAGCCGCAACGCGCGGTCTACGATCGCGAAATCATTTATAAAATATTGGACGAAGGTTTTGTCTGCCACGTCGGCTTCACGCTGCATGGACAAACTTTTGTGATTCCCACCATGTACGCCCGAGTGAACGATGCGATTTATTTTCACGGCTCCGCGGCGAGCCGCATGTTGCGAGGAGTGAGCGCCGGCCTGAATGTTTGCGTTACCGTAACATTGGTCGACGGATTGGTTCTGGCACGCTCGGTTTTCAATCATTCGATGAATTACCGGTCGGTGGTGGCCCTGGGTAATGCTGCAATCGTGGACGAACCCGGCGAAAAATTAGCGGCGCTACGCGCGTTTACGGAAAAACTCATACCCGGGCGTTGGAACGACGCGCGGCAACCCAATGAACAAGAATTGAAGGCGACCAGCATACTTCGCCTGCCGCTGACGGAGGTTTCCGCCAAAGTTCGCGTTGGCGGCGTGGAAGATGACGCCGAAGACTACGCATTGCAGGTGTGGGCGGGAATCGTGCCACTTCGGCTGGTCGCTGATGCTCCGGTTCGCGATGAACGTTGCGACGCTTCGCTGGCGACTCCAGCGTACGCCATGAATTTCCGCACCGTCGGAAACTAGACCACCGGACGAACGGCGCGCAGAAAATCCGCGAGCAAACCGTAGGCGGTTGCTTCGATGCCAGGGTTATGCTCGACCATCGACAATCCGAATACGTCCAGATCGAAATGGATTGCCGAGCTGGCGCCTTCAAGATTTGCTAGTGGATCACCCGCAAGCAAGAGCTCCGGGTGCACCTGGCAATCCACTCCAGCGCCACGGCGCTCCGCGCGGCAAACCAACTTGTAGCGCATGCCTGCTGCGCGCACGCTGCGGATTTTTTCCTCGCTCAACTCGCGAATTCCGGTGCGTTGCACCTGCTCCAACTTTACCGGTAATCCCATCAAGATAATCGCCAGCGCGACCACTTTCACCGCGGAGTCCCAGCCATCCAGATCGTTCGCAGGATCGGTCTCCGCAATGCCCAGCGCCTGCGCGCGACGGATGGCTTCGTCGAACGACAACCCCTTTTCCACTTCCGTAAGCACGACGTTGCTAGTGGAATTGAGCACGCCAGAAAATCCGCGTAGCTCCGTTGCAGGCAGACCAGACGGAAACATGGAAAAGATAGGCACCCCGTCCATAACGGTCGATTCGCACAAAAACTTCTTGCCTCGTTCGCGCGCCAGCGTCATCAGCTCTTCGTAGGCGTGGACCACCGGGCCTTTGTTCGCGGAAATCGCGTGCGCGCCGTGATTCATCGCCGCCTTAATGTGATCGGTGGCCGGCTGCCCGCTCTGCGGATTTAACGAACTGGTTTCGAAAAAAACATCGGCACGCGACTGCTCCAGCCATTCGGAAACATTTTGCGGAATCGGAGACGATGCGCGGTTCCCCGGCCAGTGCCCGTTCAGCAGCGCGATGGGATTTAGTCCGTCGGGATCGACGACCCAGCCCGCTCGGCGCGTGGCCACGCCGGTGAGCCGCCAGCGCACGTCGTACCGCCGGCGCATTTCCGTTTCCTTTGCAACCAGGAGGCGGAGAAGAGCGCGGCCGACGTTCCCAAATCCGACCAGGGCTAGATTGTAGAGAGGAATATCAGCCTCTTTTACTGCATAAAAAGTTAGCGGACCACCGCGTCCAATTTTTGCGCGACGGAAAGAATATGCGCGGCTTCCGTTTCCAGAACCTGCGCAGTGATCAAGATTCCCGCATCGGCTTCTTTCCACTGTTTTTGTTCGATCGCTTCACGCACCACGGGAAGCGTTTTGGCTTCGTAACCGGTGTATTGGCCGGGAGCATCCACAAAATGTTTGAACCACGGGCGACCCGGCAATCCCTGCTCCAGCGTGAGCTTGTGCTCGCTCTCCATCAATGCCTGGTTGATTTCTGCCAGCGACGCTTTGCCAATTGCCGCTCCGCCATTGGCTGCCGCGCGTTCCAGAGCCTTGTGATATTCCGCGCTGGCGTGCGCCAGCGCGTCGGTCGCATTATCAAGCGGCGCAAAATTCAGAAATGGCGGAACGCTCTCTTTCGGCGACGGAACAGACTTCACACGCGGGTCGGTCATCGCGGAGAACACGCCTTCTTCCAGTTCGTGATTGCGTTCGATGATTTCATCGCGAGATTTTTGCGCCAGCGCCTTGAGTTCTTTCACATAAGTCTGCATGGTGTCCGAAAAATTGTTGAATTCGAACGGCAATAAGTCAGCGTCGGCCAATCGCATGACTGCGGTTCCCGCGGTCTGCGCCAGAGCGCGCTCGTAAACAAAATCCGTATCGCTGAAATGCGTGAACCAGTAGAAATCATCGTAGATTGAATGGTAGATTCCGCCGCCGTCTTCGCCGCCAAAGCCAAGATTCAGAGCGGCTACTCCGTCATGTTGAAGAAATGCCCCGTAATCCGATCCTGACCCAAGAGCCCCGATGCGTAAATCGCTACGGGCACGCGCTTCCTGGCGCTCGGAAATTTCATCCGGCCGGCCGATTTGCCGCAGCTGCGCGCGCTTCCAGACGGAAAGTTTCGTCTCCGGATCCTGGACATCGCGCGCAACATCGTTGATAAACTTTTCCAGCGTATGCGAGCCTTCCGCGCCGAAGTATCCGCGCGCGTTCACATCGGAATTGATGTAAACCACCGCGTGTGCCTTCAAGTCATCGGCATGCTCTTCGGCAAATTCCGTTGAGCCAATCAGGCCCGGTTCTTCCGCATCCCATGCGCAGAAAATAATGGTGCGCTTGGGCTTCCAGCCCCCTTTCACGAGTTCGCCCATGGCGTGAGCCTCTTCCATCAATGCGATCAGCCCGGAAATGGGATCTTGCGCGCCATTCACCCAGGCGTCGTGATGATTGCCACGGATGATCCACTGGTCGGCGTTGGTCGTACCGGGAATTTTTCCGATCACGTCGTAAATCGTTTTCAGGCCCGCCCAATCCGATTTTACCTTCAAGTGCACCTTAGCGGCGCCCGGGCCGATGTGATAAGTCATGCCGAGACCGCCACGCCACGCGCGCGGAGCTATCGCTCCGGTAATTGCCGCCAGCAGAGGTTCGGCATCGCCGTAAGAAATTGGCAGCACCGGAATTTTTGTAATGACCGGAACATCTTTCAGATCGAGGCGCTTGGCATTTTTGGTTGCGCCGACGCCCGGTGTCAGCGGATCGCCGGGATAAATTGGATCGTCGGCCACGCTGCCGCGTTGCACGCCGTCGCGCGGACGCCACGCGCCTGCCGGAAAAGTTTCGCCCTGCTTGAATCCATCTTCGTTCGGATCGGAATAAATCAGGCAGCCCACAGCACCGTGTTCGGCGGCAACTTTCGGCTTGATGCCGCGCCAGGAATGGCCGTACTTGGCAATCACGATCGCGCCTTTTACGGAGACACCCAGGCGATCGAGCTGCTCGTAATCCTCCGGAATCCCGTAGTTCACAAACACCAGCGGCGCCGTCACGTCACCATCAATCGAATAGGCGTGATACGTCGGCAATTGTTCGCTCTGCTGATTCGAAGTGGGATCTTGCGCGACAGCAGGCTCCCGCAGCGTGGCGACAAATTTCGCTCCGCCTTCGACTAGTTCGACCGCGCGTTCTTTTGGCGTCGGATACAAAATATCAAATGTTTCAATGTGCGTGTCGAGCCCAAATTCCTTGAATTTCGCCGCCAACCATTCCGCATTGTTTTTGTCGTATGCAGTGCCGACGTTGTGCGGGTGCGCGGAAAGCCGCTGCATGTAATCACGCATCAGTTGCGGACTCGGTATAGCTTTGAATTTTTCCTCCCACTGGCGCTCCGCATGCGAAGATTCCGCCGAGAAACCGGAGAGCACTGGCTCGTCGCTGGAGGTCGGATGCAACCAGGGCAATCCCACCGTTACACCTAGTAACAACACACTGGCGCAAATGGTTTGTTTCATAGGCTCCTCAGATACTTTAGGAAATAGGCTGTTCAGGCAAAATTTTACGCAGCACAAAATCTCCAATCAGTGGGAAACGTGCCCATTCCCCCTGATTCGCCTTGATGGCATAAACAATTCCGAGAACGAGGTTCAAGACCCATCCGCCCATTCCCCAAAGCCAGACCAACCCGAATACTCCGAAAAAGGCCAACGGAGGCGCCGGATCCGGAGCATTGTGCGGGTGCGTGACGATCGTAGAAAACATGAAAATGAACGCAATGATCATGCCCACAAAGAAAATCATCGCGTAAGCGGCATGCCAGATCAGCACCTGCAGTGAATAAAACGACACGAACCGCGAATCTTTCTTCACCAGATAAAAAATCAGTGGCGCGAGGAAGCTGGAAAAAATCGCCAGCACGTTGACCAGCAGCGCCATGGTCCGTTCGTCTTGAGTCGGGACCGGCATAGCAGGAGGCAGCGGCGCAGTGGTCATGAATTCAGCTTTCTCGATGTCCAAGATTTCGTCATCGCAGGCTGAGAATTATTTCGCGGGCAGCGGATTCGCGCAAGTGGGCATTTTTTGCGTAGCGAATTCAGGAATCGCCTTTGTTCTGGTGCGTGGTATTCAGAATCTCGTCGGGGATGCGCAGCCGCTCGACCGGATGACCGTTGACAATGTGCGATTCGATAATTTCCTCCACGTCCTCCGGCCGAACTCCACCGTAAAAAATGTTGTCGGGATAAACAGCCACTGTCGGTCCAAGTTCACACTGATCCAGGCATCCGGACTTGTTCGCGCGCACCAGTTTCAATCCGCGCTGCGCCAGCTTGGTCTTGAATAGCCGTTGCAATTGGCCCTGTCCGGTGGGATCACAGCAGCCGCGCGGGTGGCCCGCTTCGCGCTGATTCATGCAGATGAAAATGTGTTTCTCGAATTTAGGCATCAGCTTGCGTCGCGTCTACCAAGATACCGGGCCGCGAACATAAGTACAAATGATGCGAAGTCCAGCGGCAGCCTACAAATCCGGCTGGCCGCGCGCTTTCATCAGGCGAGGACTGAATTCCACACGAAACGACAGTGCATTTTCGCGATTCTGCATTTCTTTTCTTGCGTTGGCGCGGCAATGGAAAATTACTTTTGCGGATTCGGGATAGATGGCCGGCGCGCCATTCAGCATCCGTGCAAAATGCATTTCGGTGCGCACCACGTCGCTGTCGCCTTCTTCTACATATTTCACGGAAGCGAGGTCGAGTACGCCGCCGTTCTCCAGTTCCAGAAAAACCGTGTCGTGCAAATCTTCGCGTGCGTCGCGCAGAATCCGCAACGGCTCGTCACCTTCGACAGTCAATACATAGTCCGGCAGCGGACTGGCATCCACTTTCGCAACTGCGCCTTTTGCGCCGGCGCGAGCCTCGACTCTTTTCGCTTCCGCGAGACGAATTGTTTTGGAGGACCACCACAGGACCGTAACCGCAGGGAGCGGATGACCGCGCGTCAACGTTACGCCGGGGACGACCGCCGTGTTTCGTCCGTTCACCGGCGAGTCGTCCACCACGCCGGATTGCGAGTTGGTGGTGCGCTGCGTGTAATTCGATTCCAACGAAAATTTCGCGGGACTCCACGGAGAATTCTGCAGAATGCGAAAGACGTCAGCCAGCGTCCACTGTTCCGGGGCTTTATCCCATGGAGCACGCGCCGCCAAAGCGACGGCGGCTGCCAAGAAAAACAGACACACAACACGACGCGTCAACATGGCTGGGACCCACCCTGATTCTAATCGGACTGGATGCGCTAATGCCGTAAACAGTTGTTGAGAACGCCTTCGCTTGTGTTCTGGCGATTACTGCCGCGGTGCCTCGCGAGACACCCACGATTCATATCCGAGTGCAAGTGCGTTCCAATGCGCGGCTCAATCTTCCGCTGGCACTTCCGCTTCGGCAGGCAAACGCCCGGCGCGGCGGTCTTCGTCGTGCCAAATCCCGGCCAGCCGATCGAGTTGCTCCAATACCGGCCGCATCTCGTCCATTCGGCTTGTCAGGCCGTAAGTAACCGCCGGCGGAATCGTCGCTTCGTACTTGCGATATACAAAGCCGCGCGCTTCTAACATGCGGAGCCGCTCCGCCAGCACGCGCGACGATATTCCGGTTGTTTTCCTCCGCAACACTCCGAACCGTGTCGGACCGTCATGTCCAAGTACCCAAAGGATATGCATGGTCCATGGCCGCGTCAAAATGGCCAATAGGCCCGCAGTCGCGCACGGAATGGGCGTCTCAGGACAGCCAGGTGGCACTGGTTTTTTCATCTTGTTTGGATGCACCATCTTCGCGAACCACTCGGTTATCCAAAAGTAACTAACACACTATAACGTATCAAATTCTTTACTGATGGTAGTTATTTATTATAACTCTCTACCCACCCGCCTCATCCCACAAACGCAAGCCCGCACCACGGACAAAAGAGGGAGAAAATCATGAAACTCTTACAAATTGATGCCAGCCCCAGGCAAGACTCAGTCTCGCGCCAGCTAACCTCGCACTTCGTCGAGAATTGGAAACAACAAGTCGTTGGGGGGCAGGTCGTGCATCGCGACCTGGCGAATTCTCCGCTCGGCCTGATTACAGATGACTGGATTGCGGGAGCATTTTCAAACCCTGCCCAGCACACAACTGCACACCGCTCCGCGTTGCAATATTCGGACAGATTGATCGAGGAACTACAGTCGGCGGATGTCATCTTGATTGGCGATCCAATGCACAACTTCACGATCTCCGCGCGGCTCAAGGCTTGGCTTGACCAGGTTGTGCGCTTCGGCAAGACGTTTTTTTCCGGGGAATCCGGACCGAAGGGGCTGCTGTCTGGCAAGAAAGTGTACGTGTTCACTTCGCGTGGTGGAGCGTACGAGCCGGGTACGCCGACTGCACGGTTCGATTTTCAGGAACCGTATTTGCGCCACATCCTCGCGCTTATGGGCTTGACCGACGTCACTTTCATACACGCGGAAAATCAAAGCAAACCCGAATTGGCGCCGGCGGCAAGAGCGGCTGCAATGCAAAAGATCGAGGATGCTGTTGCGGTCTGACACTCTGGCGGACACCGCGAAGCTTTGTTTGGGCTCATCTTAAATTCTGAAAAGGAGTTGTAAGTCCATGCGCTATCTTATTGCTCTGGGCCGTTTGTTCTATTCGTTGATTTTCGTCGTAGCCGGGTTCGGCCATTTTACCCATCAAGAGATCGCGTACGCGGCCGCGCAAGGCATCCCTATCGCCGGCGTTTTGGTGCCGGCTTCGGGTATCATGGCCATCGCGGGCGGCTTGAGCATTCTTCTGGGCTTTCATGGAAAGCTCGGCGCCTGGCTTCTGGTGCTCTTTCTCGTGCCGGTGACTTTTACCATGCACAATTTCTGGGCGGTGAAAGATCCCATGATGCAGCAGATTCAGATGGCGATGTTCCTGAAGAATATTTCCATGCTGGGTTCGGCGCTGTTCTTTACGCAAATCGGAACGGGCCCGCTAAGCCTCGACTCGAGGCGTGCTCCGGCTCACTGAGCCGAAGGCGTTGCCGTTTCAACGCGCAGGTTTTGAATTCGCCGGCGGCGCCCACATGTCGGCCGTCGGTACGAATTCGATCGGAACATTTGTGATGAAAGTACGCAGCCAACGGGCACATTCCTCCATGCCTGCCTGCTCAGACGCAATATGGCCAAGCAAGATCAAAGCCTTCGCGCGGCCTTCACTGCGTGCGTCGGTGACATATTCCACGGTTTCCCATTCGTGCGTTTCGCCGGCAATCAGCACCTGCACGTCCGGCATTTCCAGCGCGCCCGTTTCGCGATGAAATCCCGCCGATCCGGGACTGAACGCCACGCGCGTGACCTTCATTTCGCGGTCGCCTGCAATGCGCGGCACCGAGGCGTTCAATTTCACGCGCAACTCTTCGGCTAGTTTCGCCACCGTCGTTTCCGGAATCGTAAACAAATATTGATTCGTACCGTCCTGATATTTTTCCCAGCCCAGCGCGTGCACATTTCCCTCTTCAATTCCGTCTGGTTTGCGCCGGTGCCAGTAATCGTGGAACCGCCAGATAACCAAGTGATGTTCGGCGATGAATTCACGCTTCTGCTTCAGCACCGCGTCGTCTTCGCCCTGTGGCAATTGCTTGGGATCGTCCATGTGGTCGTAGAACGTCGGCTCGTGCGTGATGACCAGGTTCTGTCCGTTCGCGGCAGCGCGTTGCAACACGCCCAGCGTCGTCATCATGGTGACAGCGATGCCGGCGACGCGACTCTGCGGATCGCCGGCCTTGAACGTATCCACAGTCGGCTCCTGCCACGGAACACCGACGTGCGCCTTGATCTGCTCGATCACATCTTTGGCGGTAAGAATCTTTTCGGCTTTTGCGGGCGCTTGCGAAGTCTGTCCACGCGCACTGGAAGCTAGAAGGAAAATTAGCGCAGCGGTGATCGCAGTTTTCATGGAACGCCTCCGTTGTGGCGACCGACTGTCGCTTGTCCCGACCTTGTCGGGGAAGCAGGCGGTTTTCGTCAGCCCCTGCTTCGATCCGAATTTCACAAGCTCTTGGACATAACAATGAAATGGCTCGGGATTTTCAGCGGAATGGTATCGGGAACAGGTGCTATTGCGGTCGCTGCATATCCAAGCCGTTCATAAAACGGCGGGAGCTCGGCACGTACACTGACGATGCGAAGATCCACCGCTTCACAGCCAGCTTTACGAAAATAATCTTCCGCGGCCGTTGTCAGACGCCGTCCAAATCCGGATTTCTGGCGATCGGGCCGCACCCCAAGCAGACCGAGATAGCCGCGCTTGCTCTTCACTTCCACATAAACACAACCGAGGAGTTGTTCCGCTTCGTACAGCAGCAGAAAATTACCCGTTTCGAAAAGCGCCCGGACTTTTTCTGAATCGATGCGCTCGCCTTCGATCACGATTTTTTCGACTGCGAATGCCTCGTTGATCAGGCGCACCAGCGCTTCCGTATCGGCGGCCTCGGCTAATCGTAGATGGACTTCCGGCGATGAATGAACCGCGCCCGTCATCATTCTCTGCCCTCAGGAAAAGATGGACTTGCCGGGAAAGCGCGCCGCAGGGCCCAGCTGCTCTTCGATACGCAACAATTGATTATATTTCGCGATGCGATCGGTACGCGAAGCGGAACCTGTTTTGATCTGTCCTGCGGCGGTAGCCACAGCGAGATCTGCGATGAAAGTATCCTCGGTTTCGCCGGAACGGTGCGAAATGATCGAATTGTAGCCAGCCTTGCGCGCCAGTTCGATGGCATCAATGGTCTCGGTCACGCTGCCAATCTGGTTGAGCTTGATCAAAATCGCGTTGGCGATTCCGTCGTTGATGCCACGCGAGAGACGTTCCGTGTTGGTTACGAACAAATCGTCGCCGACTAGTTGAATTTTTTTCTTGGAAGTTTTCGATCCGACCGACTGCGTCAGCGTCGTCCATCCCGCCCAGTCGTCTTCCGCCATGCCATCTTCGAGCGACACAATCGGATATTTTTCGGTCCAGCTCGTCCAGTAGGCCGACATTGCTTCCGGGGAATGTGCACTCTTGTCCGACTTCTTGAAAACGTACTTGCCGCTGGCCTTGTCAAAAAATTCGCTCGACGCCGGATCAAGCGCGATGCTCACTTGCTCGCCCGGCTTATAGCCGGCTGCGCCAATCGCTTCCAGCACAATCTGGATCGCCTCTTCGTTGGACTTGCAGCTTGGCGCAAATCCGCCTTCGTCGCCAACCGCCGTCGAATACCCATGCTTTTTCAGAGCGGCCTTCAGCGCGTGAAAAACTTCCACGCCCCAACGCAGCGCTTCAGAGAAAGTTGGCGCACCAATCGGCATCACCATAAATTCCTGAAAGTCCACGGAATTGTCCGCGTGCGCGCCGCCATTCAAAATGTTCATCATCGGAACAGGCAAGAGATTGGCGCTGCGGTCGCTCGAATATTTCGAGAGATATTTGTAGAGCGGCTGCTTGGTAGCTACAGCCGCGGCACGCGCAGCAGCCATCGAAACCGCAAGAATCGCATTTGCGCCCAGCCGCGACTTGGTCGGCGTGTTGTCCAGCATGATCATGGTGTGATCGAGTCCGCGCTGGTCGGCAGCATCAAATCCCGCTACAGCCTTGGCGATTTCGCCGTTCACATTGGCGACCGCTTTTAGCACGCCCTTGCCGAGATATTTGCTCTTATCGCCATCACGTAATTCCAATGCCTCGTGCTCGCCCGTAGATGCGCCGCTCGGAACCGCCGCTCGGCCCAGCAGATCGCCTTCCAGAATCACATCCGCCTCAACCGTCGGATTTCCGCGCGAATCAATCACCTGCCGCGCGTGGACTTTCACAATCTTCGTGGACATATCTATTCATCTCCTCAGCGTGCTTCGAATTATTTATTGTACAGGAGCGCTACCAACATCTATCAAGTGCGGAAAAGGCTGCGAGTTGTTCGGTCTCCGGTAGGTATGCGTCATGCGTCCCGTGAGGGGGTGCGTCGGGTCCCGGCAGTCAGCAACATCCAAACGATCCCGCAGATCACCCCGATCGGAACAAAACTCTTCCGCAGCGCAGCTGACAAATGCCGATGCGTGATTTGCCACTGTCCAGGGTCGAGAAGATAGCTCGATGCTGTTATCAGAAGGCCGAAAAACAATAGAATCCAGAAAATCTTTCGGCTAGAAGGACTCAGCGACCGAAACCGATCGCCCCGCAGGTAGCAGATGATTCCCACGCCGTAGAGGACAATCGAGATTAGGCCGAAAAGAATCCAGTTGCTTGCCGCCGCCGCTGGGATTTCCCACCCAGGTCCCGTCTGCACTTGAGCCACACCACTTGCCACTAGGGCCACACCGAGCAGAACAGCGCCAGTTCCCATGCTGAAAGCTACTTGTTCTTTTATAGCCACTAGCCACAGATTTCAACTCATGCTACGGTTTCGCCGAGTGGTCTTACAGCTTTTAGCCAAGAGGCGGCGTGTCATGCGCGATTAGTCGGGTGCCGAAGCAGCGTCAAGACGGTTTGGCGGCCTGCGCCGTGCGCCCCGGCACGACATCGACCTGCAACGCTGGATCGGCAGCAGGTACACACGTGGTAGGCAAGCCTAGTTCACGCCGGACGATGTTACACCCCTGCGCGATGGCGCTGGCTTTGTAAAACGCGATTTCACGGTTGCAGCCCTGGCGGCCGAAGCCGCAATCATTCGACACAATCAACTTCTCGGGTGGAATGTATTTCAGCGCTTTGCGAATTTCCACAGCCACGTCTTCCGGACGGTCCGCTTGCAGCATGCGATGGCTCACTGCGCCGATGCAGATCTTCTTTTTCAGATCGTTCTTGAATGGCGCAAACAGCTCGATGTCTTTCTGTCCCCGGTCTTTCATCTCCAGCGTCCATACATCACCACGGCAACGCTCCAGATAAATTTCGATTGAGTTCGCGTAGCCGGTATCTTCCATCACCCGCTGCATATTCGGATTGCCCCAGCAGGTGTGAATCCACAGCTCCACATCGTCCAGCCCTTGCACCTCGCGGTTGAATGCGTCGACCATGAACTGCACTTCTTGGTGGTCCTTGCCATACGTATTCGCCATGAAGTGGAACGTCGGCTCTTCAATCTGAATGCATCTGCAACCGGCATGGCGCAACGCCAGCAGCTCTTTGTTCATGGCTTCGGCCATGTCCCAAATTACTTGGCGTTTGTCTTTGTATTTCGGCGTGTGGATGTCCAGAAAAAGCGCCATCACTTGCGAGCAGCACGTGCCGAACTTTATCGGCTTGCGCGTTCGCGCCTGCGCCAGCCGCCACAGCTTCGGATAATCCAGTGGCCGGTGCTCGATTTTTTCCACGACATGCGGCCAGCGCCAGCCGGTATAAATTTCGTTCAGCAAAGTGCCCGGCGGATAATGCAGCCACGGCGCGGTGGTTTCTTCCGGCTGAAGATGGTCTCCTTCGAAGCCGGCCCATCGCTGGAGTGGGTAGTGATGCCACGCGCGGCCCGCCAGATCCTCATCCACATGCAAGTCTCCATGGCTGAGGATGTCGAGGCCGGCGCGCTCCTGATCGCTGATCACTACGGCCATGGCGTCCTGAAATTTTTCGCGGAAGCGAATGTCCAGCATGCAAGTATCCAGCGGACGGCCCCACATGCCGACGTCGTACCAGCGTGGACGCGGGAACGATCCCGTAGTCGTGCTCGGCAGAATCAGGTCAGCAGTAGCGGTGAACATGTCGAGTCCTCCGCCTCATTGTACTTCCACTGTAAATTTTTGCGAAGCATGTCAGGACTTGTTTGCAGCCGGAAAAGAGTTACCAGTTCAATTTCATTCAGCGGCACACTGATTGACAATCACAACCAGGCAATCAGAGCAGATGTGCGGCTGACTGTTAACTGCGCTCTATTTATAGATCGAAAAAAGGTGCTAGTCGCCGTAATGGACAAACGAGTTGAACAGCTTGCCGATCGGGCCCGACGGTTTTGACGCGTTACCTGGATCGCTCTTCGGCGCATTCGAGGTAAATTTGCGGATTACAAATTCCTGCAGAACGTTGGCGGCCGCGGTCGCTCCGATCCCGATCAGCGCGTTTTCAAATGTTAGTTCCGCTCCTTCGCGGTCTTTCGCCGGATAATACAGATTGGAGATGCCGCCAGCGGCCAATCCTCCGATAATGGCGGAGTAATTTGCCTGCCAATGTCCGTTGTCGCCTTTGCAGATTACGGAGTTCGCGATCGCATAAAGGAGCCGCGACCGTTTGCTGCCGGTTCCTTTGTAGAAATAACGCGGATCTTGCTTCAGCAGCGACGGCAGTATCGCGCTTCCAATCAACGTGCTTGTAACCATGTCGCCGTAGGCAGCCCCATAGCGCCTACCGTATCCTTGCGCGCCCTGCCCGTACCCGCTGAAATCATTTTGCGCCTGCTGCAGACCCGCAATTGCTCCAGTCAAGCCGAATGTGACTGGATCGACCATGGACTTCCAGGCCAGATCGAATTTTTGTTTCGCTATGAGAGGAGCGGCGTCCGGAATATAAGTCACATAGAAATTCGGAATGATGCCGAGCGCGCGCTGTTTCTCTTCTTCCTTGATCTGTTCCTGGGCTATCTCGACCTGGGATGGAGGTACGACACGCACCTCGGTAGTAACGCTCGCAACCGTCATTACGATTTGCGGCACAACAAAACTTTCTGTGGAGCTCAAGTTTCCAGAAAATTCCTGCGCCGCAAATCCTGCCGCGGTGATCGTAAGATGGAACGGCCCGGGCGCGGCGTTTGCAAGAGTAAATAGTCCGTCATCGCCGGTCAGCACTTGCTGGCTTTCGGAAGGATCTTCGCCGGTAAGGGCGATTCTCGCCCCGACGACCGCAACTCCAGTCTGATCAACAATTCTCCCGCTGATGCGCAGCGCCGTTTTCTGCTCAGACTGCGGTTGGTTAGAAAGTTGTTGATTGGTTTGTGGCGCACCAGTTCCTGCCGCGTCTGGATTCTGCCCCGCCAGTGCCGGAATACCGCAGAGCACAACACTTAGGCCTGCTAAAGCCCAACTGGCACGGCGAAAAATCCAGATACGCGTGTTTCCAATGCGGAATTCTCTATCTGTGTTGTTTTTGTTACTGTTCACGGCTATTTTCTGTCGCCTTCCGCCTGGAATAGTCCCGTCCTGACAACATAAAGTTCCACACCAATAATAGCAGCAGCCCGCCTCCTGACTTTGGATGCAAAAATGGCGTGGAATGGAGCAGTAACTCCCAATAATGTATGTTACGGGAGCGTGGGTCGGGACTAGAAGCGATCTCACGAGGTTCTTAGGGAGGGCACGGCATCAAGCCGTGCCGAAAACCAGGGCAACTCTGGGGTTTTAACCCCTGAGGTTACAGTGGGGCTGCTCAGAGAATTTACCAGATGCGTTCCAATTGCTGGTGTTTATGCGGTTTCCGGCTCCTCAATCAGCGATTCCTGGCGGACCACGATGACGATGCCGGAGTCGGTGACGTGGAAACGGCGTTTGTCGGCTTCGAGGTCGAAGCCGATTTCGGTGCGTTCGGGCAGATTGACGTGGCGGTCGATGATAGCCCTGCGAATTTTCGAGTGTCGCCCGATGTTCACGTGGTTGTACAAAATGCTTTCATTGACGTCGCAATAGCTGTTGACGCGCACGTTATAGCCAACCACACATTTTGAAACCCGTCCGCCAGAGATCACCGAGCCGCCGCCCACAATCGAATCCACGGCAATACCCATGCGGTCCGGATCGCCGAACACAAATTTTGCCGGTGGATATTGATGCTGCCAGGTGCGTAGCGGCCACGCTTCGTCGTACAAGTTAAAAATCGGCGAAACGCTTACCAGGTCCATGTTCGCTTCGTAATACGCATCAACCGTCCCCACGTCGCGCCAATAATTAGAAGTCTTGCTGTTTTCATCCACGAAGTTGTAGGCGAAGACGTGATGCTTCGAAATGATGCGCGGCAAAATATCCTTCCCGAAGTCGTGGTGGGATTTGGGATCTTCGGCATCCGCCAGCAGAATTGGAATCAGCAGTTGCGTATTGAAAATGTAAATCCCCATCGAAGCATTGCATTGCCCGGGATTGTGCGGCGATTCCTTGGGCTGTGCGGGCTTTTCTTCGAAGCCAACAATGCGCCAGTCCTTGTCCACTTCGATCACGCCAAACTGTTTCGCTGCTTCGTGGGTGGGAATCTGGATGGTGCCGACCGAAACGTCCGCGCCGGAATCGAGGTGCTGCTGCAGCATCTTGGCGTAGTTCATTTTATAAATGTGGTCGCCGGAAAGAATAAAGACGAATTTCGAGCGCTCGCTGCCGATGGAATAAATATTCTGATAGACCGCGTCGGCCGTGCCCTGATACCACTCTTTCGAAACGCGCATTTGCGGCGGCAGAATTTCGATGTATTCGCCGAGCCCGGCGAGACCGGACCAGCCCGCCCGCACATGGCGGCTGAGACTGAGCGCTTTGTATTGAGTGAGAACAAAAACGCGACGCAGGCCGGAATTCACGCAGTTCGAAAGGGTTATGTCAATGATGCGATACAACGCACCAAACGGCACCGCAGGCTTGGCCCGATCCCTGGTCAATGGCCACAAGCGCTCGCCCTGCCCACCCGCCAACAAAACCACAATCGCATCGCGCATGTCTTGCATGGTCGGCTCCCTCGCGGGTTTCAGGGTTTGTACTTGCAAACCCTGACATAACAAAGTCTCGGGGCTTCAGGGTTTGTTTTACAAACCCTGACATGAGAACGGACTAGCCGCGCCATTCTAGCAGCACTTGGCCCCAATTCAAGACGGGTAGCCCGGTACGGTGGGCTTAGGGAGTCAGGGGCCGTGGGCTGGCGGATGTGTAAAGATCGCTTGACACCTAACCCCGAATTGATTAGAAAGTGGGCCATAGATTGTCCTCGACAAAAGGTGTCACCGTCTGAAAATTTGGCTGTATTGCCGAACCGGGTATTAGGACCGGGCAATTCGGCGTGCGATAATGTGAACGGTGGAAACCAGCGCGTGCTCAGGTTTCCGAACGAAGACCAATCCTAACCGGATTGGGGGTGAATTACTAAGTGGCTGAAGTCATTATCCAAGAGAGTGAGTCACTGGAAAATGCCCTGCGGCGTTTTAAGCGCAAGGTGCAACAGGAAGACATCATCAAGGAAATCAAGAAGCACAGCTTCTACATGAAACCCGGCGAGAAACGCCGGGCCAAGGAAGCGCTTTCGCGGAAGCGTCTGCGCAAGAAGCAGCGGCGCGAACTGGATTAGTCGTTTCAAGCGTGACCGTAAAACGGTCAAGGCAAGTGTGACCGCAAGCGGTCAACCAGTTCGAACCAAAGCTCGGCGCCCCGCTCCGTGATTCAGGCCCCGGTCAGGTAGTGAACGGCAGTTTGGAAAGCAGCAGATTTGCGCTCGCAGGCCCCAGGAGCCCAGCCCGGTCCTCCGGAGCACACCTTCTTTCGTGTGTTCCAGCCATTGGTGCAAGATTCTGCACGTTCCCTTTCCGGTTGGGGTCTCAGGGGGGAACGCTTCCATGGAATACCATGACAAGGTTCTGAAATGCTCGGAGTGTAGCGCCGAGTTTGTATTTACGGCCGGCGAACAGATGTTTTTCGCCGATAAGGGCTTTAAGAACGAGCCCAAACGCTGCAAGGCCTGCAAGGCCAAGCGCGCGGAGTCTTCGGGCGCGAACGGCAGCCCGATGCGTTCTGAGACCAAGACCAGTTGTTCGCAGTGCGGGAAGGAAACCACCGTTCCGTTTCGCCCGACGCAGGGACGTCCCGTGTTCTGCCGCGAATGTTTTCAACAGCGGCGAGCCATGGGCGCGGCGTAGATCAACTCGATCCGGGGCGGTTCGTTTCCTTCCGTGCATCGCCTGGCGCGACGTCGTTTTCTTAACACAATTCTTTCCGAATCTAATGCAAGCACCGCGAGAGCGCCTGGCAATCAGGCGCTCTTTTCGTTTACGGGCTAATGCATTTTTGTTTCTGGACCAATGCGGAACACGCGAAGTCCTTCAGGATTCTCGAACGCAAGTGTTCCGCGAAGATGGCCGCGCAGAGTACAATCGCTTCCGTGAAGCAGGCACCGAAACAACATCCGGCACCTAAAATGTTCCGCGTGGATCGCTCAAGCACTCTTATTTTTTCCCTGCTCTTGGTTTGCGTTTCAATGTTTCTCGACGTGCTTGGTGCGCAAGAAGCAAAACCGGCGGCAAAAAATTATTTCGTGAAGCTGGTTTGCGAATCCGCCGACAAAATTGTCACCGTGCGCTTTGACGGCACATCGGCAACGATCGTAGCGACTGCGAATACACGCATTTTGCAGAGCGATATCAGCGGCCCGCACGGAATTGTTTTTTCCCCAGACAAGAAAACTTATTTTGTATCCATCGGCCACGGACGACCGTTCGGTTTTGCGGTGAAATATTCCGCGAACGACGATCGCGAAATCGGCCAACTGCAATTGGGCATGTTTCCCGCGACTGCCGATTTCAGTCCAGATGGAAATTTTGTGTACATCGTAAATTTCAATTTACACGGCGATCCGGTACCCAGCAGCGTGTCTGTCGTTGATTCGAACGTGCTGCTGGAAGTCGCGAGAATTCCGACCTGCGTGATGCCGCACGGGTCGCGCGTATCGCGCGATGGATTGCATCAATACTCGGCGTGCATGATGGACGATGAATTGGTGGAAGTCGATGCCGAGCGCATGAAAGTTGCGCGCACATTCCGCCTGACGAAAGGCAGCGAGCAAGGTTTCGACGGCTTGATACCGCACGAATCCACTGGCAATTCCAGCGCGATGAATCGCGCGGCAACGGATCATGGCGCGGATCATGCTGCGATGAGCATGACGATGAATGCGAATGCGTGCTCACCAACCTGGGCTCAGCCTTCGGTCGATGGGAAGAGCATTTGGGTTGCCTGTAACAAGTCCAATGAGATCGTCGAAGTGGACGCGGGAAAGTGGTCGCTGGTGCGGCGAATTCCCGCGGGAAATGGCGTTTACAATCTTGGCGTTTCGCCGGATGGGAAGTACCTGATGGCCACCAACAAGCGCGACGCTTCCGCTTCGATCTTCGATGCAGCCAGCGGCTCGGAACTGGCTCGATTGAAAACCAGACGGAAAGTGGTACATGGAGTCGTGGTTTCACCGGATTCGCGGGTTGCTTTTGTGACTGTGGAAGGAATTGGATCCGAGCCGGGAACGGTTGAGATCATTGATTTGCTTGCGCGGAAGACGGTCGCGACGGTGGATGTTCCGGAGCAGGCCGCGGGAATTGATTTTTGGAAGGTGGAGTAGTGACGACGTAGTAGAAATCGAAGAGAGCTTCCTCGCTTCTCTCGGAATGACGGCCTTTTCTTTTTTCCTCTTTCCGGCCTGCTTAACACCTTGCAACACAACTTTTACGCTGTAGTGCACGCACGATTCATTTCGCAAAAACTCGAAATGTAGAGGAGATGCGTACGCTACTACAGAGGCTCTTCGGTAGTAGAGGTGTAGGGCTTGTGCTTGCCTAGTTTGACGATCCACAGGCCACCGTGGACGTCGTTGACGTAGATATTGCCTTTGTAGGGATAGGCGCCCCAGGCGAAGGGCACGTTGGGGCGATAGGCAGCGGGATCGCCGGACCAGAAGCGGGCGATTTCGCGGCCTTGATCGTAGAGTTCGCCGCGCAGCTCACCGGAAACGTCAAGCACGCGGGCGCCGCCGTTGTAATAACCCATGTACAAGACATCGTCGAAAACCCAGATGTTGTGCGAACCGGCTTCGGGAACGCTGTACGTAGCCACCTGTTTGGGATTTGCGAGATCGCTGACGTCGATCACATGCGCGATGCCGCGCACGGGAATTCGATTGTGCGAACCGAGACTAAATTCGGACGGGAAAACTTCGTCGCCGATGAAAACATAATTCTTATAGCGATAGACGGCGTGAGCGCCGGCGAGCCAGCCTGGGCCATAAAGTTCATTGTAGTTGACCCGAAATTGCGAAACGAATTGCGGGTGTTCGGGACTGCCGCCTTTTACTCCGTTGCCAACATCGAGAATTACCAGGCCATCGCGCCAGTAGGCAAGATATGCCAAACCGTCAATCACCTGAACGTCATGAAGATAGCGCCCAGAGGCGGAAACGCCGAAGGGCGTGCTGACCTGCATGTTGGGAGTGGATTCGACCTGCCAACGCGCAACTTCCTTGGGGTTTTTCACGTCGGCAAAATCGATGACGCGCAGCGAGCCGGTAGCATCATCGGTCAAATAAACGTAGTGAGAATTCACGTACGCGCTGTGCACGCCCCCGGTCACGGTCGCGGTGTATTCGGAAAGAACTTTGGGATGCATGGGATCAGAGGTATCAAGAAAAGCGATGCCGTTCTTGCGGCTGGAAGCGCCTTCACGAGAGATGACCGCGATCTTGCCGTCCGCCGTGACGCTGACATCGTTGATCAAACGAGCGTCAACTTTGAGCGGTTCAGATTCCTTGGGATGCGCCGGATCAGCAATATCGAATATATAAAGCTTGTCGCTGATTGCGGAAAGATACGCGTAATGATCCCAAATCCATTCCTCGGCGAACTGTTCGTCCTTGGGCATGGCGTGGCCGACAACCTCCACTTCGCGGCCGATATCGCGCGGCGTGACGACCACGCTAGAGGAAGCGCTGCGGCCACCAGTAGAAGCGTGAACTATATATGTCCCGGGACGTTCGGCGACGAATGCACCGTCGGAAAAAACCTGCGCTCCGTCCCCTGCAACGGACCAGGTGATGCCGCCCCTGGCGTTGCCGTGCGAAGCAGACCTAACGGCGGCGAAATGGAGAACGTCCCCTGTTTTTGCGGAGGCGTTTGCAGGCGAGATAGAAACGGATTTGACCTGCTCTTTGCCGACGGTGACGATGGCGCTGGTGGATTTACCGTCGCCTGCGGCAAGAATTTTCGCTTTGCCGGGTTTTATTGCGTGCACTACTCCTGCTGCGTCGACGGTGGCGATCCCCGGCGAGTCGGAAGTCCACGAGAGTGCAATATCGGTGCGCGGATCACCATTGGAATTGCGGGGCGTGGCAAGAATCGGCGCGACATCTCCGGCGGAGAGTTCGGTGGTAGGCGCGGCAAGATCGATTTTCGCAATATGCGGCCGGGCCACAAGAATGTGGGCGTAGCCGACCTTTCCGCCCATGCTTGCGCCAACGATGACTTCTCCGGGCAGAATCGCGGTGACCAGACCATTGGCGTCCGCGCCGGCGATGTCCTGCGGCGCGGCATACCAGAATTTCACGGCGTCGGGCAGCACGTTGCCGCTGGCGTCCTTGCCCACGGCTTTGAACTGAACCTTGTCACCGATTTCGGCGGTGGCTTGCGCGGGCGTGACTTCAACGGTCGCGACTTTGGACTCTTCTTTCTTCGCTTCTTCTTTCTTCGCTTCTTGATTCTTTTCCTTGTCCGGTGCCTTGACATCTTGCGCCCTGGCAACGCTGCAAAGCAGCGCGAAGGCAGCTAACGCGCGCAGAAACTTCCTGGAAGACAGATTCATCGAAACCTCAAGCACATTGTGAAGAATGGCCCGCGAGAATACGGGCGCGGGAGAGTGTAGGAGCAGACAGTGCTGGTGTCAATGAAGCTGGGGTGGACGCAACGATTCCGCAACGAGGGTTAGCTGAGGTGGGAATTAAGTAGGTTTAGAGTAGCGTTGAAGCATTTCTAGGCAGGAGCCGGATGGGAAGGGTAATTCGCATTGGTTTTTGAGCACGAAAGCGGGCCCGCGGCGCCA
>WNFA01000228.1_pt1 | contig 44019 bp, 35 predicted proteins | sample 5400481 | NCBI WGS metagenome assembly WNFA01 (sample SAMN13153340, study PRJNA577476) | soil metagenome | isolation source: 120 cm saprolite under Douglas fir tree site 2 hole 1 replicate 2 | place: USA:California | collected 2015-04-18 | reverse complement strand
AGATTGCTGCCCAGTTCGTTCTGCCCACCTTCGCCTCGCGTCAGCGTCATCAGCAGCGTCGAAACGCCTTTCCCGCGCGCCTCCAGCGTCAGCATGCCGCCGTCTTCGTCATCGGGATGCGCATCCACCTGCATCAGCCGCCCCGTGGTTTGCAGACGCCGCAGCATCAGCTTCAGCCCCGCTGCGCCCGTTTCCTGCGGCAGGGGTTCATAGTAGTGATCGACGTGATGATCGGCCGCGGGCTTTTCAGCCATCTGCGAAGCGGCAGGCATCGCGGTTAAAGCTGCCGGTAGAACCAGCAGCATCGCAGTCGCGCGCCGGTTGCGCACAAATCCAGATAGCTTCTTCAGCATTGCAGACATGACCATCTGATGGATTTTCCCCAAATAAAGGAGCAAATATATTCCGCTCGTGTGGCCGCGGGCGTCCCGCCCGCGAACTGCCGCCATCGAACAAACTGTAGCCAGGCAATTATCCACTAATGAGCGCCGCTGACGATCCGACCCATTTCATGTTCTTGTTGTGATCCACACCCATCATCAGGCCGCGCCCCATGCGCACGATCGTCAGCACCGGGACCAACTCCCGCAACCACACGTACATGATCCGCAGTTCGACTTTGGTCGCGCCGTGGGGCGTCTCCACTACCGGCGTGAAATTCAATCGCTCCTGCAGAATATATTCGCTGCGTTTCGCCGCAGGAATGGCGTCAATGGCGGCACGCGAAGGCGCAATCACCACGCCCAGTCCAGCAAATGAATACAGCGGCTTGAGCACAAAAGTCTCCAGATCCGACGGCATTTCCGGCAGTTGATCCAGAAACCACGTCCGCGGGACCGACGGATGCTTCAAATAAGGAATCGAATACTTGCTGATCCGGAAATACCAGTTCGGATGCCCCGCCCACTCCACATCCAGCTCATCCCGAAAATCAAATGGCGAAGCCACGCCCTTGCGTTCCAGTTCGTCCACGATGGTGCGGTTGTAAATCCGCTCGATCGGAACCCGCTTGCCCGCGTCCTCATAAAACAGACGATGCCCATCTTTGTGGATCTTGGTGATGCACACGGTTCGAATTCCGAGCAGCTTCTCGGTCAGCAGAAAATCCGGACGCGTCTTCTGTTCCTCGGGATGGACCTCCATCAGCACCACATTCGCCGGATCGTGCCCCGCGACAATCGCGTCCTGCAAAACCCTCCGGTAGGAAGCCGAGTCAAGCCCACTCAAAAAGTAGCGAAGCTTCGTATCGAGCGAGAACACATCGATGTAAGCCTGCGCCAACACCGGCTGATACGCATAAAGGGAAGGGAAGGCCTGTAACTCGACGAGCTTCGGCTGTAACTCGCCCGCCGAATCCCGCACCAGTCCGAAGTCCACCTGGATAAACATCGGATGCGGCGCTTCATTCGGCACGCGAAACTTCGCGGGAATCGAAGCCTCCGAGCGCGCCCGATAGTCGTGATTCTCCACCAACTGCCGGATCAGCGCTTTCCCGTCCTCCCCCATGCGCTCGACCAGCGCTTGAGGAAAAAAGCTAGGCGTCTCGCAAAGCGCGAATGGGACTTCCATCCCGCATCGCGCTGTCATCTCGCGTCGCATTAGTTCGTATTTTTCGGGAGTGAAGTTCGAATTGAATGCGCGCCGATAAGAGGGGATCATCGAAGTTCGTGGAGCGACGGGCGTCCTCGCCCGTCCACGCTGACGCCAGCCCCTAAAGGGGCGGTAATGACTCGGTCGCGACGGCATCGCTAAAGCGATGCCCTGATACGAACCACAATACTGAATGCTGACTGCTGAATGCTGAATGCTGACGGCTGAACGCTGACTGCTTCTCTACGCCTCAATCAGAAACTGCCCGCCGAGCATGATCTGCTCGCCGTCCACCCAGATATCGAAATTTCGTCCCACCACATCAATGTGCGTCGACGAATACCACTCCGCTCCCGTGTGAGCACCATAAGGATTGCCAAACGCAATGTGGACGCCCGGGTATTTCTCATCCTGCAAGATCTCCCCGATCACGTCTTTCAACTCGATGTTTGTCCCAATGGCAAACTCGCCCACCCGGTTGCTGTTCTCATCGGTATGCGTGTAGGCCCAGAAATCGTCTTTCAATTCCTTATTCGCCGAATGCGCAGCGATCACGCGATTTGCCTTCACCTGAATGGTGAGCGGATGCGCCTTCAAGTCGCCAAACTTTGCGCACAAATAATCGCCCACTACTCCATCAATTACAAATGTGCCGTTCACCTCGCCCGGCGTAGTGAACACTTCACCGCCCGGCAAGTTCCCCCACTTTTCAGGACTGATAATGCCGCTCGTCTTCACCCACCGGTAATTCGGATTCAAATCCGCCACCAGGTCGGTCCCCGCCGGCGTCTTTGCCCGAATTTGTTTCGCCTTGCGCACCGTCTCCAGTACCTTCACACTCAGCCGGTCCACCTTCAGGAAATCCGCACGCATACCTTCAATCATGATCCGCTTGTTGATGTTGACCATGTGAGCGTGCCGGATCTTGCGCCGATTCACCACATCAGTCATCTGCATGCGCGATTTCAGCTCGTTGGACTGCGCCTGCACCGCAAAAATGCTGACCTGGCTTGACTCCAGATCCTCCGCGATCGCCAGCGGCAAATCCGTCAGAGGACGAGTCGCCACATCCTCCAGCACCCAGGTCTGGTACCGGCAGCCCACATCTTCGAGTTCGCGCACCAGAGCCGCCGCAATCTCCAGGCTCACTTCATCGGTGATGACAGTGACTTTTTCCGAAGCCTGCACACGCAGGCACACGCGCACCGCATTCCGCGCCCCCGGCGTCAGTTGCGGATCGAAAGCTATCTGATTCACTTGTCGGTTGGATTGCTCCGCAGTATTTATCGAAGTCTTCATCAAACTCATCAGCCGGTTCGCGCGGTGGGCACACTTTCCACCTCGTCCACACCCACCTCAGTCTCCTCAATGATGTAGTCCATCACGGCTTTCATGTCGCCGGTTTCGCGATAGACCTGCAACTGCCGGTCCGCGCCCGTGCCCATCTTCATAATCTCGCGGATGTACCCCACTTCTTCCCGGCAGTCCAGTTCGTCCAGCACGTCATCGACGAATTCCAGATACTCTTCGATCAGCTCGCGTTCCGAAACTTCCGTCTGCTTGCCGAAGTCGATTAGTTTTCCGTTGATCCCATAGCGCGCCGCTCGCCACTTGTTCTCCATCAGCAGCGACCTGCGGTACATCCGGAATCCCTGATTCTGCGAGTACAGCTTGTACAACTTGGCGACCGTCGCCTGGATCAGCGCCGCCAGAGCAATCGTCTCGTCGACCCGCATGGGAAGATCGCACACCCGGAACTCCAGCGTGTCGAAGAATGGATGCGGCCGTATGTCCCACCAGATTTTCTTCGCGTTATCGATAGAGTTCGTCTTCACCAGCAGCTTGACGTAATTCTCGTACTCGCCCCAGCTCGGAAAATAATCCGGCAGGTTCGTCCGCGGAAATTTGTCGAACACCTTGCAGCGGTACGATTTCAGCCCCGTATCCATCCCCAGCCAGAAAGGCGAATTCGACGACAGCGCCAGCAGGTGCGGCACAAAATAGCGCGCATGATTCATCATCTGGATCAGGGTCTCTCGATCCTCGATGCCGACGTGCACGTGCAGCCCGAAAATCAGGTTGGCCCGGGCCACCAACTGCATATCTTCGACAATATTCTTGTAGCGCTCGCCCGGAGTAAGTTCCTGTACGCGCCAATCGGCAAACGGATGCGTTGCCGCCGCAGCCAGCCGCAGCCCATTCTCCCGCGACAGACGGATCATGTGCCGGCGCAAACCCTTCAGTTCTTCCCGTGCTTCCTTAATATTGGAGCAAACCGACGTCCCCACTTCCACCACCGATTGGTGCATCTCCGTCTTGACCCGTTCCTGCAGGACCAACTTGCCCTTCTCGATGATCTCGGCGTGAATGTGCGACCGAAGATCCCGAGTCTCAGGATCGACGGTCTGATACTCCTCTTCGATTCCAAGCGTGAATGTAGGCTTCATCGCGGCATCCAGAACTGCCAGGCGGGAAGGCGCTCTGGCAGAAGTCCTATAAGTATACCAATGGCGCGTGTAAAAGCGGATAAGACGCCGCGGCCGTGCCTAAGGGGGACGCCGCGAACCGCGAGCGACGGCGTTGAGAACTCTAGTCGTGCAGGACGACATTCAGCAGCGAGCTGTGGACTTGCAACCCGCCTTCCGGGCCACCGGAGTAATCAACGAATCCCAAGTTCCTGAATCGGTTCATGAAGAAGCTGACCCGCGAACGGGTTGTTCCGATCATTTCCGCCAGCATCTCCTGGCTGATCTTCGGGACTACGGTCTCGGGTACGCCTTCTTTGCCAAAACGTGCGAGCAGTAGAAGGATCCGAGCCAGCCTCTTTTCGCTCGAATTGAAAAGCTGATCAACCAGATCTTCTTCGTAGCGGATGTTCCGCGCCAACAGGTAGGCCACGAACAGGTCCGAAAATTCGTGTTGCCGATGAAGCGCTTCCATCATGGCTTTCTTGTCGATTCGCAGAACAGTGCAATCGGTCATTGCGGTTGCAGAATCCATGCGGAGCTCCTGGCCCGCAAGCGCTGCTTCGCCGAAGAAGTCTCCCTCGCCTAATATTCCGATCGTTGCTTCCTTACCGGTCTTCGAGACTACGGTGAGTCGCACCCTGCCCGTCTGGATATAAAACACCGCGTCAGCGTTATCCCACTGTGCAAAGATTTCTCGTTTCCTCGGGAAAAGGACGAACTTCCTGCCTTCTCCGATAGTTGCGAGGAATGCATGGGGATCGAAACGGCGCCTCTTTTTGACAGCTACAAGACCTACGGCATTAGGCTCCGTTTGCAGTGTCGGGGCGATAGGGTTTTGGCGGGCAATCTTGCTTCTGTGTGAAGCACCGTTCGGTTGGCCGGCAGGAGACACAGGCACCTCCTTCTGCCGAACAATGACGATTTCATTTTACCCATTTCCCTGTATTGAGTAAATATCTGAGAACAGAGTAAATAGGTGAAACCACGGGCCGCCATTCGCTGGATGGTTCCAAATCGGGAAAGCGCGGCTTGAGAAGAGGTTGTATTTGATGGCCGCCGAAGTGATCCATTTTGTACAGTATTGCTGGAGCAAGTGAGCGAATCTGTTTGCGTCTCAAAAGGAAAATTTGCCCGCCACACCAGACGGCTTGTCGCCCTGGCTGTGGCAGAAATGAGGGTGTTCCATGAAGAAGGTAATGTTCTTGCTTGCGATGTTGAGTCTCGGCACGCTGTGCTGGGCAGGGTCGGCGCGGGAAGATGCCACCGAACGGCTGGAAAACGCCGGCAACGTGTTACACGAAATTATGGCAATGCCAGACAAGGGAATCCCGGAAGAAGTGTTGGAGCACGCAAAGTGCATAGCGGTTGTGCCGCACATGGTCAAAGGCGGCTTTATCTTCGGAGGTAAAGGAGGCAAAGGCGTAGCCACCTGCCGCACGGCGAATGGCTGGAGTGCGCCGGCGTTCATCACGATTTCGGGCGGGAGCTGGGGGCTGCAGATCGGTGTAGAAGCGGTGGACGTGGTATTGATCATTCAGAATGAAAAAGGGATGCAAAAGCTGCTCTCGAGTAATTTCCAAATTGGAGCGGATGCTTCAGCGGCAGCGGGTCCAGTTGGACGGCATGCCGAGGCCGGGACGGACTGGAAGATGGATACAGAGATCCTGACCTATTCCCGTGCCAAAGGTGTGTTCGCCGGGCTCACGTTGGAAGGTGCGTCGCTCCGCCAGGACAGTGATTCCGAGCACGCGATCTACGGACGCAACGTCACAACTCGGGCGATACTGTTGGGGAAGGTGGCAGCTCCATCCGCAGCCAAGCCGTTCCTTGCGGAAATTCGCGAAGCAAAAGCCCAAGCCGTCTCCTCGGAGAAAGACAAAAAGTAGGGTTCCCGGACTTGATCGACCGTTGTTTGTCATACATCTGCTTGTCATTCAGCCGACGGCTGCATATCACTGAGCGGAGGACGAAGTGCGGTTTGAAGAAACCTGAGCCGCAGGAAGCCCCAGGCGGCCTGCCATCCTCACTAGGTCCGCCAAATACTCTGCCTGCATCTTTCGCATGACGCTGCCACGATGGACCTTTATGGTGATCTCACTGGTTCCCAATTCAGCGGCAATTTGTTTATTCGGCCGGCCGGAGACCACCAGAGGGAGAATCTCTTGTTCACGCGGGGTCAGCGATTCAAACCGCTCCCGCAGCTCTGCAATTTCCGACTCTTCTTGACGTCTGGTGCGGTCGCGTTCCAGGGCAAGCTGAATCGCATCCAGCAGATCCTGATCGCGGAATGGTTTGGTCAGGAACTCGACCGCTCCCGCCTTCATTGCCCGCACGGTCATGGGGATATCGCCGTGGCCGGTGATAAATATGATTGGAATGCGAATGTCAGCCTCGGCCAACTGGCGCTGGAAGTCCAGGCCACTGATCCCAGGTAACTTGATGTCGAGCACCAGGCAACTCGGCGCATCCGGACGCCGGCCCTGCAGGAACTCTTGTGCCGATCCGAATAGTTCTACTTGCAATCCCTCAGATGCGATCAGGCGCTTGATCGCCCGACGAACCGAGGGATCGTCATCGACCACAAAGACGATGGAATCTGGCTTAGTCATGAAGCATCGTTGGAAATCACCGGCAAAGTAAATTGCAACAGCGCACCCTGCGACACGGGCACAAGGGACAATTGTCCACCATGAGACTCGATTATCGAACGGGCGATCGAGAGCCCCATTCCGATGCCATCCGCCTTCGTGGTGAAGAATGGTTCGAAGATGCCGCCTGCCAGCTCGGGCTTTATTCCCGGACCAGAATCCTGAACTTGGACCAAAATGCCATCTGCGTTCTTGGCTGACCTGATCCGGAGTTCCCGCGTCCTGTCTGTGGACGTACGCATGGCTTCAATGGCATTCAAAATCAGATTAATCAACACTTGTTGCAACTGCACCGGATCACCGGGCACGCGCGGCAGATTAGATGCAAAGTCGGTGCGTAAGGAGACACGGTTCCGGCTCAGCTCGTTGCGCAGGAGAGTGATTACCTCTTGAATGATCTCGTTGATGTCGAGTTCCGTCCGGCGGGGGGATCCCTTTACCAGCAAGCCTCGAATCCGCGAAATAACCGCGCTCGCGCGAGTTCCGTCGTTTACAATTTCCGTAATCGCCGTCCGTAATTCATCGAGATTCGCGGTCGAACCTTTTAACTGCCGTAAGGAGAAGTTCGCGTTGGTCACGATCGCGGTGAGAGGCTGGTTTACCTCATGAGCGATTGCCGCCGCCAGTTCTCCCATGGCAACCGCGCGGGTGACGTGAGCAAGTTTGTCCCGCGCCTCCTGCAAAGCCGCCTCGGCACGCTTCCGATCCTCGATGTCGGTACTTGTTCCATACCATTTAACAACGTGCCCCAGTTCGTCGCGGAGGGGCACACCGCGAAGCAGGAACCAGCGGTATGCGCCGTCCGCCTGCCTTAGGCGCGCCTCCTTTTCAAAAGGCTCTCCTGCGGCAAACGCTGCCCGCCATTCTTCCTCCGCGCGGTCTTCGGGATGAAATGCATTCATCATCCAACCCCAGCCCAGTCCTTCTTCCAAGGAGAGACCGGTGTACTCGCGGAAACGTTGATTCAAGAAATCCGCGGAGCCTTCAGGCGATTTGCTCCACACCAGCGCGGGAAGTGTGTCGATTACAAGGCGGAGGCGGTCTTCACTTCGCCGCAACGCCTCTTCCGCCTGCTCACGCTCGGCTATTTCCCTTCTCAGCGCTCGGTTGACCGCTTCAAGCTCCAGCGTCCGCTCAGCTACGCGACGCTCCAACTCCTGGTTCAGTTGCTGGACTCCCGCAGCCGCCCGCCTGTCCACGGACGATGTCACCATGGCGGCCACGAGCACGATCAACGTCACCATGGCAATTCCATTGTTGGCAAGAGGGGAGATGCTGACTGCGTGGGAAAGATCCGGAGGCGAGGCGGGGATGAAACTTGCGGCAGCCATGCCGGTGTAATGCATCGCGGAGACAGCCAGTCCCATCACGGTGGCGCTGCCCAGCCTTCGCGGGACAGTCCATCGGGTCTCCTCTCGCAGATCGAATGCCATCAGCAGCGCAACCAGAGAAAACAAGATTGCGAACAGAACGGAAAAAGTCACGAGAAGGCGGGAGAACTGGGTGGTGGCAGGTAATCTCATTGCCGCCATGCCCATGTAATGCATGCCGGCGATGCCGCTGCCCATGATGAGGCTGCCAGTCAAGGCCTCAACCGCGCGCATTTCCTGGCGGCTCGCTACATACAGCGCGACCGCGGACGCGAGGATGGCCACCAGGAGTGAAGCCAGAAATGTCGGCCAGTGGTACTCGACGGGTACAGGCAGGTGGAAGGCCAGCATCCCCTTGATATGCATCGCCCAGATGCCAATGCCCATCGCAGTGGCGCCACCCATCAACCATGCCAGGCGGACCCGGCCGCTGGCGGCGGTTACGCGTCCCGCAAGGTCGAGCGCGGCATAGGACGCAGCGATGGCGATCAATACCGAGCGAGCCACCTCGCTGTAGTCGTAGGAGCCGGTCATCGCCGCGTTTGCGGAGATCATCACCAAAGATCTCCTTGCCGGTGTGGGTGAGCCCCACACATTACGCACGAATCAGTAACTGGATTATCCGACCACTAACCCCACCGGCAATAGTGTACGCTTACTCAATCGGGAGCGTGCAAGGCGCGTCTGATCCCCCGTACGCGCATCTGATCTTCCGTAGAGACACGGCTCGCCTCGTCTCTCATAGGAGGAAGAAGAATCCTACTGCATCGCGTTTCCGTAAGTCGGTACTCCTTGCTGCACCAGAAACAGCAGTGTATGCGCGCGGGACGACCAGTCGCTTTGTGGATATTTCGAGATTAACTGCTGGGCGAGAGATATAGCGAGGTTCTTTGCTTGGTCGGATTTCTTTGGTTGTTCTTCCGTCTTATAAATCTCGATCAGCGCGGCCCGGCGAGAAGCGGCGTTGTACAGCGCCTCCGGAGCGGCGGGAGACTCGGGGTGTTCTTTCCCATATTTTTCATAGATGGCAGCTTCCTTGTCGGGACATTTGGATGAACCTTGCCAGTCTCCGCAGAGTTTGTTGTCGATCAGATGAAAGGCGGCGAGTTCGGCCCACTTTGTGCCCGGGAACTTTTTCATCACCTGCTTCATGGATTCCTCCTCGATGCCTTCGCGGAGGTACGATTCCTTCTCTCGCGCTGACGGGCGCGACTGCATGTCTGACTTGTCGACCTGCCATTTAATGTCGGCGGCGCGGTAGAGAGCTTCGCCGGCGAGGGGAGCGGTCGGGAAGATATCGAAGACGCGGTGGTAAAGGCGCAGCGCATCCTGAGCCGCGCCGCGGCGTCCGTGGCGGCGGCCTGCCTCGTCCTCGGAATCGACGGCGGCGCCGAACAGAATGCGGTCGCCGTTCGGAGTCGACGCCCACACGACGCCGGTATCGAGTACCCAGCCGCTGATGGTCTTCCCTTCGTCCTCATCCTCCAAAACGAAGGCGGGGTCGGGCATTAGCGCGGAACCGAGCAGCGCCTCGACGTGCAACCAGTTACGGCTTTTATCGAGGAGAATCAGCTCCCGTCCGCGCTCGGCTTGGCCAAGCTTGCTGGAAGTTGTGTCAGGAGACAGATAGATGACGGCTTCGCGGACCAGGGTTCCGCGATCTGCGGCAATCAGCAGAGAGTGTCCAAGTATGATCAGGGTGGTCAAATGCAGAAGCTTAGTAATCGGTTTCAAGGGCGTGTTCGTCTCCGGTTCGAGGGTAACATGCAGATTAAGATGCGTGGAATCGGCTGTCCGGCTGAGACCTTCGTGATCCTTCGTGCCCTTGGTGGTTGATGAATTTGGGGGACCCTCGCCCGAACTTTGGTTCAAGTTGACAAGGATGCAACCGGTGCTGTACACGATGAAGTCTCTTTGGCGCCAGACTTCTGCGCGGAGATTGCGATGCCCCGGGAACAGAAATGGAAACGCGAGAAAGCCCAGCCATGATGTCCCGCGCCGCCACGCCACAGATCGCAATTCGCGACCTCAAGAGCATCGACGACCTCAGCCAGCTAAAGGCGGTGGAGAAAGAAGTCTGGGGCATGACGGATGAGGACACCTTGCCGCTCACGCTGGCCATTGCCTGCAAGGCGGTGGGCAATATTTTCGTGGGAGCATTTGATAAAGACAAGCTCGTTGGGTTCGCCTTCGGATTCCTTGGCCGCGAACACGGGCAGACAACGATTCACTCGCATATGCTGGCAGTGCTAGATGCGTATCGGCATCTCGATCTGGGCTCGCGACTGAAGCAGGCGCAGCGCGAGCGGGCCATGGCCATGGGCATCCGCGAGATGACATGGACTTACGATCCCCTGCAAAGTCGAAACGCCCACTTCAACTTTTCCAAACTCGGCGTGATTTCCGAGACCTACAAGGTCGATTTCTACGGGCCGGAAACTTCCAGCATGCTGCATCGGAACGGAACCGACCGGCTATGGGTCCGGTGGATATTGAATTCGCGGCGAGTACGCGATCGGCTCGCGGGCAAGAATGCGCGATTGGAAACGCTCGATGCCATGAAACTGCTGGCTCCGCTGGTGCGCTTCGATCCCAGCGGGAAGCCGGGACGGGCCGATCTGGCGGAATCACTGGCGCGGCAGCGCGTGAGCATTGAAATCCCGGGTGACATCCTGGAAGTCGAGCGCAATGACATGGGATTGGCTAGAGAGTGGCGCGAAGCAACACGATGGGCCTTCCGCGAGGCCGTGAAAGCGGGATTCATTGTGGCTGAGTTCTGCCGGTCAATTCGCGGACAGCAGGGACCGGGAGCCTATTTGTTGCAACGCGGGACGGTGAGCGAGTTTGTTCCCGAGGCGTAAGAAAGTGCAAAAGAGGTCGACAAGCCCGCGTTGTAGAATCTATTCGATCCCCACCGAACGTGGGAGAGAGCGCTACCCACGATACTCATAATTGAGGACGATCCATGCCCGAACCAACCGCCACGCAGGTGAACATCGATTCGACTCTGGACGAGCAGCGTAGTTTTGAGCCCCCTGCGGAGTTTTCCCGTAAAGCTCAAATTAAGAGCCTGGCCGAATATGAAGCTCTCTATAAAGAGTCGGTGGAACAGCCGGAAAAATTCTGGGCACGGGCCGCCGAGGAACTGCACTGGTTCAAGAAATGGGACAAGGTGCTGGAGTGGAAAGCGCCCTGGGCCAAGTGGTTCGTCGGCGGTCAGATCAATCTTTCCTACAACTGCCTGGACCGCCATGTGCAGACGGCGCGCAAGAACAAAGCGGCGCTGATTTGGGAGAGCGAGCCCGGCGAAGTTCGTACCTACACCTACCAGCAACTCTGGAAGGAAGTGCAGAAGTTCGCCAATGTTCTCAAAACTCTTGGCGTGCGCAAAGGAGACCGCATCGCCATCTACATGGGCATGACCCCGGAGTTGCCGATTGCCATGCTGGCCTGCGCCCGCATTGGCGCGCCGCATTCAATTGTGTTTGGCGGCTTCTCTGCGAACGCGTTGGTCGATCGCATTCACGATTCGCAAGCCGTGGCGGTCGTCACGCAGGACGGATCGTACCGGCGCGGCGCCGAGGTGAAGCTGTTTCCTGCAGTAGAAGAGGCGCTGAAATCGTGTCCATCGGTGAAGCATGTTGTGATCTACAAGCGCACCGGAACAGCGATCAACACGACCGAGGGGCGTGATCACTGGTGGCATGACTTGATGGCGAAAGCTTCTGACGACTGTCCGGCGGAACCACTGGATGCCGAACATCCGCTCTATATCCTTTACACCTCGGGCACTACCGGCAAGCCGAAAGGCGTGGTGCATACCACTGGCGGCTACTCGGTTGGCACTTATCTCTCGACGAAATATGTTTTTGACCTGCGCGAAGAAGACACCTACTGGTGTACCGCCGATATCGGCTGGGTCACCGGACACAGCTACATTGTGTATGGGCCATTGCAGTGTGGCGCAACCAGTCTCATGTATGAAGGCGCGCCGAATTGTCCCGAGCCCGATCGTTTCTGGTCGATTATCGACCGGCACCAGGTCAACGTGTTTTACACCGCGCCGACGGCTATCCGCACGTTCGTAAAGTGGGGCGACGAGTGGCCAAAAAAACACAAAATGCAGAGCCTGCGTCTGCTCGGCACAGTCGGTGAGCCGATTAATCCCGAGGCATGGATGTGGTATCGCGAGGTGATCGGCCATAACAGGTGCCCGATCGTGGATACATGGTGGCAAACGGAAACCGGCTCCATCATGATCACACCCCTTCCGGGCGCGATTGCGACGAAGCCGGGTTCGGCCACGCGGCCGTTCTTCGGCGTGGCGCCCGAGATCGTAACCATGGAGGGCAAGCCCGTGCCCTTGGGCTCAGGTGGTTATCTCGTCATCCGGCAGCCGTGGCCAGCCATGCTAAGGACAATCTACGGCGATCCGGATCGCTACGTAAGCCAGTACTGGTCGCAGATTCCGGGCGGCACCTACTTCACGGGCGATGGTGCGCGCAAGGATAAAGACGGCTATTTCTGGATCATGGGGCGCGTGGACGATGTTCTCAATGTGTCCGGTCATCGGCTGAGCACGATGGAAGTGGAATCGGCGCTGGTGGCGCACGAGAAGGTTGCTGAAGCCGCAGTAGTTGGCCGGCCGGACGACATCAAGGGGCAGGCGATTTCGGCCTTCGTGAGTCTGGAACACGGTGTCGAGCCGACGATGGCTCTGAAGGAAGAGCTGAAGAAATGGGTGGCAAAGGAGATCGGTTCGCTGGCCAAGCCCGACGACATCCGGTTTACCGACACGCTTCCGAAAACGCGCAGCGGGAAGATCATGCGCCGCTTGCTAAGAGAGTTGGCTAGCAGCGGAGAAGTGAAAGGCGACACGACGACACTGGAGGATTTCGGGGTGATCGCGAAGCTCAAGGAACAGGACGAAGTCTAACTGTGGAGACAGGGCTCGCGCCGTCTCTGTTCGCAGCACCTTAGCGCGAGTGCGACTCGACCGCATGGCGCTGTTCGCGCATCTGCTGCAGGAAGGATTCGACCGGCACCTGAAACTGGTGCCGGAACAGATCGACGAGTGTGTCGTCAGTTCCGAAGACCTCGCCTGCGGAAGCCGGGGACGCAGCCAAGCTGCCGTCGGGCGATGGCGTTTCCAATCCGTTGGGTTCGACCTGAATCTCGGGAGACTTATCTCCGTTAGCGCGCAGAGTTGTGATCACGCGGTGCACGTGATCCCGTTGCTCGGGCGTGGTCTGGAACTCAACTCCCATCCCGAATTCCGGATGCGCCACCAATACGACGCCTCCGGTTTGCACTTCGAGGTCGGCCGTCTTAATCGAAAGGACGACACGCGTCCCCCTCGGAAAAGGTGAGCCTGTCGTGAGGTAGCACCCGCCGAGGCTGAGGTCGGTGAGTCGGCAACTTACCGGCGGGTCGTCCTGCTCGGGCTCAGGAAGATGGCTGCTCAACCACTGGCGAATGATGTTGCGCTGCTCGTCGGTGGTGTTCTTGAAGCGGACGCCGGCCTGATTGCTATTGCCTCCCCACGCCAGTTCCCCATCGATTTCGAGCTTCTGGTCCATGCCCGGCAATTCGAGAGAGAAGCGGAGCGCATTTTCTTTCGCGACGCGGCCGGAAAACTGAATAGCCATGCCGCCTTCGCAGAGATCGATGGTCTTGGCTTTGTACGCGCCGGAGCCGTGACACTCGACCGGAATTTGCACGGCGACCCGCAACTGCAGCCGCCGTTCACGCTTCATCAAGGCGCGAACTGCGCGAAAACTGGCTTTGGCGCGCTCGACCGCAAGGGGTTTGTGGAGGACGAAATGGGCCCCTATTTCGAAGCCGCCCTTGAGTCCGACGGAGGGTTCCACCAGCACAATCCCGAGAGCCCGGCTGTTGACAGGAGAGGCTTTGGCTCCCCGCAATACGCTGGCGGCTTTTTCCACGTTCGCCCCGTCGACGATGATGGCTTCGAAACGCTGACGAGTGATCCGGCGGATGGCATCGTCCGCGTTGGAGCAATGCTCGACGCCAATTTCCAAATCGCTGAGGACGCGGCGCAGAACGCGCACCGTCTTGTCGTCAGAACTCAGTAATAGAGACTTCAGTTCCATTTTTCAAATCGCGGTTTCAAATCACAATTTAGATCGGTTTTTGTGTGCAGTCCCGGCTTTGCCGAGACCCATGGTGAATGATAACGGTGAATATTCTTGCGCAGCGCCTTCGCTTCCACGCCCGATCGGCCAGGTCGCCGGTCTCGCCAAAGGGGCGATCGCGATAACACTCCCCCGTTGCACTCTAAGTGTATGAGATTCCGTGGTCAACGCCATCGCTTGGTCTTCCGGTTACTCCGGTCACTTCTTGCTTCCAGGCACCCTCTCTCGAGACGACGCCCCTAACAGTCCTATCGGCTGGCAGATAGGGATTCGCCAGAGTATCAATAGCCTTCGGGTCTGGAACATGTTCCCGCAGTCAAGGCCGCAAGTGGCTGTGCACAAAGGGGATATGCCAAGGGATGCAATAGAGTCAACTTTGCTATTGACTAACCGTGAAAAACCTATTATTATCAATAGCTTCCATAGAGGCAGAGGGGCTAGAATCTGTGGGTTTTGGTTTCCTTTTTTGCGCGTGAATCCCGTGGGCGCTTCTTGGAATCAAAGAAGATAGAGGCTTAAAAGAAGAAGTCCTTATTCCACGCTCAAGAGGGTATATTTTTCATGGCTAAGCGACGCGGAAACCCTAACTGGGGCAAGCCCGAGCCTATTGGGCCGGTTACTCCCACAATCACCGAATTCGAGCAGGTTGTGCACGAGTATAAGCTCTCCCCCGACCAGTACTTGCGCTCTACACGGCTGCGCGAATGGGCGCGCCGGAACAAGAATTCCAAGTACATCCCCGAGCCCTTGCTCGAAGCTTGGGGCTTTGAAATCGAATCCACCCTGTAACCGCAGGGAAGCCGGATTCGCAAGGAGGGTCGCCCAAGGCGGCCCTTTTCCATTTGTGGTGCTATTAGTTGGAGCCATTGGCGACGAGGCCGAGTCCGGATATGCTGGCAGTCATGAAGTTTGGTGGTCCGCAACTCGTGGGTTCGGAACTCGTCGGCCTGATCGTGGCCGTAAGTTTTGCGGCCGGCCTCAACGTCTACGCCACCGTAGCCACCCTCGGACTGCTCGCCCATGCCAGCCTCCTCGATTTGCCCTCCGGACTCCATCTGCTAGCCAGTTGGTGGGTGATTTCGGCCTCCGGCGCGCTTTTTGCCATTGAGCTGTTTGCTGACAAAATCCCGGGCTTCGATTTGTTCTGGAATGCTCTGCACACATTCGTTCGAATCCCCGTGGCGGCCTTGATCGCCTATGGCGCGACCTCCCAGCTGTCGCCAGAAAAGCAGTTGCTGGCGGCGCTGGCGGGCGGGGCAATCGCCTTGGCGGCGCACGGAGGTAAGACCGCGGCGCGTGTAGCCGTGACGCCGTCTCCCGAGCCATTTTCGAATTTCGCGCTCAGCGCGGGAGAAGACACGCTCGCTATCTTTCTGACTTGGTTCGCGACCCAGCACCCGATTGCGGCTGCCCTGATCGTTGCCGGCTTTCTAGCCGTGATCGTCGTGCTAATGCGATGGGTGATACGCGCTTTGAAGAATCTGTTTCGTGGTCCTGAGAACGAGGCGGGAAACCGTGCGGAGCACGACGCGGAGAACGACCTCGCGCCGTCGAAGAGGCACGATTTAGACGCTGCGTAACTACTATGACTCCTAACTCACCCTTTACCGATGTCCCCACCGCGATCGAAGAGATCCGCGCTGGGAAAATGATCGTCGTCATCGACGACGAGGATCGCGAAAACGAAGGCGATCTGACCCTGGCCGCGGAAAAGGTCACTCCCGAAGCCATCAACTTCATGGCCAAGTACGGACGCGGGTTAGTCTGCCTGGCCATGACCGAAGAACGGCTCGACCACCTGCGCATCGGCCCTATGACCAGCGAGAACACATCGCAATACGGAACTGCCTTTTGCGAGGCGATTGACGCCCGCGACGGCATAACCACGGGAATCTCGGCCCACGATCGCGCGCGCACCATCAAAGTGGCAATCGATCCCGCAACGCGCCCATCGGATCTAGCCCGCCCCGGCCACATGTTCCCCCTCCGCGCCCGCAAGGGAGGAGTCCTGGTGCGTGCTGGACAGACCGAAGCTTCCGTGGATTTGGCTCGCCTCGCCGGCATGGTCCCGGCAGGAATCATCTGCGAAATCATGAAAGACGACGGCACCATGGCGCGCGTGCCCGACCTGATCGAGTTCTGCCGCGCCCATGAAATGAAAATGCTCACGGTTGCGGAGTTGATCCGTTACCGGATGAAGCATGAGCGCTACGTGCATCGTGTAGGCGAGGCGCTGGTCGAAACCAAGTACGGAGAATTCCGCCTGATCGCGTACGAGAGCGAAGTGGACGGTGGCGACTCCCACATGGCGCTCATTCGCGGTGACATCGGCCGTAGCGACATCAGCGATTCGTCCGAGCCAGTCCTGGTCCGCATGCACGCGCACTGCCTGCTGGGGGACGTGTTCGGCGCTACTGCGTGCGACTGCAATCAGACACTCGAGGCTTCGCTAAAGATCATCGCCGATGAGGATCGAGGCGCGTTGATCTACCTGCACCAGACGTCCAAAGGATTCTCGACAGAGAAAATCGGGGACCAGTCGGTTCTCACGTTTCATCGCGAACGGCGTTTGCCCTCACATCCCGAAAGCGAGCGCAAGATTCAACGCGAAATCGGCCTGGGAGCTCAGATCCTTTCCGATCTGAATCTGAAGCGAATCCGACTCTTGACCAATCACCCAAGAAGGGTAGCCGCGCTGGAAGGATTTGACATAGAAATAGTCGAGCAGATCCCAGTAAGATTTTCCGTCCCGAAAACGTAGATGCTCGTGTGTGACAGGCTTCGCCCCGTCTAAGCCGAGCGCAGCTCGGATATAACTAAAACGGCTTCCGCGCCGTAATCTCCTCATCTTTAATAAAAAACTGCGCCGAGCACTGCGCGGAGCCGCAAATCGTCGGCAGCAGCCCCGCCATTTGCTTGCGCGTAATCAACCCCAGCGTGCCGCACGAAGGGCAGGAAAGCACCGCCCAATAGGGGTCTTCTCGTTCCCCCACTTCGCCCGCATTCTCCAGCACGAACACGGTACCGGGTTCCATCTGCTCGGGAATCCATTCGTTGATAATGCTCAATTCACCGATCATCATGCCTCCCCCGCTTTCCGTTTACGCTCGTCTTATGCTCACTGAAGTACGCTCTTCGAATTACGCTCTTCGATCCCGCCGTAAAGGCCGAATTCGTTCCGAACCCGCCGTCTTCTTTCGCGCCTGAATCTCCGCTCGAACCCGCCGGACTTCGTCGCTCAGGCATATATCGAACATCGGCTGCCGGGCGTTCTTGAGAAGATCCACGACCTGTCGTGCCGAGGTTCGCAGATAAAGATGAGTGCCGTCGGTAAGAAGGTGATACTCCGAAGACGCGCTCACCGTGGCGGCAAGGCTGGTGCCGAATTCCTGCCGCAAGAAATCAATCACTTTACGCATGCGCTGGAGGGAGAAGCCCCGTCGGCGAAGCTGGCAGATAACCGCGACGGTGACCAGTTGGTCCCAGCTGTAGATGCGGCGATGCCCCTGGCGGCCAGGCACCACAATGCCCCGTTCGTCCCACCATTGCAGTTGGCGGGCGGTGATTCCGGTCAGGGCGATCACGTCGTTGGATGTGAACTGTCGTTGCATTGTGAGCGCGTTCTGTTTCAAACAAGAAACTGAATAAATGTTTGAAACATTCTAGGCGGCGGAGCGAGAAACCAACCAGGGTTTCGTCGTGTTTGTGTTGACTATGCGGGTACGTAGCCCCGAAGCTTGGCAGTGTGAGGACGCATCGGAGCAAGAGAAATGTCTGGCTGTTGAATTCCCCTGTGGCACCCCTGTGTACCCCTGTGCGCTCTGTGGTAAAGATTTCCTTCGACGCAAATTGGGACCTCAACCCGGAAGTGACGTTTGTACCTTTCGCTCCTTTGGCATTAACATTAGCCATACAAAATTCTTGTTCCGGGGCCATTGAATTCATGATCCAAAGAGCAGATGTGCGCACTGCAGTGCTTGCCTTGTTCGTCCTGTGCTCTGTCACCCTGACTTTCTCCCAGCAAAAGGAAGGGAATCCCAAAGTGGACGCCGCGCAAAAGAACGCGCTCACCGCCTCCGAGCCGTCCGCGAAGGATGACAAGGACAAAGACGAAAAGAACGAAGGTGACCCGCTCTTCAAGGGAATGAAGTACCGTTCGATCGGCCCTTTTCGAGGCGGCCGCTCTCTAACGGCAGCGGGAATTCCCGGCGACCCGACCATCTACTACTTCGGTTCGACCGGTGGGGGCGTGTGGAAGTCAACCGACGCCGCGAACACCTGGTCCCCAATTTTTGACAAAGATGGAGCCCCCTCGATCGGCAGCATCGCTGTCGCTGTGTCCGACCCGAACGTCGTTTATGTGGGGACCGGCGAAGCGTGCATTCGCGGAAACATCTCGCACGGGGACGGAGTCTGGAAATCGGTGGACGCTGGAAAATCCTGGAAGAATGTTGGCCTGAAGGATTCGCGCGCGATTGGCAAAGTGATTGTGAATCCGCGCAATCCCGACATAGTTTTTGTGGCAGCGCTAGGCCATCCATTTGGCCCGAACCAGGAGCGCGGCGTTTTCCGCACCACCGATGGCGGCAAGACCTGGGACAAGGTTCTCTACAAAGACGAGAACACGGGAGCGATTGATGTGGCTTTCGATCAGCAGAATCCCAACATTTTATTTGCCTCGCTGTGGGAAGCTCGACGAACGCCGTGGACTCTCTCCAGCGGTGGCCCGGGCAGCGGCGTGTATCGTTCCACGGATAGCGGCACAACCTGGAAAAAGCTAGAGGAACACGGCCTTCCGAAGGGACCCTACGGACGCATCGGCCTGGCGGTGGCAGCGAATTCCGACCGAGTCTACGCCATTATCGAAGCCAAGGAGGCCGGTGGACTCTATCGCTCCGACGACGGCGGCGACACTTGGGATCTCGTAAATGGCAGCCACGGCCTATTTCAGCGCGCGTGGTACTACATGCACGTAATCGCCGATCCACAGGATGCCAATACGGTTTACATCGCCGACGTGGAGTTCTTCAAGTCCACCGACGGTGGCCGCAACTTCAACAAAATTAAAGTTCCGCACGGCGACAATCACGGTCTGTGGATCGATCCAAAGAATACAAAAAGAATGATCGCCTCAAACGACGGTGGTGTCACGGTCAGCCTGGATGGCGGCAAGTCCTGGACCCGCGAGGATAACCAGCCGACCGCGCAGTTCTACCACGTCATCACCGATACGCGGACGCCTTACTACGTCTATGGCGCGCAGCAGGATAATTCCACCGTCGCGATTGCCAGCCGCAGCGATGAAGGCGCGATTGGACGCGACGAATGGTATGCCGTTGGGGGCGGGGAAGCCGGATACATTGCCCCCAACCCCACCGACCCGAACATCGTGTATGCCGGCGACTATCAGGGCAACATCACGCGCTTTGACCGCCGCACGAACCAGGTCAAGAGCATTGCCGTGTGGCCCGAACTCACCGACGCGCGGGGTGCGGCCCCACTCGATCACCGTTTTCAGTGGACGGCGCCCATCGTGACCTCTCCGCACGATCCGAACACGATTTACTACGGAGGCGAGCGCATCTTCAAGACCACCGACGGCGGCACCCACTGGGAAGCGATCAGTGGCGACCTGACTCGCAACGACAAATCGAAACAGCAGGCTTCGGGCGGACCGATCACGGTTGACGATACCGGCACCGAATATTACGACACCGTTTTTTCAATAGCTCCCTCGCCGCTGGCAAAAGGCCTGATCTGGGCCGGCACCGACGACGGCTTGATCCAGATCACACGCGATGAAGGGAAGAATTGGACCAACGTGACCCCCAAGGGTTTAGCGGAATGGAGCCGCATCAGTTTGATTGAGGCGTCTCCGCACGATGCGGGCACTGCCTACGTCGCGATTGACCGCCATCAGAATGACGATCTCGCGCCCTACATCTACAAGACCAGCAACTACGGAGCAACCTGGACCCGTATCACCACGGGAATTCCCGACGGAATTTTTGTGCGCGCTGTTCGAGAAGACCCGAAGAAGAAGGGTTTGCTCTACGCGGGCACCGAGCGCGGCGTCTTTGTCTCCTTCGATGACGGGGCGCACTGGCGCTCGCTGCAAATCAACCTGCCCATTACGCCCATTCACGACCTGCTTATTAAGAACGACGATCTGGTAGTAGCGACGCACGGGCGCGCGTTTTGGATCCTTGACGATGTCTCGCCGCTGCGCCAGTTCACCGATTCAGTTGCTCAGGAAGACATGCATCTTTACCAGCCCGCCACAGGGTATCGCGTGCACACCGGAGAAGCGCCCGCGCGATTGGTCTTTGCCGGCAAGAATCCGCCAAGTGGCGCGGTCATTTATTACTACGTGAAGAAGGCGACGAAGCAGGAAGTGAAAATTGAAATCCTGGACGCATCGGGCGGTGTAATCCGCAAGTACTCCAGCAGTAAAACCGAGCCGCTCGATGAGCCGCGCGATCCCGACGACAAGAAGCCCGAGAAGCAGATCAAGCCGGAAGCCGGTCTGAATCGTTTCGTTTGGGATCTGCATTACGAGGGGGCGAACCGCGTCCCCGGCTATTTTCTGTGGGAATACAATGACGGCGCGCGCGGGCCACTGGCACTGCCCGGCAACTATCAGGTGCGATTGACCGCCAATGGCAGGAGTCTAACGGCTCCGTTTGAGGTAAAGATTGATCCGCGAGTCACCACTTCGCAAAGCGATCTGGAGAAGCAGTTCAAACTGCAGATGGACGTGCGCGAGCAGCTGAATCGCGTCTACTACGCGGTGAACCAAATCCAGGACGTCCGCGAGCAGTTGGACGGGCTTAAGAAGCGCCTGGTACCGGGCGACTCCTCGAAAGCCTTGTTCGATGGCGCGAGTACTCTGGACGCAAAGCTGATTGCAGTTCGCGATCCGCTGATTAATTTCAAAATCAGCGCCAGCGAGGATTCCCTCGCCTACGCGCCAGGGATCGACGCGAAGTTGGCGTTTCTTGCCATGTCGGTAAGTGGTTTCGCCGACTCTGCTCCGACCGAGTCTGAGTACCAGGAATTCGACAAGCTGAAAAAGCAGACCGATGAATTACTGGCAAGCTGGGATCGGGTTCGGAATACGGATATCACGACGTTCCAGAAGTTGGCGGCTGACCAAAACGTCCACTCCATCTACGTACCCGATGTGAGAAGTGAGCGGGTGGCGGGCGGCGCGGAAGAATACCAGTAGAAAATCGTGTGGAGGCGAGGCTCCGCCCCGCTGGACGGGGCAAAGCCCTGTCCTCACACAATCACAAATTTAGATGAACATCTCGTCTTGCGGGACGCCGCCGCCGTTTCTCGAATGGCGCCTCTTCTGTCCGAGGAAGACGTCAACTCCGGTGCTGATCGCGGCCATCAGTCCGTTGACCTGGCGTAGCGGAGAGATCACTGTTTTGTGGACAACTTCGCTGGTTTCTTCAACTTTGTCCATGGTGCGATTCAGCAGTTCATCGGCGCGGATGACTTGCAGCCGGGCCCGGTCGAGCGCATCGGTGACCGTGGCGTCGAGGCGGCCGAGTTGATTGCGTAGCATGTCGCTTGACTCCGCGAAGTTGGTGCTCATGACCTCGATCTTCGGGCGCAGTTCCACGAGCATGCTCTGCGCCGTTTCCACCGTGGGCAGAACTCTGCTCGTCACGTCGGTGGCGAGAGCTTCCATCCTCGCCGAGCTCTTGCGGACCGCGAGGTAAAGGCCCACCAGAATTCCCGCCTGCACCACGACCGCGAACGTGGTCACCGCGATAAAAATCTTTAGGAGAGTGTCATCCATGGCTGCTCCTCAGCTGCGCTCGGGCTGCTCCTGCTGCTGTCGCTGCTCTCACCGCCTAAAGATTCTTGCCGGGTTCGGCCCCGGCGGCGGTCGTCTCGTTATACGCCTGGCGGCCGGCCTCGTAAGCGTTGCGGAACTGCTCTTTCTGCTGATTGAGCACGTCGCGTCCGCGATCCACCCAGTCATTCGCCTGTTCGCGCGCCCGACGAGCCTGCTTGCGCGCCTTCTCGCTGCTCTCCTGCGCCTTGGAGCGAAGCACGTCGCGTGTTTCTTCTCCGGAGTGCGGCGCGTACAACACGCCCACTACAGCTCCCACACCGAGTCCCGCCAGGAACCACAAAAAGCGGTTGCCATCACGATCCGCCATAACTACCTCCTCAATTACTCTGTCTGTCGGAATGGTAGCACCCTGATATGTGAAAGACAATTCACGGCCGCCAAAGGTGGAGCGACGGGCGCCTCGCGAGCCTGCCCTGAGCGAAGTCGAAGGGTCCAGCGTGGCCGTGGCCGGGCGGGGACGCCCGGCGCTCCATCAACAAGCCCTTCCGGTGGTACCAAAGAACCTCTTGTGCGGGCCGCGCCAAAGGCGGAGAATGAGCGTTCTGCAGGAGGCACTTCTTGTCCGACCGCAAGTATCGCCAGCGCGGATACCAGGATTCCGGTGCTGGACCGAAGAAAGAGTTCGAGAAGCCGTCGGCACCGAAAAAAGAAAACACATTCGGACCACGGCCGATGAACATGCCGGGGACGCGAACCGTCTCCCGCTGCGCGGAATGCGGCGCATTACTGCAGAATCTCACCGATCCGGTCGGGCAATGCCCGAAGTGCGGATTCGACCTGCACGCCTGCAAACAGTGCGAACACTTTGACCCTTCATGCCGCTTCGAATGCAACCAGCCGATCCCCGTCCGAATTTCTCCCAAAGACAAGCGCAACGACTGCTCGTTTTATTCCATCCGCGTGATGGTCGAAAAAGAAACATCCAGCAAAGGCAGTCAGCGTCCGAATGACGCGCGCGCGGCGTTTGATAATCTGTTCAAGGACTGAAAACTAGCTATCAGCTCTCAGCCGTCAGCGTTCAGCTAAAGCTTTCCGGAGAGCTGTGAAGCTTTGATCAAGCTGTTCAAGCTGCGCCCGCCCCAAGACGATGTGCGTGACAGCGACTGAGCTCGGGCGGCACGCAGTAGACGCAGCAAGCCGCGTCTCTACGCGAGTGCCGGGGATGCGATCCTACGGTTTCTGCGTCGGCCGCAGCAGGATTTCGCTGGCGAAGGATTGTGGGGCCTGGGTCACGATCATGGCCACAGCGTGGGCTACGTCTGAGGCTTGCAGCATCTTCTCGGCGTTCTTTCCTGGATGCGGGCTGAACTCGGTGTGAACGGAGCCTGGGCAAATTACAGAGACGCGAATGTTGTGGGCTCGCAATTCCTCGGCTACTGAGTAGGTCAGTCCGTTCAAACCCCACTTGGAGGCGGCGTAGGCGGCTCCGTTGGGCAGGGCATTCTTGCCGGCCAGGGACGAGATGTTGATGATGTGTCCGCTGCGGGCTTTGATCATGATGGGCGCGAGGCTGCGGATGCAGTAGTAGACGCCGCGCAGGTTCGTGTTCAGAACGTGCTCCCAATCGTCGGGCGCGAGTTGATGGAGAGGTCCTCCTGCGCCCCCGATGCCGGCATTGTTGACTAGAATGTCCAGGCGGTGGAAGGTACACTCGATGAACTCGCCGAGCGCTTCGACCGAATGCACATCGGTGACATCACATTCGATCACGGAGCTTTTCTCGGAACCTTTCACCGAATTCCGCCCGCCGCTGTTCTGAATGGCAGCAGCGGTTTGTTCCAGCGCTTCGCGCGAGCGTCCGCAGAGGACGGTGTGCGCCCCGAGTTCGGCAAGCGTCAGGGCGATGGCCCTGCCGATGCCGCGTCCAGCGCCGGTGATGACAGCGACTTGTCCGGCCAACGGCGGGTGCGCCGGTAATGCAGATTTTGTCAAAAAAGGGATCCTCCCAGAAACCATTATTCTATTTTGCATCGGTCCGATTGTGCATCCAAGTTGTCCATTCAAGCGTGTGCTGGAGTGGGCGTATACGGGGCGGCGCGTTCCGGCATCTAAGCGGTCAGGAGGGATAAAACGAGCAAGACGCTTGCCTTAGCGGGACGACATCCTTATAATCCGCACACCGGAATAATGTTAAGCCGTGGCGTTTCGACAGGCGGCCCATGACTTTCGGGAACAGTCAGTGTCAGTGTCACTGTAAAGACTAGTTCATGGTGCAAGCCCGACACCAGGTTTGGGTGGAATCGGGCAGGATGTCAACTCCAGCTTCCCCGAAGAGTTTAAGGAGCCACATTAATGAAGAAGATTGTTCTCGCGATGTTGTTGGTAGCCGCGGTTACCGCCGTCGCTCAAACCGCTCCCGCGCCGGCTCAACCTGCGCCACAGCAAGCTCCAGCGCCAACTACGGCAGCGCCGCAGCAAAGCCCCACGCCGTCTCCTGCGGCTCCCCAGAAAAAAGAGATCAAAGACCCGGCCGAATATAACGCATACGTGGGCGCCGTGCAGCAAACGGACCCAGCGGCCAAGATCAGCGGGCTGGAAGCGTTTCTCACTCAATATCCCATCAGCGTGATGAAGGAAGACGCGCTGGAACTTTTGATGGGCGCCTATCAGTCGACGAGCAATCAGGCGAAGGCGGTGGACACGGCGCAGAAAGTTTTGCAGGCGAACCCGTGTAATCTGCGGGCGTCGGCGCTGCTGGCCTACACCAAGCAGGCGATGGCGGTCGCAGGCCAGAACTCGCAACAGAATTTTGCGCAGGCCGGCCAAGCCGCTGAAAAAGGCTTGCAGTGTCTGCAGACGGCGGCCAAGCCAGATGGCACGTCGGATGCGGATTTTCAGAAGCTGAAAGCGCAGACGACGGCGATCTTCAACGGCGCGGCTGGGCTGGCCGCTTTCCAGGCCAAGGACTATGCGAAGGCGGAACAGTATCTGCGGGCCGCGGTGGAAGCGGATCCGGCGAACCTGCTCAACGTCTATGACCTGGCGCTCTCTTACCTGGCGCCGGGGTCGGCTGAAAAAGATGTGGACGGACTTTTCTTTATCGCGCGCGCGGTGAATCTGGCGCAGGGCGCGGGCAAGGATCAGATCGCCAAGTTCGGCAAGAGCAAATACAACAAGTACCACGGCAGCGAAGAGGGGTGGAACGAACTGGTGGCTCAGACGGCCACTACAACTCTGCCTCCGGCCAATTTTGCGATCAAGCAGTACGTGCCGCCAACGCCCGCCGAGCAATGCTCCGACCTGCTCAAGACGAAGAAGGTAGAGCAAATGAGCTTTGCGGAGTGGCAGTTGTGCCTATCCGAAGGGAAGCCTGAAGACGCCGAAAAGGTTTGGAGTGTGCTGAAAGGGAAGCCGTTGCAGATGGTCGCACACGTCATCAGTATCGATTCGTCAAGCAAGACCGCAACCAAACTGCAACTGGCTGGTAGTTCGGACGACATTGATGCCAAGCGTGCGGACATCGATCTGACCATGTCGGCAGCAATTCCGGCGAAGTCAATGCCGAAAGAGGATGCCGACTTCCAGTTCGAAGGAACGCCGGTCTCCTACGTGGCGAAGCCCTTTTTGATGACGATGAACGAAGGGGCCTTGCTGGTGAAGGCGGCGCCGAAGCCAGCTGTCCATAAGAAGCCGAGAGCACGCTAGAGGGCAGGTCTCAGGGTTCGAGTGTCAGGTCTCAAGCTGAGTGAGACTGTGCTGGGAAAGCGAGGGGCGGTCCCGTCCGGGACCGCCCTCTTTTTCTTGCGCAAGATTTCTTGCCGCAAGCTGCGAGTGGCGTTTAGCGGGCCTGTTTTCTCTCCAGCGTGACAGGACGCGCGCTGTGGGGCGGACGCTTGGTGCCGGCGCGCAGCGGGCGGACATCAATCTTCAGTTCTTGCATGGTCCGGCTAAGTGTGTTCCGGTGCATGCCTAATTGCCGCGCCGCTTTACACTGATTGCCCCGGTTTTCTTCGAGCACGGTCACGATAAAACGCTTCTTAAACTCGCGAACCGCCTCCGAATAGAGGATGTTGCTTTTGTACATCTGAAGAATGAGTGCTTCCAGTTGATCTTTCACTTGCCGCCTCGTTTCCGAATCTGCGCAATCTAAAATTCTTTCGCTGACAAAGCTTGTTAAACACTGCTTCGACGGCCCCTATGACGATGACCGCGGCTGAATCTTATCCGTCCCCGAATGCACCTGCCGCAAGTAGTCCAAGCCCTGATAGAAGCGCTGCCGCAATTCCGCCGGCGCCACCCAGATCGCAGCCCTTCCGCCTACCAGGAAATACGGAGCTAACTCCGATCCCGACAGCCACTTCGCAGCGGGGGCAAACGCAGTCATGGCTGTGAGCACAATTGCCACAACCAGGACGCCCTTCAACAAACCGAGAGCCGCGCCCATAATGCGGTCAATCGTGCTCAGACCGGCCTCCTTCATTGCCCAGCGCGCGATCCGCCCGGCAATGCCGGCAACGATCAGGACCGCGAAAAAAATAATAAGGAAACCCGCGATCTCACCCAGCCACGGCGATTTCAAATGCGGCGCGAACGAGTCCGCCAGGCGATGATACTGCCAGGCCGCCAGCAGGTATCCCACAACCAAACCAGCCAACTTGAAGGCTTCATGGAAGAAGCCTTCAATGGCCGCCGCAGTCACGGAAAGCGCGAGAAATCCGAGGATGATCCAGTCCGCAATGCTCATGGTTCAAAGGATCCGAAGTTCGTTGATCCGAAGCTCAGTGATCGAATTCAATGCACCAGCGCCGCGGGCTAAATCTCCAACTCGCGTCCCGTTAACTGACGGTATGCCCCGAGGTACTTTTCGCTTGTCCGCAGCGCAACGTCCTGGGGGAGGGCTGGCGCGGGCGGTTGTTTATTCCAGCGAATTTCTTCGAGGTAATCCCTTACGTACTGCTTGTCGTAGGAATCCTGTGGCTTGCCCGGTTGGTAGGTGTCGGCCGGCCAGAAGCGCGAGGAATCCGGTGTAAGCACTTCATCCGCCAGGGTGATGCCCTGGGCGGTTTGCCCAAATTCAAACTTGGTGTCGGCGATGATGATGCCGCGCTGCCGCGCATAGTCCGCGGCTTTCTTGTAGATACGCAACGTGACGTCGCGGAGTTGGCGGCTCAATTCGGGATCGACCAGCTTGCACATTTCTTCGAATGAAATGTTGATGTCGTGCCCGGTGGTCGCCTTGGTCGCGGGCGTGAAGATAGGCTCCGGCAGTTGGTCGGATTCCTTTAATCCGGGCGGAAGCTTGATGCCGCAGACCGTGCCTGTCGCTTTGTACTCCTTCCATCCGGAGCCGGAAAGGTAGCCGCGCGCGACGCACTCGACCGGAAACATCTCGGCGCGCATCACCATCATGGAGCGGCCGCGGAGCTCGTCGGCATGATTGCGAATCGCGGCTGGATAGCGGTTCACGTCGGCAGTGACGAAATGGTTGGGAACGATGTCCTTGAGGAAGTCGAACCAGAACAGTGAGATCTGCGTCAGCACGCGCCCCTTGTGCGGAATGCCGGTTGCAAGCACGTAGTCGAAGGCCGAGATGCGGTCGGTGGCCACGAACAGCAGGTGATCGCTGTCGAGGTTATAGACGTCGCGGACTTTACCGCTGGCGTGCAACTCTAGTTCGGGATAATCGGTCTGCAGGAGGACGGGATCCAAAATTTGGGGGCTCATGTCTAAATTAACCGGCAAAAAACTTTGCGTATTCTAGCTATCGCGGGAGATTTGTCAATGCTTTCCATTACGGAGGTCCGGATACGCCGTCTGCCGATGCACCAAAAAGGGTTGACAGTTTGAGTGTAAGGTAGAAGCCTTGTCCATGGCTGGTTTTCGAGGGGTCGCAATGTGGAAAAGCTGAGGAAGGCTCTGGAAAAAAAGGCGGCGGTTTTTTCAACTGTCCAAGCAGAAAGCGGCGGAGGTGTCAACGGCCGATGAGTTTTTTAATTTGGCTCCAGGGTCATCAATCGCGCGCTAGTCGCCGCAGCCGTTCAGAATTGGCTGGGCCATTTGCGGGCGGCATGTAAGACAAGCAGCAACTCTACCGTGTCGCTGCGTACGCGGTAAGGAACGATATATGGCGTGCGCGAAACCACCAACTCCCGAGTGCCGGGCACCCGTCCGGGCCGGCCTGAAGCAGGAAACCGCTTGAGATTCTCGACCGCATTCACGATGGCATCCACGGTGCGGGCGGCAGCAGCGGGACTGTCTTTCGAGATGTATTCGGCCTCAGCGATCAGACTATCGAGCGCTACTTCCAGCCACTTAACGCGCACGACGCGTCCAACGTTTCAGCGTCTGCTCAACTTGCTTGTCGCTGGCAAACTCGCCACGGTCGGCAGCGGCAATCGCCTTCTTGATTTCGGCGATTTGCCATTCATTCAAGGCAACGAATTCCTGGATCGCCTGGGCGGCGACGAACGAGCGGCTCCGGTTCATCGATTTCGACAAACGGTCGAGCTGGTTCTTGAGTTTGGTGTCCAGGCGGAGGGTGAGAACCGAAGATTCAGGCATGATGTACACATCATATACTAAATGTATACATTTTGTATCTGTTGCATCAAAACTGATGAGCGGAATTTAGAATTCCTCCTGTAATTGGTTTAAGGGGAAAGGCCAGCCGCAAAGATCAGGGCTGCAGAACAATGCCTCGGGAGACAACGAAACGAACTATGGAAGGGCCCGCCAGATAGATGACGGCAAGATAGAACACGAGTGAGCACAGGAAGATGGCTTTTAGTCGAGGAGTAGGGTTAGCTAAATCAGTCTTTGCGACATAAAAATGAGAAAGCCATCGAGCCGTTCCGGGAGGAGCGAGGGCAGGATCTTTAGGGAGGATTGCAAACGCGCCAAACAAGCCAATCATGAACACATTCATGAGCAAGGCAAGACCCGTCGACTCTGTATCAGAGATGTAGACGTAGGAGCCGTGATTGTTCAGCGCGTGAACGAAGCCAAGAGCGTCATTTGGCTTCCTTGGATGAGAAGAAAAATAGGCAAAAAATAACCAAAGGAAGGTTCCAAAACTGGCCGGGCCAAGAGCCGCAGTGGCGGCAGCAATATTGTATCGAAATGATCTTATCATCAGGGCCAGGCTACTCACCCGTTACGCCGCCCCAAACCGCACCGACACCAGCTTCGACACGCCCGGCTCCTGCATGGTCACGCCGTAGAGCACGGGCGCAATGCTCATAGTCCTCTTGCTGTGCGTGATCAGGATGAACTGAGTCTGCACGCTCATCTCGCGCACCAAGTCGGTGAAGCGCGCGATGTTGGCTTCGTCGAGCGGTGCATCTACTTCGTCGAGAATGCAGAATGGACTGGGTGTGTACTGGAAGATTCCGACCAGCAGTGCGAGCGCGGTGAGCGCTTTTTCGCCGCCGGAGAGCAACAGCACGTTCTGCAGTTTCTTTCCCGGAGGCGATGCCACCACGTCAATGCCGCTCTCGGCGCTGTTTTCCAGGTCGGTCAGGCGCATGAAGCCGTGTCCGCCTCCAAACAGCTTGCGGAACGTGGCCTGGAAGTTCTCGTTAATCCTGTTGAACGCCTCTTCAAATTTCTGCCGTGAGACTTGATCAATCTCGCGAATGGTGGCGGCAGTGTTTTCGATCGCATCAAGCAGGTCTTTTCTTTGGGTGGAGAGGAATTCGTGGCGCTCCGCCGTTTCCTTATATTCTTCGAGAGCCATCATGTTGACCGGGCCCATGGCGTCGAGGCAGGCGCGCATCTCGCGGTGGGCCTGATCTTCGGCCGCAAGTTCATCCCCGGTAAGCAGTGGAATCGCCGTGTCGGTCCTATTGTCGGCACTATTGTCGACAATAGTCTCGGCCATCAGGACCGGCCGTTCGATGCCAAGTTCATTCAGGCAGGTGTCGGCCAGGTGTTGCAAGTCGGATTGCAGCTTGGCTGCCGTGGCCGATAGTTCACCCCGGCGGTCGCGGGCGACATCGAGTTGCTGACGAGTGCCGCGCAGAAGCTCTTCAATTTCGGATAATCGCGCCCGCACCTGCTCAGATTCAAGCTGCAGCAAGCCTTCTCGCGCTTCTCCAGCATTGCGCTCGGCTTCGAGCTGAAGAAACTGTTCGGCGAGTTGCACGTTCTCGTTTTGCCGTTGCGCAATTTCGGCGCTTGCCGATTCCATTTGGCTTTGCAAAACGCCGGCCCGCTCCCGCATCTCGTCGACAAGCGTCTCGATGCGCTGAAGCAGTGTCGTCGCCGAACGGTGGCGCTCTTCGAGAGTGGCCACGCGAGCGGCCCGCTGCGAGGTGGTTTCAGCGGCAGCGTCCCGCTGGCTGCGTAGGGCGGCGAGGCGGTCCTGTCCGGCTGCAAGCTGCATTTCGAATTGCGTGCGCGTTTCCTCGATTGTGGTCAGCTCCGCTTGCCGCGACCCGATCAAGCTTTCCTGCTCCTGGCGCTCCGCCGCAAGCCGTTGCAGTTCGCCTTCGCTGATCGCAATCCGTTCGCGCACTCGCGACATCTCGCTTTCTAATTGCTGCAGCAAATGTCCGGAGGTCATCGCCTGCTTCTCGGCTTCGCGCTTTTCCTCTTCCAGGCGATCGAGCAGGGAGGTGTACTCCTTGATTTCGCGCCCCAAGGTGAGCGCGAGCATTTCCTTCTCGCGCAGAGCTCGCTCCAGCTCTTCGAGCAGACGCAGCACGTCGCGCAATTCTCGCTTCATCGAAAGCGGTCCCTCGCTGCGTTGCTTGCCTCCGGTCACGGTCACGTTGTGGAAACATTCCCCGGTCTGGGAGAGAAAGAAAGCGTCCGGACAGGAGAGCGCAAGCTCGCGAGCAACGGCTGGATCCGGCACGATGTAGCCATTCCCCAGCTTCGGCAGGATCACTTCGAGCGACTTGCCGAATCCGTTCAGCACGCGAATCGAGTTCTTCAGCGGGAGGACTGTGTCGTTGAGAGGAGCGTAGTGCTGGCTTTCGTCCGCGACAAACGAGAACTTTGCTTGCGAGTCCTCGGGATGCACGAGGAATGTCGCGCGCCCGTTGACGTCGGAGCGCAGAAGGCGCAGGCCTTCGTCGGCGGCGTCCCACGACTTCACCACGACGAAATTCAGTTCGTCGCGCAAAAAGTCTTCGACGACGCGCTCATAGCGGGGCTCGACTTCGAGGAAATCGGCGAGCACGCCGGCGGGAGCGTTCCCTCCCTGCAGCGCGCCCGATTGAAAAAGCCGCCGCACCGACTCGGTGGAATAACCGTGTTCGGCGATGACCGCTTCGAGCGATCCCTTCTTGCCGAGTGAAGTGGCGTATTCGGAACGAATCGAGTCGAGATGACGCTTGTTTTCGTTCTCGGCAGAACGCTTCGTCTCGATGGCCACACGCAGGCTCGCGATTTCAGCGGTCAGGCCGCTGGCTCGCTGCGAAACACTTTCGAATTCCAGAGCAATCTGACCGCGTTGTCCGCCGAAAGTTTCCGATTGGAACGAGGCGGTTGCAATCTCGGCCCGCAGACGCTGCTCCTCGCGCCCGATGCCCGCCAGTCGCTCCCGCGATTGCGTGAGCTGATTGCGAAGGTTGGAGGCCCCGCCGACTGCCTCCAGAATGGCCGCCCGATGCGCTTCCTGCTCCTGTTCCAGCATCGCAAGATTGGTCGCCGCGCACGCCGCTTCCTGCTGGCTGAGCGCAAACTCCTGCTGGGCCGCCGCGAGATCCGCCGCCGCCGAGTCGAGCAATTGCTGGTGGCCGTTGAGTTCTTCCTCAAGCGTCGCGAGCCGATGCTGGGCCTGCGCCAGCTCCGATTCCGCGGACGCCGTGCGTACGATCAGTTCCGCGCAGCGCTCTTCGTTGGTTCGAATGCGCGCCTTCCCGCGATCACCTTCGATCAAGATCTGATTAAGCCGCTCGCGATTTTGCCGCGTCTCCGTCTCGATTGCGTATCCGCGCTGTGTGCGCTCGGAATGCTCGGTCTCTGACTGCTGCACTCTCTCCGTCTGCTCGCGGATTTCGTCGCCTAGTTGATGGATCTCGGTATCGAGGACCACGCTTTCCTGATCCATCTGAGTGAACTTGCTGGCGAGCACGATTCGCAGCTTGGCCCGCATCTCGTCGCGCAGCCTGGCATAGCGTTCGGCCTTGCTGGCCTGGCGCTTGAGCGAATTCATCTGCCGCGTGACCTCTTCAAAAATGTCGTTCACACGATTCAGATTAGTTTTGGCATCTTCGAGGCGCGCTTCGGCAAGACGCTTCTTCGTCTTGAATTTCGTGATGCCAGCGGCCTCTTCGATGATGGCGCGGCGGTCGGTCGGACGGCTGCTCAGAATCTGACCGATGCGTCCTTGCTCGATGAGCGCATACGACTCCGGCCCAAGACCGGTGCCCATGAACAGTTCCTGTATGTCGCGCAAACGGCACAATTTTCCATTCAGCAGGTACTCGCTATCGCCGCTGCGGAATAACCGGCGCGTCACTGAAATCTCCCCGGCGTGGCTTTGCTGCTGATTGAACTTGCGGCGGCGGATTTTCAGAACTAGCTGTGGTTCAAGCACTGCGACGGTATTGTCGTTGGGTGACGCTTCGGCCGAGGCGGCGCCTTCAATCTCTTCGGTCTTCCCGGGTTGAGCTTCTTCGACCGCGCGCTCGGTTTCGGCGGCGGCGTGGGCGCGGACTTCGGCTTCGTCCCAGTTTTCATCGCCATTAATTCCGGCGGATGGCAGTTCGTCTTGAATCTCGATCTCGGTAGGCGCGTTGGTGTCCGGCCCGCCATAAATTTCGGGATCAATTAAAGTCAGCGATACTTCGGCCATCCCGGTAGGGTTGCGGTCCCGAGTGCCGGAGAAGATCACGTCTTCCATGCGCGAGCCGCGCAGCGACTTGGCCGACTGCTCACCGAGCACCCATGAAATCGCGTCAGCAATATTCGACTTTCCGCAGCCGTTGGGCCCGATGATGGCGGCGATGCCTTCGCCATGAAATTTCAGTTCAGTGCGATCGCAGAACGACTTGAATCCCAGGATTTGCAGCTTTTTGAGTTTGAGCAAAGTGACTCCTTCGTTGGACACCGTGGTCCGCGGACTCGGTTGGCGCTGGCTGGAGTGCGCTGCAAATTGCGGGGATTCGGAGGTTAACTTCTACCTGTTAACTCCCAAGGTTCCTCGCTGGTCGCTTATTCGCATAATTTGATGCCGTCCCCGAAAACCGGGAACGTCACCCATGCTTTTGACCAACTCTAACGGCGAATACGGGGACGGGTCAAGTAATAAAACACCACATATAGTGGGCCACGTCCACAGACCGCCTTTAGTTGCACACACACTACAGCTAGACGCGCAAAATTCGGAGTGAGGGGTAAGAAGGGCGGGAAACCGCGAGAGCATGTTTACTGTACCGCCGGACGGGGGGAGATTCAAGGGCCCGGGGGGCGTTTCCTCGGCGGAACTTAGGGTGCACATGCGGATGCGCTGTGACCACCGGCCGCTACCGAGCTGCGCTCGCCTTGGACGGGCGAGGCGCCCGTCCCCCACACCATCAAAACAATTATTTCTTCCGCTCGACAAGGTAGTGTGCGAGTTCTTTCAGAGTCGACGCAGCCTCGCCGTATTGGTTCAGTTCCGCGCATGCCTGATCGACTAAAGCGTCGGCCTTGCGGAGCGATTCCTCGATTCCGAATAACGCCGGATACGTTGCCTTCTCCGCTGCCGTGTCCTTGCCCGCGGTCTTCCCCAGTTGCTCGGAGGTCTGGGTCACGTCGAGCACATCGTCCACGATCTGGAACGCCAGACCGATCGACTGCCCATAGGTCCGAAGGCGGGCAATATCCTTGACTGTTGCTCCGGCGTAGATTCCTCCGCTGACCACGCTGGCGGTGATGAGGGCCGCGGTCTTCGAACGGTGGATGTATTCGAGGGTGGCGAGGTCGGGCTTTTTATGCTCGGCTTCGAGGTCAACGACCTGGCCGCCGATCATGCCGTCGATGGTGCCGGTGGCGTGGGCAATTTCCCGGATGATCGCGACGCGGGCCTCGGCGGGGCAGATCAACTGCGCGAGCGATTCATAGGCCTGCGTCTGCAGGGCGTCTCCGGCGAGGATGGCGATTGCTTCTCCAAAGACTCTGTGGCTGGTGGGACGTCCGCGTCGCAGGTCGTCATTGTCCAGCGCGGGGAGATCGTCGTGGATCAGGGAGTACGTATGGAGCATCTCGAGCGCCGCGCCTACCTGCTCGATTCCTGCGGGCAGAGAGCCGGAGCGCGAACGAACACTCGAACGAGCGCGTGATTTCGAGCGCGACGATTTAGACGCCGATGCCGCTCCGATCATGCGCCCCGCTTCCATGCAAAGGATCGGCCGCAGCCGCTTTCCGCCGGCAAAAACGCTGTGCCGCATGGCCTGATGGATGGAGGTCGGATGCTGGCTAGCCGGGGGCAAGAGCTGTTCGAGCGCGATGTCGGCTAGTTCGCGTCCCCGCTCCAGAACTTGGTTCAGCATGGCATCGCAGTATAACAAGGCAGGTGTCAGGTCTTAGGTGTCAGGTGTTAGGAAAACCTTACGCGGGAGGGCTCGGGCGGTGGGCGTCAGGTCTCCGGAATGTGTTGATTTTGTTTTTCCTGAGACCTGACACCTAAGACCTGAGACCTGAGTTAGGCGGCTGCCTGATGCGTGAGCCCGTGCAACACCGATCGTACAACTTCATCGTTGCGCGGTACACATATGTCGCACGCGCCTTTATTCAGCGCCTCGGTCCATAGTTCGTCGTCCGCCAGCCGGTGGGTACCCACGATGCAAAGGCTGGGGAACTCATGATGCAAACGCTCCACTTCGCCCGCTCCCGAAGTTTCCAGATCGAGCACTAACGCTCCGGCGCGATGCCGGGCAACGGCGGGACGCACGTCTTCGTACTTGCCGGCCAAATAAACAGAATCAAAGTGTTGAGAGAGACTGACCGCCAGAGTTTGTGCTGTTCTGGGGTCATTCTGATAGAGGACTACACTGAGTGTTTCCATACATCCCCCTGACTACACCGCAAGTTCGCGGTGACCTTGGCTGCGACAGCAAACTGCTGGCACAGGCGTTGGCGTTGTCAAATCCGATCCGAGCGCGACAGCGTTTTACTTGCGCAATGCCTTCTCGGCCGGGGGTTCGAACGGTTCAGTTTGCAGCTTTCCGTTCTGTTTTAACAGAATCTCTACTTTCCCTTCCGCTTCGTCCAATTGCTTCCGGCAGGTTGCGGAAAGTTGCATGCCTTCTTCAAATAGCGTCAGAGACTTCTCCAGCGGAACCTCCCCTTTTTCCAGTTCCTGAACAATTTTCTCCAGACGCTCAAGGCACTCTTCAAACTTCACCAATCCAATTGCTCCTGCCCTCTATTGTAATGCCTCTACCGGTGCAAAATGTCCAGCAAATTTTTTAAATGCATGGTATTTGTTGGGCCCGGTTTTTCCCAAAACTACACTGATGCCGGCCGCTTCGAGCCGAGAGCCTCCAGAACGTCCACCGCGGAGCTATAGCGTCCCTGGGGAGCGCTGATTTGGGCTCCCTGCACCCGGTCGCGGAGCGCCGCCAGCATCTCGCGAGCGATGGCCACGCCTTCCTCGCGAGCCGCTTGCGGACTTGCAACTCTGGTCATCCGGTTCATGATTTCATCAGGCACGGAAACCCGCAGCTCGTTCTTCATGAATTCGGCATTGCGGGCACTTACCAACGGCCAGATTCCGGCCACTACGGGAATTCGGCAGTGTTCGATCCGTTTCAGGAAATTCTCCAGCAGATTGAGGTCGAATACCGGCTGGGTCACCACGTATTCCGCGCCCGCTTCCACCTTGTATTCGAAGCGCTTGATCTCTTCGTCCAGGTTGGGCAATCCCGGGTTTGCACCCACCCCGATGACGAAGCTGGTCCCGGCGCCGATCGGGTTCCCGCCCAGGTCTAATCCCAGGTTCAGGTTGTGGACGATGTTCACCAGTCCGATCGCATCCACGTCAAACACCGCCGTTGCATCGGGGTAGTTCCCCATCTTTGGGGGATCTCCGGTGATGCAGATCAAGTTGCGGATTCCGGTTGCGGCCGCGCCCAGCAGGTCGGACTGAATGCCCAATACGTTTCTATCGCGACACGTGTAATGCAGGATGGCTTCAATCCCGACCTCCTGCTGCATCAGCAGCGCCAATGCCTGGTTGCTCATGCGCGCCGAGGCCCGCGGGCTGTCGGGGATATTCACCCCGTCCACGCCAACCGATTTGACGAACTTCGCGCCCTCGATCTCTTTTCGGATGTCGATGCCTTTAGGCGGGACGATCTCGACCATGGTCACAAATTCCCCCGCGGCAATCTTTGCGCCGAGGCGGGAGCGCTCCGCCAGAGGAATGATGGCCGGAGCCGAAGGCGCTACTCCGGAATGAATCGCCTCCGTGACCGCGGTCTTGCCGCGGGCTTCGCGAACTCTTAGCGCGGATTTCATGGCGCGGATATGATCCGGCGTAGTTCCGCAGCATCCGCCGATCAGCTGTACACCGGCCGCCACAAATTTTCGGGTGTAGCTCGCCATGTATTCCGGCGAACAGAGATAGATATTCCGTCCTTCGACAGAGCGCGGCATGCCGGCGTTCGGCTGCGCGGCCAGGGGCAGGGAAGTCACTGCCCGCACGCGTTCAATCGCGTCCAGCATCGCGACCGGCCCCACGCTGCAGTTGATGCCGAGGACGTCAACATTCCATTCCGACAGGCGTGCGGCGAAGGTCTCGGGATCGGAGCCATCGAGGCAATTCCCGTCTTCGTCGATCGTCACCTGGGCGACGATGGGAATCTTTGCATCCACATCCCGGCAGGCCAACACGGCCTGATGCAACTCTTCCACGTAGCCGAAGGTTTCGAGCATCAGCAGATCCACGCCGCCCTCGATCAGGGCGGCGACCTGTTCGCGAAACGCGGTGCGGGCCTCTTCAAACGACGTCTTGCCCAGCGGCTCAATGCGAACCCCCAGCGGACCAATCGATGCGGCCACCCAAGCGTCGAAACTCTTGGACGCTTCCCGAGCCACATGAGCGCCCGCCAGATTGATATCGCGCACGCGATCTGCCAGGCTGTGCCGCGCCAGGCGGAAGCTATTCGCGCCGAAAGTATTGGTTTCGACAATCTCGGCGCCGGCCTGCAGATAATCGTGGTGGACAGCGCGGATCAGCTCCGGCTGTGACAAGTTCAATTCGTCATAGCAGCGGTTGATGAAGATGCCTTTGGCATAGAGAAGCGTGCCCATGGCTCCATCGCAGAGCACGGGCGACTGCTTTAAGCGTTCAATAAAGTTCTGGGGCATCTCTCTGAGAATACAGGAAGCAACAAGGTCTCCGCATCCGGCAGCAATTGCGCTCCTATCCCGATTGCGCCGCTCCCTCAACCGTAATTTCCTCCTTTGCTATAATCCTTTTCTTGCATCCAAGTGATTATCCCGCATGAGGTTGGAGTCCCAGGTTTGAAAAAAGTCCTGATTCTTCTTGTATTCCTGCTGCCCGCCAGTCTGATCCTGCTGAGCTGCGGCGGTTACTCCTCCCCCTCCGGAAGCGGTGGGGGGAGCGGGATCAAATACCGCGCCTTCATCACGAATAACGTTAGCGCGGGTACTGGGTTCGCGGGGGTATATATCGTCGACGCTGCCAAGGATGTGCGTGGGTCCTTTTCTCCGATTTCCGCTGGTAACACTCCGGGTATGATGGTGGTCACGCCCAACCGAACCCTGACCCTGGTCTTCAGCGGGAATGGTACGCAATTCTCCGACAACCAGTTCACCATCATCATCAACGCCAGCGAAGCCGCCGGCGGCCACGTGACTTTGCCCGGTCTTACCGAAAGTTTCGTGGTTTCCCCGGACAGCTCCGCCGCCTATGTCGCCGTGCCGACCGCCCCAGTGATCGGGCAGTCTCCAGGGATTGTAGAGGCCATCTCGCTGGGCAACGGCACGGTCACCGGACAGGTCGACATTCCCTCGGCTCACTTTCTTTCGATCGACAACAGTGGCAACCGGATTCTCGCCTTCAGCGACAACTCCGATTCGGTTGCAGTGATCACGCCATCGAATATCGGGATCGGCAACGCGGTAACGCCCGTCTGCTGTTTTGCCCGTCCGGTCGCGGCCTTCTTCAGCAGCGACGACAGCACCGCTTATGTCGTAAACTGCGGCGCCGAGTGCGGCGGAACCCAAGCCAGCGTTCAAACACTCGATTTGACGACGAACCCCCCAACCCCAGGCACGGCGGTTCGCGTTGACGCCGCCACCGTCGCTTTCGTCAACAACTCAACCATGTATCTCGCTGGAACTCCGCTACCGGCCGTGTCTTGCACGGTTCAACAGGTGCAAACTACCTGCGGAGAACTCACGACCTTCGATCTCGCCAGCATGAGCGTGGTCGGCTCTCCCGTCCCGATCAACGATGGCTATCACAATCGCATCGCGCTGGGCGCGAACGGTCAGTTGTTTATTGGAGCCAGAACTTGTTCCCAAGCCGGCTGCCTTTCCATCTACAACACACAGAACAGCGCGGTGGGGACGGTTCCGCCCGGCGGCGTGGGGTTTCCTCCAACTCCTGGAGACGTAACCAGCATTCAACCTATCGCCACGCGCACCGTGGTGTATGTGGTCCAGGGCGGAACACTCTATGTGTACGACACCAAGACCGATGCCGTGGATCCAGTGGAGGAACAGAAGCTCAGCAACCTCATAGGCGACTTCGTTGACGTCAAGACCATTGATTTCTAAAGTACAGGTGTCAGGTCTCAGGTGCCAGGTTTCAGGGGACCCTACCGTGAAGCCAAGAGCGAATAACGAAAAGCGAACGGATAGCGACCAACGACTAACGACCCCTTCCCTACCGGCTCCAGCGTCATCTCATGCGCCCGGTGTTGCTCAACCGCAGCCTGCGAGAACGGAAACGCGAACGTCGAGCCTCCGTACCACGCCGCCCACTGGTCCATGTAATGCGGACTGAGGAATATCCCGCTCTCCCCCGTTACCACGTTCAGCGTGCTTTCATCAAAGTTCGCAAAGTTCCAGGTCAGCCGTTCGGATGCCCCAAAGCCCCGGGCCACCGCCTTCACCGTGTAGGTGCTGCCGCTCAACGGATGCAATCCCGGCCCCGTGAAGCGCCCAATCACAGGAAGCTGGCTGAGCACCAGATGATCGATTTCAACCGGATAATTCTTTCCCCACTTCCATTGACTGAGGTCAGATGGCGATAGCGAATTGTCTCTTGAAGGGTCATCTACAGCGGATCTCGTGTGCTTCACCACGTTCTCAACCGAGGCCGTCAGCAGGCTTCCGTAGTCGGAGTATCCCGGCGGCAGCCAGCGCGCCGGCTGCTTGGTAAGGACATTCTCCAGCCAGACCGACGACATACCCCAGCGATAACTCTTCCAACTCAGCGCGCCGCGATTCGGTCCATAAGATGCCGCGCCCAACTTCGGCTGCAGCAGCAACCGCGCCAGTTCGCCACGCGCCTTCGTTTCAATCGTCGGCGCCGCTGAATCCGCCGACATCCGTCCATCCCAGTCGCGCAGAATGTCCACTGCTCGCTTCGCCCGGTCGGAAGCGCTCGCGGCGTGATCGACCGCGTACACAAACTTGTCGGCGCAAAACCGGTCGTAAGTAGACGACACATCCATCTGCAGCGCCAGCATATCCGGCGGCGCAAACTTCTTGCCCGATTCGAGCACACGGTAAATGCGATCCGTCCGCCACGGCGCGTCCCAATCGGTGCTGATTGAATATTTGTAGTCGTTTGGAGTAATGCGCCCGTTGGCGGTCGCAAGAATTCCGCCGGGCGGATCGTAAACATGCGGCATCTGGTCGAAAGGAATCCAGCCCTTCCACTCGTGCGCATCGTCGCTGCCGCTCACCGGTAGGCTGCCATCGCCCGCCGCCCGGATCGGCACTCGCCCCGTCGCCTGATATCCGATGTGACCATCCACATCGCCGTACATCACGTTTTGTCCCGGCGCGCCAAAAGTTGAGAAGGCCTTCCGAAATTCATCCCAATTCTGCGCGGAGTCCACGTCGAAGAAAACCAGCCCCTCGCCATCCTGCAACGTCCAGCGCAAGGCGATCTTGCGCAGCTCGCCCGGAATCAGTTCGGTGATTATCGGCCCGTGCCGTGTCGTCACGACGTCAAAAGTCACGTCTGGCTTGCCTTTTACGTGGATCGTCTCCTGCCGGTGCTGCGCATCGCGCCATCCTGCCGGAGTCTTGTACTGCCCCTGCGCGTTGAACTCCTCGATGTAATCGTCTTCCACCGTCGGACCAACGTTGGTGAACCCCCAGCCGATCCGCTGATTGTGGCCCACAATCACCAACGGAATCCCCGGCAGCGTGACTCCGGCCACGTCGAAGTTTCCGGGAGTCATTGCGCTATTCGGTGCGGTCTTCGTTTCATTATTCGTTCCGTTATGTATTTTCAGGTGCGCCTCAAACCACAAGTTCGGCATCTGGTGGTCGAGGTGCATATCGTTCGACAGCAGCGGTTTCCCCGAAACCGTGTGCTGACCGGAAACCACCCAGTTGTTCGACCCCGGCCGAAAGGCATCAGCCTCTTCCAGCGCGCTGTCCCAGAAATTCGCAGAATAAATAGAAGGTCTTTGAACGGACGCGGTATGAATGGAAAGGCTTTGAAGGGGCGCGGCTTCAGCCGCGCCGTTGAAGCCCTGAAAAGATGCGGGCTTTAGCCCCTGAGGGACGTGCGCCGAAGCTAGCTCCGAAATCAACCGTCCATTTCCGCCCTCCGGGTCAACCTCTTCGTCGTCATCGTCATCTCCATCATCGGAATTGGCCGCAGGTTCCTGATCGATCCGCCGCACATCGCCGGGCGTACGGTCTCGCCAGGAAGAATTCACATAGAGATCCTCCGTCAATTGCGGTCCCAGCTTCGCCAGAACTTTTTCTCGGGTCAGCGCTCGCTCGTAGCTGTAATGATTCAAATCCTGGACCATGCGCGCGCCCACCAGCAGGGAATCGGTCACCGTCCACGGCCGCGGAGTGTACTTCAGCAGGCGGAATTCCAGCGAAAGCCGGTCGCGATGCGAGTCGAGAAACGCATTCACTCCCCGGGCGTACGCGTCAAAATAAGCCCGGTCGCGCGCAGAGATATTCTTCTCCGCCGCTTCAGCCGCGATCCGCAGCCCCAGAATGCGCTGCTCGCGGTCCATCTTCACCGTGTCCTCGCCGATGACTTCTGAAAGTTCTCCAGCCGCGGCGCGCCGCATGATGTCCATCTGCCACAGCCGGTCCTGCGCGGTCACGTACCCCTGGGCAAAAAATAAGTCTTCAAGCGTAGCCGCCTCAATCGTCGGGACGCCGCGCTCGTCGCGCACAACGCGCACCTTGGACGAAATTCCCGGCACCGCGATACTGCCATCCAGTTGCGGCAGAGGAGAGCGCGCGATCGAGTAGAGCCACCAGACGGCAGCGATGAGCGCCACCAGCAGCACGCAGACGGCGTAGTACAGGATCCGCAGCGCAGGATTGCGCTGACGTATTTCAGGCATGGGAGCAGCGACCGACATATCCAAGATTGTAGGGACGCTCTCTGCTGCTGACAACAACCGGCGGCGTGTTGCGTCACCCCCGCCTGGTAGAAACGGGTCTTGCCCGGTCTCCGGCGACGAAAAGAATTTGGGGTGGAGGAATTCAGGATTCGTATCAGGGCATCGCTTCAGCGATGCCGAAAGTTTCGAAATCAGACGCCCCTTCAGGGGCTGAACATCGATAGCCGACTTTGGGTGCTGGTGAGGCAGCCGAGAGTCGGCGTGCGGCAAAGGTGGGCCAGTCCCCGATTGTTGGTAATTGTTTTCTTGCAGAGCACGGAATTGAAAAGCTTTGGTACCCCCCCAATTCGCGCTAAGCTATTCTAATTAAAGTACTTAGATCCATCATCTACATGAATAAGGACTTAGCGGGGGAGGCTGCGGTTTGGCGTGCACTTGCGGAGGTGCGGGATCGCCCCTTCTAACTGCTTTTTCGTCTACTTTGCGTCAACTTTTCAAAGAGCGCCGAAGATGGTTTTGCGGCGGATGATGGGTCCGTCTCTGGAGACGGGCACAGTTTTCGATATTGCACTGTCGGGGAATTATTGCGCGATTGCGATTGCGTGTCTGTGATGGCCGTACAAGAAAAATGTGACGGACAAGGTCTGAGGGCTGATTAGGGGCACCGCAGTGTTAGGCGTCGGCAGTTGGGGAGGGCCCCTTCTCGAAAAGCGAAGCTGTGAAAAAACCCAGAATCAAAATCGTTACTATGCTTTCTGCCAAGAATTTCGCTTTGGGAGGCTCCATAAACGACCGTTGAAGCCTGGCTTTACACTCTGGGTTCCACTAACGACCCCATTTAGGTTTTTTTCACAGCTTCAAAGCGCGAGAAGGGGCGCACCCCCAGTTATTTCTTGTCAACACTCAAAGACACCCGCGTTATAGTTCCTCGTTAAAGTGGCCCACCCGCCCTACGTCAGGAGGCTACCGTCCCTCCGCAGCCCGGATCTTCTTCGCCGAGAAAATTTGGCTGCCACCGGCATCGCTAGCGATGGCCGCCAACTCCGTAGGACTCAGAACCAGAAAGTCGTAGTGCAAGCTTCCGCCAATGTCGGGATGACTTTCGAACGTACCTGTGCAGTCAGAATTGACCGCGTAGGTTCCGGTAAACGTTCCCCGGGCCACTCCGCCTGACGGATCCGTCGTGTTGATTGTGTAAGTACCTGCGGTGACGATTCCCTTTCCGTCAAAAGTGATAAGGCCAGTCTGTGCCTGAGGCAGGAACAGTGCTGGACTGATGTCGGCCGTAACTGGAACGAACCCCTGGCTGGAATAGCCAAACGTTCCGCGCAGAGACGCATTGGAGCATGCGGCGGCGTGCAGATTCGGTGCAACTGCCAAGAGCAGCGCCGTTACCACAACAGCAATCCTGTTAGTTTTCATAGAGTTCTCCTGTGAATGTGGTATTGTCCGGTACCTTTTTCCAACCAATCTGAAACGGAGTGTCCTCCGCTGAGTTGGCCAATCTGGTAAGGTCCCACATCACCCCGTTCGCGTTCTCTTATCTCAAATGCACGCAGGCGAGTAAATACCGCTCATCTCTCCTGTTCTGCTCGTGTATCTCTCCCGCTTTGTCGAACGAGGAGAGGTTTGGACTGTCCGCTGTAAACGGCCGGTGCTAGACTTTCATGCCTAGAGGGGCGGCTAGGGTCCATGGAGGATTTCCGGCCATCACAGGGGATCGTTCGCTTTGGCGCCTTTGAGCTGGATTTCAGGGCCAGTGAACTGCGCAAACAGGGCACCAAGGTCAAACTCCAGGAGCAGCCCTTCCAGATTCTCCAGGTTCTCTTGCAGCGTCCGGGGGAGATCGTCACCCGGGAGGAACTGCAGCAGAAAATCTGGCCCTCCGATACTTTTGTCGATTTCGACCACGGTCTCTACAACGCCATTAAGCGGCTGCGGGAAGCTCTGGGCGACTCGGCCGAAACTCCCCGATTTGTCGAGACTCTCTCCCGGCGTGGCTATCGGTTTGTTGGAAGAATCGAATGCGATGCCCCGCAGATGCGGTCTTTGGCGGTGCTGCCCTTGGAGAATCTGTCGCGCGATCCTGAACAGGAATATTTCGCCGAAGGGCTGACGGAGGCGCTCATCACGACTCTGGCCAAAATTGGAGAATTACGAGTTGTTTCACGCACCTCCGCGATGCAGTACAAGGGAGTCCACAAACCTCTACGCGAGATTGCGCGAGAATTGGAGGTCGATGCGATCGTGGAGGGGTCGGTGCTCCGCGCAGGGCGCCGGGTGCGCATCACTGCGCAACTTATCGATGTGGCCAAGGAGTCCCATCTCTGGGCAGAAAGCTATGAACGCGATTTGCGTGATGTACTGGCCTTACAGTCAGAACTGGCTCGTGCGATTGCGCGGGAGATTCGGATTAAGTTGACGCCAGTCGATCAGGCACGCTTTGCTGACGCACCTGTTA
>WNFA01000229.1_pt1 | contig 44297 bp, 45 predicted proteins | sample 5400481 | NCBI WGS metagenome assembly WNFA01 (sample SAMN13153340, study PRJNA577476) | soil metagenome | isolation source: 120 cm saprolite under Douglas fir tree site 2 hole 1 replicate 2 | place: USA:California | collected 2015-04-18 | reverse complement strand
CCATCGCCATGCTGCTCTATGGCGCGCTCAGCGGCACCAACCCGGTGGTGGACGGCTTTCACCTCTCGGCGCTGTCGCTCGACAATTTCAGCGCCGTGCTCGCCAACGGCAACGTCCATGTCGCGCTGCTCAATACGCTGGTCGCCTGCAGCGGCGGCACGGCCATCGCGGTGGCGATCGGCCTCGCCTTCGCGTGGATCGTGGTGCGCACCAACACACCCTGGAACGGCCTCATCGCCCTCGCCGGGCTGCTGCCGCTGTTCGTGCCGCCGCTGGTCGCGGGCATCGCCTGGACCATCCTCGGCTCGCCGCGCACCGGGCTTCTCAACACCATGCTCGCGGCGATCGGCCTCGACTGGCGCGTCAACTTCTATTCGATGCCCGGGCTCATCGCCGTGTTCGGTATGTATTACGCGCCCTATGTCTACATGTTCACCGCGGCGGCGCTGCGCAACATGGACCCCGCGCTCGAGGAAGCGGCGGAGATCGCCGGCGCCAGCGCGCTGCGCACCCTGCTCACGGTCACCTTCCCGCTGATCGCGCCGGCGATCATCTCGGGCATGCTGCTGTCCTTCATCATCATGCTCGGCATCTACGGCATTCCGGCGGTGCTCGGCGCGCCCGCCAACATCGCCGTGCTCACCACCTATATCTTCAACCTCACCGCGTGGTCGCCGCCGCTCTACAGCACGGCCGCCGCGGTGGCGATCATCCTGATGATCGTCACCGGCCTGCTCGTGGTGCTGCAGCAGAACGTGCTCTCCGGGCGCAGCTTCACCACCGTCGCCGGCAAGGCCTTCCGCCCGCGCGCGCTCGATCTCGGGCCGTGGCGGTTCGTGACGCTCGGCCTCGCGCTGGCCTATCTCCTCATCGTCGTCGTGCTGCCGAGCGCCGCGCTGCTCGTCGCCGCCTTCCGCAAGTTCCTGTTCATCCGCGGCTTCGCCGGCCTGGTCGATGCGCGGCAATACGGGCTGCAGCATTTCGAGCATCTGTTCGCCAACCCGCTCACGCTGCGCTCGATCGTCAACACCATGGAGGTCGGCGTGGTGACGGCGCTGCTCGGCGGCGTGCTCGCCTTCGCCATCGGCTATACCGTCAACCGCACGCTGGTGCCCGGCCGCAAGGCGGTCGAGCTCATCGCCACGCTGCCGGTGGCGATCCCGGGCCTGGTCGTCGGCGTCGCCTATCTCTGGGCCTGGGTGGGGCTGCCCGGCGGCCTTTACGGCACGATCTGGATCCTCGCTCTCGCCTTCATCGCGCGCTTCATCCCGGACACGGTGCGCGCGCTCTCGACCTCGCTGATGCAGATCCATCGCGAACTCGAGGAGGCCGCCTGGGTGTGCGGGCGCGGCCGGCTCTCGACCATCGGCACGATCGTGCTGCCGCTGGCGCGGCCTGGCGTCATCGCCGCCATGACCTTGCTGTTCATCCTGGCGATCCGGGAACTTGGCTCGTCGCTCTTCCTCTACAGCAGCGATTCGATGGTCATGGCCGTGCTGCTGCTGGACTACTACAATCAGAACATAAACATCACCGCCGCCTTCAGCGTGGTGCAGACGGTATTGCTGGGCGTGCTGATCGGCATCGCCCACTGGCTGTCGCGGGGTGCCGCCGACAGCGGCGTCGGCCGCGCCGGCTGAGGCGAGCGGCGATCATGAGCAGGGGAGGACACGGGCAGATGGATCGGTCATTCATGTCGCGGCGCGCGGTCCTGGCCGGCGCGGCCGGGATGGCGGCGGCGCTGGCGAGCGGGCGGTCCCGCGCGTTGGAGACGCCCTTCGGTCCGCCCGGGCTGATCGAGGCGGCGCGCAAGGAGGGCACCCTCGTCTATTACACCGCCAATTTCGCCGAGGTGGAGCGCGAGGTCATCAGCGCCTTCAACAAGCGCTTCCCCTTCATCAGGGTGGAGATGGTGCGCGCGCCCGGCGGCCAGCTCATCACCCGCGTCAAGACCGAGGCCGCTGCCGGCAAGCTCACCGCCGACATCGTCGACCATTCCGACCGCGGCCTCATGCTCGAACTGGTGGATCTGTTCCAGGACTACGCGCCACCCAACGCCGCCGATTATATCCCCGACGTGCTGGTCTCGCCCAAGCTCTGGCCGCGCGCCACGCTGGCGTGGTCGATCGCCTACAACACCGAGCTGGTGAAAAACCCGCCCAAATCCTGGATGGACCTGACCAACCCGGAATACGGCGATGGCGTCATCGGCGAGGTCATCGGCCCGTCCGGGGGCACGACCTGGACGCGGATCATGTTCGAGCGCCAGGTGCTGGGCGAGGACTATTGGGAGAGGCAGGCGGCGACCAAGCCGGTGCTCTATCCCTCGGGTGCGCCGCTCTCGGACGCGCTGGTGCGCGGCGAGGTGCAGATCGGGCCCGTCCTCTACAACATCGTCTGGACCAAGAAGCGCGACGGCGCGCCGCTCGAGATCTTCTTCCCGCCCGAGGGCGTGCCGATCAATCCCTATGCCAGCGGCATTCCCAAGACGGCGGCGCATGCCAACGCCGCCCGGCTGTTCCTCAACTGGAACCTGTCGGAGGAGGGACAGACTTTCATGATCAAGGAACTCGGCAACCTCACCTCGCTCAAGCGCCCGCCGCTCTATCCCGCCGGCTTCGATCCCAAGCTGGTGAAGGTGTGGGTGCCCAATTTCGAGCAGTACCAGAAGCTCCATGCCGAATGGATGGAGCAATGGAACAAGACCTACGGCTATCGCCAGTGAGGTGAGCGGCGGCCGGTCGAGCGCAGGATAGAGCGCATGTCGGCGGATCTGCGCGTCGCGCAACTGCACAAGGTGTTCGCGACGGGCCGGCCCGCGGTCGACGGCGTGAGCTTCGACGTCGCCGCCGGCGAGATCGTCGTGCTGCTCGGTCCGTCCGGCTGCGGCAAGACGACGACACTGCGTTGCGTCGCCGGGCTGGAGCAGCCGAGCGCCGGGACGATCGCCATCGGCGGCGCCGTGGTGTCGGCGCCGGAGCGCGGCGTCCTGCTGCCGCCGCGCAAGCGCAACATCGGCATGGTGTTCCAGTCCTACGCGGTGTGGCCGCATATGACGGTATGGCAGAACGTGGCCTACCCGCTGCGCACGCGCCGCCTCGCCCGTGCCGAACTCGCGGGCAAGGTCGAGGCGGTGCTCGCGCTGGTCGGGCTGTCGGATTATGCGCAGCGCCCGGTGACCGCGCTTTCCGGCGGTCAGATGCAGCGCGTGGCGCTGGCGCGCAGCCTCGTCTATGAGCCGCAACTGCTGCTGCTCGACGAACCCTTGAGCAATCTCGACGCCAAGCTGCGCCTGCGGCTGCGCGACGATTTGCGACGCATCATCAAGAAAAGCGGCGTCACCGCGCTCTATGTGACGCACGACCAGTCGGAAGCGGTGGCGCTCGGCGACCGCATCGGCGTGATGCGCGACGGCAAGCTGCTGCAGCTGGCATCGGCCGACGCGATCTACAACCGCCCGGTCGATCTGTTCGTCGCGCATTTCACCGGCGCCTCCAACCTGCTCGCCGGACGCGTGCTGGAGCGGCAAGGTGATTTCGGCATGATCGAAACCGGCTCGGCCGAGGCCGGCTCCGGCCATCGCCTCATGGCGTGGCTGCCGCACGGCATCGCCGCGGGCGAGCCGGTGACCGTCGCGGTGCGGCCGGAGAATGTACGCTGCGGCGCCGACGGCGCCGCAATCGGCGAAGCCAACCGCTTCACGGCGCGCGTGCTCGCGCTGCGCTACGAAGGCGTGCAGACCGTCTACGAGCTGGGCGCGCTCGGCCACCGCATCGCCGCGGTCGAAATCGGCACCAGCACGCGCCATCCCGTGGGTGCCACGCTCGACATGACGCTGCCGCCCAGCTTGTGCTGGGCCTACCCGGCGGATGACGGCGCCGCGCTTGGGTAGCTCGTCGCACCAGGGCCGGGGGCCGCCGTCGCCGGCCGTCAAGATCGATCGGAAGGGGGCAGGATGACGCCGAACCGAAGCATCTACGTCCTGAACGGACCCAACCTCAATCTGCTGGGCATCCGCGAGCCCGAGATCTACGGCCGCGACACGCTCTCCGACATCGAAGCCGCGTGTCGGGCGGCGGCGAAACCGCATCGGCTCGACATCGACTTTCGCCAGAGCAACAGCGAAAGCCTGATGATCGACTGGATCCAGGAGGCGCGCGAACGCGCGGCCGGCGTCATCATCAATGCCGCAGCGCTGTCCTTCACCTCGATCGGCATCCTCGACGCGCTGCAGATGTGCACGGCGCCGATCATCGAAGTCCATCTCTCCAACATCCACCGGCGCGAAAGCTTTCGCCATCATTCCTATGTGTCGCGGGCCGCCACAGGTGTCATCTGCGGCCTCGGCGCGCACGGCTACGTGTTGGCCGTGCTGCGTCTGGCAGAGCTGTTGCGCCGCTGACCCGACCGCGTCGCTACCGCGTTGCCGGCCCCGCCGCGGGCGCTACAATCGGCCATGGCCGCGCGCATCCTCCGCCTCTATCCCGGCCCGCCGCAAGAGGCGGCGGTGGCGGGCGTCTATCTCGCCCACGCGCTGCACCGGCTGGGCAGCGCCGCCCAGCCCTTCGTCTACGCCGACTTCGTCGCCAGCCTCGATGGCCGCATCGCGCTCGACGATCCCCATATCGGCGAGAGCAGACTCCCGGCGGCACTGCGCAGCGACAATGATTTCCGCCTGCTGCTCGAGCTTGCGGCGCAGGCCGATTGCCTCATCACGCATGGCGGCTATCTCCGCGCCATCGCCTTGGGCCGCCTCGATGACATCTTGCAGGTGGGGACGCGCGCGGGCACGGGCGACTTGGCGCGGTGGCGCAAGGCGAACGGCCTGGCGCCCCAACCCGCCGTGGCGATCGCCAGCGCCAGCCTCGATTTTCCCGTCCCGCCGTCGATGGCGCAGCACGGGCAGCGCGTCTTGATCGCCACCGGCGCGACGGCCCCGGCGGACAAGCTCGCCCAGTTCAGGGCGCAAGGGTGCGAGGTCATCATCGCCGGGCAGGGAAGATATGTCGAGGGCGCGCCGCTGACCCGGGCGCTCGGCGCGCGCGGCTTTCGCAGCCTCTTTCTCCTTGCCGGGCCGCGCATGCTCGAGACCATGCTGCGCGATCGCGTCCTCTCGCGGCTCTACCTCACCATCGCCCATCGCCTGCTCGGCGGCACGGCGTTCCACAGCCTGATCGCCGGACCCGAGCTGGGGCCGGCCGGGCGGCTGCTTCTGTCGTCGCTCCATTACGATGCGGCGGCACCGGAAGGCGCGGGCCAGTGGTTTGCGCAGTTCGAGGCGCCGCGCGCGGGCGGCGCCGGGGAGGGATGATGGCTGCCGTCGCGCTCGCCGCTGCGGAGTACGGGAGCGGCCCGCCGCTCCTCATCCTGCACGGCCTGTTCGGCTCCGGCCGCAACTGGTCGTCGCTGGCGCAGCGGCTCGCCGCGGCCCACCAGGTCTTCGCGCTCGACGCGCGCAACCACGGCGCCTCGCCCTGGGCGGACAGCATGAGCTATGCCGACATGACCGAGGATTTGCAGGCGCTCCAGGGCGCGCGCGGGCTCGGCCGTGCCGCCGTGATCGGCCACAGCATGGGCGGGAAGGCAGCGATGCTGCTGGCGCTGCATCATGCCGAGGCGGTCGAGCGACTCGTCGTCGTCGATGTTGCGCCGGTCGCCTATCAACCAGCGCTCGCCGCCTATGTCCGGGCCATGCGCGCGGTCGATCTCGCTGAGGTGTCGCGCCGCGCCGAGGTCGATGCGCAGCTCGCCGGTGCTGTCACCAGCCCGGCCGAGCGCGCCTTCCTGCTGCAGAACCTCGTGCTGGAGGGCGGGCGTGCGCGCTGGCGCCTCAACCTGCCGGTGCTGGAGCGATTCATGCCGGACATATCGGGCTTCCCCGAACCCGCCGCCGGAGTTTCCTTTGCCGGGCCGGCCTTGTTCGTTGCCGGCGAGCGCTCGAACTATGTCCGGCCGGAGCACCGACCGGCGATCGAGCGCCTGTTCCCCAATTCGCGCATCGCCCGCGTGCCGGAGGCCGGCCATTGGCTCCACGCCGAGCGCCCCGACGCATTTCTCGCGCTCGTGACGCCCTTCCTCGCCGGCAACGGCTAGGTCCAGACTGGTCACGATTCGGTGAACGCGTGCCCGCTGCCTGCGCGAGGGCGGCGCGATGTCGCGCAATTTAGGCGAAATGCGGGAATAGCCAACCGGCTATTAAGCAGGTTCGTGTAATCTTCGCCGTTGCTTTTGTGGGAATCCCGAAGATGCCAGCCGATGACAGCGCCAAGAGCAAGGCCGCAAGCCAGACGCCTGCCGGCGCGCCGGTCGGCGCGGACGGGCGCTCCAGCAGCGCCAGCAGCGCCTGGATCCTGCCGGCCTATCTCGAGACCGCCGATGGCCGGCGCATCGACTGCACGCTGCTCGATGTGTCCTCGCGCGGCGCGCGGCTCGTCGCGTGGGAGCCGCTGGCGGAAGGCGAGACGGTCATGCTGCGCTCGCGCGATCTCGGCGACACCACGGCCCGCGTGTTGTGGGTCGGCGCTGATACCGTGGCGCTTGAGTTCGTGCGCGGCGATGCGGCGGGCGCGGCGCAGATCGCGTTGCCGCGCGCGCTCGTCGTCGAGGACGACGAGGCGATGCGCGAGCTGCTGCGCCGCGCGCTCGAGCGCGCGGGCTTCGCCGTGGCGACCGCCGCGACCGGGCGCGAGGCGCTCAAGCTGTTCGGCGAGCGTCAGGTCGATCTCGCCATCACCGATCTGATGATGCCGGAGATGGACGGCTTGACGCTGATCCGCGAGCTGATGCGCGTACAGCCGAGCGCGCGCATCATCGTCATCACCGGCGCCGAGAGCGGCCACGACACCGCCCGCGCCCTTGGCGCCAAGGTCGTCCTGCGCAAGCCCGTGGCCCCGTCGGACCTCGCGCGCATCGTACAGAATGTCCTGGCCGGCGAGCCCGCCGGCGAGCGCGTGACGCCCCCAGCTTGAAGGGTGGCGCGGGCGACTACGCGTATTTCGGCGATATTCGCGCGGCATTTCGCTCAAAGGTCGTGCTTAACCCGGATGAAATGCAAATTACTCTAATCTGTCACCCGCGTGCGGTGGCGCCGGTGGAGGACGTTATTTCGCAGCGATCGAAAAAGACGAGGATGGCTGGCATCGCGCAAGCGGTCGCGGCATGGACCGCCGGCCTCGATCCGGTGATCGCGGATGTGTCGCGCTCGCTGACGGCGCTGCTCGGCCGCGCCAGGCACGCACTCGCGCGCCTGCAGAAGGCGTGTCAGCGCCGCGCCAGGAGCTGGCTCGCGCGTACCGAAGACGCTCGGCGGCATGTCGCCAAAAGCGCGACCGCGCGCGCTCTCGCGGCGAAGACCCGCCACGCCAAAGCCGTCCTGACGCACGCGCGCAAGACCTGGATGCTCGCTGCCAAGCGCAGTGCCGCGACGCTGTCACGGTCGCACACGGCGTGGATCGCCGGCATCACCGGCGCGCTCGCCGTCACGCTCACCAGCTTGTTCATCTGGATGTCCTGGCATTCGCGCCACATCGTCCTTGCCGACACATATATCTCAAGCTCGAACCTGTCGCTCTCGGTCGAGCAATTCGTCGCGCACACCATCGACTCGGTCGACAAGTCGCTGACCGCGGTCATCGAGGACATCGTTGCGAATGGTGCGTCGCCCGAGCAGCCCCGCGCCGCGCTGGCCGAGCGCGTCCGTCGTACGCCGGAGGTGACCGGCCTGATGATCGTCGATGCCGCTGGCCGCGTGCGCTCCAGCTCGATGCCGCTCGGGAGGCGCTCGCTCAACGCGTCGGGCAAGAAGTATTTCGCCCTGGCGCGCAGCAGCACCGGCATTTGGCTCGCGGTCGGCGAGCCGGTCGGCGCTCGCGCGACCGGCACACATGTCATCGTCGCCAGCCGGCGCTTCAACCGGCCGGACGGCAGCTTCGGCGGCGCCGTCGCGGCGACGATCAATCCCGAATACATGCAGCGCTTCTTCTCGACGCTCACTGTCGGCGAGCACGGCATCATCGCGCTGCAGACCATGGATGGTACGCTGCTCGTGCAGCGGCCGCACGTCGAGGACGAGGTCGGCAAGAATTACGGCGCGTCGGTGCTGTTCAAGGGCATGCTGCCCTGGGCATCGTCCGGCGTCTTCCCGATGCAGTATGAGACCGACCGCCTGTGGCGCATCGTCGGCTATCAGCGCGTCGAGCGCCTGCCGCTGGTGGTGCAGGTCGCGCTGGCCGAGGACGAGGCGCTGGCCAACTGGCGCCACACCACCTTCATCCAGGCGATCGTCGTCCTCGTCATGCTCGGCGTGCTGGCGCTGATGGCGGTCGTGCTGCATCGCCAGCTCCAGGCCCGCCTGGTGGCGAACCGCAAGCTCAGGGCGACCGTCGGCGAGCTTGAAAGGGCGCGCGTCGCCGCCGAGGCGTCGAGCCGCGTCAAGAGCCAATTCCTCGCGAATATGAGCCACGAGTTGCGCACGCCGTTGAACGCCATCATCGGCTTTTCCGAGATGATCCGCGATGCGATCATGGGGCCGGTCGCCACGCGCTATCGCGAATACGCGCACGACATCCACAATTGCGGACGTCTGCTGCTCGGCGTCATCAGCGACGTGCTCGACCTGTCGAAGGTCGAGGTCGGCCGCCTCGACCTGCACGACGAGCAGGTCGATCTGGCGAAGGTGGTCGGCGACTGCCACCGTCTGATCTCCGAGCGCGTCAAGACCGGCCGCCTCGAGCTTGCCATCGACCTGCCGCCCGATTTGCCGATGCTGCTGGGCGACGAGCTGCGCCTGAAGCAGATCGTGCTCAACCTGCTGTCCAACTCGGTGAAATTCACCCCCGCCGGCGGCCGCGTCACGTTGTCCGCGGCGGTGGCCCCGGATGGCAGCCTGGCGCTGGCGGTGTCGGATACCGGCATCGGCATGAAGCCCGAGGAGATTCCGATCGCGCTCGAGCCGTTCCGCCAAATCGACAGCGTGCACACAAGGCGCTACGAGGGCACGGGGTTGGGGCTGCCGCTGGCGCGCACGCTGGCCGAGCTCCACGGCGGCACGCTGCATATCGACAGCGCGCCGGGCCGCGGCACCACGGTCACCGTGACATTGCCGCCCGAGCGCCTCATCGGCGGGCGTGGCAAATCCCCGGTCATCCGCCTCTCCGGCGATATCGGCGCCGCGCCGAACTCGCGCCTGGGCGGCGCCCCCCGCGCGGGCTGAGCACCGCCCGGGCCGCGAGCGCGCCCTCCGCTCACGGCCACGCCACTTCCGGCGGCAGCGACATGAGGATGGCCTCGACATTGCCGCCGGTCTTGAGGCCGAACAGCGTGCCGCGGTCATAGAGCAGGTTGAACTCGACATAGCGGCCGCGGCGCACGAGCTGGTGGCGCCGCTGCTCTTCCGTCCATGGGCGGAACATGTGGCGGCGCACGATCGCCGGATAGACCCCGAGGAATGCCAGGCCGACGGCGCGGGTGAAGGCGAAGTCGCGCTCCCAGTCGCCGCTCTCGAGATAGTCGTAGAAGATGCCGCCGACGCCGCGCGGCTCGTCGCGGTGCTTCAGGTAGAAATACTCGTCGCACCACGCCTTGAAGCGCGGGTAGTACGCCGCGTCATGCGCATCGCAGGCGAGCTTGAGGGCGGCATGGAAGTCACGCGTGTCGGCCTCGTCCGGGAACATCGGCGTCAAATCGGCGCCGCCGCCGAACCAGCTCTTGGCGGTGCGGATGTGGCGCATGTTCATGTGCACCGCCGGCACCAGCGGCGAGCGCAGATGCGCGACCAGCGAGATGCCCGATGCCCAGAAGCGCGGATCCTCCGCGGCGCCGGGGATCTGGGTGCGGAACTCGGGCGAGAATTCGCCCCACACCGTCGAGACGTTGACGCCGACCTTCTCGAAGACGCGGCCGTGCATGACCGCCATGGTGCCGCCGCCGCCGCCCTCCCGCGCCCACGGCCGGCGCACGAAGCGGCCGACGGCGCCTTCCTGCGGCCGCTCCGCCGCGTATTCGTCCTCGATCGCCTCGAAGGCGGCGCAGATGCGGTCGCGCAGCGACGGGAACCAGTCGGCCGCGCGCTGCTTCAACGCCTCGTCGGGAACGGCATCGGCGATCATGGAGGCTCCGTCGGAAACTGCCCGGTCTGCCGCAACGCCTCGCCCAGCACCAGCGCCGCGGCGAGCGCCACATTGAGCGAGCGCAGGCCGGGCCGCATCGGTACGCGCAAGCGCGCATCGGCTGCCTGATGCACCGCGTCGGGCACGCCCGCGGTCTCGCGCCCGAGCAGCAAGGTGTCGTCGGCGCGGAAGGCGAAGCGATGATAGGCGAGAGGCGCCCGCGTCGTCAGCAAAACCAGGCGGCCGCGCTGCACCGCGCGAAAGCCGGCCCAGGATTCATGGCGCGTCAGCGCGACATCGGCGAGATAATCCAGCCCGGCGCGCTTCAGCCGGCGGTCGCCGAGCACGAAGCCGCAGGGCTCGATGATGTCGACGGCGACGCCGAGGCATGCTCCCAGGCGCAAGAGCGCACCGGCGTTCTGCGGTATGTCGGGCTCATAGAGGGCGAGGCGCATCGCCGGAGGGAAGCGCGCCCGGGCGCGGTTTGGCAAGCACCACGGCGAACAACCCCCTGCGATGTCAGGCTGGAGCGGGCGACTGTGCGGCAGGATGTCGCATAGGCGGAAGCGTTCCACAGTATAGGTTCCGCGCCGTCGATATCCAGCCCCGCGGGGCCTCCGCGCAGGGGCTTTCCCCATGGGAAGCCCGGGGCGGTTCAGGTTGTAAGGGAGAGAGGCGCGATGGCGGATACGGCGCAACCGAAGCCGATGGGTGCGCATACCTCGGATTCGGCGTCGCGGCGCGATTTTCTGACGATCGCCGCATCGGCGGTGGCCGGCGTGGGCGCCGCCGTCGCGGTGTGGCCGCTCATCGACAGCATGGAGCCGGCCAAGGACACGTTGGCGCTCAGCACCACCGAAGTGGATTTGGGGCCGGTGCAGGTGGGCCAGCGGCTCACCGTCAAATGGCAGGGCAAGCCGGTCTTCATCGACCACCGCCCCGAGGGCGAGATCAAGGCGGCGCAAGAGGTCGACATCAACACGCTGCGCGACCCCGAGCCCGATTCCGCGCGCGTCAAGAAGCCGGAATGGCTCGTCGTCATCGGCGTGTGCACGCATCTGGGCTGCGTGCCGCTGGGCCAGCGGCCGACCGATCAGCGCGGCCAGTATGGCGGCTGGTTCTGCCCCTGCCACGGCTCGCAATACGACACCGCCGGCCGCATCCGCCAGGGGCCCGCGCCGAGGAACCTCGATTTGCCGCGTTACCAGTTCACCAGCGACACCGCCATCAAGATCGGTTAGGAGCGCCATGGCTGCCCCTCCCGCGCAGAACAAGATCGTGCGATGGATCGACCATCGCTTGCCGATCTTCGCCTTCATGCAGCACGAGCTGAATGAATACCCGACGCCGAAGAACCTGAGCTACTGGTGGAATTTCGGCTCGCTCGCCGGGATCATGCTGGTGATCATGATCGTCACGGGCGTGTTCCTCGCCATGCATTACACGCCGCATGTCGACTACGCCTTCGACAGCGTCGAGCGCATCATGCGCGACGTCAATTACGGCTGGCTGATGCGCTACGTGCACATGAACGGCGCGTCGTTCTTCTTCATCGTCACCTACATCCACATCTTCCGCGGCCTCTATTACGGCTCCTACAAGGAGCCGCGTGAGCTACTGTGGATGCTGGGCGTGGTCATCCTGCTGCTGATGATGGCGACGGCCTTCATGGGCTATGTGCTGCCCTGGGGCCAGATGAGCTTCTGGGGTGCCACCGTCATCACCAACCTGTTCTCGGCGATCCCCGTGGTCGGGCAGAGCATCGTCACCTGGCTGTGGGGCGGCTTCGCCATCGACAACCCGACCCTGAACCGCTTCTACTCGCTGCACTACCTGCTGCCCTTCGTGATCGTCGCGGTGGTCGGGCTCCATCTCATCGCGCTGCACCAGCACGGCTCGAACAACCCGCTCGGCATCGATCGCAAGGGGCCGCAGGACAGCATTCCCTTCCATCCCTACTATACCGTCAAGGACATGTTCGGGCTGGGCGTGTTCCTGATCGTCTTCTCGGTATTCGTCTTCTACGTGCCGAACCTCATCGGCACCGATCCGCAGAACTACGTCCGCGCCAACCCGCTGCAGACGCCGCCCGAGATCGTGCCCGAATGGTACTACCTGCCGTTCTACGCCATGCTGCGCTCGGTGCCGGACATCCTGTTCATCCCGGCGAAGCTGGCCGGCGTGATCGCCCTCTTCGCGTCGATCTTCATCCTGTTCTTCCTGCCGTGGATCGACAGCTCGAAGGTGCGCAGCGCGCGCTTCCGGCCGATCTATAAATGGGTCTTCTGGCTGCTGGTCATCGACTGCCTCGTGCTGGGCTATGTCGGCGCGCACCGGCCCGAGGGCTGGTACGTGATCGTCGGCCGCGTCGCCACCCTCTATTACTTCCTGCATTTCTTCCTGATGTGGCTCATCGGCAAGATCGAGCGGCCGCTGCCGCTGCCGACCAGCATCAGCGCCGCCGTCACCGCGAAAGGGGGCGGGCGCATGGCGCCCGCCGGCTCGCGGCCGATGGAGAAGCCATGATGCGCAAGCTCGCTTTCGTCGCCGCCGGCATCGCCGGCCTGTTGCTGGGCGGTGCGGCCGCGAGCGCCGCCGACGAGGAGGAGCCGGCGCTGCCCAAGGTGCACTGGTCCTTCGAGGGCCCGCTCGGCACCTTCGACCGCGCCGCGGCGCAGCGCGGCTTTCAGATCTACGAGGAGGTCTGCTCGCGCTGCCATTCGCTGAGCCTGCTGCATTACGGCGACCTCACCGGCATCGGCTACAGCGCCGACGAGGTCAAGGCGATCGCCTCGACCAAGCAGGTGACCGACGGCCCCAACGACCAGGGCGAGATGTTCCAGCGCCCGGGCCGGGCGTCCGACAAGTTCGTGGCGCCCTTCGCCAACGAGCAGGCGGCGCGCGCCGCGCTCAACGGCGCGCTGCCGCCCGATCTCTCGCTCATCGTCAAGGCGCTCGAGGGCGGGCCCAGCCAGGTCTTCGGCATCCTCACCGGCTACCGCGACCCGCCGCCGCCCGGCTTCAAGCTCGGCGACGGCATGTACTACGATCTCTATTTCCCCGGCCACCAGATCGCCATGCCGCAGCCGCTCGCCGGCAGCGACGTGACCTATGCCGACGGCGCCAAGCCGACGCTCGAGCAGGAGGCGCAGGACGTCGTCACGTTCCTCGCCTGGGCGGCCGAGCCCACCATGGAAGAGCGCAAATACACGGGCACCAAGGTGCTCATCTTCCTGGTGTTCATGACCGGCCTGCTGTTCGGCGCCAAGCGCAAGATCTGGGCCGACGTACACTGAATTCCGCGGCGCTCCCTCGCCGAAGGAGATTCCCGGCATGGCAATGGCGACGCCCGTCATCGGCATCATCGGCGGCAGCGGGCTTTACCAGATCGACGGGTTGACCGATGTGGCCTGGCGTCGCGTCGCGTCGCCCTTCGGCGAGGCGTCGGACGAGCTCTGTTTCGGCACGCTCGCGGGCACGCGCGTCGTCTTCCTGCCGCGCCACGGTCGCGGCCATCGCGTGCCGCCGTCGGAGATCAATTACCGCGCCAACATCGATGCGCTGAAGCGCGCCGGCGTCACCGACCTCATCTCGCTCTCCGCCGTGGGCAGCCTGAAGCCGGATCTGCCGCCCGGCGCCTTCGTGCTCGTCGACCAGTTCATCGACCGCACCTTCGCGCGCAACAAGAGCTTCTTCGGCACCGGCCTCGTCGCGCATGTGGCGTTCGGCCATCCCGTCTGCGCGCGGCTCGGCGACGCGCTGGCCGCGGCCGGCAAGGCGGCCGGCATCGTCGCCCATCGCGGCGGCACTTACGTGTGCATGGAAGGGCCGCAATTCTCGACGCTGGCCGAGAGCAACCTGCACCGGAGCTGGGGCTGCGCCGTGGTCGGCATGACCAACATGCCCGAGGCCAAGCTCGCGCGCGAGGCCGAGCTCTGCTACGCCACCGTCGCCATGGTCACCGATTTCGACTGCTGGCACCCCGACCACGACCATGTCTCGGTCGAGATGATCATCGGCGTGCTGCTCGCCAATGCCGACCGGGCGCGCGCCCTGGTGAAGGCCGTGGTGCCGTTGCTCGGCGAGCCGCGCGGAGCGTGCCCCAAGGGCTGTGACCACGCGCTCGACAACGCGCTCATCACCGCGCCGGAGGCGCGCGACGCCGCCATCATCGCCAATCTCGACGCGGTGGCCGGCCGCGTCCTCGGCAGGCCCTAGGGAAGCCCGCCTGTCGCAGAAAAGGACGCCCGGGACGAGCCGGGCGTAACGAAACAAAGAACGCGTCACGCCGCCGGCTGAGCGACGCGGTCGAAGAAGCCGGTGATCGCCTGCAGGCGTTCGCCGCCGGCGACCACGCCGAAATCGGTGCCGATCACCACGGGATCGCCGCCTTCGGGGCCGAGCTCCCAGCCGAAGCGCACGCGGTCGTGATGCACGTCGACCGCACTGGTGCGGCGGAACTTGTGCCCGGGAAAGCGCTCCTGCACCGATTTCACCATGGCGTCGATCTCGGCCTGGCCTTCGCCCTGCAGCACCGGATCGACATAGCTGGCGTTGCGCGTCCACACCCGCGCGATGATCTCGCGCCGGCGCTCGCTGTCGGTCTCGTTCCACATGGCGATGTAGCGATCGATCAGGTCGGTGAGATGGTTCATGTGTGTCTCCGCTGTATCAGGGCATCGCCCTCTGCGCTGCCTCGGACGAACCATCGTCGATAGCCCGCCCGCGGTCGATTACGTCGCAGGTAAGAACGCGCTTACCCCCGAGGTAATTGGAAGTGCGCGCCGCTCCGCGCTATCGTCACGGTCATGACAAGTGCGGTGCGCGCGGTCGGCGATCATCTGCGCGAGTGGCGCCAGCGCCGGCGCCTGAGCCAGCTCGATCTCGCCTGCGCGGCCGACATCTCCACCAAGCATCTGAGCTTCCTCGAGACGGGCCGGTCGCAGCCGAGCCGCGATATGGTGCTCCACCTCGCAGACCGGCTCGAGATTCCCTTGCGCGACCGCAACATTCTGCTGGTGGCGGCGGGCTATGCGCCGGTCTTTCCCGAGCGCCCGCTCGGTGATCCCGCGCTCGGCGCCGCGCGCAAGGCGATCGACCTGGTGCTGGCGGGACACGAGCCCTATCCGGCGCTTGCCGTCGACCGCCACTGGAACATGGTCGCCGCCAACGCGACCGTGGCGCGGCTCATGGCCGGTGTCGATGCCGTGCTGCTCAAGCCGCCCGTCAACGTGCTGCGCCTGAGCCTCCATTCCAAGGGGCTCGCGCCGCGCGTCGCCAACCTCGCCGAATGGCGCGCCCATCTCCTGGCCCGGCTGCGCCGGCAGGTCGACCTGTCCGCCGATCCCGTGCTTGCGGCGCTCTTGACCGAGCTGCGCGGCTATCCGGCGCCGCTGAGCGTCGCGCCCGCCGCGGCCCCGGAATATGGTGACATGGTCGTGCCGTTCCGCCTGACGAGCCCCGCGGGCGTGCTCTCGTTCTTCACCACCACCACCGTCTTCGGCACCCCCGTCGACATCACCTTGGCGGAACTCGCGCTCGAATCCTTCTTCCCCGCCGATGCCCCGACGGCGGATAGCCTGCGCCGCCTCGCCGAGGGAGAAACCGCCGCCGCCCTGCCGCGCCGCTCGGCAGCATCTTGATCCCACCGGCGCGACCAGCGAGGCGACAGGCTGCCTCGCTCATCGGCCCTGTTAGGCGACGGTCAGTCTCGATCGCGATCGCGGTCATGCCGGGCGATTTGGCGCTTGCGGTCGACATGGTCCTCGATCCATTCGAGGATGATGTCGGCCACCTGCAGGTTGTTCAGGTCCTGCATCATCATATGGCTATTGCCGTGCAGGCCGAGGGCCGGCAGCAGGTCGAAGGTCATGTCGCCGCCGGCGCCGTTGACCTGCGCCATCATCTGCAATGCAGGAGGCCGGCGGTTGCGGCGTCGCCATGTGGTCGGCGACCATGACGAGGATCGGAATCTTCGCGAGGATGGCGATCTGGTCCGCCGCGAGCGTGGTGAGGCAGCCGGTCTCGATTCCTCTTTTGACCAGGGCTCAACCTGTGCATGGTTTTTTCGACAAGCGTTCTACTAAAAGATAATATATATGAAAAATCAAGCGGCGTTCGGGATCGGCGGCACCCGGGCTCGCTTGGCCGGTGATTTGAGCGGACGAGGAGCCGCGTCCGGCGTAAGCTTGGTTCTCTCTGGCGAGGTCGCGGCTGTCGCGTGACCGGTCGCCTGATTGGGCGTCCGGCCACGCGCTTTCGCGGCTTCTCGAACCGGCGGTTCGGGAGGACGAGCATGCAAATCCGCAATCCCATCGAATGGGGCTACGATCAGATCAGGCTCACCGCTCAGGCGGTGGGCTCGGTGGGCCGCGCCGTGCGCGGCGCTGCGGAGGAGGGGCGCGCGCCACCGGCAGTCCGCCGCATCGCCGTCGCCGATCTCCGCGATGTCCTCGCCCGGGGCTTCGACGATTTCGGCGCGTACCGGGCCGATGTCATCTTCCTCTGCGTCATCTATCCGATCGTCGGCCTGCTCCTGGCGCGGCTGGTCGTGGGCTATGAGGTGCTGCCGCTGCTCTTCCCGATCGCTTCCGGCTTCGCGCTCATCGGTCCGGTTGCGGCGGTCGGCCTCTACGAGATGAGCCGGCGGCGCGAGCAGGGCATCGCCGTCACCTGGGCCGACGCGTTCGGCGTCATACGCTCGCCCGCCTACGGCGCGATCGCGCTGCTGGGCCTGGTGCTGCTGGTGATCTTCCTGCTCTGGCTCGGCGCCGCGTGGGCGATCTACGCGCTCACCCTCGGCCCGGCGCCGCCGACCTCGATCGCCGGCTTCCTCCGCGAGGTGCTGACCACGCCGGCCGGCTGGGCGATGATCGCCGTCGGCGTCGGCGTCGGCTTTGTCTTCGCCGTCCTGGTGCTGGCGATCAGCGTCGTGTCGTTCCCGCTGCTGCTCGACCGCAATGTCGGGCTCGTCACGGCGGTGCAGACCTCGATCCGCGCCGTCGCGGCGAACCACGCCGCGATGGCGGTGTGGGGAATGATCGTCGCCGGTGCGCTAGTGCTGGGGTCGCTGCCGGCGTTCCTTGGTCTCGTCATCGTCATGCCCGTGCTCGGGCACGCCACCTGGCACCTCTACCGCAAGGTGGTGCCGCGCTGAGAGGCTCGATTTTGTCGCGGGAGGGAGTCTGCGCAAGCTACGTCTCGCCAGGCGGCGCAAGCACTGGGGCTCGCCGAAGGATAGGCGGGCGGAACCGAAGCGGAGTTGCCGTGTTGTCGCGGTGATGGCTTGGCGCGTTCAACCCGTCTCGGCACCCATCCGATCGGAACTCGCTCGGTATCTCCGCCAGCAAGCGGAGGAATGCCTGCGGCTGTCCAACAGCGTCGGCGACCAGAATGCCGCAGCGGCCAGCGAGCTGATCGTCATGGCCGCCTCGCTCCACGAGCGCGCCTTGAAGCTCGACGGGAAGTCACCGCCGCGAGCCGCCGCCGACGAGACGGTACAGTTGCCGCTCCAGGCTTGCCGTTGGCCCGCGGGCGCGCGACGATGTCCTCGTAATGTCCGGCTTCGTCGCGATCATCCTGATCTGCCAGATGTCGCTGCCGTCCGACGCCTGCACCGAGGCGAGCGCGCGCGACGTGATGTCGATCCGCGTCGACAACGAGATCGGCTGCACCACCGGCTGGCAGGATGTGGTGGCGCGCTCGCCCTTGGCCGATGACATCGGCAAGGGCAGCTATGTCAGGACGCTGTGCCGCCGGGGCAACGCCCCCGCCGCGCGAGCCGCAGTGAGAACGAGCGGCAAACCAAAGCGTTGATCAGGAAAGCGCCGTAGGTGACGAACCGTCCTAGACGGCGGAAATGGCGCGATCATGCGACGCCCCGATGCCTAGCAGGCCGGCTCGTCAGAAGAAGAAGCGGTCGCCTCCCCGCCACGCCCTCGTGGTCGACCGCGAAGAGGCGATCTGCCAGTTCATCCGCGCCGTGCTCGAGGATATCGGCGTCACCGTGACTTGCGCCGGGGGCGGCGCGGCGGCGCGGGCGTTGCTGCTTCGGCACCGGCGCTTTCACCTCGCCTTCGTCGCGGTCATCCTGCCTGACGAGACGGGCGAGGCGCTGGCGGCCGAGCTCGCCGCGCGAGGCGTTCCCGTGGTGCTCATGAGCGGTCATCCCGAGGGAATCCGGCGCGGGCCCACCAGCGGCTTTCCCTTCTTGCGCAAGCCGTTTCGGCCGAAGGACCTGCTCCGCCTGGCGCTCGACAACCTCGCTGCCGGCGCGGCCATCCCCGACCCGACGCGGTGACGCAAAGCCTCGCGTTGCCTCGGCACGTGCGATATGTTGCAATGCGGGAAAAGCGGGTGCCGATGCCGCGTTTACCGGAGAATGAGTGACGATGAAGGAGGCGGACCACTTCCGCGCCCAAGCGGCGCGCTGCCTGACGCTGCGGCGCGGAGCGAAGCGCACCGACGTCCAGGAGGCGCTGCAAAGCCTGGCGCGCGAATACGCCGCCGAGGCCCGCGCTGTGGAGCAACGGCGCGGTGCGTTGGCGGCGGCCCGCCTGCCGCTGGCCTGGCCGGTGCTGGCGGTGCAGCGCCATATGGCCGCGCTGCTGCGCGTGAGCTTCGCCTTTTGGGTGTCGCTCTAGCTCGGGCGCGGCACAAGCGCCCCGCGTGAGACCGACCGGCCTTTTCAACGCGGCGATTTTCTCGCTGCTGCTGTGGCTCGCCCTGGCGACGGTGGTTGCGTTGCTCGCCTACGCGCTCGCCCGGTGCGTTACGACTACTCGCGGCGGTTCTCGCTGCCCGGCTTGGCGCCGGCAGCGCTGAGCACCGCGTGCTCGCCGCGGCGCACTCGCTCGCCGGCGGTTTCCGCGGCCTCGCCCGCCCACATCATGGCGCGCCGCTGATATTGCAGTGCGAGCGAGGTCAGCGCCTGGAAGTCGGCGGCGAGACGCTGCCATGAGCCCGCCAGCCATTCCTGTTGCACGCGCATCACGTCGGCGAGGTCGCGCGCGCGCTGCATCTCCGCGATCGATTGCCGCGTCGCGTCGATCGCCTCGCGCTGGCTCTGCATCCAGCGTTGCGACATCTGATCGACCTGCTCGAGCAACTCGGCCTGGCCCTCCATCCACGCGTCGCCACCCGTGGCCATGGCTGAGACGACCTTGTTGGTTGTCTCCGCCGCCTCGGCCGAATTTGCCGCCATCTCCTGTTGCGCGCGCCGCCGCTCTGGCTGTGCCATCTCGTGCCTCCTGTGCGATTGCTTTAGGCCTTGCGAACGCCGCACCGGGCCGAAGGGATCGGGTTGGGTATCGCCGAGAGATCAGGCAGGCCGGGCTGCCGCTCCCGGTTTTGCGGTAACGCGCACCGCTCGTATTGCCGCCGCGGCCATCGTCAGAATGGCGGCGCGTTTGCCGCAGCCATTGCGCGACGCGAAGCGGCGCGAGCGGACGCAGTGCGAGAGGCGGCTGCTTTGGCGCTCGATCGCTCGCCCGCGTAAAGGACGCTAGAAGCCCCAGACAATGCTGGCGATGGCGAAGACAAGTGCCCACAGCGCCATCGTCAGCGCCAGCACCAGCGTCCCGGCGCGGTTGCGGAACAGATCAAACACGGGCGGCCGGCGGTTCGCGCGCCTTTGTGCCGCCTTGTTCCCCGAGGGTCAGCATCGCGCACTCCTTTCGCGTGGAATGCGCCTCCCGAACGTTCTTTGCAGCTCAGGGTAGACCTGTCTCCCGCGCGTCGCTATGCCGCTGCGGCGGCCGGGCCGCGCCATTTTGTCGCGTGACGGCGCGACGTCCAGGACGCGCCCCACGGGATCGAGACCGGTGGCGTCTCGGGAACGCCGCCGCCGCCAGCCGGGCGCCTCCTCTCGGCGCCGGGCCAGCACCCTGAGCAAATTGCGATATCGCCGTTTTGGCGAGTGTCGCTAGAATGGCGGGGCCGACGCTTCCGGGAGGATGAGCATGAGCGCCGACGTGGACGCGGAGCGCGATCCGTCGAGCTGGCAGAACGAGCTCTACGATCTGCTGCGCCGACACCGCGTCACCCAGTTCGCCTATGTCCCCGATGCCGGCCACCGCGTCCTGATCGACCGCTCGCTGGCGGATCCCGAAGCTCGCTCGGTGGCGCTCACCACCGAGGAGGAGGGGGTGGCGCTGCTCGCCGGCGCCGACCTCGGCGGCGAGCGAGCCGCGCTGTTGATGCAAAGCAGCGGCGTCGGCAATTGCATCAACATGCTGTCGCTGGTCAAGGGCGGGCGCTTTCCGATGCTCATGCTCGTCAGCATGCGCGGCGATTTCGGCGAGGGAAATCCTTGGCAGTTTCCCATGGGCCAGGCGGTCGAGCCGGTGCTCGAGGCGATGGGCGTCATCTGCATGCGAGTCGCGCGCGCCGACGAGGTAGCGGCCACGGTCGGCGCTGCCCTCACCATGGTGTTCCAGTCCGGTCACGCCGTCGCCGTGCTGCTGACGCAGCGGCTGATCGGCGCCAAGCCATTCTGAGGAAGCATCCGCATGGCGACACCACACGATCGGCGAGGCACGGCAGCGGCCGTCGCGCCCGACTTCGTCCTCGATCGCACCCAGGCCGTGCCGGCGCTGATCGGCCGGCATGAGGATTTCCTCATCATCGCCGGCCTCGCCGGCACGGCGCGCGACGTCGCCGCGCTGACCAGGGACGGCGCGCACACCTACGCGCTGGCGGGCGTCATGGGCGCGGCATGCGCGATGGGGCTCGGCCTGGCGTTGGCGCGGCCCGATCGGCGCGTGCTGGTGGTGACGGGCGACGGCGAGCTGCTGATGAATGTCGGGACGCTGGCGACCATCGCGGTGATCAACCCGCCCAATCTCTCGATCGTCTGCGTCGACAACGGTCATTACGGCGAAACCGGCTATCAGAAAAGCCACACCAGCCTCGGCGTCGATCTGGAGAAGATGGCTGTAGGCGCCGGGCTCAAGATCACTCGCACGGTCCGCAGCGAGGCCGATCTCGCCGACGGCGCACGTCTCATCCGCAACGGCAACGGCACCGCCTTCGTCCTGCTGCGCGTCAAGCCGACCGATCCGCCGAGCTACAAGCGCAGCCTCGATCCCGCGATGGGGCGGCTGCGCTTTCGCCAATCGCTGCTCGGCCGACCGTAACGGCAGCGGCGCCGCCGCTCGCGACGTGCTTCGTCGCGGTCGAGGAGATGAACCTTGGAGAGCTCGCTCTACCTTCCCGTCAAGCGGTTCCTTGAAAGGCGCGGCTTCTCGGTCAAGGGCGAGGTCTGTGGCTGCGACGTCGTGGCGCTGCATGGCGACGGGACGCCGCTCGTCGTCATCGGCGAGCTGAAACTCGCCTTCAATCTCGAGCTGGTCCTGCAAGCCGTCGATCGCGCGCCGGCCTGCGACGAAGTGTGGCTCGCCATCCGCACTTCGGCGCGCGGCCGTGGTCGCGACAGCGACCCGCGCGTGCGCAAGCTCTGCCGCCTCCTCGGTTTCGGCCTGCTTGGCGTTTCCGTTCAGGGCCGCGTGGACATTCTGGTCGAGCCCGGTCCGTGGCAGCCGCGCCGCGACAAGCGGCGCCGCTCGCGCCTTGTCGACGAACATCAGCGTCGCCGGGGCGACCCGGCGCTGGGCGGCAGTACGCGGTTGCCGATCATGACCGCCTACCGCCAGCAGGCGCTCGCCTGCGCGACGGCACTGGCGGCCGGACCGCGGCGGACCCGCGAGCTAAGGACGGAAATTCCGGCAGCGTCGAAGATCCTGCTGCACAATTACTATGGCTGGTTCACCCGCGTCGAGCGCGGCGTCTACGCGCTCACCGCCGAGGGCCAGGCCGCGCTCACCCGCTGGCCGGCCCATTAGCGGCGCAGCGGCCCATAGTTAGGGCCGCGCGTAATGATCGGTTAACATGACCTCGCCGATCCTGGGCGCGATCGCCCGATGACAGGGGAGGTTCGCCATGAGCGCCACCGCCGTTTCGACGACGCCGAGCCGCGCCGATTGCGCTGATCTCCTGCGCCGCTTCGGCGTCCCCGAAACCGCGTTCTCGACGGGCGGTCTGGTCGTGCGCTCGCCGATCAACGGCGCCGAGATCGCGCGCCTGCAAGCCTCGTCGCGCGGCGACGTCGAGCGGGTTGTCGGCGAAACGCATGCGGCCTTCCTCGCTTGGCGCAGCATCCCCGCGCCGCGGCGCGGCGAGCTGGTGCGGCTCTTCGCCGACGCGTTGCGCGCGCACAAGGCCGAGCTCGGCCGCCTCGTCTCGATCGAGACCGGCAAGATCCTCCAGGAAGGCCTCGGCGAGGTCCAGGAGATGATCGACATCTGCGACTTCGCGGTCGGTCTCTCGCGCCAGCTCTATGGCCTCACCATCGCGACCGAGCGGCCGGGTCACCGGATGATGGAGACGTGGCACCCGCTCGGCGTGGTCGGCATTATTAGCGCCTTCAACTTTCCCGTCGCCGTCTGGGCGTGGAACGCCGCCCTCGCGCTCGTCTGCGGCAACAGCATCGTCTGGAAGCCGTCGGAGAAAACGCCGCTGACCGCGCTGGCGTGCCAGGCGCTGCTCGAGCGCGTGATGGCGGGACTCCCGGAGGCGCCGCAGGGGATTTCGGCCGTCATCGTCGGCGAGGCGGAAATCGGCGAGGCGCTGGTCGAGGACCGGCGCGTGCGGCTGGTGAGCGCGACGGGATCGACGCGCATGGGGCGCGCCGTGGCGCCGCGCATCGCCGCGCGCTTCGGCCGAGCCATCCTCGAGCTCGGCGGCAACAACGGCATGATCGTGGCGCCTTCGGCGGATCTCGATCTCGCCACGCGCGCCATCCTGTTCGCGGCCGCCGGCACCGCGGGCCAGCGCTGCACCACGCTGCGCCGCCTCTTCGCCCATGAGAGCATCTATCCGCAGCTGGTGGCGCGCCTGAAGCAGGCCTACGCGCAGGTTGCCATCGGCAATCCGCTCGAGCCCGGCACGCTGGTGGGGCCGCTCATCGACCGGCGGGCATTCGAGGCAATGCAGAGCAGCCTGGCGGAGGCGCGCCGGGAAGGCGGCACGGTCACCGGCGGCGAGCGCGTGCACGGCGATCTTTGGCCCGACGCCTTCTACGCGCGTCCGGCGCTGGTGGAGATGGCACGCCAAAGCGAGCTGGTCTGCCGCGAGACCTTCGCGCCCATCCTCTATGTCATGCGCTACAGCGCGCTCGATGACGCGATCCGCCTGCACAACGCCGTGCCGCAGGGGCTCGCCTCCGCCATCTTCACGAATGATCTGCGCGAGGCGGAGCTGTTCACGTCGAGCACGGGCAGCGATTGCGGCATCGTCAACGTCAATATCGGCCCCTCCGGCGCGGAGATCGGCGGCGCCTTCGGCGGCGAGAAGGAAACCGGCGGCGGCCGCGAGGCGGGGAGCGATTCCTGGAAGGCCTATATGCGCCGCGCCACCAACACCATCAATTACTCGCGCGAGCTGCCGCTCGCCCAGGGCATCCGCTTCGACCTGCCGGGCTGATCGCTGATCGTCAGAACGAGGCGCGCACGCCGACGAAAACCCCGAGCGGCGGCGCGGGGCTCAGGGAGCGCGGGTTGCTGAGCCCCGCCGACGGCACCTGGGTCGTATCGAAGAACACGCCGAAGGTCTCGTATTTCTCGTTGAACACGTTCTGCACCAGGCCGAACACCGCGACATGGTCGGTGACCTCGTACGAGGAATGCAGGTTGACGACGTGGTAGCCGGGGATTTTCGGGTTCTGGTTCGACTCGTCGCCGCGCAGATACGCGTCGCTGGCGACGATCATGTCGGCGCCGAGCTTCCACTTGTCGGTCAGGGAATAGTCCGCGCCGAATTTCAGCCGGTGCTGCGGGATCGAGGGCATGTGGTCGCCGGGACGCACGGTGATCTGGCCGTTGGCGTCGGCGAAGGGATTGCCCGGCGAAGCGAGCGTGAAGCCGCTCTGGAACGTCGCGTCGACCAGCGCGTAGTCGAGATAGGCGAAGAGGCGGTCGGATCGGTAGCTGATTCCCGCCTCGATCCCCTGGCGACGCGTGTTCCCGACATTGCGGAAAAAGCCGAAGCCGGTGATCGGGCTTGGCACGTTGAAGATGTCGTCCTGCAGGTCGGTGCGGAACAAGCCGAGGTTCCAGCTGATGCGGCCCGCTTCCGGCTGCGGCCGGAACGTACCGCGCAGGCCGGCCTCGTAGGTGCGCGCCACCACCTGCTTCAGCGGCGGGTCCGACACGACGAAATTCTCGAGGATGCAGGGATGAGTCGGATCGGCGCAACCGAGCTCGTTCGGCGTCGGCGCGCGGTTGGCCTCGGAGTAGCCGGCATAGCCGGTGAGGGTGGGGGTGATCTTGTAGGTGCCGCCGATGGCGGGATTGAGACGGCTGAAGCGATGGTCGCCGTCGAGGCCGGTGCCGCCGCGGTCGGTGAGGCGGATGAGCGCGAGGTTGTAGCGGCCGCTCAGCGTCAGCGCGAGCCGGCTCGTGACATCGAAGGTGTCGGTGGCGTAGAGCCCATAATAGCTGTTGGTGGTGTTGAGGTTGACCGGCCCGACCGAGCCGTCCGGCTGGTCGATGATGAAGCCCCGGCCGCTCACCAGCAGGCTGGGCTCGATGAGCCCGAGCTCGCTGTTGGCGTGAAAATCGACGTCGCCGTGATCGAGGCTGGCGCCGACGAGGAAGTGGTTCGAGTGGCCGAACAGGGGCGCGTTGCGCGTGAGCTGCAACGAGCCGCCGAGGCCGTCGGCGACGGTCGTGGTGCGGTCGATCTGGCCGGGATCGGCGCCGTTGAGGAAGTTGGGGACGGGCGCTCCGTTCCCGAACAGCACCGTCGTCGGATCGCCGAAGCAGAGCGTGCCGGGCGCGACCGCCGGGTCGCAGGCCTGCGCCTCCGTCGTGTTGCCGTTGGCGATCCGCTGGCGGAAATGGCGGTAGTAGAAGTTGCTGTCGATGGTGACGGTGTCGCTGGTCTTGTAGGAGCCGGTCGCGGTCAAGAAGGCAAGATCGTTGCGTGTCGACTGCGGGTAGGTGTAGATCGCGTTGCGGCTCGCCGCCAGCAATTCGACCGGCGTCGGGCCGACGGCGTTGATGAGGTTGGAGGCGCCGGCGAACGAGACATCGAGGCTGAGGCGCTCGCCGCGCGCACCGAGATCGGTGTAGAGCTGATGCAGCGAGGTCGGCGAATGCTGGCGCCAGCCTTCCTCGTAGAGCGCGCGTCCGCCGATATAACTCGCGAATGCGCCGGATTGTACGCCGTATTCGACGATGCCGTCGCGCCGGCCGAACGAGCCGCCCGACGCCTCCGCGCGAGCGCCCTGGAAATTGAAGCCGTTCTTCATCTCCACCGCCAGCGCGCCGCCGAGCGCGTTGAGGCCGAACACGGGATTGTTGCTGATCAGGTTGATGCGGTTCACGGCAAAGTCCGGCACTAGGTCCCAGTTGACGGTGTCGCCGTATGCCTCGTTGATGCGCACGCCGTTCTGGTAGACGGCGAGGCCCTGCGGCGTGCCCTGGATCGGCGACGCGTCGAAGCCGCGATACTGGATGTCCGGCTGGAACGGGTTGTCCTGAACGTCATTGATATTGACGCTGGGGACGCGCTCGCCGAGCGTGCGGGTCAGGCCGGGCGTCCCGTCGCGGCCGAGGTCGCCGGTCGAGAAGCTGCGCGCGTTGGCCGGCACCTTGTCGCGATCGATGCCGCTGCCGAGCAGGGGAGAGGTGCCGATCACCTCGACCGTGGGCAGCGTCGTGGGGGGTGGTGGTTGGCTCTCTGGCGATACGACTTGCGCCCACGCCGCCGCCGGCAGCACCGCCAGGACCGTCACCACGAGCAGACGGAAGAACGTGCGACCGGACGTCTTGACGCAGATCGAGCGGCTGCGGCTACGGCCACGGCCACATGAACACCAGCGGGGCCTGAAACGCACGGCCGATCTCATCCGCATCGCCGTCTGGAATTACTTGGTGGTTGGCGCTTCTGCGTCCGTCGGCGGCCCCGATTGACGCCCCGCCGGAGCGATGACAGCTCGGCTCATTCTTCGAGCCGGAACTGGATCGGCACATCGACCGCGCCGGTCACCGGTGTGCCGGCCTGGGTGGCCGGCTTGAAGCGCCATTGCTCGACCGCCGCGAGCGCTGCCTTGTCGAGGACGGTGTGCCCGCTGGTCGATACGACGGCAATGCTGAGCGGAGCGCCCGCCGCCGAGACCTCGACCCGCAGCACGACGAGGCCCTGCTGCCCACGCAGCCTGGCGGCAGGCGGATAATCGGGCTTGCGATTGCTGGCGAGGCCGCCGATCGGCTGCGGCGGCAGGACCGGGGCCGTCGGCAGCGGCGGCGGCGTCACCGTCGCGACCTGCTGCTCCGCCGGCGGGCTTGGCGCCGGCGCAGCGCTGCGCGGCGGCGGGGCAGCATGCTGCGGCGGCAGCGCCGGCTTGGCCGGCGGCGGCTTCGGCAGCTGCCGCGGCGTCGGCTCGGCGATGGCGAGCGGCGCCGGCGGAACCGGAGCGGGCTCGGGCTTCGCCAAGGTCGGCTCCGGCGGTGCCTCGGGCGCTACGCTCTGCGGCTCGGGCGCCGGTGGTGGCGTCGGCGGCGGCTCCTCGAACACCACATTGAATACCGAGGGGCTCGCGGGCCAGGGCTCGGGCGGGGTCGCTTTCCAGGCGGCCAGCACCAGGGCGGCAGCGAACGCCGCGTAGAGCAGGGCGGCTGCCGCCCAACCGCCGCGGCTGACCCCGCAAATATCCGAGGATGGGGACAGCACGGGCAGTGCTGCGGCAGGGGCGACGAGCGCCGTCGCCTTACCGCCGGCCCCACCGTCGAGCGCCCCGGCGACGACCCGCAATTGCGGCCGACGCTCGGATGCGACGCGCGAGCGATGGAGCGACCGTGCCGTGCGATCGGCCATTTCTGCCGTTTTCCTCCCTTGCGGGGACTCCAGCATATTTCACCGGGCGCGGGAAGCAGTAAGAAGGGCTTGGCGCGCAGTCTTGAGCCGGCCCAGACAGCCGGCCGCGAGCGGCCTATGGTGCCCATCAATCTGCCGGATTGCCGGCGGGCGGTTGCGACGGTCGGCAGCGGGTGACAGAATGCTCGATCTCGACGGTCGAGCCGCTCGCTCCGAGCTACTCTCGTCCGTCGATCGGCAGGTATTCGAGGACAGCTTGCTCATGGCGTCTCGCGCCGCGGCCGATCACCTGACCGCGGCCGGCGCCAAGGCGCTGGCGGGCATTGCGGCGGACCACCTCTGGCTGCGCCCGGCGGGGCTGCTGTCGGGCGCCGCCGGTGCGACGGCGCTCGCCGAGGGGCTGGCGGTGCCCCTTGCCGCCTCCGGGCTCGCCTTCCCTCTGGCGGAGATCTTGGGCCGGCGGCCGGACGGCGGCGTCACGACGGCGCTCGTGCCCGTCGCCCAGCTGCGGGACTGGTCGAAAAGGGGTGCCGCGGCCGAGCGTATCGCCCAGCAACTCGAGCGGCTCGCCATGCCGCGGCCGGCCTGGGCCGGGCTCGCGCTCGAGCGCCCGCTGCTGATGGGCATCGTCAACGTCACCCCCGACAGCTTTTCCGACGGCGGCGAATTCATGGCGGCGGACCAGGCCATCCGCCATGGCCGGGCGCTGCTCGACGAGGGCGCGGACATTCTCGATGTCGGCGGCGAGTCGACCCGTCCGGGCGCGATGCCGGTGCCTGCCGAGGAGGAGATCCGCCGCATCGAGCCGGTGGTGCGCGCCCTCGCCGCGGTCGGCGCGCTCGTCTCGATCGACACGCGCCACGCCCGGGTCATGGCGGCGGCGCTCGCCGCCGGCGCGCGCATCATCAACGACGTGTCGGCGCTCGCCGGCGAGCGCGAAAGCCTCGCCCTGGCCGCGCGCTCCGGAGCGCCGGTGGTGCTGATGCACATGCCGGGCGACCCGCGCACAATGCAGGACAACCCCTCCTACACGCTCGCCTCGCTCGATGTCCTGGAATACCTCGCGGCACGCGTCGAGGCCTGTCTCGCCGCCGGCATTCCGCGCGAGCGCATCGTGGTCGATCCCGGCATCGGCTTCGGCAAGCGCTCGGCGCACAATCTCGATGTCATCATGCGGCTGGCGCTGTTCCACGCGCTCGGCTGCGGCGTGCTGCTCGGCCTCTCGCGCAAGGGACTGATCGGCGACGTCGGCGGCGGCTTGCCGCCGAAGGAGCGCATGCCCGGCTCCGTCGCCGGCGCGCTCTACGGCGTGAGCCAAGGCGTGCAGATCCTCAGGGTGCATGATGTCGCGGCAACCGGCCAGGCCATCGCGACCTGGCGGGCCATGGCGGCCGGCGCCTGACCCGGCCGGCGGCAAGGGAGGAAACGATGCCCGGAGCGACGAGACTGCTGGCGGTCCTTGCAGCAGGTTTGTTGGCGGCGGGCGCGGCCCGCGCGGCCGACCTGACGGTGGAGCAGGTGCGTGCGGCGCTGGCGCAAGCGACGGCGGAGCACGTGGCCGATTTGTCCGGCAAGAATCTCAGCGAGCTCGATCTGAGCGGGCTCGATTTCAGCCACGCCAACCTCGCTCAGGCCGATCTCTTCGGCGCCAAGCTGGTGGGTGCGAAATTCACCGGCACGAAGCTGCGCGGCGCGCGGCTCGATCTTGCCTGGATCATGCGGGCGGATTTCAGCGGCGCCGATCTGTCGAATGCGAGCCTGTTCGGGCCGGTCGTCTCGACCACCATGGCGGCGGCGCCGGCGAGCGAGGCGCCGCGCTTTGCCGGTGCCGATCTGTCGGGGGCGCGAATCATCGCCCGCTTCAACGGCGTCGACATGCGCGGCGCGCGCTTCGTCGGTGCGCGTCTCGGCGTCGATCTCAAGAACCAGCCGATGGGCCAGATGCGCAATGACTTCACCAGCTCCGATCTGACCGGTGCGGACCTCACCGGCGCCGACGTCAATCGCGCCGTCCTTGCCTTTGCCAAGCTCACCGGCGCCAACCTGACGGGCGCGATCCTGTTCCGCGCCAACCTGGCGCGCGCCGATCTCACGGGCGCCGATCTGACGGGTGCGGACCTCACCGAGGCCGACCTCGACGGCACCGTGCTCAAGGACGTAAAGGGTCTCGCTGCCGCCAAGGGGTTCGATCAGGCCAACAATCGCGAGAAGGCCATCCGCTGACCATCGCGCAGCGGGCGCTGACGGCTGCTCCGTGTGTGAGAACCGGACCTTCCTTCACCGCGTTGAGTACCGTTGTCGGCTCCGACCCCCTTTTTCGCGCACGATCAGCCTTTGCTGATTTGCGACCAATCGGGCAGATGCGCGGCCTCGTCGGCCGCATTCCTCGAGCTTCGCGTGCATGGCGGGGCCGGCGTTATGGTTCATCGATCGTCGTTCCATTCAGATGCGGCCTCGAAGGCCGGCCGTGAGGTCTTCCCGGCCAAGGCCGTGACAGCCTCATCCACGCTGTGGAACAGATGGTCCTGCCGGAGGAGGTCCATGATGCCGAAGCGCGAAAACGCTTCCTGCGCCCGCACGGATTCGAGACGTGCAACGGCAAAGTCGATGCCCGAGGTTTGGCACCGTGTGATCACTTCCGCGAGGATTTTCGAGGCGGTGTAGTCAAGCGCGATGATACTGCTGGCTTCCAGAACGACGAGGTCAAGCGGCTTCGGGCGGCGCTCTATGGCATCCAGGATGCCTTGTCTAAAATCATAAGCGTTCAAGAAGGAGAGCGGCGCCTGAAAGGCGATGACCAAGACTCCGGGAAGCATTTCGCCCTTCGGCTTGCCGCTGGGCGCCCACCAGATGGAAGTCCCCGGGACCTTTTCAAACTCGATCGCTTGCGCCCAGGTCGCGGTCCACATTCCGTGCAGGAGCGAAAGCACGATCCCGACCACGACACCTGTCGCCATGGGCAGCGCGACGATCGAGATCATCGTGACGATGATCAGGAGGAATTCCCCCAATGTTCGACGATAGACGTCGATGACTTCGCGCATACGAATCATCCGCAGGCCGATGAAAAGCAGGATGCCGGCGAGCGCTGCCTGCGGCACATGGGCCAGGAGCTTCGCCCCGAAGGCGATCAGTCCCAACACAAGCCCCGATGCCACCAAGCCGGCGATTTGCGAGCGACCTCCGGACTCGGACACGATTGCGGTCCTGGGCGGGCTGGCGTTCACCGGGAAGGCGCCGAGGAGCCCGGCCAGAATGCTTCCTGCGCCAACCCCGATGAAGTCGCGATTGACGGCGGGAGGGTCACCGGGATCGGAGATAAACGAGCATGTCGTCGCGGCTGTTTGCACCATGATCACGACGGAAACGAGCAGCGCCAACGGCAAGACATGGACCAGGTCATCGAGCTTTACTGCCGGCCAAAGAAGCCGCGGCAACGCGCCCGGAGTCCCGCCCAAGACGGCCACGCCACGGCTTTCCAGGCCGAACAAAAGGAGCGCTGCGGTGGCCGTAAGAAGGCCAATCAGCGCGCCCGGAATGCGGGCGCTGATGCGCTCCGACCCAAGAGCCAGAAAAAGGACGGCCAAGCCGAGTGCGACCGAATAGAGGTTTGCTCGATCGAGGTCCTCGGCGAGAGTTGCCATACGGTGAAACAGATTGCCTTCGGGCGGTGAAACACCAAGAAGACCCGGAAGCTGAAAGACGATGATGTGAATGGCGATACCGGCAAGAAACCCCGTCGTGACGGGAACAGACAAGAGATTTGCTATCCAGCCGAGGCGAAAAAATCCGGCGCCGATCAAAATGGTGCCGACGACCAGCGCGAGCGCAAGCGCCAAACCGGCATATTCCGGTGTTCCCATGGCCGCCAAGGTCACCAGACCGCCAGCAAAAATAGGGGTAATGGTTGAATCGGCGCCCGCGGACAGGAAGCGATTGGCGCCGAAAGCCGCGAAACCGATTGACCCGGCGACAAATGCAACGAAGCCGATGTCTGCTGGAAACCCGCCAAGGCGCGCGGTGGCCATCTGCTCGGGTATCGCGATGGCAGCAAGGGTGAGCCCCGCCGCGAGGTCCCGGCTCAGGTTTTTCGCAGCGTAGCCGGACAGCGAAGAAAAGATCGGCCAAGGGCGAACACCTTGCCGAACCTTTTTATCCGAAGCCTGAGCGGGAGGCGACATCTGTGGATTCGTCTTCTCTATCACGCCCCATATGCGAGCGAACGATCGAGACGTCGGTGCAGAACGACCGCAACGGGTTTCCCGTCCGGTCCACGGCGAATCCGGGCCTACTGCCCCTTACTCGGACCCTTCGGCGTGCGCTCCACCGGATGGGCGGTCTTTCGCGGCTGACTCTTCCCGTCCCCCTGGGTGCCCTGACCGGGCTTTTGCGTGTGGCCATGCGACGCTTCCTCCTGATGCGCCGCGTGCGCATGATCCTCGGGCTGGAAGTGCTTGGCTTGGTGTGGGGGACCTTTGCGATTCCGGGCCATGAGTTCTCCAAATTCGAAGCCGTCTCTGAATTGTCGATCGACGTCCATTGTCCATGGCGGCCTCGGATCCATCGCAAACTGGGCGTTCCGTGATACGAAGCATAGCCAACGGAATGCATGTACGGAACCGGTCATGAGCAGCGGTCGAGGGCGACCTCCGGCCTTGCTCGGCTCAGCCCCACACAGCAGACCCAGAGGAGGATCACCACCCATGAGGTGGCAAAGAGCGGTTGCGGTTTGAGGCAAATTTGGGGATGAAATGATCGGTTGCCGACGTTATCTGGATGGCAGCCAAGGCGACGCGCCTCCGTCGGCGCTCGGATATTCCTGCGGGAGGAGCTCAAATGTCGAAATGGGTCTTATTCATGGCCGTGCTCGGGACGCTTGTCGCCGCAGGCTCGGCCTATGCGGCAGGCGATGCCGCGGCCGGCAAGGAAGTGTTCAAGAAATGCGCGCTCTGTCACACGACGGAAGCCGGCAAGAACAAGATCGGCCCCAGCCTGGCGGGGGTGATGGATCGCGAAGCCGGCACCGCTCCGAACTTCAACTACTCGGACGCGATGAAGAACTTCAAGCACAAATGGACATCGGAAGAGCTCGACATCTACCTGACCGACCCACGCAAGCTCGTGCCGGGGACCAAGATGATCTTTCCGGGCTTGAAGGACGAGAAGGATCGCCAGAACGTCATCGCCTATCTCGAGACCCTGAAGTAACGATAGGGCGTCGCCCCGCTGCGTCGCGGCGGGGCATCGACGCGCCGTTCCTCTTCGCGGATTAGCCGCCACGATATCTCCACCATCGTCGCATTCGCCGGGAAGCGGGCGAGGGCTTGCGTGGCCGCATCGGAAGCGCCATGAGAGCGGCGCAGTCGGGGCTGGGGAGGGAGAAGGCGTGGGTCATCCGATCGGCAGGCGCGCGCGGCGGGCGTTGCTCGCGCTGTCGGCGCTTGCCGCGCTCATGGCGCTGGCCCTCGGTTCGCCGCGGGCCGAGGAGCAAAGCCCGGCCGCGGTGAAGATCGGCTTTCTCCGCGAGGGCGTTAAACGCGAAGCGCCGCAGCCCTATCTCGATCCGCCGCCCGCCGATGAGGGCGTGGCCGGCGCGCGCCTGGGGATCGCCGACGACAATACGACCGGCCGCTTCACCGGCCAGCACTTCGTCCTCGCCGAGGCGATTGCTCCCGCGGGCGGCGATGTCGCGGCGGCCTTCCGCAAGCTCGTCGGCGAGGGCGTGCGGCTGGTCGTGACCGACCTGCCGGAGGCGCCGCTCCTCGCCGTGGCGGCGCTGCCGGAAGCGCGCGCCGTCACGCTCTTCAACGCCGCCGCGCCCGATGACGATCTGCGCGCCGAGAAATGCCGCGCCAACCTGCTGCACACGGTGCCGAGCCGCGCCATGCTGGCCGATGCGCTGCTCGAATATCTTCTCGCCAAGCAATGGCCCAAGGTGTTCCTGGTCGTCGGCCCGACCGAGGGCGACCGCGCCTATGCCGCGGCGGTCAAGCGCGCCGTCGCCAAGTTCGGCGCCAAGCTCGTGGCGGAGAAGCCGTGGACGTTTCAGCCGGGGGCCAAGCGCTCCGACAGCGGGCATTACTCGATCGCCGCCGAGGTGGCGAATTTCACGCAAGGGGTGAGCTACGACGTTCTCGTCGTCGCCGACGAGGACGACCAATTCGGCGATTATATGAGCTATGCCACCTACGCGCCGCGGCCGGTGGCCGGCACGGCCGGGCTGATCCCCACCGCCTGGGCGCGGCCCCACGAGGAATGGGGCGCGACGCAGCTGCAAGACCGCTTTCGCCAAGCCGCCAAGCGCTGGATGACGGCGCGCGACTACGCGGCGTGGCTGGCGGTGCGCGCCATCGGCGAAGCCGCGGCGCGCGCGCAATCGGTCGCGCCGGAGAAGCTCGTCGCCTTCATGCGGGGCGAGCAGTTCCAACTCGGCGGCTACAAGGGGACGCCGCTCAGCTTCCGTCCCTGGGACGGCCAGATGCGCCAGGCGATCCTGCTCGCCGATACGCGCGCCCTGGTCTCCGTATCGCCGCCGCCAGGCCGCTTCCTGCACCAGTTTTCGGAATTGGATACGCTCGGCATGGACCGTCCGGAGAGCAAATGCCGCCTGCAATGACGCGCGCGCAGAGCCGTCTGCCGCATCTGTGCGGAGCGTGGGCGCTGCCCGCGCTGGCGCTCGCTCTCTCAGTAGCGCCGCTCGGCGGGGTCCGCGCCGAGACGGTGCTCGTGTCGAACGAGAAGGGCAATTCGATCACCGTGCTCGACGGCGAGAGCCTGAAGGTGCTGCGCACCGTCCCGGTCGGCCAGCGGCCGCGCGGCATCGTGCTGTCGCAGGACAAGAAGACTCTCTACATCTGCGCCAGCGACGACGACGAGATCGAGACGCTCGATCTCGACAAGTTCACGCTCGGCCCGCCGCTGCCGAGCGGCCCCGATCCGGAGACCTTCGCGCTCCATCCCGACGGCCTGCACCTCTATGTCGCCAACGAGGGCAGCAGCCTCGTCTCGATCGTCGACATCGCCGCCCGCCGCATCGCCGGCGAGATCCCCGTGGGCGTCGAACCGGAGGGCATGGGCATCAGCCCGGACGGCAAATGGATCGTCAACACCTCCGAGACGACCAGCATGGCGCATTTCATCGACAACGACACGCGCAAGGTGGTGGCGAACGTCCTGGTCGACAGCCGACCGCGTCGCGCCGAATGGACCGCGGATGGACAGCAGGTGTGGGTCTCCTCCGAGATCGGCGGTAGCGTCAGCGTCATCGATCCGGCATCGCACAAGATCGTGCATAAGATCGCCTTCGCCGTGTCGGGCGTGCCGCAGGAGGCGATCCAGGCCGTGGGCGTCGCGCTGACCAAGGACCGCAAGCTCGCCTTCGTCGCCCTGGGGCCGGCCAACCGCGTCGCCGTGGTCGACGCGCAGACCTACGAGGTCAAGAAATATCTGCTGGTCGGGCAGCGCGTCTGGAACCTCGCCTTCAACAGCGACGAGAGCCGCCTCTATACGACCAACGGCATCAGCAACGATATCTCGGTGATCGACGTTCCGAATCTCCGTGTCGTCAAGTCGGTGACCGTCGGCAACCAGCCCTGGGGCGTGGTCGTGCGGCCATGACGGACGGGCCATGTCATCGTCGAGCGGGAGCGGGCGCAGCGACGCCATGGATGCGGCAACGCCGATAGCGGCGCAAAACACGGCGCCGCCTCTCGTGGTCGCCGGCGTGAGCCATGCGTTCGGCGGCCGCGAAGTGCTGCGCGATGTCTCGCTCGCGATCGAGCGCGGCCAGCGCCTGACCTTGCTCGGCCTCAACGGCGCGGGCAAGACGACGCTGTTCTCGCTGATCACCCGGCTCTACGACCACCGCAGCGGCTCGATCCGCGTCTTCGGCTGGGAGATCAAGGAGAAGCCGTCGGAAGCGCTGGCCCGCATCGGCGCCGTGTTCCAGCAATCGACCCTCGATCTCGACCTCTCGGTGGCGCAGAACCTGTTCTACCATGCCGCGCTGCACGGCATCCGCCGCCGAGTCGCGGCCGAGCGCATCGCCGCCGAGGTCGAGCGCGTGGGCTTGAGCGACCGGCTCGGAGACAAGGTCCGCCAGCTCAGCGGCGGCCAACGTCGCCGCGTCGAGATCGCGCGCGCGCTGCTGCACCGACCGCAGCTCCTGCTGCTCGACGAGCCCACCGTCGGCCTCGACATCGCCAGCCGGCAATTCCTGCTCGATCACGTGCGCGATTTGTGCCGCGACGAAGGCCTTGCCGCGCTGTGGGCGACGCACCTCATCGACGAGGTCGACGCCGCCGGACAGGTGGTCGTCCTGCATCGCGGCCGCGTCCTCGCCCACGGCGCCGTCGCCGACGTGATCCGCGAAACCCGCGCGTCGTCGATGCGCGGCGCCTTCGATACGCTGACCCAGGAGCGGGCGGCATGAGCCCCGCGCATTACTACCGCTGCCTCGCCGGCATCGTGCGGCGCGAGGCCCTGCGCTTCCTCAATCAGCGTGGGCGCTTCATCGCCGCGCTGGTGCGGCCGCTGGTGTGGCTGCTGATTTTCGCCACCGGCTTCCACTTCGTGCTGGGCGTGTCGATCATCCCGCCCTACGAGACCTACGTGCCCTACGAGGTCTACATCGCCCCGGGCCTCATCGGCATGATCCAACTCTTCCAGGGCATGCAGAGCTCGCTCTCGATGGTGTACGACCGCGAGATGGGCAGCATGCGCACGCTGATGATCAGCCCGCTGCCCCGCTGGTTCCTGCTCGTCGCCAAGCTGCTCGCCGGCGTCATCGTCTCCGTGCTGCAGGCCTATGTCTTTCTCGCCATCGCTTATTTCTGGGACATTGAGCCGCCCGCGCTGGGTTATCTGACCGTGCTGCCCGCGCTCATCCTGTCGGGGATGATGCTGGGCGCGCTCGGCCTGTTGCTGTCATCGGCGATCCGCCAGCTCGAGAATTTCGCGGGCGTGATGAATTTCGTGATCTTCCCGATGTTCTTCGCTTCCTCCGCGCTTTATCCTCTGTGGCGTGTCAAGGAGTCGAGCTTGACGCTCTACTACATTTGCCTGGCCAATCCCTTCACCCACGCGGTCGAACTCATCCGCTTCGCGCTTTACGGGGAATTCGAGCCGCTATCGGCGGCGATGGTGATGGGCTCGCTGTTCGTGTTCATGCTGGCGGCGATCTACGGCTACGATCCGAGCCGCGGCCTCATCGCCCGGCGGGTTGTCGCAGAATGAGGCCGCTCGCCGCCCTGCTGGGCGTGGTGACGTGCCTCGTGCCGTTTGCCGCCGGTGCGGCGCCGCGCAACGTCGACCCGAACTGGCCCTGCCAGCAGGCGCTCGTGCCCGAGATCGCGGCGGCGACCATCTGGAGCGGACCGCCGGTCGAGGGCATCGGCGATTGGCGCGCCGAGCCCGCGGTCGCCGCGCTGGTCGACCGCGCGGCACCGCGCGGCGTCTCCGCGGCGGATGGCGAGGCCGCCATCGGCGACTTCACACGGAGCCTCGGCGGCGACCGCAACCGCCTTATCACGCTCGCCTTCGCCGGCTTGCTCGACGAAACCAACCGGCAGCGCACGGAGGTGATTCAGCGGATCAAGAGTTTGGCCGAGCGGCAGCGCAACCTCGCCGATATCGTCGCCCGCCTCACCGCCGAGGTCGATGCGACGCCGGAGCCCAAAGGCGAGCCGTCGCCGGAGCGCGCCGAGCTGATGCAGCGGTGGACCTTCAGCTCGCGCACCTACACCGAAGTGCAGCGGACGATGCGCTACGCCTGCGAGATCCCGGGGCAGCTCGATGCGCGCCTCGGCGCCTATGCCCGCGCCCTCCAGGCGGCGCTCTCCTGAGCGCGCGCCGCGCGGCCGTCAGTTGGCGCTGATCTCGACGATGAATTTCTGGCGCATGGCCCGCTGCATATCGGCGAAGCCATGCGCGGGCAGCAGGAAGGCGGCATGGCCGCCGATTACATGCTCGCGATACCACGCCTCGAGCGTAGCGGACTCGTCGCCTTCGAGGATCGGCAGTCCGTTGATCGTCGTGCCGGCGGCGACGAGCTCGTCGCGGACCGCATCGACCGATTTCGCAGGATTGCAATTGTCGCGGCCGTCGCCGGAGACGTCGATGATGGTGCGCTCGGCCGGCGCCGGCAGGAACGGCAGGATTTTGCCTTCGATGACCTCGAGCGCGCGCGACAGGCAGGTGAACTGGTTGTCAGCGCGCGGCGCGTGGCGGATCTTGTCGGCGAAGGCGTCCGCCTCCTCGGCGCTGGTGATGAGCGTCCAGGGCAGCACGAGAAAAGGCTTGTTCGACCATTCGACGAGAGTGACGAACATCGAGTGATGCGCGCCGGAGAGGATGCTGCCCTGCACTTCGCGATCATGGAAGGCGCGGGCGATGCCCTCCATCTGCAGCGCGTAGCGCTCGGGCGTGACGGATTCGGACACGTCGACCGCCAGCACCAGGGCCGTGTCGGTCATCTCGGCCGCGCTTGCCGGCGGGGTCGGACCCAGCATCGGGGTGACGGCCGTCGCCAGGATCGCGCCGAGAAGCCCCAATCGCGCCATGCTCTGCGCCCCTCGGCTCTAGCGGATCGTCGTGTCGTGATGGCGCGCCGTGTCGATGCCTTTCGCTTGGCTCAAGCCTCGCGCCCGCCGGAGGACGGTCTCGTCGAGGTCGGCATCGGACAGGTCGGCGCCGGTGAGATCGGCGCCGGTGAGATCGGCATGCGCCAGATCGGCGTGCGCGAGATTGGCGTGCGACAGGTCGGCGCCGGTGAGATCGGCGAAGGCCAGGTCGACGCCGCCGAGATCGGCGCCGGCGAGCGACGCATTCGCGAGATTGCAGCCCGACAGCGCGTTGCGGGTGGGCGGTATCGTGCGATTGCGCGGCGCGCCCATGTGGATATGGGCGAGGTTGGCGCCGCTCATGTTGGCGCGGCTCAGCCGGGCGATGATGTGCGCGCCGGCGAGGCTGGCGCCGGCGAAGTTGGGGGCTTCGGCGGTCGAGACCTCCAGCGTGGAAAATGCCACGGCGTCGAGCAGGCTCACCTCCCTGAGGTCGGCGCCGGCGAAATTCGCGGCGATGATCAGCGTGTGGTCGAGGTTGGCGCCGGCGAGCTTGACCGCGGAGAGGTTGGCGCGCGACAGGTCGGCGCCGTAGAGGTTGGCGCCGCTGAGATTCGCGTGCTTGAAATCGAGCTCGCTCAGATCGAGGTAGCTGAGGTCGCGGTGCGAGAAATCCGCCGGGCTCGACGCGCTCGCCTTGGCCAGGACCACGCTGATCTGCTGCACCGTCAAATCCGCGGCCCGGGCGGCCGCGCCGGCGGCCAGGAGCACCATTGAGATCCAGAGCAGGCGGCGCACCGCAGGCATGGCGGTCTTCGTCCCGTGAGCGACGGTGTCAGCATAGGTCCGCCGCGTGACAGCGTCCATCGACCGGCCGGCTCACGGCCGTCCCACTTCCGGCGTCGCCTCCTCGGTCGGCAGGGCGGCGGCCTCCCACCCGGTGGTGCCCTCGCGATACCAATAGAGCTGCGTGTAGCCGTAAGCGGCGGCGCGCTTCGTCGCGTTCCAGCTCATCCAGCAATCGGCCAGGCAATAGAGGACGACCGCGGCCGACTTGTCGCCGCCGGTCGCGCGCCCGAGGGCCGCGCGGAAATAGGCGTCGAGCGGCTCAGGCAGCGCGCCGCGGCCGATATCGGGCAGCCACAGGCTTCCGGGGATGTCGCGGCGGGGCAGGGGCTTCCACAGCGCGTCGGGGCGCAGGCCCTCCGGCCGGCGCGGCGCCGGCAGCACGTCGACGAAGACGGCCCGCTTCTCCCGCCACAGGTGCTCGGCCTCGTCGGTCGCGATCGCCCGGCCGCCCGCGACCGTCGCCGGCACCGGCGCCCGGTAGTCGTCGGTGCGATAGTCCGGCGGCTCGGCCACGGCCGTGGTCTGCGCCGGCGCGGTCGCGGCGGCGGCTGCCAGGAAGGCGGCTAGCGCGAGCGAGGCTGTCGTCCTCATGGCGGCGCGGGCGGGCGCGTTACGGCTTGAGCGCTTGGCCCTGCTCGTCGAGCAGAGGGACGCCGTAGTCGCGCAGGATCGCGGTGATCTCGCTGCGGCGGCCGTTGATGGCCGTGTTGATGCGTCGCCGCCATTCCGGCTCGTTGTTCCGCACGCCCATGGCGATGTGGTAGGCCATGCGCGGCGCCCCCGGCTCGTTCTGGATCAGCGCCATTTTCAGCGGCAGGCCGTCGTGGCGGATGTAGTACCCGGCGATCGGCCCCCAGAGCAGCCCGGCATCGATCTCTTTGTTGCTGATGTCTGTCAGCATCTGATGCACAGGTGATTCGAAACGGGTATCGACCTGTAGCGCATAGGGCCGGGCGTTGGACATCAGATCGTGCCGCACCAGGAGATCGGCCGGCGGCGTCCCCGCGACGATGCCGATATGCAGCCCCTTCAGCTTGGGATCGGCGAAGTCGGAGAACGACCAGCCGCTGTCGCTGCGGTAGGCGATCACATAGCTGGTGTAGTAGTAGGGCGTCGTGGTCTGCATGATATCGTCGCCGGCCACCGTGCCCATCACTAGGTCGCAGCGATTGGCGCGCAGGGTGTTGCGCACGAAGCCGACGACTTGCGGGAACCAGGTGTATTTCACCGGCAGCGACAGATCCTTGCCCAGCACCTCGGCGATCTTGTTCTCGAAGCCTTCGCCCTTCTCGTCGGAGAACGGCATGTTGTTGGGATCGGCGCAGACGCGCAGATCGGTGCGCGCGACCAACTCGCCGGTCGGCGATTGCGCGGCGCCGGAGGACGCCGAGCCCGCCAGCGCCAGCGCGCAAAGCAGCGCCAGCCGGAGAAACAAGCGATACATCGGCATCTGACAGGGTCCCAATCGCCGGGGCGGCGCGGACGACCTCGCCCGCCTCCGGCTATTTATTTCTGCTCGAAGCGTTCCGGCCGGCCGCGTCCGACGACGCCGTCCGAGCGCGCCTTGAGATAGGCGTACATGTCGTCGAGGTAGCTGACGACGTCCTCGACCTCGCCGAAGGCTGGCATCACGTTCTCGGCCGATGTGGTCACGTTCTTCCGGCCGTTGATGACGACGTCCTTGAACTGGTCCTCGGTCAAGCCCTTTAGCGATTCGGTGAGGGCCGGCGCGTATGAGCTGCCCGACCCATCCGGCCCGTGGCAGCGCAGGCAGGATTCGGTGTAGCGCCGCCAGCCATTGTAGGCGTGCTGATCGACCTTGCCGTCCTTGACGACATAGGGCTTTTCCTCGTCGGCGGCGCGCGCCACCGTGGACATTCCGGTGGCCGTGAGCAACCACAAGGCTGCCAGCGCTCCGATCGACAAACGCGAAGTCATCCACGGTCCTCCCGAAGTGTTCTTTATTGCTGCGGCTGGCCGAAACGCCGCCGCCCACGCCCGACGACAGGGCTGGACACTCGATCAGGCTAACACAGAAAAAAGGCCGGCATCCCGGTTGCCCGAAGATGCCGGCCCTCTAAGCGTCGTCGAACTAGCTCATCATCAATTGGACAGCCCGAACACCGTCAGGACGCCGCCCAACTGCGTGTAGCTGGAGAGCGCCTTGTAGGCGCCCACGGCGCCGAGGCCGTCGGTGTCCTTGGTCAGGCCCGCCGCCATGCCGATGCCGGCCCAGCCGCCGACGCCGGACAGCACCGCGACGTATTGCTTGCCGCCGTGCTGATAGGTCATGACGTTGCCGATGATGCCCGACGGGGTCTTGAAGCGATAGAGCTCCTTGCCCGACTGCATGTCGACCGCCTTCAGATAGCCCTCGAGCGTGCCGTAGAAGACGACGTCGCCGGCGGTGGCAAGCGCACCGCCCCAGGCCGAGAACGGCTCCGGATCCGACCACACGATCTTGCCCTGGCCGGCGTCCCAGGCGATGAAGTTGCCGAGGTTGTTGTCGCCCTTGGGCGGATACATCGACAGCGTCGCCCCGACATAGGGCTGGCCGGCGGTGTAGGACACCTTGAAGGGCTCGTAGTCCATGCAGACGTGGTTGGTCGGCACGTAGAACAGCTTGGTCGTCGGCGAATAGGCCGCCGGCTGCTGGTCCTTGGTGCCAAGCGCCGCCGGGCAAATCTGCTGCGAGTTGTGATCCTCGCCGCCGGCCTGCGTGCTGTACTGCTTCACCACTTCCGGACGGCCGGTCTTCAAGTCGACATGAGTCGCCCAGTTGACCTTGGGATCATACTTCTCGGCCACCAGCAATTGTCCGGTCTGACGGTCGAGGGTGTAGCCGAAGCCGTTGCGGTCGAAATGCACGAGCGCCTTGGTCTCCTTCCCCTTCACGGGGATGTCGGCCAGGATCATCTCGTTGATGCCGTCATAGTCCCACTCGTCGTGCGGGGTCATCTGATAGACCCACTTGGCGACGCCGGTGTCGGGATTGCGCGCGAAGATGGTCATCGACCACTTGTTGTCGCCGGGCCGCTGCACCGGGTTCCACGTGCTCGGATTGCCCGATCCGTAGTAGATCAAGTTCAAGCCCGGATCGTAGGAGTACCACCCCCAGGTCGCACCGCCGCCGATCTTCCACTGGTCGCCCTGCCAAGTGGCCAAGGACGAGTCCTTGCCGACCTTCTTGCCCAGCTCGGTGGTGTTCGCGTCGAACAGGACCTGATCATCCGGACCGACCGAGAAGGCCTTCCAGGCCATCGAGCCGTCCTTGAGATTGTAGGCGGTGACGCGGCCTTGCACGCCGAACTCGCCGCCGCTGATGCCGACGATGACCTTGTCCTTGACGACCATCGGGGCGCTCGTCATCGTCTCGCCCTTCTTCGGATCGCCGTTCTGAACCTTCCAGACCTCTTTGCCGGTCTTGGCGTCGAGCGCGACGACGGTGGCGTCGGCCTGGTCGAGGATGATCTTGCCGTCGCCATAGGCGACGCCGCGGTTGACGGTGTCGCAGCACATCACTGGGATCACCGACGGATCCTGGCGCGGCTCATACTTCCAGATGATCTGGCCGCTCTTGTTGAGGTCGAGCGCATAGACGATGTTCGGGAACGGCGTGTGCACGTACATCACGTTGCCGATCACCAGAGGCGCGCCCTCATGGCCACGCAGGACACCGGTCGAGAACGTCCAGACCGGACGGAGATTCTTGACGTTGTCCTTCGTGATCTGCTTGAGCTGACTGTAGCGGTGGTTGGCGTAATCGCCGGTGGGCATCGCCCACTGGTTCGCATCTTTCTCGAGCTTTATCAGCTCGTCGTTGGCCAGCACGCCGCTCGTCGGCAATGCGAGCGCGGCAGCAACCAATAAGCCCCATCGTAAATTCATCGCTTCCTCCCCTGTACTTTGCGAAGCTGCTCTACCGCGTAGCTGCCAAGTTGCAGCGGCCTAGCCGTGGCGGTCGCGGAGGTCGCGTCCTGAGGACGCATCTCAAGCGGCTAGAACCATGATAGGCGAACTAGAACCATTAGCACAAGCGGGATCAATGCTTGCGCCGCTTCGGCCTATGCCGGCACCAGCAATTCGCCGGTGCCGCCGACCGCGGCGTCGCCCATCCAGCGTCTGAGCGGACCGAGACGCGCCGCTAGGCTGCCGAGCCCGAGCGCCGTGAGATGGCGCGCCAGCAGCCGCAGAAATATCAGATCATGCACACCACAATCGGCGAAGGTCGCGCCGACGCGCAGCGCGCCGCCGAGCGCAATGATGCTGCCGCGCCGCATCGCCGCGCCAGCCAGCGTGCCGGTTCCGCCGCCGATGACGATCGTGCCGGCGACCATCTCGGCACCGCAAGCCGCGCCGGCATCGCCGCCGACGATGACGAGGCCGCGCCGCAATCGCCGTCCGGTCTCGGCGCCGGCGCGCCCCGCCACCAGCACGGTGCCGCCGCGCATGCCGCCGAGCGCGCCGGGCAGCGCGCCGCCCAGCGCGTCGCCGGCATCGCCGGAAATACGCAGCGTGCCGCCGCGCATGTCGGTGGCCGCGCCGTAGCCGGCGGCGCCGGCCACCGCGATCGTCCCGCCGCTGAGGCCGATGCCGAGATAGGCGCCGACATCTCCGCGTATGTGGAGCGTGCCCCCGCCCATGCCGCCGCCGATCTTGTCGAGACGCCGGCAATCCCCTTCGATTTCGACCGCCGCGTCATCGGTGGCCTCGATACGAAACCAGTCGGCGACGCATTGCCGCCGGTTGCCGAGCGCGAGCGGCAGCCGCTCGATCTCCGCCGGCGACAATCCGGCGAGGCGCTCGGGGATCAGCCCGTCGACCGCGAGCCGGACCGGCGGCTCCGCCTTCAACACCAAGCGGGTCATTGCAGCAGCTCGTGCAGGTGAAAATGGAAGGGGCCGAGCTTGCCACCGTAATTGCCGGCGGTTATCCGGGTCAGGCCGTTTTGGGCGGCGTCGGCGCAGGCGGCGCGGATGCCGGCGGCCATCGCCGCGCCGACGGCCGCCTCGGTCAAGCCGTCGATGACGATCTCGAGGACGCTGGCGACGTCCGGCTCGAGCGCCGTCTCGACCGCGCCCTTGAGGGTCGGACAGAAGGGATCGTTGGTCGAGGCCGGCAGGAATTTATAGCGCGAGCCGACCTTGGAGCCGGAGCGCACCAGCCCGCCGGGAAACGGCATGATCACCTCGGGCACGTGCCGCATCGCCGCGACGGCGCGCTCGGCGGCGGCGAGCACGCTGGCGCGCGAGCGCCCGAGCATGAGGAAATTGCCGCCGCCGACCGCGCGCTGCACCCCGGCAAAATCCTCGCAGACGAACGTCGCCGAAATAGCGCAAGGCGCGCCCGAGCGGCACCTGCGCGTCGCCGGCGAGCCCGGCATAGCACGCGGTGCCGGTGCAGGTCAGCACGCATTGCCCGACGCGGTCGCGCACCGCCTTGGCGAGCGCGTCGCGCGATACCGCGAACAGCAGCACGGCGATGCCGGGCCGACCGTCCGGCGTCTCTGCCGGCGCCAGCTCGCGCTCGATGCCCGCCTCGACGCCGCAGCCGATCACCGAGGTGGCAAAGCCGGTCATGCTCGCGGCCGCGATGCGCGCCCAGTCCATCGTCTCGGCGGTGATCGCCAGGCGCGTGGCGCGCATGCCGAAGGCCTCGGCGAAAGTGTCGTCGATGGCGACGCCCGCGAGATTCACGCCCGCCTCCGCGGCCGGCAGGCATGCTCGAGCACGCGAACGCCGGCGTCGTCAAGCTCGCCCTGCGACAGCGGGAAATGCGCGAATCCCACGGTCATGTGATCGTCGAAGAAGCTCTTGATCGGGCCGGTCACACCCTTGTCGAATTCCGGCCGGCCCACATGCGTCGCACCCATCGGCAGCGCGGCGATGCCGCTCTCGCCGCTGACCTC
>WNFA01001008.1_pt1 | contig 44344 bp, 36 predicted proteins | sample 5400481 | NCBI WGS metagenome assembly WNFA01 (sample SAMN13153340, study PRJNA577476) | soil metagenome | isolation source: 120 cm saprolite under Douglas fir tree site 2 hole 1 replicate 2 | place: USA:California | collected 2015-04-18 | reverse complement strand
CCCGCGGTCTCGTTCACGTCGCCCCCGTGCTTGACGATCTCGTCGAGGAAGGCGCCGAAGTAGCGCTCCACGAGTGAGGCCAGGTCGTCCGGCGGCAGCCGCGAGGACAGCCGCGTGTAGCCGCTGATGTCGGCGAAGAGCACGCTGACGTCGGTCTCCCGCTTCTCCAGCGACGGCGCCTCCGGCGATTCCTCGATGAGCTGGCGGACCCGGCGCGGCACGAACTTGGCGAGGCTGCCCCGGATGAGGAGGCTGCGCTCGAGCTGCTGGGCGTAGTCCAGCACCTGACGGTGCGCCTCCGCGTTGGCCACCGCCACCGCGGCCTGGTCGGCCAGCGCCTCCAGCATCTCGAGGTCCTCGCCGGTATAGGGCGCCTCCGACCGCTTGCCCCCCAGCACCAGCAGCGCGCGCAGGCGCGCCTGGAAGCGCAGCGGCACCACCACCTCCGCGCCCAGCGCCTGATAGGCGCCCAGCGCGGCCCCGCCGTCGGCGCCGAAGCGCGGATCGGCGGCGAGCTGGTAGCGCGAGAGCGCGCCCGGGGCGATCTCGAGCGCGGCCAGGACGTCATGGGGGAAGCCGTCCACGAGCAGGCGCGTGGCCCGCACGTGCATGGACGACTCGATGGTGGTGGTGAGGCGCCGGGTGATCTCGTCCAGATCGAGCAGGCTCGACATGGAGCGGGCCAGCGTGCGCATCGCCTGCGCGTAGTCGTAGCGCTCGCGGAAGAACGTGCGGTCCACCGCCCGCCGCACCCGCTCCCGCAGCGGGTTGAAGAGCAGCACGACCACGAACATGAAGCCGGCCGAGAACCACGGCGAGCGCGTGAGGTCGGTCTGGGCCAGCAGCGCGTTGGTCCCGGCCAGGAGGAGGGCGTAGGCGCCGGTGATGAGCCCGGCCAGCCCGGTGTAGATCACCGAGCGGCGGATCACCACGGTGGCGTCGAAGAGGCGGTAGCGCACGGTGGCGTAGCCGATGGCCGCCGGGTAGAGCAGCATGAGGGCCGAGCCCACCTGCGGATCGAACGGGCTCTCGTAGAGCTGCTGGAGCGGCCAGAGCATGAGGCAGAGCCAGGCGCCGAGCCCCATCCCGATCCCCAGCAGCAGCACGGTGGTCTGCTGGTTCACGAGCGGCGAGGCGGCCCGCCGCCGCGTGTCGAGCAGCGCGCCCACCTTGATCGGGAAGGAGAGCGTGCTGAGCAGCGAGAGCACGGCCGCGGAGGCCGGATAGACCCAGCCGTTCACCAGGAGCGCCGGCGCGAAGGTCGAGATCAGGAGGAACGAGAGCGCGCTCGCCAGGCCGAGCGCCACCGCCACGCGGTAGAGGCGCGGGATCACGCGGTGGCGCTCGAGCCACCGCTCGCGGTCGGCATTGGCCGGGTACGTGAGAAAGAAGACCCAGCCGTGGATGGAGAGCAGCGGGGCCAGGAGCCCGACGAGGGCCGCCGCGTACTTGCGCGCGCCCAGAACCGCCTCGGGCACCGCCACGTTGGAGACGGCCCAGAGGCACATGTAGAGGAGGAAGCGGCGATTGGGCGCCGCCGCGGGATTCTGCGCGTAGACCGCCGCGCCCACGATCAGCATGACGGCCGAGACCAGGAAGTAGACCGCGAAGCGGTCCACCAAGCGGCTCCAGGTCAGCGCCTGGGGCGCTAGCTCCACCGTGAACCGGCGCCCGGCGCGCTCCACCTCGTACCGGATGGGCCCGGCGGCGGCCCGCACGCGTGCGGCCAGGGTGAGCGGCGAGTCGCCCTCCACCGCGACCAGCCGATCGCCCGCGCGCAGGCCCGCCGCGCGCGCCGCGGGCTCGACGGGGACGACGAGGTAGTCGGGCGTGGCGAAGAAGCCCGGATAGGGGCGGCCCGCGTCGACGGCCAGGCCGCCCAGCAACGCCAGGAGCACCGCGAGGCTCGCCGCGACGAGGAGCTTGGATCGCCGATCCCACCGCGGCATGAGGACCTGATAATACTCTTCAGCTGCGGGGGCCCCGAAATGGCCCCCGCACTCCCCCAGCGGCGGACAACCGTCTCCTTCCTCAAGCTCTTCAGCTGCGGGGGCCCCGAAATGGCCCCCGCACTCCCCCAGGCCGCGGACAACCGTTCGGCTTATACTCCGAGCCCGTGACTGGGCTCAGTGCGGTGTTCCGGCCTCGCGCCATTGCCGTCGTGGGTGCCTCCGACGATCCCGTCAAGATCGGCGGCCGGCCCCTGGCCTTCCTGCTGCGCCACGGCTATCCGGGCCGCGTCTTCCCGGTCAATCCCGCGCGCGCCACCGTGCAGGGCCTGCCCGCCTTCCCCTCGATCGGCGCGATCCCGGAGCCTGTCGACCTGGCCATCGTGGTGGTGCCCGCCGAGCGCGTGCTCGAGTCGCTGGAGGAGGCTGCGGCCAAGGGCGTGCGTGCGGCCATCGTGTTCAGCAGCGGCTTCGCCGAGGTCGGCCCAGCCGGGCGGGTCGCGCAGGCGCGCCTGCGCGAGCTGGCCGAGCGCACCGGGCTGCGCATCATCGGGCCCAACTGCCAGGGCTTCGCCCACCTGCCCTCGCGGCTCGTCGCCACGTTCGCCTCACCGTTTCTCGAGCCCGGCCTCGCCACCGGGCCCATCGCGATGGTGAGCCAGAGCGGGGCCATGGCCGGGATGATCTACGAGATGGCGCGCGCGGCCGGGCTCGGCCTGAACTACTGGGTCAGCACCGGCAACGAGGCCGACGTGCAGGCGGCCGAGATCCTGGCCGAGGTGGTCGAGGACGAGGAGACGCGCGTGGCCTGCTGCTACCTCGAGGACATCAAGGACGCGGGGCGCTTCCGCCGGGCGCTGGCGCGGGCTCATCGCCGGGGCGTGCCGGTCTTCGTGCTCAAGTCGGGCCGCAGCGCGGTGGGCCGGCGCGCGGCGTCCTCGCACACCGGCGCGCTCGCGGGCGAGGACGCGGTCTACGACGCGGTCTTCGCCGACTGGGGCGCGATTCGCTGCGCCGATCCGGCCGAGCTGCTGGCCCTGCCGCAGGCCTTCCTGGGCTACCGGGAGGCCGGGCGCCGCGTGGCCATCCTCTCCAACTCGGGCGGCCTCGGCGTGCTCTCGGTGGATCTCTGCGTGGATCTGGGGCTCGCGCCGGCGGAGTTCACGCCGGAGACGACCGCGGTGCTACGCGGGGCCCTGCCGGACTTCGCGGCCGCCGCCAACCCGGTGGATCTCACCGCGCAGATGCTCACCGACCCCGGCATGCTCGCGCGCGTGCTGCCCGCGCTCGAGGCCGACCCCGGCGTGGACGCCATCGTCTTCCAGATCGCCCTGCTCGGCGCCGCGACCGACCTCGCCCGACTGGTCGGGGACGTGGCCGCGGTGGCCCGGTCCACCCGCAAGGTCGTCGCGGTGAGCTGCCCGCAGCGTCCGGTGGTGGAGGCCTTCCGGGCGGGCGGCGTGCTCGCCTTCGACGACGCGAGCGTGGCCCTCCGCTCGCTCGCCTGCCTGGCCCAGGCGACGGCGCGCCGCGCGCGCTGGCTCGATCGCGCGACCCTCGAGGCGCCCCCGCCGCCCCCGGCCCCGGCGGTTCCGGCCGGCCGGGCCGGCGAGCCGTTCCTCAACGAGTGGGAGAGCCAGCGGCTCCTCGCGCCCTTCGGGCTGCCGCTGGTGGACACCGTCTTCGTCACCGCCGCCGCGGCCGCACCCGCCGCGGCCGAGCAGCTCGGCTACCCGGTGGTGGTGAAGGTCTGCGCCGCCGCCCTGCCCCACAAGTCGGACGTGGGCGGCGTGGCCCTCGGGTTGGCGGACCGCGCCGCGGTGGCGGAGGCCTGCCGGCGCATCGAGGCCAACGTGCGCGCCGCGGCACCGGGCGTCGCCCTCGACGGCTTTCTGGTGCAGCGCCAGGTCCGCGGCGCGCTCGAGCTGGCGCTGGGCGTGAAGGTCGATCCCATCTTCGGCCCGGTCGTGCTGGTGGGCTCGGGCGGCGTCCTCATCGAGGTGCTCCGCGATTTCCGGCTGCTGCTGCCGCCGATCGACGCGGCCGCCGCCGAGGAAGCGCTCCGGAGCCTGCGCATCGGCCCCCTCTGGGACGGCGTGCGGGGCAGCGCGCCGCTCGACCTGCCCGCCGCCGTCGAGCTGCTGCAGCAGCTCGGCGAGGCCGCGCGCAGCCTCGGCGCGTCCGTCAAGGAGATCGATCTGAACCCCGTGGCGGTGGGCCGGCGCGGCGAGGGCGTCACCATCCTCGACGCCCTCGTGCGGCGCTAGCCATGCAGGCTAGGCGAGCACTGCGGCGCCTGCGGCCGCGCACTCCTGATCCTGCTCGCCGGTACCGCCGCCGCAGCCGATGGCGCCGATCACGCGGCCCTTCACCACGATCGGCACCGCGCCGTGGCTGGCCAGGAGCTGGCCGGGGACCGCGCTCCCCACCTGGGCCCAGAACGGCGAGCCCTTCTGGACGCGCTCGGCCAGATCGGCGGTGGACATGCGGAAGTTCGCGGCGGCCATCGCCTTGGCCCGCGAGGTCTCGGGCGTGAAGAAGCCGGTGCCGTCGCCGCGCGAGCACAGCACCAGCCGTCCCGCCTCGTCCACCACCGTGATCGTCATCGGGGTGCCGAGGGCCTTGGCCTTCTCCCGCGCCGCGCGCGACGCGCGCTCGGCCATCTCCAGCGTGAGCTCGATCATGCCGGCCACCTTTCTCGAAGCGCCTTCCGGAATTCCTGCGATCGCGCCCGCATTGAAGCCCGGCTGTCCCGCGCTGTCAACGGCCCCTGGGGCGGCGCTCGACACATTCGGGCCCGGGGGTGACAAATCCGGGGGGCGTGAGGCCCGTCACACGGGGAACGACTACAGGTGGGGCACGGCCCGGCTCCGTATCGTATGGAAAGTGCTTGAAAGAACGGCGCTCGGTATCCTATGCTCGCGGGTGGCGCGCCGTGGCACTGGCCTTGCTGCCTTGGTGCCGGGTCACGCCGGCCTCGACCAGCGAGCCCATGAGCGGCGCCAGCCAGAACTCGGGAGGAACACGGATCGTGCGTTTCGGATTCGGCATGCGACAGGCAGCGCTGCTGGTGGTGGTTTCGGCCCTCGCGATGGGCGGCTGCGGCACGCTGTCCGGCGGGCTGCACAGCGAGTCAATGGCGGCCGCGACCGCGGGCTCCACCGATCCGGACAATCCCCTCGCCGCCGCGCTCGCCCCCGACCAGCCGCCGACCGGCGCGATGGTGGAGCCCCGTGCGGGCGAGCAGGCCTTGGCCGCGACGGTGGCCTTCCGGCCGGCCTCCTTCGAGCTGATCCGGCCCGGGTCGCAGCCCTCCTACATGGTCGCCTCGGTGGGGCCGCTCGTGGTCGCCCAGGCCCCCGCGTGGATGGTCGCCCAGGCGCGCGCCGCCGATCCGGTCGTGCCCGCCGAGGGCATCCTCGAGGAGTACGACCCATGGGAGCCGTTCAACGAGAAGATGTTCTCGTTCAACTACAACCTGGACCGGTACGTGCTCAAGCCGGTGGCGAAGGGCTACAACTTCGTGATGCCGGACCGCCTGCAGCAGATGATCGACAGTGGCTTCGACAACCTGCTGGTCGTCCAGCGTGTCGTCAACAACCTGCTGCAGGGGCGCCCCCTGGGCGCGACCGCGGAGCTGGGCCGCTTCCTGATCAACAGCACGGTCGGCATCGGCGGCCTCTTCGACATCGCCAAGCAGGAGTTCAACCTGCAGAGGACCCGCGCCGACTTCGGCCAGACCCTCGGCATCTGGGGGCTCGGGCCCGGGCCGTTCCTGGTCCTGCCGCTGCTGCCGCCGCTCACCGTCCGCGATGGGATCGGCACCGCGGTGGACGGGGCCATGGATCCTCTGAGCTACGTGCTGCCCTTCATCTGGACGCGGCTCGGCATGAAGGTCGGCAGCATGATCAATGACCGGTCGCTCAACCTGGATCTCTACCAGGGCTTCGAGGAGACCACGGTCGACCTGTACAGCGCGGTGCGGAACGGCTACCTCCAGCGCCGCGAGAACATGATCAAGAGCCCGTCACCGTATTAGCTGAGCCGACGCTCGACCTGCAGCACCCCTCCCCGTAGCCTTTCCCTCCGCTGACGCGATGCGTGCAACTCCTGCCGTCTTTTTTTGTTGACAGGGTTCGACGGGGCGCAATATGTTGGGGTCCGTTCGCGAGACACACACTACCTATATGCATACGAGTTCACAGCGCGCCGTTCCGAGCCCCGACGCCCTCGCGTCGCCCCAACCCCCCTTTCCCGTCTGAAGCAGGCCGTCTCCGTGGATCGAGCAAGGTCGTGGTTTGGCCAGTGTTCCTTTAGGAGGAGCTCATGAGAGTTGCCCGGCGGTTCACCAGAGAAGGCCAGAGTCCCTACGCGGGCATTCAGTTCGACCAGCGAGTGTCGGAGATCAAGAACCCCGATGGCTCCACGGTCTTCCGCCAAGACGGGATCTCGGTGCCGGCCGGGTGGTCCGCGGTGGCCACGGATATCCTCGCCCAGAAGTACTTCCGGAAGTCCGGGGTGCCGCAGTATGCCCCGGACGGCAAGCCGCTGCTGGACCGGGACGGCCGACCGGTCCTGGGCGGCGAGCGGGACGCCCGGCAGGTCTTCCACCGGCTGGCCGGCTGCTGGATGCACTGGGGGGAGAAGTACGGCTACTTCGACACCCCCTCCGACGCGCGGGCCTTCTACGACGAGCTCTGCTACATGCTGGCGGGGCAGGTCGCGGCCCCCAACTCGCCGCAGTGGTTCAATACCGGGCTCCACTACGCCTACGGGCTCTCCGGCCCGGCCCAGGGCCATCACTACGTGGACCCGGACACCGGCATCCTCACGCGGGCCAGCTCCGCCTATGAGCGGCCGCAGCCGCATGCCTGCCAGCCCTATCACGCCCTGGTCTCGACGCCCGAGGGGCCCATCCCGATCGGGCAGATCGTGACCAAGAACCAGGTCGGCCTCGAGGTCTACGACGGCCGCGACGAGGGCGCCGGCACGACACGGGTGGTGGCGGTCAAGGAGAACGGGGAGAAGGCGGTGTTCCGCGTCGAGCTCCGCAACGGCGTGGCGGTCGAGGCCACCGGCGACCACCTGGTGTACGCGATCGCCAACGGCGTGGGCGCCTGGCGTCGGGTGGACGAGGTGGAGCCCGGCGCGGCCCTCCGCCTGTCCACGCGGACCGACGTGCGCAAGGACTCGCCCCACGGCGAGGTCGACGAAGCGGCGCTGGTGGGATGGCTGCAGGCCGACGGCTTCGTGGGCCAGGACGGCCTCGGCACCGACCACAGCCTGGCCGTCGAGTTCACCACCATCGACAAGGACGAGCTCGACTTCATCGTCGAGCGCGTGCACCGCGTCTTCGATGGGGTGCACTACCACGTCCGCTCCATGGAGACGCGCACCCCGGGGCTCGATATCCACCGGATCCGCCTCTATGGCGAGCGCCTGCGGCCCTTCGTGGACAAGTACGGCCTGCTCCGCTCGAGCGCCGACCACGCGGTGCCGGCCATGATCGTGCGGGCCGGCCGCGAGGCCCAGGCCGCCTACCTGGGCGCCCTCTTCCAGGCCCAGGGTACGGTGCGGTTGCGGTCGTACTGGGCCCGCCAGGCCGACGTCACGCTCAGCACCATCTCGGCCGCGCTGGGGCACGGGGTGCAGGCCCTCCTGCTCAACCTGGGCATCTACGCAAAGCTCGGGCGTGGCTCCGAGACCCGGGAGAGCCGCCGCGCGCCCTACGTCATCTCGATCGTCCACGCGGAGGCGCGGACCCGCTTCCGGGACCTGATCGGCTTCGTCTCCGACGACAAGCGCCAGAAGCTCGACACCGCCTGCTCCGACCAGTTCGCGGGCAAGCGGCTGGCCGCGCTGCGGGACGAGACGGTGATGCGGGTGGAGTGCGTGGGGATGCAGCCGGTGTTCGACATCCAGACCGAGAGCGGGCAGTACCTCTCCAACAACGTCATCGTCCACAACTGCTTCATCCAGTCCGTCTCCGACGATCTGGTCAACGATGGCGGCATCATGGACCTCTGGACGCGCGAGGCCCGCATCTTCAAGTACGGCTCGGGCAGCGGCACCAACTTCTCCAGCCTGCGCGGCGAGAACGAGCCGCTCTCGGGCGGCGGCAAGTCCTCCGGTCTGATGTCGTTCTTGAAAATCGGCGACCGCGCGGCGGGCGCCATCAAGTCGGGCGGGACGACCCGGCGGGCCGCCAAGATGGTGATCCTCAACCTCGACCACCCGGACATCCTCACCTTCATCCGGTGGAAGGTGGTGGAGGAGCAGAAGGTGGCGGCGCTGGTGAGCGGCTCGCGCATGACCAAGCGGCGGCTCCAGGCGGTGCTGGCCGCGGTGCGCACCCCGGCGGGCGTCGAGGCCGACCCGCGGAAGAACCCCGCCCTCCGCTCGGCGGTGCGGGAGGCGCGCGCGGCCCTGGTCCCCGAGGGCTACATCCACCGCGTGCTGCTCCTGGCCGCCCAGGGCGTGCGCGAGATCCATTTCCCGGAATACGACACCGACTGGGATAGCGAGGCCTACTACACGGTCTCCGGCCAGAACTCCAACAACAGCGTGCGCGTGCCCAACGCCTTCTTCGACGTGCTCGCGCGCCGCGGCCAGTGGGAGCTCAAGCGCCGCACCGACGGCAAGAGCGCCGGGTCCATCCCCGCCGAGCAGCTCTGGGACGAGATCGCGCACGCGGCCTGGGCCTGCGCCGACCCCGGCGTGCAGTACGACACCACCATCAACGAGTGGCACACCTGCCCCGAAGACGGGCGGATCAACGCCAGCAACCCCTGCGTGACCGGCGAGACCCTGGTGGCCACCGCGGAAGGCTGGCAGCGCATCGACGCCCTGGTGGGCAAGACCGCGCGCGTCATCGGCTCGGACGGCCAGCCGCACCTGGTGACCCGCATCATCCCCACCGGCCACAAGCCCGTCTTCGACCTCCGGACGCGCCTGGGCTATCGGGTGCGGATCACCGGCGATCACAAGGTCCTCACGGTGGGCCGCGGCGACGTGGCGGTGGCCGACCTGACGGTGGGCAACCGTCTCATGCTCCGGGGCCCCGGCTTCGGCCGGCGCACCCTCGCCACCGACCTGGCCCTGGGCGTCGGCGTGGCCGCGGCGGAAGGCTACCTGACCCAGTCGGTCGTCAAGGGCCGCGCGCAGGAGTCCCTCGTGCTCACCACCGACGCGGGTGAGTCTCCGCTCCTGGCCGCGGTCGCCGACGCGGTCCACGCCGGCCGCGCCGCGCTCCAGGCGGTGGGCGGGCTGGGACGGCAGGCCGGCACCGGCGTCATCACCCGGAGCGCCGCCACCGCCCGCCTCATGCTGAGTGAGGCCACCGCGGTGGCGGTTTTCCGCGAGTTCGCGATACTCGACGAGGGCGCGGCGGCCATCCGCTTCGCCCCCGCCGTCTTCGGCCTGGACCAGCCGGCCCTGGCCGCGGTGCTCCGCGGCCTCTTCACCGCCGATGCGACCGTGGCCAACTACGGCGAGCAGTCGCGTTACATCTCACTGGACTCGACGTCGCCCGAGCTGCTGCGCCAGACCCAGCTCCTGCTCCTCGCCTTCGGCATCAAGGCGCGGCTCTACGAGGACACCCGGCTGGCCGAGGCGACGGCGGCGCGGCCCCACCCGACCCACTCGCTCCGGATCAGCCGGGCGTCCTGCCCGCTCTTCGAGCAGGCGATCGGCTTCCACGCGAAGAGCCCGAAGGCGCAGGCCCTGGCCCGGCTCAACGGGGAAGAGCCGGTGACCGGCGAGGAGCTGACCGACGAGGTCGTCGCCATCGAGCCGGCGGGCGAGGCGGACGTCTTCGACCTGACCGAGGAGGTCACCCACCACTTCGTGGCGGGCGGGCTCGTCGTGCACAACTGCTCGGAGTACCTCTTCCTCGACGACACCGCGTGCAATCTCGCCTCCATCAACCTGGTGAAGTTCCTCCACGAGGACGGCACCTTCGACGTGGACGGCTTCCGCCACGCGTGCCGCCTGTGGACCTCGGTGCTCGAGATCAGCGTGCTGATGGCCGCCTATCCGAGCCCGGCGATCGCCCAGCGGAGCTGGGACTTCCGCACCCTGGGCCTGGGCTACGCCAACATGGGCACCGTGCTCATGCGCCGAGGCATCCCCTACGATTCCCCGGAGGCGACTTCCATCTGCGGCGCGATGACCGCGATCATGTGCGGGGAGGCCTACGCGACCTCGGCGGAGATGGCGCGTGACCTGGGGCCCTTCCCCGGCTACCACAAGAACCAGGACCACATGCTGCGCGTGATGCGCAACCACCGGCGGGCCGCCTACAGCGTCGCCCCGGTGGAGTACGAGGGCCTCAGCATCACGCCGCTCGGCATCGACCCCGCCCACTGCCCCGCCCCGCTGCTCCTGGCCGCGCGCGAGACCTGGGACCGGGCGGTCGGGCTCGGCGAGCAGTTCGGCTACCGCAACGCCCAGGTCACGGTCCTGGCGCCGACCGGTACCATCGGCCTCGTCATGGATTGCGACACCACCGGCATCGAGCCCGACTTCTCGCTGGTGAAGTTCAAGAAGCTCGCGGGGGGCGGCTACTTCAAGATCATCAACCAGAGCCTGACGCTGGCGCTCGAGACCCTGGGCTACACCCCGGGCGAGATCGACGACATCGTGGCCTACTGCGTCGGCCGCAAGACGCTGCGGGGCGCGCCGTTCATCAACCACGACACGCTCCGCGCCAAGGGCTTCGACGACGCGGGCCTGCAGCGGCTGGAGGCGGCGATCGAGACCGCCTTCGACATCACCTTCGCCTTCAACACCTGGACGCTCGGCGAGGGCTATGTCGCGGCTCGGCTGGGCCTCAACGAGGCGCAGCTCGCCGAGTGGAACGGCAACCTGCTCCGCGCGCTGGGCTTCACCCCCGCCGAGATCGAGGCGGCCAACGACTACTGCTGCGGCACCATGACCGTCGAGGGCGCGCCGCGGCTGAAGGCCGCCCACCTGCCCGTCTTCGACTGCGCCAACCGCTGCGGCAAGAAGGGCACGCGCTTCATCGCCACCGAGGCGCATATCCGGATGATGGCGGCGGCCCAGCCCTTCATCTCGGGCGCCATCAGCAAGACCATCAACATGCCGCAGGACGCCACCATCGAGGACGTCAAGTGGGCCTACGACCTCGCCTGGCGCGGCATGCTCAAGGCGGTGGCCCTCTACCGCGACGGCTCCAAGCTCTCGCAGCCGCTCAACTCCACGACGGACGAGGAAGAAGAGCAGGCGGTGGCCGCCGACGTGGAAGCGGTGGCCGAGAAGATGACCGAGCGGGTGGTCACCCAGTACCTCCGCGAGCGGCACCGCCTGCCCGACCGCCGCTCGGGCTACACCCAGAAGGCGGTGGTGGGCGGCCACAAGGTCTACCTCCGCACCGGGGAGTACCAGGACGGGACGGTCGGCGAGATCTTCCTCGACATGCACAAGGAAGGGGCGGCCTTCCGCTCCCTGATGAACTGCTTCGCCATCGCCATCTCGCTCGGGCTGCAGTACGGCGTCCCGCTCGAGCGGTTCGTGGACGCCTTCGTCTTCACGCGGTTCGAGCCCAACGGGATGGTGCGCGGCAACGATCGCATCAAGATGGCCACCTCGGTCATCGACTACGTCTTCCGCGAGCTGGCCATCACCTACCTCGGGCGCACCGATCTCTCGCACGTGCCCGAGGAGGATCTGCGCGCGGACGCCATCGGCAGCCGGCCGGGCGAGGGCCCGGTGGCCGCGGCCCTCCCGTCCACCTCGGTGCCCGTTGAGCTGACGGCGCCGGAGCCCCCGGCCGCCCCTCGTCCGGGGGCCGCGCCGGTGACCGCGCGCGCCATCGCGCGCGTGAGCGGGGGCAGCGGGCCGGTGGCCGCCGCGCTGAAGCAGCTCTCCGCGTCCGAGATTGCGCGGCTCAAGGGCTACGAGGGCGACCCGTGCGGCGACTGCGGCCAGTTCACCATGGTGCGCAACGGCACCTGCCTCAAGTGCATCACCTGCGGCACCACCACCGGCTGCTCGTGAGATGACGCGGGGTTAGCGCGCACGGAGGGCCGGGCCTGTCCGTGTTTTGTCCGAGTCTCGCCTGAAAGGAGGTGACCAGCAACAGGGCCGCGAGCGCCGCGGCGCGGGTGCTACGCGATCCCCGCTCGACGAAGGCTGAGCGGTCCGCCGCGGGTAGCGCCCTCTCCCAGCGGGAGCCAAGGCGCCACCCGAAGTCAAGGTAGCAGCCCCTCCCTGAAGGCATCGCCATCACCGCCGACCCTTGGACTTGGTCAACGTGGATGCTCGTCGAGTCTCGACATACTCGTCGGTCTTGATGAGGGCCTGACGCTGGTCCGCGGTGGTGGTGATGTTGTACCGCCGGAACCCGACGCTTCGGTGGCCCGAGATTGACATGGCCACCGGCTCGCTCACGCCCGCCCGGATCATGTTCCTGATCCCGGATCTCCGGAGGTCGTGAAAGACCACCCCGGGATAGCCGGCGCGCGTGGCCGCATCGCGCCACCACCCGCGCAGCGTCGTCTCCGCGACCGGGCGGCCCCCGCGGTGGTGAACGACCCAGGGCACGATCCGCCGGGCAACAACCCGAGCCGCCCAGCGGTGCTCGATGATTCGGGCAAGCTCCCCCTCCAGGGGTAGACTCCTGGGCTCGTCGTTCTTCGAGTCGGCGAGGCGAACTTCGCCCGCCCGACGGTCAACGATCTCCCAGTGCAGGGCCAGAACCTCGCCCTCTCGCCAGGCAGAGTGGTAGGCGAAGCGAGCGATCTCCTGGCCGATCTTCGGGAGGCGCCGCGAAGGAGTTCGGCCAACAGTAGCGGCCGTGGGGGTCAGTTCCTCCTGTCAAGGTCCCTTCGGGTATTCCCTGCCGGGTCGCCTACCTCGGGTAGCGGCCGCGGAACCAGGAGACGATGCGGTTCCGATAGGAGTAGAGCGGCAAGGCCACCGCCACCACGATGGCCGTGAGGAGAATCACGTGGAGATAGTTGCCGGCTGCCGTCTGGGCGCCTTGAGCTGACAAGACCCAGGTGCCAGGGATGCGGCCAAGCGTGGAGACCAGCGTAAAGACCCAGAGCGGCAGAGGACTCATCCCGAAGAGGTAGCAGGCCATGTCTTTCGGCAGGCCCGGGATGAGGTAAATGATGAAGCAGAGGATGGCGCCCTCGGCCTCCACGATGAAGCCCATCCTGTCCCAGGTCGCTGGGCTGACCAGGGTACGAACGTAGTGGGCGCCGAGCCAGCGGCCCACACCGAAGGCGGCCACCGAGCCCACCGTCAACCCGATGGTCGAGTAGATGAGGCCCAGCCACTCACCGAAGAGATAGCCGCCGAGGATGCCCGTGAGCTCCCCGGGGATGGGGGCAATGATGACCTGAAGAGCCTGGAGCGCCATGAAGATGACGGGCGCTAAGATCCCCCACTGGCGCAGCGTCTTCTTGAGGAAGAATCGGTCAAGATAGAGACGGACCAAGAACTGGTACGCTGGGGCGTCGGCGAGGACGAGCCAGACGCTATAGCCGAGGAGGACGGCGGTGAGACCTGCCCCGAGGATGAGGCCCCAGCGGCGCCAGGCGATCAGCTGATACGTCCTGTCATGGCCGATGAACGCGGTGCGCCGCGACCTCCGCTCGCACTATCTAATCCCTGCCGAAGTTCCGATTCGGATCAGGCCCTGACCAAGCAGTGCATCCTCTCCTGTCCAGGATGACCTCATCGACTCGCCTTGTCCTTCGGAGCCTGCGGGCTGCTTGACGAGGCGGGGGGCGGTGCGGGTGCGAGCCCGGCTGCCCCTGGCCTCTGTACTCGGTCAAGGATTGGATCTTCGACAAAGGTCGCATGGCCGGTCGTGATGAGCGTCACCGTATCCCCGGCCTCGAGCAGCAGGTCCAGCTCGGCGACCTTCTGCGTGAAGGTGACAAGCATCGGCCCCCGGGCCGTGCCCACCTTCAGCAGGAGCCGATTCTGCTCGCGCTGCTTGCGCAAGACCTCGCCTTGAAGCCGCTCGGCCTGCCCGCTGATCGACTTGGGCAGGTACCGAGTGACGAGAGCTGGTCCCATGGTCGCAGCACCGATACCAAGGATGACTCCGGTCAGGAGTGTAAAGGTGAGGATCAGCCATCCTCTCACGGCAAGCTCACTCAATCCTGCTTACGAGGGAGACCTCGATCATGTCGCGGCTTCGGCTCCGGCTCACGCAGGGTTGTTTGTGCCAGGCGCAGAATTGCCTGGGGCCGCCGTCCCACACCGAGGGCAATGGCTCCAGTCCGGTTCCAGCGACGTCTTACAGACCGGGCAGGGTCTCGGCGCCGCTGCCGTCACGATCGAGGGACCTGCTGGTCTGGGCGGTTCTTCCTCCCCCGCCTCGGATACTCCTTTCTTGAACTCCTTCATTGACTTCCCCAGTGAGGCTGCTAGTTCCGGGAGCTTCTTTGCTCCGAAGAGAACGAGAACAATAGCCAGGCCAACCAGCAGGTCCTGTGAACCGATCATCGCCGTCCCTCCTTCTGGTAGTCCAACGCCGCATGCTTTCGGTCGTCGGCCGACAACACTCGCTTGCTACATCCCGTCGGGTCGAGCGCGGTGAACGGCCGCCGCGTCACCAGGCCCTCGGCAATGCGGCGCATACAGGGATCGGCGGGCTCTTGGCGGAGGGCCCGATCCGAGATGATCAGGTATCCCATCTTCCCCTGCCGGGCGCGGTCCTCGAAGCTCTGGTAGTTTGCGTCGTTCACGACGGGGCGGTCCAGGTTGAAGGACAGGGCGAGATCTTGCAGGTCAACCGAGAAGAGGGGCGCCGGCGCCTGCGCGAGCACGGCCCGCAGCGCACGGAGATCGGTCCCGGCGTTGAAGCGCGGGGTATCCACCGTGACGAGCGCGCCGCCGACCGCCACGACCGCGATCCACGCGCCCGCGAACGCCGGGGCGCGCCACCGCCATGCCAGCGTCGAATACCACCACCCGCTGAGAAGCGCCACGGCAGGACAGAGCGGAAGGTAGTACCGTTCTCGCTGTTTGCCCGACACGGCCATAATGGCGAACACCGTGGCCAGCCAGACGAGTAGAAGGCGCACTCGCCGGACGGTTTCCGGGTCGGATTCGCGGAGCGCTCGGCGGACCGCGAACGGCAACAGGAGGCCCCAGGGCAGCATCACCGTGGCGGCGAAAGCGATCGGCTCCGCGATGGTCCGCCAGCCCCATGCGTCGCGCCCGAAATACGCGAGCAGCTGGTCGTTCAAGACAACACCTTGGACGAATCGTTGGCGCCCCCCGGACACCGCCGACACAACCCACCAGGGGACGGCGAGCGCCGCGAGCACGATCCAGCCCGGAATCGACACCAGGCGCTTCAGTCCGACCACCCCGTGAGCGGTGATCACGTCAACGAGCACGATGGCGAGCGGGACGAAGCCGGCCGCGCCCTTGGCCAGCGAGCCGACGCCGATAAGACAGTAGAACGGCACCAGCACGTCCTGCCGGCCTCCAAACCCGGAGGCCACGTACAGGGCCATCGCGCCCGTCCCCGCGAGCAGCTGCACCATGTCCGGCATCGACGAGTGGGCCATCGAGTAGACCCCGACGGTGGTGGCCACGGTGAGGCCGGCGACGACCCCCGCGTCCGGGTCGAAGAGCCGACGTCCGAGCCAGTACGTCAGGAGCGCGACGCCGATGGCCGCCAGCAGGGAAGGCAGGACAGCCGTCCGGACACTCACTGAACCGGCGGGCCAGGCGGTGAGCGCGATCAGCCAGACCACGAGCGGGGGCTTCACGAGATGAGGTGTTCCGTCCGGGAGGGCCGGGACCAGCCAATGCCCGTTGACGAGAACGTCCCGGGCCATGACCGGGAACCGCGTGTCGTCGTTCGTCAGAAGCAGGCGCGATCCAAAATTGAAGCTGAGAACCGCGGCCGCGGCAACGGCGACAAGCGCAAGCCGTCCCGAGAGCCTTCGCGGGGCGCTATTCGGCCGATTCGAACGAATCAGTCCGCATCTTCGATCTGGGCCCATTTCCGGTCCCCCTCGTGCTGCCGACCGAGCTACACCCTCGTGGTTGGTCTGGCCGCTGGAGACCCCCGAGACGGGAGTCTCCAGATGCCGAAGAAGGGAGAGCTTAGGCTAGGGGAGGTGCTCGGCCCAGGAAGGCCGATAGGACCTTGGTCGAGCGGACCGGCTGCTCGCCGGACTGGACCAAGTGGACTGACACGGGCGCCGGCGTAAGACTTGCGAGCAGATCCACTTCAACCGCCCACGCGGCCCACGAGAGTGAGACGACAACGTCGTCGAAGTCCAGGTCGTCGAAGAATCCATCCATCCATGTCGGATCGGGTGGGCTGGCGAAGGCAAGCGGAGTCAGGGTGACGAGACAGACAAGGAGGAGGAGGACGAGCGCTCTCTTGAGTGCCATTGAACGGCAGCCTACGCCCGCCCCCATGTCCGGTCAAGATCGGGCATGGGCCCCCGGCGCGGCGGGTCTGACTTGACAACGCACAATGATCCGCGTATCCACTCAAGTGGAATGGTACGCCGGGTCCCGATGCTTGCACTTTTGGTCGCGCTGCTGGTGGTTCTGGTGGTGCTGACTCCGCTCGCCTATGCCACTCCCCCAGACCCGACCTGGGTGAGTGGCTTCTTCGATGACGACGACAACGACAATGGCGTGTTCCTCATCACGTCAAGTCTGGCTGCGCTCGACCCGTTTCCACTGTGCTGCTGGACGCCCTTGCCGGTGTTCGGACCTGCGGTCGGGTTGGAAAATCCGCGTCCAGCCTCCTCGCAGTACTTCTCCACCGCTGACGCTCGAGCCCCGCCGCTCTCCTAAGCATCTGCAATCTCGATAACGGCGGCTAAGCCGCCGCAATCCCTGCTGGGATGAGGTGGGCAGGGCGCCCATTTCGGGAAAAGTCAACTCACGCCCGTAGCCTGGCCGCATCGCCGCTGAAGCGTGACGCACCGGCGGATTGACGCTTCTATGCGTGAGGGCCGACACGGAGGACACGGCACGTGTGTGGAATCGCCGGGTTCGTGGTGAATCGAGTGCGAGACGGTCGTCGTGAGATCCTGCGCCGGATGACGGCGACGCTGCGACACCGGGGACCTGACGACGAAGGCGCATACGTCGACGGGCAGGTCGCGCTCGGCGCCCGCCGGCTCGCCGTGATCGATCTGGCCACGGGGCAGCAACCGATCGCGAACGAGGACGGAACCATCCGCGTGGTGCTGAACGGCGAAATCTATAACTTTGCCGACCTGCGCGGGCGGCTGGAGCGCCGCGGGCACCGGTTCTCCACGCGCTCGGATGCTGAAGTGATCGTACACGCGTACGAGGAGGCCGGTGAGGCGTGCGTGCGCGACCTTGATGGGATGTTCGCCTTCGCGCTCTGGGATGCCTCCCGACAGACCCTCCTGCTGGCCCGTGACCGAATGGGCGAGAAGCCGCTCTACTACTACGCCGGCCCGGACGCCTTCGTGTTCGGATCCGAGCTGCGGGCACTTCTCCAGCACCCCGACGTGCCCCGGACGCTGAGCCTGGAGAGCCTCTCGCGATACCTGCTGTTCGAATGCATTCCCGCCCCGCACTCGATCCTCGCGGACGTGGCCAAGCTGCCGTCGGGCCATACCCTGGTTGTCTCACCCGGCGACAAGCCGCGGCTTGCGCGCTACTGGGAGATGCGGTTTTTGCCCGACGACTCGCTCGGCGAGGCGGAGTGGCGGGAGCAGCTACGGGCCCAGCTCGCGGCTTCGGTGAAGAGCCGGCTGGTGAGCGACGTGCCCCTGGGGGTCTTCGTGAGCGGTGGCGTCGACTCCGGGACGATCGCCGCGCTGGCGGCCCGCTCAAGCGGGCTACGGCCTCTCCGGACGTTCAGCGTGGGGTTCGAGGAGTCCACGTACGACGAACGGCTATTCGCCCGTCAGGTCGCCGAGCACTGTGGGACCGAGCACCACGCGATCGTGTTCTCGGCGCGTGAGGCGCTCGAGCTCATGGAGCCGGTTGGCGCCCTTCTCGACGAGCCGCTGGGCGACGCGTCGTTCCTGCCGCGGTACGCCCTGGCGCGGGCGGCCCGGGGCACCGTGACGGTTGTCCTAAGCGGGGACGGCGGCGACGAGATGTTTTGTGGCTATCCGACCTTCCTGGCCGATCGGCCGGCCCGGTGGCTGCGGCGGCTCCTGCCCCCGGCGGGCCAGCGTGCCATGCGCGCGATCGTGGAGCAGCTTCCGCCTTCGCCGCGTTATGGGAGCGTCGACTTCCTGCTCAAGCGATTCGTCCGCGGGCTGCCGTACGAACCCGAAGTCCGGACCCAGCTCCTGCTCGGTGGCCTCACCCCGCCCGAGCAGGCCCGCCTCCTGTCGCAAGCCGTCCAGCGCGCCCTAGACGCCTTTGATCCATATGCCGAGCTGACGAGGACGATCGAGGACACGTCGCTCCGGGACCCCTTCGAGCGCATGATTTATCAGCATTGCCGCTTCTATCTCGCGGACCAGACGCTGGTCGCGACGGACCGCTCGACCATGGCGGCTGCCCTCGAGGTCCGAGCGCCGTTCCTCGACCCCGCGCTGGTCGAGCTGGCCTGCCGAATCCCGACCCGGTTCAAGGTCCGTGCCGGGACGACGAAGTATCTCCTCAAGCGCGCGGTCGATGATCTTCTTCCTGGCGCCATCGTCACCCGGCGGAAACAGGGCCTCGGGGTTCCGGTTGCGGCGTGGTTGCGCGGGCCGCTCCGGAACGTTCTCCAAGAGCGGCTCGCCCCGGCTCGCGTCGCGCGTCGAGGCTTGTTCGAGCCCGCCACGGTAGCGCGGTCCATCGGCGAGCACCTTGCGGGTCATCGGAATCATGGAAAGATCCTCTGGACCCTCTTGATGTTCGACGCCTGGTGTGATCACTACCTGCCGAATGAGCGCTGGACCTGAGCGCTGGCGGGCGTTCGTGGGCCGGGCCGACCGCCGGGCCGGCGTCGTGGTGTTGATGGCGTTCAGCGCGGCGCTGCTGTTCTTCGACTTCGGCGCGCACGTGTTGGCGACCAACGACGAGACGCGATTTCCGATGATGGCGCGCGATATTCTCGCGCGCGGGCACTGGCTGCTCCCCGAGATCAACGGCACGCCCATGCTCAACAAGCCCCCGCTCCACGCGTGGTTGATCGCCCTCGCCGCGTGGCCAACCGGTGCGGTGACGCAGCGAACGGCGGCCCTGCCGTCGCTCCTCGCGGCGCTGGGCCTGGTCGCCGGAACGTACTGGATCGGCCGTCGCGCATTTGACGCGGACGTCGGGTTCACCGCGGGGTTGATCGCAGTGACGACGGCGGGCGTCTTTTCCTTGGCGCGCTCGCCCGTTCCTGACATGACCCTGTCGTTGGCCATGGTCGCTGCCATGGGGGCGTTTGTGGCCGCCGAGTTCGAGGGGCGTCGGGGCGCCCTGACCGTCTTCTATCTGCTGGTCGGCATCGCGTTCTGGATCAAGGGCCCGGTCGGGATGCTGCCGCTCGCCATCGCGCTGGCGTACGAAGTCGCGACGTACGGATGGTCCGGGCCGTTGCGTCTGGCCTCGCGGGCCGGCCTGCTCGTCCTGGCGCTTCTCGTGGTGACCTGGTCGGGGCTCGCACTGGGCGTGGGGCGGGCGGCGATGGTCGACGAGGTTGTGATGAACGACTATGTACGGGCCTACTTCATGGCGGGCCCGTCGGGAGGCCGGGACCTCGTGGAGCCGCTCAAGCACGCGTCCACGATTTTGCTGCCCTGGTCGCTCCTGCTGCCGGTCGCGCTCGGGTGGGCGCTGCGCGGGGTCGAGCCGACGGGTCGGCGCGGGACGCGGCTGGCGCTGGTGTGGGCGGCCGTGGTGTTCGTTGCCGTGGCGCTCTCGCACCGACAGCGATGGCGATACTATCTCCCGCTGTGCGCCCCGATGGCGTTGCTGCTCGCCGCCTGGGTCCGCAACTTGCGATGGCACTGGCGTACCCCGGCCTTCGCCGCCGCGTGGATCATCGTCGCCGTCGGTTTGGCCGTCGGCCAAACTACGCTGACCGCGCGCCAGAGTCGGGCGACCGACTGGCGGGCCATTGCCGAAAAAGCGGTCGAGATCCGCGGGCCGCTGTTCGCCCTCGAGGCCCCCGAGCTCGTCTTCGAGTTTTATCTGGGGCGACCGGTCCTGGTGACACCCAACTACCAGACGTTCGCGCAGCTGCCTGAGGCCACGTATTTGCTGGCGCGCGACCGGAACGTGGCGCACTTTCCAGCGTCGGCCCGAGTGCGCGAGCTTGCCGCCGGGCTCGTGGCCGGTCGCCGCTTTGTTCTCCTCATCAGGGAATGAGCCCTGACGTCTTGGTTACCGGCGCGCTCGGCACCCGCTCAGCGCAGGGTCGCGGCAAGGCGGAGAGAAGTGAGCCCGAGAAGACGGCTGCTCGGCTTGGAGAGCTGGTGGCGATCACCTCGATCGCCGAGAAGATCGGCTGTGCCGCCGAGACGCTCCGGAGCTGGGTCCGACAGGCTGAGCGTGATCAGGGCCGGCGCCCCGGACTGACGACCGAGGAGCGCCAGCGCCTGAAGCAGCTCGAGCGCGAGAACGTCGAGCTGCGACGCGCCAACGAGATCCTGAAGAAGGCGGCGGCGTATTTCGCCCAGGCGGAGCTCGACCGCCGAGCGAAGTGATGGTGGGCTTCATCAACGACCACCGGGACGCCGATGGAGTCGAGCCGATCTGCGCGGTGCTGCCGATCGCCCCGTCGCGGTACTACGAACTGCGGGCCCGGCAGCGGTGTCCCGACCGGCGGCCGGTGCGCGCGCGCCGGGACGAAGCGCTCGGCGGCCACATCCGCCGAGTGTGGCGGGAGAACCGCGAGGTCTACGGCGTCCGCAAGGTGTGGAAGCAGCTGCGGCGGGAAGGCCGGCCGACGGCCCGCTGTACGGTGGCGCGACTGATGCGGCAGCTGGGCCTTCAGGGCGTGGTGCGGGGCCGGACATTCAAGACGACGACGATCCCGGACGCCGCGGCCCTGCGACCGCCGGATCTGGTCACTCGCCGCTTCACGGCGAGCCGGCCGAACCAACTGTGGGTGGCGGACCTGACGTACGTCGCGACCTGGCGGGGGCTGCGTGTACGTCGCGTTCGTGATCGACGTATTCGCCCGCCGGATCGTCGGCTGGCGGGCGTCGACTTCGCTGCGCAGCGATCTGGCGCTCGATGCGTTGGAGCAGGCGCTCTACGATCGCCCGATCGCGGAGTCGGAGCGGCTGGTGCATCACAGCGACCGCGGCGTGCAGTTGAACTCGGGCAGTACCTGTCAATCCGCTACACCGAGCGGCTGGCCGAAGCGAGCATCGAGCCGTCGGTCGGGAGCACCGGGGATTCGTACGACAACGCGCTGGCCGAGTCCGTCATCGGGCTCTATAAGACGGAAGAGATCCACCGTCGGGGGCCTTGGAAAGGGGTCGAGGACGTCGAGTTCGCGGCACTCGAGTGGGTCGCGTGGTACAACACGAGCCGCCTGCTCGAGCCGATCGGGTACGTGTCCCCGAACGAGTTCGAGCAGGCCTACTACGGCCGCCAGCCGGCTCCAGCCGGCCTGGCGGCACTCACGTAACGAGCTCTCCGGAGAACCCGGGGCGGTTCAGTTCGCACGTCACTCAATTCGGAACCCGCGGTCTGGGTGAGGTCTCTCTCGGGGAGGCCGGCGTGTCCGTGTTCTGTCCGCGTTCCCAAGTCCACGAGGTCGCACATGACACACACTGGTCCCCCTGGGATCACGTAGAATCGCGCACATGCTGACACCAGAAACATGCTGGAAGTCGAGAGCTAGGTGCATCACCTGCGGCACGACCACCGGCTGCTCGTAGGCCTGACGCAGGCCGCCCCCTCACCCGGCCCTCTCCCCCTCGCGGGGGAGAGGGTTCTTCATTCCCTTTCTCCCTCTCCCCTCTGGGGAGAGGGCCGGGGTGAGGGGCCCCTCCGATGACCACCACTCGCTGGCCCGAGGCGCGCGCCCCGCGCGGCATGGTGGCCACCCCGCACCTGCTCGCCACCCAGTCCGGCCTGGCCGCGCTGCGGGCGGGCGGCAATGCGCTCGACGCGGCGATCGCGGCGGCGGCCACCATCGCGGTGGTCTACCCGCACAACAACGGCCTGGGTGGCGACAGCGTGTGGCTCATCTACGACGCGCGCCAGCAGCGGCTCCGCGCTCTCTGCGCGGTCGGTCGCGCCGCCCGCGCGGCCAGCATCGACTGGTACGCGGCACGCGGGATCACCTCCGCCATTCCAGCGCGTGGCGGGCCCGCCGCGCTGACCGTACCGGCGGTGGTGGACGGCTGGTGGCAGGCGCACGAGTACAGCCGCGGGGCGATGGGCTCGTCGATCGGCTGGAAGGCGCTGCTGGCCGACGCGATCCTGTACGCGCGGGAGGGATTCCAGGCCTCCGACGGCCAGCGCATCCCGCCGCCGCGCGAGCCCGATCTCTTCACCGAGCGCGCGCCGGCGGAGATTCGCGGCTGGCTCTGGCCGCTCTACCACCCGGACGCCCTGCGCCGCGGGCCGTTGGTGCAGCGCGACCTGGCCCGCACCCTGGAAGCGGTGCGCGACGGGGGCGCCGAGGCCTTCTACCGCGGGGAGGTGGCCGGGCGACTGGTGGCGGCGGCCGCCGCGGCGGGCAGCCCGCTCGCCGTCGAGGATCTCGCCGAGCACCGCTCGGACTGGATGGAGCCGCTGCGGGCATCTCGGCGCTCGCGGTCCTGGGCATGACCGAGCGCTTCGACATGGGCGCCCTGCCCGAGGCCGACTACATCCACGTCCTCGTGGAGGCCACCAAGCTCGCCTTCGAGGATCGCGACCGGTACCTCACCGATCCGACGCACATGCGCGTGAGCCCCGGCGAGCTGCTGGACCCCGAGCGCCTCCAGGCGCGCGCCCGGCTGATCTCGCGCGAGCGCGCGCGCCCGCCCCAGCCCGCCGCGCCCGCGGGCGGCGACACCGTCGCGCTCGTCACCGCCGACCGGGAGGGTAACGCAGTCTCCCTGATCCAGTCGCTCTACTTCACCTTTGGCTCGGGGCTGCTGGCCGGCGACACCGGGGTGGTGCTGCAGAACCGCGGCTCGTTCTTCTCGCTCGATCCCGGCCATGTCAACGCGCTCGCCCCGGGCAAGCGCACCATGCACACGCTGATCCCGTCCATGTATCTCGAGGGCGGGCGGCCGCGCTTCGTCTACGGGACCATGGGCGGCGAGGGCCAGCCACAGACCCAGGCCGCCATCCTCACCCGCCGCCTGTTCCGGCGGCTCGGTCCGCAGGCCGCGATCGAGGCCCCGCGCTGGCTCTACGGGCGCACCTGGGGGACCGCGTCACGGGCGCTCAGCCTGGAGGGACGCTACCCGCCGGAGCTCGCGGCGGAGCTGGCCGGCCGCGGGCACGAGGTCGCGGTCGGTGGGGAGTGGGACGACCTCTTCGGGCACGCGCACGGCATCTGGGTGGAGCCGGAGGACGGCGGCCTGGTCGGCGGGTCGGACCCGCGGGCGGATGGAGGGGCGCTGGGCTATTGAGGGCCTCTCCTCCTCATCCCCCTCGCCCCTCAGGGGAGAGGGCAGGGTGAGGGGATCGGTGTGTCAGGCGTTGCCGCCGGCCAGAGCCTTGTAGAGCTCGAGGCCGACCTGCGAGAGATCCGACCGCGTCTCGATCGGCAGCCCCGCGTTGGTCCAGGCCCCGAGGCCGCCCTTCAAGATCCGCACGTCCTTGAAGCCCATCTTGCGCAGCTCGCGGGCCACCCGGGCGCTGGTTTCCTCGTCCGGGCTGGAGCAGTAGGCGACCACCGGGTGCGCGGGATCGAGCTCGAGGCCCGCCATGCTATTGGCCAGGTCCTCCGGCACCACGCGTATCGAGCCGGGAATCTTGAGCGGGAGCTGCTCGTAGGAGTCGGACTTGCGCGCGTCGAGGATGGTCGGCGCCTTGCCGGCCTCGATCATCCGCACCACCCCGAAGGGCTGGACCCGGTAGCGGTTCTTGTTCCAGCGATGCAGCCACTGCCCGCCGAAGCCGCCCATGCTGACCAGGGTGACGCCGATGGCGACCCAGAACCACGGGAAGGGCTTGGGCGGCGGGTTCTTCACGAACTCCCGCGCCTCGGTCAGCTTGCGCCGCACGTCGGGCAGGTTCGGGTGGAGCTTGTCGGCCTCCTCGAAGCGACGCAGCGCGCCCGTCCAGTCCTCGGTTTTGAGGGCGTGAAGCCCCGCGTACCACGCGTCGTTGAACTTGCTCCCGGCATTGACCTTGACGGGGGTGCCGCGCACGAAGTCGACTACCGCCGCCGACGGGATCACGAAGTTGAAGCCCTGGACGATGCTGCCCTCCGCGCCCGGCGCCAGCGAGACGAAGGTGAGCACCCCCACGACATTGCCCCGGTCGTCCACCGCCGGCCCGCCCGAGTTCCCCCATGCCGCGGGCGCGTCGGTCTGGATGAGCGGGTTGTTGCTTTGGTCCTCCTTGAGGCCCGACACCGCTCCGTTGGTGAACGACGCCTCGACCTTGGCGGACTGGTTGAGGAGCTCATGGGAGAGCACCACGCCCGGGAAGCCGATGATGTGGATGGGATCGCCGATCTGAGCGTTCTTCGAGTCGGCCAGAGGGAGGATCGGGAAGGCTTCCCCCGGTACCTTGAGGAGGGCGAGATCCTTCGCGGACATGTCGCTCACCGGGGGGCTGTACTTCTTCACCTCGGCCTTGACACGACCCTTGGCGGTGACCACGAAGATCTGGGGCTGCAGGTTGACCTTGGCGGTGGGCAGGACGGTGTCGAGCAGCTTGCGCTTGGCCGCCTCCTCGCGCTCCGGCGCATCCCCCGGCCGCAACCCCATCCGCTTGAGCACCTGGGGCAGGCAGGCGGTGGTCACCGCCCGCTGGGCCTGCTGATTGGCCAGCCAGCGGGGCGGCTCGTGGGCGGGCTGGACGACGTGACCATTGGTGATCAGCCAGCCGTCGGTGTCCAGGAACCAGCCGGTTCCGGTCTCCCGGTAGACGGGCGGGGTGACCTTCTGCGGCCCGGATCCGCAGTCCAGCGTGACCTCGGAGGCCAACTCGGCCACCACCAGCACCACCGCCGGCTTGGCGCGCTGGAAGGCCTCCTGGACCGTGATGGGCTTCTGGGCGGAGGCGGCGACGGGGAACGAGGCGATGGCCGTGACGACGGCCGCCCCGAGCAGCGCTGGACGCAGTATCATAGGGCCACTGTAGGCCATTCTACACTGAGACAGGAGCCATGAGCCGCCCGATCGGGGAAGTGCCGACCAGGACGTTCCAGCCCGGCGACGTGATCTTTCGCGAGGGTGACGACGCCAAGGGCGAGGCGTTCATGGTGCACGTGGGCCGCGTGGACATCCGCAAGCAGAGCGGCGGCGAGGAGCGCCTGCTGAGAACGCTCGCCAAGGGGGAGCTACTCGGACAGATCGCGCTCTTCCGGAATGCCCCGCGCTCGGCCACCGCGATCGCCGCCGACGCCGTCACGCTCATGGTCATCCCCGCCAACCGGCTCGATCACCTCGTGCGGGCGAATCCGGCGCTCGCCATCGCGCTGATCCGCGATCTGGCCGCGAACCTGGTCGCCGCGGAAGACCGGCTGCGCGAAGTCGAGGACCGGCAGGCGAAGAAGTAGCCGCTCAGGCCGCGGCGACGAGACCGAAGGTCTCGGCCGCGACGCCCGCGACGTGGCGCCCGATGGCCAGCGACGCGGTGGCGCCCGGAGAGGGCGCGTTCACCACGTGCACGGCGCCCGCCGTCACGCTGATCTTGAAGTCGTCCACCAGCGAGCCGTCCGGGGCCACCGCCTGGGCCCGAACCCCCGCCCCGCCCCGCTCGAGGTCGGCCGCCGCGATGTCGGGCACCAGCTTCTGCAGCGAGCGCACGAAGGCCGCCTTGCTGGCCGAGCGGTACATCTCGAAGGCGCCCACCCGCCAGTACTTGCGGGCCATGTGCCAGAAGCCCGCGTAGCCGAGCGTGCCCAGGAGCTCCGCGGGCCGCACGGTGCCGAGGGTGTAGCCCTCGCGGGCGAAGGCGAGCACCGCGTTCGGCCCCGCCTCCACGTCACCGTGGATGGTGCGCGTGAAGTGGACGCCCAGGAACGGGAACTCGGGATCCGGGACCGGATAGATGAGCCCGCGCACGATCGAGCGGCGCTCGGGGCGCAGCATGTAGTACTCGCCGCGGAACGGGATGATCCGCACCTCCGGGGTCACGCCCATCAGCGCGGCCACGCGGTCGGAGTGCAGCCCGGCGCAGTTGACGAGGTGCTTGGCCTCCACCGCGCCCTGCGCGGTCTCGAGCACGAGCCCGCTCCCCTGCCGCCGGATGGCGGTCACGCCGGCGCCGGTGAGGATGCGGGCGCCGCGCTGCTGGAGGAGCTCGGCCATCTTCGCCACCACCTGGATGTAGTCCACGATCCCGGTCTCGGGCACCTGGATCGCGCGCACCGCGCGGCAGTTGGGCTCGTACTCGCGCACTTCCTCGGCCGAGAGCATCTTGAGGCCGGCGAGCCCATTGGCCTGGCCGCGCTCGTAGATGGTCTGAAGCCGCGGCAGCTCACCCGCGTCGGTGGCCACGATGACCTTGCCGCAGGCCTCCCACTTGATGCCGTGGGTGTCGCAGAACTGCTTCATGCGGCGCGCCCCGTCCACGCAGAGCTGCGCCTTGAGCGAGCCGGGCTTGTAGTAGACGCCGGAGTGGATGACGCCGCTATTGTGGCCGGTCTGATGCGAGCCGAGCTGCGGCTCCTTGTCGAGCAGGACGACCCGCAGACGCGGGTAGGCCTCCGTGAGGGCCAGGGCGGTGCCGAGGCCCACGATGCCGCCGCCGATGATCGCCAGGTCCGTAGTCTGCGTCACGGCCGCCAGAATACCATCACCCACTCGCCCCGCTCTACTCCAGCGTCAGGGTGATCGGGCAGTGGTCCGAGCCCAGCACGTGGGGCAGGATCGCCGCGCCGCGCACGCGCCCGCGCAGCTCGTCGGAGACGAAGAAGTAGTCGATGCGCCAGCCGACATTGCGGGCCCGCGCGCCCGACTTGAGGTCCCACCAGGTGTAGTGGCCCGGCTCGGCGGTGAAGATCCGGAACGTGTCGTGATACCCGGCCGCGATGAAGCGCGCCACCCATTCGCGCTCGGCGGGCAGGAACCCCGAGGTCTTCTCGTGCTCCTTCGGCCGGGCCAGGTCCATCTCGGTGTGCGCGGTATTGACGTCGCCGCACACCACGACCCCCTTGCCCCGCTTGCGCAGCGACTCGGTGAAGGCGAGGAAGGCCTCGTAGAAGGCGAGCTTGTGCTGCACCCGCTCGGGGCCCATCCCGCCATTCGGGAAGTAGACGTTGAAGAGATGGAAGTCCGGCAGCTCGGTGTGGACCAGCCGCCCCTCGCAGTCGAGCACCGGCGAGTCGCAGAGCGTGCTCACCGCAACCGGCTCGGCCTTGAGAAAGGTCGCCACCCCGCTGTAGCCCTTACGCTCGGCGAAGCTCCAGTAGCTCCGGTAGCCGAGGGGGGCCCGCATCTCGTCGGTGACGTGCTCGGCCTGCAGCTTGGTCTCCTGCAGGCAGACCACGTCGGCCGCCTCCGCGCCGAGAACGTCGAGCAACCCCTTCTTCCACAGGGACCGGAGCCCGTTGACGTTCCAGGAGAGGAGCTTCAAAGCATCCTCATGCTACCGATAGTCCTCGGCGCGGTCCTCGGGGACGTAGCCGAGCACCGCTCGCGCGTGCTCGATGTCGCGGTAGCCCCACTTGTTCTCCGAGGTGATGAAGAACACGTCGAAGCGCAGGGTGTCCGGCGCGGTCAGAGCGCGCTCGATCGCCTGGGCGATGTCGCGCCGGCTGCACCAGACCGAGAACTCCCGCGGCTTCACCGGCCGGTCCCCCGCGCTCACGTGGCCGATGCGCAGGCAGACCATGGACATGGCGGTGGTGTCGGCGAAGTGCCGGGCGAGCGCCTCGCCCCAGACCTTGCTGCAACCGTAGAGGCCGTTCGGGCGCATCGGCGACTCGTGGGTGAGGATGGGCCATTCCGCCACCTCGTCGTAGCGGCCGGCGGCCAGCGCCGCGTAGGGCGCGTCGCCCTCGATGCGGCTCACGGTGGCGCCGCTGCTCGCGTAGACGACCCGCTTCACGGAGGCCCGGCGCGCCGCTTCGAAGACGTTATAGGTGCCGATCACGTTGTCGCGCAGCACCGCGTCCCACCCCGGCGTGCCCTCGAGGTTGGCCACGTTGGCGGCCAGGTGCACGACCGCGTCCACGTCGCGGAAGGCGGGCGCGATGGCGTCCAGGTCGCCGATGTCGGCCTGGTGCGTCTCCACGCCCGCGACCGGCCGGCGGTTCAGGGCCCGCAGCGCCCAGCGCCCCTCGAGGCGGCCGCGTACCGCGGTGCCGATGAGACCGCTCATGCCCGTGACCAGGACCCGGCGCATGGCGACGACAATATCATGTAGCAGCGGCAGGGGGCCGGGCGCGCTTGACCGCGCGCCGGGCCGCGGCTACAGTCCCGACCGGGAGGATACCGCCATGCTCGATCTGGGTCTCACCGGGAAGGTCGCCATCGTCACCGGAGGCAGCGAGGGGCTCGGCCGCGCCACCGCCATGCGCCTGGCCGCGGAGGGCGCTCGCGTCGTGATCTGCGCGCGCCGCAAGGACGTGCTGGAGCGCGCCGCCGAGGACATCCGCCGCCAGACCGGCGTGCAGGTCCTGGCCCTCCCCGCCGACGTCACCCGCCCCGCCGACGTGGACGCGGTGGTGAGCGCGGCGCTCGGCACCTACGGAGGCGTGGACATCCTGGTCAACAACGCGGGCACCTCCTCCGCGGCCAGCTTCGAGAAGGTGGACGACGCGACGTGGGAGGCCGACATCCAGGTCAAGCTCATGGCCGCGGTGCGCTTCTGCCGGCTCGTGATCCCGCAGATGAAGACGCGCGGGGGCGGCCGTATCGTCAACGTGACCACGGTCGGCGGCAAGGCTCCCGCGGCCCGCGCCCTGCCCACCAGCGTGACGCGCGCGGCCGGCATCAACCTGACCAAGTCGCTCGCTAACGAATACGCGCCCGACCGCATCCTGGTGAACACGATCTGCCTGGGCCTCGTGAAGAGCGCGCAGTGGGAGCGCCGGGCCAAGAGCGATCTGGAAGGGTACTACCGCGAGGCGGCCAAGCGCGTGCCGGTGGGCCGGATGGGCGAGGCCGAGGAGTTCGCCGACCTGGTGGCCTTCCTAGTCTCCGACCGCGCGGCCTACATCACCGGCACCGCAATAAACTTCGACGGCGGCATGTCCGCCGCGTTCTGATGGCGCGCCTCCCCATCGACATCGCCGCTTGACACTCGTCGGGGCCTGCACTAGGTTGTCCCTCGATTGATGCCGGGATCCGGGGAGGCGCCGCGGGCGCCCCGGCCGGCATGGAGTCCCAATCGTCCCGACGGGAGACGGCGGAGTGGCCGCTTCTCCTCGAGGGGAGCGCGCTGTGCAGCTCAAGACGCTCAACCGGGACGTAGCGAAGGACGCCGCGCGCGGCGACGGTCAGGTCCGGACGCTGTCCGACATCCTGGGCGGCGACACGTCGGTGGCCTATGCGTTCGTCGGGCCGGCGTTCTTCCTCCTGCTCTTCCTGGTCGCGTACCCCTTCGCCCTCTCGGTCTGGTTCAGCCTGAGCGACGCCCGCGTGGGCGACTCGGGCGCCTTCATCGGCCTCGACAACTTCCGCCGGCTCCTCAGGAGCTCGATCTTTCTCCAGACCCTGCAGAACTCCATCGTGTTCACCGCGCTGGCGCTGGGGCTCAAGACCGTCTTCGGGATGGCGCTGGCCCTGCTGCTCTTCCGGATCACCGTGTTCAAGCGCGTCATCCGGGGCGCGGTGCTGCTGCCGTTCATCGTGCCGACCGCGCTCAGCACGCTCGTCTGGTGGTGGATGTTCGAGCCCCTCTACAGCGTGGTGAACTGGACGCTCAAGCACCTACACCTGGTGAATCACGACATTCCCTGGTTCTCGGACCCCTACCTCGCCATGTTCAGTGTGATCCTCGTGAACACCTGGCGGGGCCTGCCTTTCTTCGCGATCACCCTCCTCGCCGGGCTGGTGGCCATCCCACGGGAGCTGTACGAGGCGGCCGAGTCGGACGGGGCCGGCCCGATCGGGCGCTTCTGGCACGTCACGGTTCCCCTGGTCAAGCCGGTGCTGGCGGTGGTGATCCTCTTCTCGGCGATCTTCACCCTGGCCGATTTCAACATCGTCTACGTCCTGACCAAGGGCGGACCGATGAACATGACGCACCTCTTCGCGACCTACTCGTTCGCGCTCGGCCTGCAGAGCGGGCAGATCGGCCAGGGGGCCGCGGTGTCGCTCTTCCTCTTCCCCATCCTCCTGTTCGTGGTCTTCGTGCAGCTCCGGGTGGTCCGTAAGTCGACGACCTATGAGTAGTCTCACGCGCTGGGCGCGACGGAGCCGGCCCGTCTTCACCGTCTACATGCCCACGATGCCGTTCGTCTTCTTCGCGCTCTTCCCGCTCTACTTCATGCTGGTGACGTCCTTCAAGACGAACGCCGAGATGTACGACGTCAACTCGGTACCCTTCTGGATCGGGCGCGGCGTCACCTTCGGGCACTACGAGCTGCTGTCGAAGGAGACCTTCTTCTGGAGCTGGTTCGTGAACAGCCTGATGGTCAGCGTGGCGGCCAGCGCGATCTCGGTGGTCCTCGGCGTGCTCGCGGCCTACCCGCTGGCGCGCCTCAAGTTTCCCGGCGCGGAATCCTTCGGGGTGGCCATCTTCATCACGTACCTGGTGCCGCCGTCGCTGCTGTTCCTGCCGCTGAGCTCGGTGGTGAACCGGCTCGGGCTGTCCGACAGCCTGTGGGCGCTCGTGGTCACCTATCCGACCTTCCTCGTCCCGTTCTGCACCTGGCTCCTCATGGGCTATTTCCGGACGGTGCCGAAGGAGATCGAGGAGTGCGCCATGCTCGACGGGTGCAACCGGCTGCAGACCCTGATCAGGATCCTGCTGCCGGTGGCGGTGCCCGGCGTGATCTGCGCGGCCCTGTTCGCCTTCACGCTTTCCTGGAACGAGTTCCTGTATGCGCTCGTCTTCGTCTCGCCCGCGGAGCTGAAAACCCTGACCGTGGGGGTGTTCTCCGAGCTGATCCGGGGGGACGTCTACTACTGGGGTGGGCTGATGGCGGGCGCCTGCGTCGGCTCGTTCCCGATCGTGATCGCCTACGTCTTCTTCCTGGATTACTACGTGTCGGGACTGACGGCGGGTGCCGTCAAGTAAGGAGGACCATCCATGGCGAAGCCCAGCACTCCGATTGCCCTCTATTCACGTCGCGTGAGCCGGCGGCACTTCCTCGGCGCGGCGGCCGGCGGCGCCGCCGGCCTGACCGGCATTCTGGCCGCGGGCCGCGCGCCGGCCTCCGCCCAGACCAAGGAGCTCACCTTCCTCACGGTGGCGAGTTTCGTGCCCGCGACCGACACGGAGCTGAAGCGGCAGCTCGACGAGTGGGGCGCCAAGAACAAGGTCAAGGTGCGCCTCGACATCATCGCCCACCTGCAGCTCGTGACCAAGAAGGCGGCCGAGGTCCAGGCGCGCTCGGGGCACGATCTCACCGCCCTCGGGCCGGGACTGGGCGACGCCGATCTCTACTTCGACCACCTGGCGGACCTGAACGACGTGGCCACCGACGTCGCACCGAAGAACGGCGGGTGGCTGAACGAGAACGACTATCTGATTCGCGGGAAGTGGAAGCTGCTCCCGTGGTGGATGCCGCCCTTCCCGATGGCGGTCCGCACCGACCTGCTCGAGCAGCTCGGCGAGAAGAACCCCGACACCTGGGAGGACTGGCTGCGGATCGGAAAGAAAGGCAAGGCGATCGGGCATCCCTTCGGCACCGCCCTCGGCCACAGTGCCGACGCCAATGTCACCCTGCTCTCGATCCTGTGGTCCTACGGGGGCTCGTACGTGGGCAAGGACGGCAGCACGATCACGATCAACTCGAAGCAGACCCGCCAGGCCATGGACTTCGTCAAGCGGCTCTACACCGAGGCCATGGACCCGGAAGTGCTGGCGTGGGACGACGCCAGCAACAACCGGTGTCTGAACGCGGGCAAGTGCATCGGCATCCACAACCCGATCAGCGCCTACGAGTCGGCCAAGAAGGACAAGGTCACGATCCCGGGCAAGACGCAGCAGATCGCGGAGGTCATCGACCACGTCAACACCCCAAAGGGTCCGGTGGACCGCAAGGCCACCACCGGCTACTGGTGCGTGGGGGTCTGGAACTTCTCGAAGAACGTGGAGCTGGCCAAGGACTTCCTGCGCTATCACTTCCAGCCCGAGAACCAGGCCAAGTGGGTGGAGGCGGGCCACGGCTTCAACATGCCGTTCCTGGCGAACCTGACCAGGCACCCGGTCTACAAGAGCGACAAGCAGTACCGGTTCATTCCCGAGGTGGCCAAGGTCACGGTGCCGCCCTCGTGGCCGGGTCCGACCACCGCGGCCTCCCAGCAGGTTCTCGACCTCTACATCATCCCGGACATGTTCGCTCAGTACGCGACCGGGAAGATGACCGCCGACCAGGCGATCGCCTGGGGCGAGAAGGAGATGCAGGAGATCTACGCCGGGCGGCGGCGCAAGAGCTGAGCCGTCTCTACGCAGCAGCGGCCGCCCCGGGCGCTCCGGGGCGGCCGCGCTGGCGCTCTAGGCCTGCTGGATCGCGCTGAGGCGGAAGGCGCCGGGGCCCACCGGGCGGACGAAGGTCCAGTACTCCTCGAACTTCACCGGCTCGGTGCGGCTGCCGTCGAGCACCCGGGCGCCGCTCTCGTCGGTGGTGTAATCGAGCAGACTCGCCAGGAAGTGGATGGTCACGTAGTCCAGGCCGCTCTCCTGCCAGGCCTCGGTGATCTCGGCGGTGCGCACCGCGATATTCTCGAGCCGGTTGATCTTCTGCTCGGCCCGCAGCCGGTCGCAGTCGCCCTGGAGCTGCGCCTGCATCTCCGGCGTGAGGTTGGCCGAGACGCTCCGGAGATCCCGGGCCGTCCACGCGCCCTGGACCTTGAAGAAGACGTCCGAGGCGGTCTCCGCGAACCCGCGGGGATCGAAGCTCGGATCCATCTGGCGGAGGTGCCCGATGCCGCGCTCCAGGTCGGACGGTCCCGCCGGGGGCTCCATCGTGGCGGTGGCCCCCCCGGGGCCAGCCCCGTAGCGGGCTGAGACCGCGGCGTCATCGCGGGGCGCGGGCCCGGCGCCGTATCCGCCACCCGCCATGGCGTAGCCCGACTGCGCGGCCGCCTGTCGGCGCCGCATGTAGGAGAACGCGAACCAGGCCAGCCCGCCGATGATCAGGATCTCCATCATCCCGATGCCGCCACCGAGGCCCCCGAAGCCGCCCCCGAAGAGCAGCCCGCCCAGTAGGCCCCCCAGCAGGAGGCCGCCGAGCATTCCGCCCATCATGCCGCCCCAGCCCGGACGCGACTGCGCCGGGGACACCGCCGGCGAGGACGGCTGGCTGGGCGAGGCGGGGCTGGAGGGCGGCGGGGCCGGCGAGGAGTAGCTACGGGAGCCGCGGCTACCGCTCGAGCTGCCGCCGCCCGCGCGCGCCCATGCTTCGGTCACGGAGAGCACCGGCATGATCGCCAGCGCCATCAGAACGGCCAGAGCCAGGGTCCGCTTCATCGCGTGCCTCCCTCAGAGGGTTGTGGGGATCGGTGGATGCTGCCCCCAGAGTATACGCGGAACTTTCCGCCGACGCTCCGGTCTAAGCGGGCACCCACTACCCCGCCTCGAGCGGGAACCGGAGGAGACCATGAACGCATTGCGACGCTCGTTTCTCAAGCTGCTCGCCACCGCCGGCGCGGCCGCCGTCTCGGCCCCGACCCTGGCCCGGGCCGACCGAATCCGCGTGCTGCCCGACGCCGACGGCCCCACCTCGCGGCCCCTGCCGGGCCAGAGCAGCCCGGAGCTCGGGCGGGCGCTGGGCGGCCTCACCGTGGGCCCGGCCGCGACCCAGGGCGGCCTCGCGGTGCGGTGGCTCCACGCGAAGGACACCGCGGGCGGGCCGCCGCTCGAGATCCTGACCCTCGACGAGAGCCGCACCCGCGGCGTGCTCACCGTGAGCGAGCGCGCGCAGGCCAGCGTGCCGGAGCTCATCGCGGAGAACCGCGGGAAGGCCTACGTACTGCTCCTGGCCGGCGAGATCCTGATCGGAGGCAAGCAGAACCGCGTGCTGCGCGAGGACCTGCTCCTGCCGCCGCACAGCGGGCCGCGGAACATCGCGGTGTACTGCGTGGAGCAGGGCCGCTGGAACGAGGGTCGCAAGGACTTCGACAGCCGCGGCAGCGTGGTCCAGCCGAGCGTCCGCTCCCAGGTCCTCCGCAAGGCGGAGCAGTCCCGCATCTGGTCGGGCATCGCCACCGCCTCGCGAAATCTTCAGGCTCCCTCGGCCACCGGCAGCTACCAGGCGATCTACGACAAGCCCGAGGTGAAGGCGCATCTCGAGCAGACGACCCGGAGCTTCGACCCGACGGTGGCCCCCGCCGCGGTCGGCGCCGCCGTGTTCGTGGGACCGAGTCTCGCCGGGGTGGACTGCTTCCACTCGCCGGGCCTCTTCGCGCGTGAGTGGCCCAAGCTGCTGCGCGCCTACGCGCTCGACGCCTACGGGGCCGCCCCGGGCGCCTGGGACGAGACGGCCGCGCGGGCGCGCACCGACGGCCTCCTGCGCGCGGCCGCGCGCGTCGAGGGCGGTCTCCGCGACAGCGTGGGGGCCGGGCGGCTCTTCGAGTTCGCGCTGGACGGCCGGCGCGGGGCCGCCCTGCTCTTCGAGGGCCAGGCGATCCATGTCGCGATTCTGTGAGCGGCGTGACCGTCACGCTTCTCTGACCGGCGCACCGTCACGCTTCTCTGACCGGCGCACCGTCACGCTTCTCTGACCGGCGCACGGTTGCGATCCGGCGAGCGGCGGGCGCGGGAGCCGGCTTGACCATCGAGCGCGCGCGCGTATGATGCGGCCACACGCCGAGCCGCGCGCGGGGCCGCGCCCGCCGCAATTTCCCCGGCGGGCCACGGAGGCGACAGCGCGATGGCGGCGAGATTGCCCTACCTCGATCGGGCGCAGGTCGGTCCCGAGATCCAGTCGGTCTTCGATGCGCTCCTGAAGGCGAGCGGGCGCGTGCTGAACTTCTACCGGCTCATGGCGCACCACGCGCGGTCGGTTTCGCCGTTCCTCGCCTGGTACCCGCAGCTCCGTGAGGGCCCGCTCGACCTCAAGCTTCGCTACCTGGCCTACGTCCGCGCGTCCCAGCTCAACCGCTGCCGCTACTGCGTCACCCACAACGGGGCCGCCGCGCGCCGGGTCGGCGTCTCCCGGGAGCAGCTCGACGCGCTCGCCGACTTCCAGACGAGCCCACTCTTCTCGGAGCTCGAGCGGCTGGTCCTCCGGTACGCGGAGGAGATGACCACGCGCGTCCAGGTCGACCCGGCGCTCGTGGAGACCCTCAAGGCGCATCTCGACCCGGAGGCGCTGGTGCAGCTCACCCTCACCGTCGCCGCCGCCAACTTCACCAACCGCTTCAACGAGGCGCTCGGCACCGAGCTCGAGTTCGAGGAGGCCCGTCATGGCTGATACCGTGCAGCGCGTGGAGTACTTCTACGTGCAGGTCCCGAACAAGGCCGGCGAGGGCGCGCGCTACCTCACCGCGCTGAGCGAGGCCGGCATCAACCTCCTCGCGTTCTCCGGCTTCCCGGAGGGACGCGGCTCGCAGCTCGACTTCGTCCCGGTGGATCCCGTCGCCTTCCGCGGCTTCGCCAAGCGCGCGAAGTGGAAGCTCACCGGGCCCAAGCGCGCGTTCCTGCTCGACGGCGACGATCGCGTCGGCGTCATCGCGGAGATGCACGCCAAGCTGGCCGCGTCGAAGATCAACGTCACCGCCATCGACGCGGTCTGCGCGGGAGCCGGGCGCTACGGGGCCATCCTGTGGGTGGCCGGGCGCGACTACACCAAGGCGGCCATCTTGCTCGGCGCGCTCTAGCCGCGCCCGGTGAGCGCGCCTCGTCACTGCATGGCGTGCGGAGCCCGTCTGCGGGCCACGCGCCAGGACGGCTTCCGGCGGTGGCGGTGCCCGCGCTGCGGATGGATCTTCTACGACAACCCGGTGCCCGCGACGGTGGCCATCGTGGTCGGGCCGCGAGGCATCCTCCTGTGCCGGCGGGCCGCCGCGCCCTACCGCGGGTACTGGGACCTGGCCGGCGGCTTCATCGAGGCGGACGAGACGCCGGAGCGCGGGCTGCGCCGCGAGCTGCGCGAAGAGCTGGGCGTGCGGGTCCGGCGGGCGCGCTTCCGCGGCTTCGTGCCGGACCGCTACGGCCCGGGCGGCTTCCCGGTCCTGGGGCTGGTCTACGAGATGCGCGTGGCCGGGCGGATCACCCCGGGGAGCGACGTGAGCGAGGTGCGCTGGGTCGAGCGCGCCGCGATTCCGTGGCGGCGGCTCGGCTTCGCCTCGATCCGCCGGGCGCTCCGCGACTATCTGCGGGGCGGTGACCAGAAGACCATGTTGCGGTGACCCGGCTCGTGGTTGCGGTGACCCGGCTCGTGCCGGAGCACGAGCACCGGGCGCGCTCGGCCAAGACGATGCGTCTCTCCGCAACCCTTGCGCTGTCCGAACTCTGACGGGGCTGCCGTCGTCCTGACGAGCCGGGGGCGAGAGCACGGCGTCAATCTCCTGCAATTCCGGGCGTTTCTGGCACAGTAGCCGTGGCATGCCCCATGCCATGAAGGCGACACCAGACGACGACGGCCCGAGCGGGGCGAGCCGATCAGAGACGGACAAAGGAGCAACACATGGCGCAGACCGAGGATGTGCTGGCCGAGTACGTCGAGCGGCTGTTCGCGAAGGCGAGCCTGCTGAGTCTGGCGGTGCTGGGACACGGCCGCCTGCTGGAAGACGGCTGCCTCCGGCCGGACGGAAACCGCCTCGATCAGCTCCAGTCCCTCGCGACCGAGCTCGAGTTCGGCCTCGGCATGATCCACGACCGGCTCACCGAGCGCGAGGAGCTGGCCTAGGCGCGGGCGCGCGCCATGATGTCGCGCGTCGCTCGCGTCCTCGCGCTGGCCCTCGCGCTGCTGCCGCTCGGCTGCGCCCGACCCACCGAGCCGGCTCGCGTGGCCGCAGTCAGCGTCCCCACCCCGGCTCCGGCCGCGCCGGCCGCGCCCACCTGGCCGGACGCGGCGCCCGCTCCCGACGTCCCCGCGCCCGAGGCCATCATGGAGACCTTCATCGCGCGCGAGGAGCTCCCGGACGTGCACTTCGCCTCGGGCGAGATCCGGGTCGAGCGGCGCGAGCTCACGACGCTGGACGCGGCGGCCACCTGGCTCAAGGCCAACCCGAGCCAGCTCGTGATCGTCGAGGGCCACACCGACGTGGTCGGGCCGCGCGCCGCCAACCTCGCGCTGGCCCAGCGCCGGGCGCGGTGGGTGATGGACTACCTGGTGACGAAGGGCGTCCCCGCCGAGCGGATCACCGCGGTCGCGCGCGGGGAGAGCGGCATCCTCTGCGCGGACCGGTCCGCGGCCTGCCAGAGCCGCAACCGGCGCGTGCACTTCCTGGTGCGCGAGAGCGGGCCGCTACAGCTCAGCGCGTCGCCCAGCCGCTGAGGCAGGCGAGCGCGTCCGCCCGGCCGCGCTCGATGGCCCGGGCGATTCCTTCCCGGTTGAAGTCGAGGGGCCGCAGCGCGAGTGGCGCCGACGGCTGAAGCAGGTGCAGCTCCACTCCCGGAAACTTGAGCCGGGCCAGCTCCACGTCCCGCCGGATCTGGTGGATCATCCCCATCTCGAATGCCTCCTCGAGGGCACGCCGCATCGTGGTGGGCGGCGCGCCCCGCTCGTCCGGCGCGTAGCTCATCACCACCACCGCCCGCTCCACGCCCGGCTCCGCGGCGAGCGCCTCCAGCACCGGCGCGCGGCCGGTCAGCCCACCGTCCACCAGGAGCGCGCCGCCCACGTCCACCGCGGGGAACGCGCCGGGCACCGCCGCCGCCGCCATCAGGGCCTCGCGGGTGACGGTCCGGTTGTCGAAGAGGCGCGCCTCGCGGCGGGCCAGGTCGCTGGTGACCACGAGGAGGCGCACCGGCGAGGCGCGGATGCGGTCGAGATCGAGCGAGGCGTCGATCAGCTCGCGCAGCGGCTGCGGGTTGAAGAGCGAGCCGGCGCGATCGAGGGCGAGCAGGGTGAGCCAGCCCGGCAGCAGGCCCGCGAAGAGGACGCGGGTGCGGAGCGCGTAGACCCGGTCGCGCGAGAGGCCGCGCCACAGCGCGTCCAGGCGATCCATGCGGCCGTCGGCGATCATGGCCGCGTTCAGCGCGCCCGCGGAGGAGCCGGCCACCAGCCGGATCGGCAGGCCGCGCTCCACGAAGACGGCGGCGACGCCCGCCTCGTAGGCGCCCTTGGCCCCGCCGCCCGAGAGCACGAGGGCGATCGGGGCGGCCGGCGGCCGCGTGGTGGGTCCGCACGCCGCGGCGGCCGCGGGCGCGGCCGCGTGGAGCGCCAAGCAGACGAGCGTGAGCTGCGCGAGGGCGCGGAGCGCGCGAGGAATCATGGCCCGGCTCTTACAACGAGCCGGGCCGCGCGTCAATCAGAACAGTCGGGCAGAAGAGCCGGGCTACTGGGGCGCGCGGGTGCGGCGGCGGGGCGCCGGTTATCCAGCACCATGCCGACCCGTCGCGCCAGGTACTCGATGGTGAACGGCTTGGTGATGACCGGTCCGGTGGGCTTGAGCCCCTGGGTCACCAGGAAGTCCCGGTCGTAGGCCGACATGAACATGACCTTCATGCCGGGGAGGAGCGGGGCGAGCCCGGCCGCCAGCTCGCAGCCGCTCATCCCGGGCATCACCACGTCGGTGAGCAGCAGGTGGATCGGCCCCGGATGCTCGGCCGCGACCCGGATCGCATCCTGGCCGTCCGAGGCCTCGAGCACGCGATACCCTTCACCGGCCAGCACGTCGCGGGCGAGCACCCGTACCCAGGGATCGTCGTCGACAACGAGAATGGTGCGCATCAGCCGACTCGCCGGCGCCGGGCGCGGGCCTGGATCGTGACGGGCCCCGTGGCGATCCGCGCGTCGCTGGCCGCGCGCTTCTCGCGCAGCCGCTCCAGCCAGAGCGCGCGCGGCATGGACGTGACGCGGACCGCGCGGTCCGCGCCGAGATTGCCGAGCGCGGCGGGAGCCTTCTCCGAGCGCTCGCGGTTGAGCCAGGACTCGAGCGGATAGAACTCGACGCTGCCGCAGGTCGGGCAGTGCCGGAACATGGCCGAGTCGAAGACGGTATTGCAATCGAGCTCCATGCAGAGCTTCGCGAAGCGTAGATCGATGCGTGGCAGGTCTCGCTGAAAAGTCATCCGACCCTCCCGTGGTGGCGGTTCGCGCCCCACTATTTCTGTGACCAGGCAGGCCGGAGAGCCCGGGGCCGGTACAACCCGCCGGTGGAGAAGGGACCGACACGTTGCCCCGTCCGCCGCGCGCCCGACCTGCCTGATCCGTACCGCGGTAGTGGGGGCAAGTCCTGTACCAACGGGGATGCGTCGTAGAATCAACCGCTTGCCGACATGCCCGCCGAGCGGGTTCCCCCGTTCTTCCGTGGCTGGGCAACGAACTACCCTGTTGCTCCGGTCGCTCTCTCTCCGCAGTTTCTGCGGAGCAAGGCCCCCGCGCGGGTCGCCTTGACAGCGCGCGCGCCGGCCCCGCATGATCCTGAATGGATGGATTCGCACGATCTCCCCTCGCTCCCCGCCGGCCGCGCGGCCACGCTCATCGCGGATGGCGCGCTCTCACCGATGGATCTGCTCGAGTCGTGCCTCGCGCGCATCGCGGAGCGCGACGCGGAGATCCGCGCGTGGGTCTACGTGGACGAAGCGGGCGCGCGCGCCGTCGCGCGCGAGCGCCACGACGAGGCGCGCGGGGGCCGGCGGCGCGGGCCGCTGCACGGCGTGCCGGTGGGCATCAAGGACATCTTCCACGTGGCGGGCATGACCACCACGTGCGGCGCCGCGCCCGTCTTTCACACCGTCGCCACCGAGGACGCGGCCGCGGTGGCGCGGCTCCGCGCGGCGGGCGCGATCATCCTCGGCAAGGCACACACCACCGAGTTCGCCTACTTCGAGCCCGGCCCCACGCGCAATCCGTGGAACCCGGCGCACACGCCGGGCGGCTCGTCCTCCGGCTCCGCGGCGGCGGTGGCCGCGCGCATGACGCCGCTGGCCCTGGGGACCCAGACGGTGGGCTCGCTGCTGCGGCCCGCCGCCTACTGCGGCGTGGTGGGCTTCAAGGGCACCCACGGCCTGATCCCCACCGAGGGCGTCGTGCCGCTCGCGTGGAGCCTCGACCACGTGGGCGTCTTCGCGCGCGCGGTCGCGGACGTGGCCCTGGCCGCCGGGGTGCTCGCGGGGCGCCCGCTCGCCGGCCCGGCGCCGCGGCCGCCGCGGCTCGCGTTGGCCCCCGAGCTGGTCGAGCGCGCCACCCCGGAGACCGCGGCCGAAGTGCGCGCGACGGCGGCGCGCCTCGCGCGCGCGGGCGCGACCATCGAGGAAGTGAAGCTGCCCGCGTCGTTCGCGGGCGTGCACGCGGCGGGCCGCGCGGTGCTCGAAGTGGAGGCGAGCGCCTATCACGAGGAGCTCTACCGGGTCCACGCCGCCGCCTACCGGCCGCGCACGCGCGAGCTGATCGCGGGCGGGCTCACGCGGCCCGCGGTGGCCTACGTGCGGGCGCAGCGCGCGCGGCTCGCCTTCCGCGAGGAGGTCATGCCGCTGCTCGCGGCCCACGACGCGCTGCTGTCGCCGACCGCGCCGGCGCCCGCGCCGGAAGGGCTCGGCGCGACGGGAGATCCCTGGTTCTGCGCGCCGTGGAGCTTCGCGGGCGTACCCGCGTGCTCGCTGCCGAGCGCGGTGTCGGCGCTCGGGCTGCCCCACGCGGTGCAACTCGTCGCGGCCGCGGAGCGCGACGCGGAGCTGCTCGCGGTGGCTGCATGGTGCGAGCGCGTGCTAGACTTCAAACTCTCACCATCGACGTAACGGTGCAAGCTTTGCGCAAGGAACGAGCGCGGTAGAAGGGTGGTTGATCAGCCAGTGGCAGACCCAGGTGGCCGGTTCGCGCTGAGGCGTTTCTTCTCGTCGTCGCGCTCTGCCTCCCCGCGTGGCCTCGCGCCGACGCAGCCCGCCCTCGCCACCGGCGTGATGAGCGGAGAGGTGCTCGCGGGCGCGGCGCGACCGCGGTCCTGGACCGCGCGCGTGCGCGACTTGCTGCTGCGCCGGTACGTCCTCTTCCCCCTCATCGCGGTGGTCGTGGCTCTCGCCACGCTCGTGGAGGTGCGCACCTCGGCGGTGCAGGCCCTCGTGCTCTCGCACGCGGCCGCCGTGCTGACCTACGGCGTGGAGGCGGGCCCGAGCCCGGCCATCCGCTTCCCGCGGACCGGCCCCTACGACGAGCGGCTCGGCTATACCCGGCTCGCCGGCTTCGTCGAGCGGCTCGAGGGGGCGGGCTATCGCGTCGAGCGCCAGGCGCGGCTCTCGCCCGGCCTCGACCGGCTGGCCGCGTGGGGCGTCGCGCTGCCGTACCGCGAGAAGACGCGCGCGGGGCTCGAGGTCCTGGACCGCGGGCAGCGGCCGCTCTACGCCACGCGCTATCCCGAGCAGGTCTACGAGCGCTTCGAGACGGTGCCGGCGCTGCTCGTCAACACGGTGCTCTTCATCGAGAACCGCAAGCTCCTCGAGACGGGCCATCCCTTCCGCAACCCGGTGGTGGACTGGCGGCGGCTCGCCAAGGCGGTCGGGGTCGAGGCGATCGGGCGCCTGGGCGGCGAGCGACACTCCATCGGGGCGAGCACGCTCCCCACCCAGCTCGAGAAACTCCGGCACTCGCCGGACGGGCGCACGCGCTCGCCGGGGGACAAGCTGCACCAGATGATCTCGGCGAGCCTGCGCGCCTACCAGGGCGGCGCGCAGACCGGGGCCACGCGCCGGCAGATCCTGGTGGACTACCTCGACTCGCTCCCCCTCGCCGCCGCGCCCGGTCACGGCGAGGTGCACGGCATGGGCGACGGCCTGCGCGTCTGGTACGGTCTCGACTTCAAGGAGGCCAACGCGCTCCTCGCGGCCAAGCCCGCGGTCTCCGACGCGGCGCGCGCCCATGTGTTCAAGCGCGCGCTCAGCCTGATCCTGGCGGTGCGGCGACCCTATCACTACCTGGTCGAGAATCCGCGCGCGCTCGAAGAGTTCACCGACAGCTACCTGCGCGTGATGGCCCGCGCGGGCGTGATCGACGCGGGCCTGCGCGACGCCGCGCTCGCGGCGCGGCTCGCGCCGCGCCCGGGCAGCGGGCCGGCCACCGTGGCCTTCGTGGAGCGCAAGGGCGCCAACCTGGTGCGCAGCCGGCTCACCACCCTGCTGAACGTGCCCGGCCTCTACGACCTCGACCGGCTCGATCTCACCGCCTCCAGCACGCTCGACGCGCGCGGCCAGGAGGCGGCGGCCCGGCTCCTGCGCTCGCTGCGCGAGGCCGCGACCATCGAGCGCCTCGGGCTCGTCGGGGAGAAGCTCCTGGGCGGCGGCGATCCCGCGCGCGTGCTCTACAGCGTCACGATCTACGAGCGCGGCCCCCACGCCAACCGGGTCCGCATCCAGACCGACAACCTCGACCAGCCTCTCGACATCAACGGGGGCGCGCGGATCGACCTGGGCTCCACCGCCAAGCTCCGCACCCTGATCTCGTATCTCGAGGCGGTCGCCGCGCTCCACGACCGGTACGCGCGCCTCGGGCCGGCCGAGCTCGGCGCGGCGCGCCCGCACCCGAAGGACCGCCTGGGCGCGTGGGCGGTCGAGTACCTCGCCGCCGCGCGCGGCACCGACAAGAGCCTGCAGGCCATGCTGGAGGCGTCGCTCGAGCGCCGCTACTCGGCGAGCCCGGCGGAGGCCTTCTTCACCGGCGGCGGGCTCCACACCTTCGGCAACTTCGACCGCGAGGACGACCGCAAGGTGATGACGATCCGCGAGGCCTTCCAGAACTCGGTGAACCTCGTCTTCATCCGCCTGATGCGCGACGTGGTCACCACCCACCTCTACGGCTCCGAGAGCTCGCTCGCCGTGCGCCTCGCCGATCCCCTCGACCCACGCCGCGATCGGTACCTGAGCCGCTTCGCGGACCGGGAGGGCAGCGAGTTCATCCGGCGCTTCTACCGAAAGTACCAGGGCCTGTCCCTCGACGCCTCGCTCGATCTGGTCCTGAGCGGAGCGCGCCCCACTCCCAACGGGCTGGCCACCGCGCTGCGCTCGGTCTACCCGGAGGTGAGCCTCGAGGTCTTCCGCGAGCTGCTCGCCGCGCGCCTGCCCGGCCGCGCGCTGTCGGACGCGGTGGTCGTGGAGCTCTACGAGCGGGCGGACCCGCAGGCGATGCCGCTCGCCGATCGCGGCTACGTGGCGGGCGTGCACCCGCTCGAGCTATGGCTGGTGAGCTACCGGCGGCGGCACCCCGGCGCGGGCATCACCCAGGTGGTCCGGGCCAGCAGCGCCGAGCGCCAGGCCGTCTACGGCTGGCTCTTCTTCACGCGCCACCGCAACGCGCAGGATCACCGCATCGCGAGCCTGCTGGAGATCGAGGCTTTCCTCGACATCCACCGGAGCTGGGAGCGGCTGGGCTACCCGTTCGCTTCGCTCACCCCGTCGCTGGCCACCGCCATCGGCAGCTCCGGCGATCGCCCGGCCGCCCTCGCCGAGCTGATGGGCATCATCCTCAACGACGGCGTCCGCCTGCCCACCGTGCTCGTGGACGGCCTCGACTTCGCGCTGGGCACGCCCTACGAGACACACCTGGGCCGCGCGGAGGTACCCGCGACCCAGGTGCTGGCGCCCGAGGTGGCCGTGGTGGTGCGGGGCCTGCTGACCCAGGTGGTCGAGCAGGGCACCGCGCGCGGCCTCCGACCCGCGCTGGCGCAGCCGGGCGGCGGCCCGCACGTGGCGGGCGGCAAGACCGGCACCGGCGATCACCGCTACTACGTCTACGCCAAGAACGGCGCGGTGGTGGACTCGCGCGTGGTGAGCCGGGCGGCCACCTTCGTCTTCATGCTCGACAACCGCTACTTCGGCACCGTCACCGCCTACGTGCCGGGGCCCGAGGCCGCGCGGTTCCACTTCACGAGCGCGCTGCCGGTGCGCGTCACGGGGCTGCTCATGCCCACACTCGATCGCCTCTCCGCGCCCGCACCCGCGGTGCCCGCGCCCTTCTCCGCTTCCCCCTAGTCCGCGGCTCTCCCTACGGTCGGGCGGGGTGCCGGCGGTGGCCCCGTCCGAAACATCGGACGGCCGGGAGCGGGGCCCTCGCTCCCACCTGGCGCTCGCTCGCCAGTCCGCGGCGGCCGGCTTACGGTGTGCGTCTCATGTCGCCATCGCCACGGCGC
>WNFA01000219.1_pt1 | contig 44786 bp, 51 predicted proteins | sample 5400481 | NCBI WGS metagenome assembly WNFA01 (sample SAMN13153340, study PRJNA577476) | soil metagenome | isolation source: 120 cm saprolite under Douglas fir tree site 2 hole 1 replicate 2 | place: USA:California | collected 2015-04-18 | reverse complement strand
CGGTGGATGGGCCAGCGTGTGGCGCCTTCGGGAGCGGGCTCGTCGTCGATGGGGGCGCCGATGACGTTGAACAGGCGACCCAGGGTTTCGACCCCCACCGGCACCGAGATCGGCGCGCCCGTGGCGATCACCCTGTCGCCTCGTCGAAAGCCGTCGGTGGAGTCCATGGCGATGCACTTCACCACGTTGTCTCCGATCGCGCTCGCCACTTCCAGCACGACCGTGCGGCCGTCTTGCGTCATGACCTCGAGCGCCTCATAAAGCTCGGGCTGCTCTCCGGGCGGAAAGGCTACGTCGACGACAGCTCCGATCACCTGCCTGACTTTCCCTTCCCGCGTCTTCCTCTTGGTGTCCGCCATGCCTCTCCTTTATATGTCTACGTCGCCCGCAGCGCTTCTGCGCCTCCGACGATTTCCATCAGCTCAGTCGTGATGCCCGCCTGCCGGACCTTGTTGGCGAAAAGGGTCAGGGACTCGATGAAGTCGCCGGCGGCCTTGGTCGCGTTCTGCATGGCGATCATCTTGGCCGAGTACTCGCTGGCCTTGTTTTCCAGGACCGCCTGGTAGACCTGGGTCTCCACGTAGCGCGGCAGCAGGGCATCCAGCACCGACTCAGGGTCAGGTTCGTAGATGTAATCCGCGCGTGGTCCGGCCTCCTTCTCGCGCTGCGGGATCTCAGCCGGGATGAGGGTGCGGACCACGGGCTCCTGCCGCAGCGTCGAGACCCACTTCGCATAGCAAAGCAGGACGGCATCGACATCGCCCTTCGTGTATTCCTCGAGGGCGACGGCGACGCTCGAGAGGATCCCTGCGATGGAAGGCCGATCCGGGAGGCCGCTCGCATCGGCAATCACATTCCTGCGGAAGCGCAGCAGGAAATCGCGGCCTTTGCGGCCGAGCGTTACGTACTTCTGCTGGTCCGGGTAGTGCTCCGTCATATAGCGGGTGCCGGCGCGGATGTTGTTGACATTGAGCGCGCCCGTCAGCCCTTTGTCTGTGGTGACGAGGATCATCACCGCCCGGGTGCCTTCGCGCCGCACCAGGAACGGGTGCTTGTACTCGGTGGCCCGCTCGCCGGCCGTCTGCAGGACCTCGAGCATCTTCTCGGAGTAAGGCCGCGTCGCCAGCACCGCCGCCTGCGCGCGGCGCAACCTCGTCGCGGCGACCACCTGCATGGCCTTGGTGATCTTCTGCGTGTTCTTGATGCTGTCGATCCGGCGGACGATGTCCCTGTACGCGGGCATGGATTAGGCCTTGGCCTTGGGCTTCTTCGTTGCGACTTTCGGCTTCGCGTCGGCCTTGGGCGCTTCGGCCTTTGCCTCAGTTCTTGGCGCTGCGACCTGTGCCTCGGCCTTCGGCGCCGGATCGGGCACGTCCCCGTAGCCCTCGACCCCGAACTGGTGATTGAAGGTCGAGATCGCGGCCTTCAGGCGCTCGAACAGGTTGTCGTCCAGCGCCTTCTGCTTGTCGATCGCCTCGAGCACCCCCGGTCGCTCGCTCTTCATGAAGCGAACGAACGAGGCCTCCCACTCCCGGACCCGCGCCGTCAGCACCTTGTCGACATATCCCTGCGTCCCCGCATAGATCACGGCCACCTGCTCGGCCAGTGGCACGGGCTGGTACTTGTCCTGCTTGAGCAGCTCGGTCAGCCGAGCGCCTCGCTCGAGCTGGTTGCGGGTCTGGGTGTCGAGGTCGGAGGCGAACTGCGCGAAGGCCGCCAGCTCGCGGTACTGGGCGAGGTCGAGACGGAGCTGGCCGGCGACCTGGCGCATGGCCTTCGTCTGCGCGTCGCCACCCACACGCGAAACGCTGATGCCCACGTTGAGCGCAGGGCGCTGGCCGGCGTTGAACAGGTCGGACTGCAGGTAGATCTGCCCGTCGGTGATCGAGATCACGTTGGTCGGGATGAAGGCCGAGACGTCGTTGGCCTGGGTCTCAATGACCGGCAGCGCGGTAAGCGAGCCGCCACCATGCGCCTTGTTCATCTTCGCCGCGCGCTCGAGCAACCGCGAGTGCAGGTAGAAGACGTCGCCAGGGTAGGCCTCGCGACCGGGCGGACGGCGAAGAGTCGCCGAAACCTGGCGGTAGGCCCACGCCTGCTTGGTCAGGTCGTCGTAGCAGCAGAGCGCGTCCTTGCCCTGATCCATGAAGTACTCACCCATGGCGCATCCGGCGTAAGGGGCGATGAAGTTGAGCGAAGCGGGCTCGGATGCGGTGGCGGCGACGATGATCGTGTATCCCATCGCGCCGTTCTCCTCGAGGGTCGCCGCGACGCGTGCGATCGACGCAGCGTTCTGACCGATCGCGACGTACACGCAGATCAGGTCCTTGCCCTTCTGGTTGATGATCGTGTCGAGGAGGACCGTCGTCTTGCCGGTGAACCGGTCGCCGATGATCAGCTCGCGCTGTCCGCGCCCGAGCGGGATCATCGTATCGATCGCCTTGATCCCGGTTTGGACTGGGCTGTCAACACGCTGGCGGGTGATGACGCCAGGGGCGATCTTCTCGAGCGGCAGGGTCTTCGTGGTTTTGACGGGGCCCTTGCCATCGATCGGCACGCCCAGGGGGTTGACCACCCGGCCGATGAGCTCCTCGCCGACCGGAACCTCGAGCAGCCTCCCGGTGGTGCGCACTTCGTCGCCCTCGTGCAGGTGCCCGAACTCACCCAGGATCACGGCGCGAACCTGGTCCTCCTCGAGGTTGAGGGCCAGGCCGTACGTCTCATGCGGAAACTCCAGAAGCTCGCCCGCCATCGCGTTCTGCAGCCCGTAGACCTGGGCGATGCCGTCGCCGGTGGCGACGATGCGGCCCACGTCGGTCGCGACCAGGCTGGCATCGAAGTCCTTCAGGCGAGCCTTGATGACCTCGGAGATCTCTTTGGTGCTGATGCCCACTCTTTCTTTTTCTCCTACGAGGCGTCCGCCAAGAGGCGGCGCAGCTGCTGCAATCGGGTGGCCAGGCTGGCGTCGACCAGGTGATCGCCGTACTGGAGCTTGAGGCCGCCGATGATGCGGCGGTCGACCGTCGCCGTGAGACGCACCTCCTTGCCGAGGCGCTCCGATAATTGCGTGCCCAGGCGGTGGCGGTCGGCGGCCGATAGCTCGACAGCGGTTGTAACCGTGGCGCGAATGCGGCCGGCGGCTTCGTCGGCGAGCTGCTCGTACTCGTCGAGGATGCCGGCGGCCTGATCCACGTGCCTCGACTCGATGAGCATCCGAGCGAGGTTGGTCGCCTCCGAATCCAGGGATCGCGGCGCTTCGATCAGCTCCAGGCGGCGCGCCGGGGGAATGGTTGGGTTCTCGAGCACCGCTGCCACAGCCGGATCGCCCAAGAGGTCTTTGATCGCGATGAGGTGGCGGAGCCACTCCTCGACGTGACCCTCGTCGGAGGCGAGCTCGAAGACTGCCCGCGCGTAACGCTTAGCGGCTGCCGTTGCCACTCGCGACCTCCTTGATGGCCTTTTCGATCAGCTCCCTGTGCTTCGCCACATCGAGCGTCTCGCCGATGACCTTTTCGGTCGCCGCCACGACCAGGCCCGCGACCTCAGCGCGCACCGACTGGATCGCCTTCAGCCGCTCGGCTTCGATCTCCTTGAGCGTGGACTCGCGGATGCGATGGGCTTCCTCCTCAGCCTTCTGCTTGAGGTCCTGGCGGAGCTGCTCCGCTGATTTGCTTGCGGCGTCGATTACCGCTTGCGCGGTTCTCCGAGCCTCGGTCAGGTGAGCCTCGGCCTCTTTGAGCCTGGCCTCTGCCTCCGCGTGTGCCTTCTCGGCCTCCTTCAACTCGTCGACGACCTGGCGCTGGCGCGCCTCCGCCAGCCTAACGACTGCCGGATATACGTAGCGGGCGAGGATGGCCATCATGACGAGAAAGGTGATCAACTCGACGATCACCGTTCCGTTGATGTCGATGACGCCGGCTGTGCCCGCGAGGAACAGCATTACTTCGGCGCGACCTGGCTGATGAATACAAACCCGAAAGCGAGGTTGATGAAGTACATCGCTTCCACGAGTCCGACGATCGTAAAGAGCCAGGGGATCATCCTGCCCTGCGCCTCAGGTTGCCTGGCGACGCCGCTGATGAAAGCGTTGCCGGCAAGGCCGTCACCGACGGCGGCACCGATGGCGCCGAGGCCGAGGGCAAGGCCGAAGCCGATGAGCGCTCCAGCAAGGGTTATTCCGTGGTCAGTCATGTTCCCTCCTAATGATGTTCATGTTCGAGGCCCTCTCTGGCGGCCCCGAAATAGATGACCGTGAGCAGCATGAAGATGAATGCCTGGATGAAGCCGATGAAGATGACGTCAAACGCCTTCCAGATGACCAGGATCAATGAGCCGAGAACAGTGCCGCCTATCGTTCCAACCAGCGGGAGCTGTAGGTTGGCCAGACTCGCAATCAGGCCGATCATGACGGCCCCCGCAAAGATGTTGCCGAACAACCGAAGAGAGAGGGTCAACGGTTTGACCGCCTCTTCGAGGATGTTGAGCGGCGTAAAGATGACCCGAACCGGCACGGGCAGTTCGAATGGCTTCGTAAAGCGACGGAGATAGCCCCGCCAGCCAAGGGTGCGGACGCTGTACCACTGGACGACCGCGATAACGACCAGCGCCATGGCCAGGGTCTGGTTGAGGTCCGCGTTAGCACCGTGAAGGAACGGGAAGAACGCCAGGGGAAAGATCTCGATCCAGTTGGCGATCAGAATGTAGAGGAACAGCGTCATCGCCAGCGGAATGATGAAAAGAGCGTCGTCCGAGACGTTGGTCTTGATGAGCGCGCGCAATTGGTCGTAGCCCCACTCGAAGATCGCCTGGGCCTTGGTCGGCTCGCCCTCTCGAAGCTGTGAGCGAAGCCAGAACGCAACCGCCAGGGTGACGACGACGGCAATGGCGCTCGAGATGACGCTGTCGTAGTTGAAAGTGCAGAAGGTGCCGCATCCGAGGTCGATAGTCGGATGAGTGCCCGCTCCTGTCTCGAGGTGCATCACGAGCGCAGGCCCCGCCGAACGCCTGCGGCGACCATCACGAGCTGGGCCGCGGCGACGCCAAGCAAAACTGTCCAGGCCGAGCTCTGCAGCAATAGCGCTCCTCCGACGGCCAGAGCGGTGAGGGCCGTAAGACGCATCAGGCTTGCGAACAGAAAAGAGGAGTTGCGGTCAAGGAGGGCAACGATCAGATACCCATTGGCCGACCCGATGACGAGACCCAGCGCGATACCAAGCCCGACCGGGGCATGCCCAGAGGCAGCAGCCACCGACGTCACCGTCAAGCCCAAGGCGACCGACCCGGCAAGTGTGTCACCAGGTACGCCGCGATTTGCACCCCAAGGGCCAGGCCCGACCATCACCTCGTGAACTCCCTCACCTTTATCCAGATGGCGAGCCCACCCGCCATCAGGCCGACGAACAACCCGATCAGAACGAACACCGGACCCGTGTGCAACCAGCTGTCGAGCCCCACGCCGGCGAGCAGCGGAAGCAGAACTGAACCTGCGAAATAGACCCCGATTCCAGCCATGTCACCGCCGGTCGGGCCAGATTTCGAGGGGCCTGCCATGCCCGAGCTAATCCTACCGTCTGCCCGGATCGGCCAGGAGGCGGCGCAGGAAGGGCACGGGGATGCGGAGGCCGGCCTTCTGCACCCGGTCGGCGGCCACCGTCGAGGCGAGGACGAGGACGGCCACCAGGACCACACCCAGGATCCGCCGATGCCCGAAAAGCATCAAGCCGATGGTGCCGGTGAGCGCCGTAGCGGCATAGAACACGTAGCACGTCTGCCTCGGGTTGAGCCCGAACGCCTGGAGCCGGTGATGCAAGTGCTGGAGGTCCGGACGCGCGACGGATATGTGGCCGCGGCGCCGCCTGATGATCGCCCAGCCCGTGTCGGCGATCGGCAGGGCGAGCGCGAGCGCCGGCACTGCCAGGGCGAAGGCGACGTTGACCTTGGCGACGCTGAGAATCGAGATCACGCCAATCGCGACGCCCAGGAAATGCGAGCCCGAGTCGCCCATGAAGATCTTGGCCGGGTGGAAGTTGAAGAGGAGGAAGCCCGCACACGTGCCGGCCAGGGCCCCTGACAGCTTCACCGCGTCGGGCGATTCGCTTGCCTGCGTCCCGGCTGCAGTTATCAAAAGGGTCAAGGCGACGATCGCGACCACCCCGGCCGCCAGGCCGTCGACTCCATCGAGAAAGTTCACCGTGTTCTGCATGCCGAGCAACCACAGCAGGCTGACCGGTATGGCGAACCATCCGAGTTGCACCAGGTGCGTGTGGCCGCCGAGGGTCGGCAAGCCGAAGAACGTGACGACAAACCCGAACACGACGACGGCGACGAGCGCCACCAGCAGCTGGAACGCGAATTTGAGGCCCGGGCTGACCGACCAGCGGTCGTCCGCGATCAGGAGCAAGGCGGCAAGACCCGAAACGACGAGCACTCCTGTCCTGGTGGTGCTGGACGGCACGAATATCAAAACCGCGACCGCAAAGCCCACGAACATGGCCAGCCCGCCAAGAAGCGGGGTCGGCGTCGCGTGCGCGTGGCGTCCGCCGGGCACCGCCACGATGCCCGTCCGCCTCGAAAGTCGAATCGCCAGCGGTGCCATCACCGCGCAAACGGCCAGCGCAACCAGCAGCGGCCAGAGGCCTGGGAGCACCTTGTCGCGCAGGGTTTCGAGGAAGGTGAGGCTGAAGAAGTCGCCCAAGTAGCTAATCGAACGCGTATGGGAGCGGGAACTTCCGGCACAGCTCCAATGCGCGTTCGTGCACCGAGTCGAGCACCGCGGGATCGTCGATGCGTTCGATCAGGTCGGCGAGGCAGTCGGCGATAGTCACCATCTCCGCCTCGCGCATGCCACGCGTGGTCACCAGCGGGGTGCCGACACGAACGCCGCTCGGGTTGAACTTGGATGCCTCGTCGTACGGTATCGAGTTCCGATTCAGCGTGATGCCGACGGTGTCGGCGATGTCCTGCACCTGCTTGCCCGTGCGCTTTTGCGGGCGAAGGTCGACCAGCATCAGGTGGTTGTCGGTGCCGCCGCTCACCAACCTAAGCCCACGCTCCGTCAGCCGTCCCGCCAATGCCTTGGCGTTCACGACCACCTGTTTCGCGTACACCTTGAAGTCGGGCTTGAGCGCCTCGCCGAAGCACACGGCTTTGGCCGCGATCGCGTGCATCAGCGGGCCGCCCTGGATGCCTGGGAAGACCGCAGAGTCGATCGCCTTCTGATGCGCGGTGTCGCACAGGATGATCGCGCCCCACGCGCCCCGGAGCGTCTTCTGCGTGGTGGTCGTGACGATGGGCGCGTGCTGGATAGGCGACGGGTACACGCCCCCGGCCACGAGCCCGGCGACGTGGGCCATGTCGACCATGAACGTGGCGCCGACGGCGTCGGCGATCGCGCGCATGCGGGCCCAGTCGACGACGCGCGGATAGGCTGAGAACCCGCCGATGATCATCTTCGGCCGCACCTGCTCGGCAAGCTTTTCCATGGCGTCGTAGTCGATCAGCTCGGTATCGCGGCTGACGCCGTAGGAGTGGATCTCGTAGAACTTGCCGCTGAAGTTGGCCGGGCTGCCGTGCGAGAGGTGGCCACCCGCTGACAGGTCCATACCCATGACCCGGTCGCCAGGCTCGCACACGGCCATGTAAACGGCGGCGTTGGCCTGCGATCCGGAGTGGGGCTGGACGTTCACGTACTCGGCGCCGAAGAGCCTCTGGGCCCGATCGACCGCGAGCGATTCGATCTTGTCGATCACCTCGCCGGTACCGCCGTAATAGCGACGACCCGGATAGCCCTCGGCATATTTGTTGGTGAGCAGCGTGCCGAGGGCCTCGAGAATGGCGGGGCTGGTGAGGTTCTCAGAGGCGATGAGCTCCAGCGTCTCCGACTGCCGCTTGTATTCCTTTCGGATCAGGTTGGCGACCTCCGGATCGTCGCGGTCGAGCGCCCGGAAGGTCATCGTCGTGATGGGTACGGCCATATTCGGAATCGTACTTCCAGTGGTGTGTCCGGGGGGCGAGCGTGCCAAGGCGCGGCCTCGGCGGCCGGAGCCAAGGAGCCGACGAGCACGTGAGGGAGCGCATACCTGCTGGGGCCCCCACATCGTCGTGTGGGGCTGCTGACCGAGCACGCACAGGAGGCGACGCAGGCTTCAGCGCAGCCCTGCCGACTAGGCCGATGAATTGGTGCGCGAGTCCCCTGGGCGCACCACTTAGCCCGCGCGGGGTGGCGGCGGGCCCAGGAGGTGCGCTGTCGAGATCGCCCCCTCGCGCAGAACGTGCGGCTCCGGGCCCGTGAGGTCGAGAACGCTGGAGGCCACCCCGCCTGGAGCGGGACCGCCGTCGAGGATCGCCACCACCCCGGTCAGCGACGCGGCCTCGTCGGCGTTCATCGCCGGCTCCCTGCCGTGGAGGTTCGCGCTCGTGGTCATCAGCGGCCCCGCAGCGCGCAGTAGCTCGAGCGTGACCTCATGTTTGGGGATCCGCACGCCGAGCGTGCCGCCGCCCTTGGCGTGAAGGATGACCGTGAGCGGACCGGGCCAGAAGCGACGGATGAAGTCCTCGGCGCGGCCGTCGACGTGCACCCAGCCCTCGAGCTGTGACTCCGCCGCCGCCATCAGGATCAACGGCAGCCCGACCGGGCGGCCCTTGATCGCGAAGATCCGGCGGCAGGCAACCTCGTCGTCAGCCGCCGCACCGAGCCCGTAGACGGTGTCGGTCGGAAACGCGACCACCCCTCCGCTTCGAAGCAGCTTGGCAGCCCGCGTGAGGCCGGCACGGGTCGGCTTCAGGAACTGGGGTCCCCGCGAACTCACGCCGAAGGCTCTGAGTTCGTGGGGATGGAGGACCACGTTTCCACTACCCGTTCATTGCCGCCGAGGTCACGATGGGTTTCCTGGTTGGAGAATGCGCGGCCCGCCCATTTCGTGACAGCGGAGACGATCTCGGGGCTCACCTCCACAAGCAGCCTGCCCCCGGGATTGAGACGGGCCGGTGCGGTCTCGAGCAAACGCACCACGACGGCCGCGCCGTCCTGGGCAGCATAAAGGGCGCCGGCCGGCTGCGCCGTGACCTCCGCGGGCAGATTCGTACCGGGTGCGATGTACGGCAGGTTCGCGCACACGAGGTCGAACTGTCCGGGGAGCGGATCGAGGAGATCGCCGCAGGCCAGGTGCACCCTGTCCACCAGGCCGTGCCGCGCGACGTTCCGCGATGCGACCTCGAGGGCTTCGCGGCTGACATCGCTCGCCCACACCTCGACTCCCGGCGCGTAATGGGCGATCGCGATCGCGATGCACCCGCTGCCGGTGCCGACGTCCGCTACGCGCATTGGACCATTCGCCTGCCGCGCGATCGAGACGGCGCGCTGGACCAGCACCTCGGTGTCGGGGTTGGGCACGAGGACTGCCGGCGTCACTTCGAACTCCAGGGCCATGAACTCTTTGTGGCCGACCAGATACGCGACCGGGTCGCCATGCGCGCGTCGCTTGACCAGGCCGCGGTAGCGGCTCAGCTCGTCGTCGGAAAGCGGTCGGTCGAACTGAAGGTAGAGGTCGAGCCTGCGCAAGCCGAGCGCCTTCGCGAGCAGGACCTCAGCATCCAGACGCGCCGAGTCAGAGTGATTCTTCTGCAGGTGCCCGGAGGCTGCCTTGAGGACCTCGATGACGGTCAACTAGCCGCCGTTCAGTTGCGCCGCACGCTCGGCGTTGACGAGCGCCGCGACCAGCTCGTCGAGGTCGCCGTTCATCACGGAATCGAGCCTGTGCAAGGTGAGCTTGATCCGGTGGTCTGTCACGCGATTCTCCTTGAAGTTGTATGTCCGGATCTTCTCGGAACGGCCGCCGGTGCCGACCATCGAACGCCGCTCCGCGCCGATGGCCGCCTGCTGCTCAGCCAGCTTCAGGTCATAAAGCCGGGCGCGCAGAACCCGTAGCGCCTTCTCCCTGTTCTGCAGCTGAGACTTCTCGTCCTGCATGCTCACGACCAAACCCGTCGGCTTGTGGGTCATGCGGATGGCGGAGTAGGTCGTGTTCACGCTCTGCCCGCCGGGTCCCGTGGAGGTCGACGTCTTGATCTCAAGGTCCTCTGGCTTGATCTCGACCTCGACGGGGTCCGCCTCCGGCATCACGGCGACGGTGGCGGCGGAGGTGTGGATGCGGCCCTGGGCCTCGGTCTTCGGCACGCGTTGCACACGGTGGACGCCACCCTCGTACTTCAGCTGCGAGTAAGCGCCCTGGCCGTGAACCTCGAACACGATCTTGTCGAACCCACCCTTCTCGCTCGGCGAGACCTCGACGACCTCGATCTTCCAGCCTTTCTTCTCAGCCCACCTGCTGTACATCCGGAACAGGTCGGCCGCGAAAAGCGCCGCCTCCTCCCCACCTTCGGCTCCCTGGATCTCGACGATCACGTCGCGCTCGTCGTTGGGGTCTTTGGGCAGGAGCAGGACCTTCAGCCGCTCGCCGCCCTCGCCCGCCTGCGTGGCCGCCCTGCGCTCCTCCGAGCGCAGGTACTCCTGCATCTCCGGGTCCTTCTCGTGCTTGAGCATCTCGCGCGCCGACTCCGCCTCGTGGAGGGCGCGCTTGTAATCCTCGTAAGTGGTGACCATGTCACGCAGGGTGCGCTGCTCCCGCGCGAGCTTGGTCAGCTGCTCGTGATCCGAAGCGACCTCTGGCCGCGCCATCTCGGACTCGATCTCGTGATAGCGCTTGGCGATTCCCTCGAGGCGATCGATCACTTCCTCTTCTCCGCGTCGCCCGGCTTGCCCGGGCGACCGCACCTACCCATCGCAGGCAATGTTGCCCCAATTATTTGGGGGGTTTCCCGCAAGGGGGGCCTGACCCCCTTGCGCCTTATCACGCCGCTGCTCCGGCCGTGTCCTCCTCACCCTCGCGGGCGCTGTTAAAGGCGACGATCGCGACCTCGAGCATGTCGTCGGACGGCTCGCGGGTCGTGAACTTCTGAGTCGCGAGGACTGGCAGCAGCATGATCTTGACGACCGGGTTGGTCCGGTTGCGGGCCATGAAGCGGATGAGCTCGAATCCCGCGCCCGCGATGACCGGGATCGCCAGCACCCGGCTTGCTATCAACCAGAACCAGTTCGGGTTGAACAGCGCCACGACCGAGAACACGATCACGCTCACGACCAGCACCACGAGCAGGAAGCCGGTGCCGCAGCGCGGGTGAAGAAGGCTCGCGCGACGAACCGACGCGACCTCGAGTGGCCATCCCGACTCATAGGCGTTGATCGTCTTGTGCTCGGCCCCGTGGTACTGGAAGACGCGGCGCACGTCGCGCAGAAGCGCGATCAGCGACAGGTAGCCCAGGACGAGGCCCACGCGGATGATCCCTTCCACGAGGACGAAGACGAAGCCCCGGTTTTGATGGACGGCGAGGCCGGCAAGCAGGAGCGGGAGGCCGATGAAGATGAGGAGTGCGAAGACACCGGCGACCGCGACCGAGCTGCGGATCTCCTTCTTGCCGATTTCGACTCCCTGGCTGCCCGCGTTCATGTTCGCCGACCACATGAGCGCTTTCATGCCGAGATGCAGCTGCTCGCCGATGAGAGCGAGTCCCCGCACGAACGGAAGCTTCCAGAACGGGTTGACGTAGATCGCCGCTTTGAGCTCGCCCCGATCGACAACGATTTGCCTGGTGGTCGGGAGGCGCACTGCGACGGCGTAGTGCCGCTTGCCGCGCATCATCACGCCTTCGATTACCGCCTGTCCGCCATAGAAGAAAGGCTCTTTCTTTGGCGGCGCAACAGCCTCCGGAGTGGAAGCCTCCGGCAGCGGCATCTAGTTGCTGCGGGTCTTCGCCGCCCGCTTACGAAAACGCTCGACCTGGCCGCCCGTGTCCACGATCCTCTGGGTGCCGGTGAAGAACGGGTGGCACACCGAGCAGATCTCGGTCTTGAGCTCTTTGCGCGTCGACCCGGTCGTGAACGTGTTCCCGCACGCGCAGGTGACGACCGCATCTTCGTAGTAGGTGGGATGAATCTGTGCTTTCAAGTTATTGCCTCCCAGGCAGATATCAGTTTAGTGGGCGAACGTTCCGAGCAGGCTGCTGACCTGCAGGCTGGCCACCCCCAGGTATATGACGAGGGCCAGCCAGGCCGCTCCCATGGCCCAGCGGGCGCGGGCTGGAACCGACGTGTAGTAGGGATTGTTTGCGGTCCGGAATCGCTCGATGAGGCTCGGGATCCCGAGCACCGCGATGATGATGACCAGCGGGTTGAGCAGGAAATGGAAGAAAAGGGCTCCGACGGCCAGCAGCGCGTAGCCGCCGACCATGAACCACTTCGAGACAGGGGCCAGGATCCAGGAGCCGTCGAGCTGCCAGATCGGGATGAGGTTGAACAGGTTGATGTAGAACCCGATCAGCGCCGCCAGCAGCAGCACTGGACTGTGCATCGTTCCGTAAAGAAGGAAGGCGATCGTGGCGCCGATCGTGCCGGCGATGGGGCCGGCGATTCCGATCTGAGCCTGCTTGAGGGCGTCGGTGGGGTGTGACCGCTGGAAGATGGCTGCACCCAGGAACGGGATGAAGATCGGAGCCGTGGCCTGCATGCCCTGGCGCCGGATCTCGATCACATGGCCCATCTCGTGGACGAAGATCATCGTGACGAGGGCGATCGCAAACGACCATCCGTAGAACAACGCGTAGCCCCCGAAGCTGACTACGAGCGAGATCAGCGTCCCGGCGGCCGGGATCTTGAACACAAGCAGCAGCACCCATTTGCCATAGGCGAAGGCGGCCGCGGCCGCGGCGGCGAGTCCGCCGAGAATCCCGCGGTTGGATCTGCGCGGAGGCGCTGGCGAGTAGTGGTACTGGGAGCTCGGCGGAATATCCGAGGTCACCTGATATATCGGGGGCGGCGGCGGCAGCTGCCCCCCGCCCGGCGGCGGGTACAGCGGGTTCCTATCGTCCATTTCCTCTATTTGATACCCCGGCCGGGAACGGCCTAATCCCGTCTTCATCCCCACGAACTCAGAGGCTCACGCCGTGAGTTCGTGAGGACCCCTTACCCGTGCCCCGCCTAGCTGGATTCGCCCACGGTGTGGTGGCGAGTGGTCAGGCGGCGGACGGTCGCCTGGCGACTGGACATGAGGAGCGAGGAGGACTCGGCGTACCCACTCCCGAAGACGACCCCGGGCAGCAGCTGCCCGCCCGTCACGCCGGTGATAGCGACCGCCACGTCCGCCGCGGGCACCAGGTCTGAGACTCCGTACGCGCGGCCGGCGAGGTCGCCGATCAGCGTCCTCTCCTCCTCGTTGCGGGGCCACAGCCTCGCCTGCAGCTCGCCGCCCAGGCAGCGCACCGCACAGGCCGCGATGAGGGTGGCGTGAAGGCCGTCGATCCCGATTGCGGCATCAATCCCTGTGCCGGGCACGGCGGCCATCACCGCGCCGGCGACGTCGCCTTCCTCCAGCGTGCGGACGCGAGCGCCGGCGGCGTTGACCTCGGCAATGATCTCCTGGTGTCGCGGGCGGTCGAGGATGACCACCGTGAGGTCCTTCACGCGCGCGTCGCGGGCGAAAGCGATTCGCCGCAGGTTGTCTGTGATCGAATCGTCGAGGTCGATCGCGCCACGGGCTCCAGGACCGGCCACCATCTTTTCCGCGTACCAGACCTGAGGCAGCTGGGCGAATCCGCCTGGCTCGACCGCCGCGACGATCGAGACCGCGTTGGCGGAGCCTCTAGCCACCTGGCTCGCGCCTTCGACCGGGAAAAGCCCGAAGTCGAAAAGGCGCTCGCCTCCGGCGAGCGACGACCCCGACGCTAGGTTGGGATCGTTGCGCGGGCCGAGCACGATGGTTCCGCCGAGGCCGGAGTCCTCGAGCACGCGCCGCATCGTGTCCCCGGCGATTTCGCTGACGCGGTCCGGATCACCCTTCCCAAGCAGTCGCGCACAAGCGAGGGCGGCGGCCTCGGTGGCATGGACGAGCTCCAGCGCCAGCTCGCCGCGCGCCTGGAAAGAGGGGATCCCCCTTCTTTGTTGCTCCAATGATTGGGTCCTAGGAGCCTTCTGTCTCTTCCAGCAGCTCCGTAGGTCGGAGCTCCATCTGGTCGATGCCGCTCTGCAAGAACGCAGCGCGCACGAAGTCGCGGAACAGCGGGTGCGGGCGGTTGGGTCGGGACCGGAACTCGGGGTGGAATTGGCTCGCAACGAACCACGGGTGGTCCGCTAGCTCGATGATCTCCACCAGCCGCCCGTTCGGGGACATGCCGCTGAACACCATCCCTGCCTCGCCAAGCGATTCGCGGTACTCGTTGTTGAACTCGAAGCGGTGCCGGTGCCGCTCGTACACGACCTCTTCTCCGTAGGCCTTATGAGCAAGCGACCCCGGGAGTAGCTTGCACGGATACAGGCCGAGGCGCATGGTGGCGCCCATCTGGTCGATGTTCCTCTGCTCTGGCATGAGGTCGATCACCGGCGTCGAGGTGAATGCCGCGAACTCCGTTGAGTTCGCATCGGGGGCAGTGAGCACCTCCCGCGCGAAGTCGATGACGGCACACTGCATGCCCAGGCACAGGCCCAGATATGGAATGCGGTTGTGCCGCGCGTATCGCGAGGCCTGCACCTTGCCCTCGATGCCGCGATAGCCGAAACCACCGGGAACCACTATGCCGGCCACGCCCGCCAGCGCGGATGTATCGCCCTCATCCAGCTTCTCGGATGAAACCCACCGGATGTCGATCGCGAGGCCGTGATGGATGCCCGCGTGCTTCAAGGACTCGATGACGCTGAGGTACGCATCCGGCAGCGCAACGTACTTGCCGACCAGCGCGATGGGCACGGTGGCTCGCGGGTGCTTGATGCGGTCGACCATCTGGATCCACGGGCCGTTCTCCGGCGCATTCGCGACCTCGTCGAGCTCGAAGTGCTTCGCCATCACCTTGCCGAAGCCCGCCGCCTCGAGCAGCAGCGGCACCTCGTAGATGGAATCCACATCGGGCACCGAGACCACGGCTTCGCGCGGCACGTCACAGAACAGCGCGATCTTCTCCTTGAGGTCGGCGCCGATCGGCATCTCCGAGCGGCAGATGATCGCGTCGGGCTGGATTCCGATCGCGCGCAGGGCGTGCACTGAGTGCTGCGTGGGCTTGGTCTTGGCCTCCGCGCCGCGGATCACAGGAACCAACGAGCAATGGACGTAGAAGACGTTCTGGCGACCGACGTCGTTCTTGAGCTGCCTGATCGCCTCAAGGAACGGGAGGCTCTCGATGTCGCCGACGGTCCCCCCCACCTCGACCACCACAGCGTCGGCCTGAGGGTCGCGCGACGCACGGAGGATCTTCTCCTTGATCGCGTTGGTCACGTGCGGGATGACCTGCACAGTGGCGCCGAGGTAGTCACCGCGCCGCTCGCGGGCGATGACCTCCTGGTAGATCTTGCCGGTCGTCACGTTCGAGGCTACGGTCAGGTTCTCATCGACGAACCGCTCGTAGTGGCCGAGGTCGAGGTCGGTTTCCGCGCCATCGTCGGTGACGAACACCTCGCCGTGCTGGTAGGGGCTCATGGTCCCGGGATCGACGTTGAGGTAAGGATCCAGCTTCTGCAGGGAGACGGTGAGATGGCGGGCCTTCAGGATGTTCCCGATGGACGCCGCAGTGATCCCCTTGCCGAGCGAGGAGACGACACCGCCGGTCACGAAAACGTACTTCGACATAGAGACCTCCAGGGCGGTTTTTCAAATCTTACCGGGTCGGACGCCCGGGTAAACATTTCCGCGGTTAAGGGCACTCGCGCCCCGCTCCGTTTTAAAGGGGGGGAACTCCCCCTTGAGGCGCCGGGCCTGGCGGAGCGCCCGGCGCACCCCTCGGAACCCTCTCCCCTTGAAGGGGGGAGGGGGCTAGGCCTTCGGCTCCGCTTTGGGCTCGAGCAGAACGACTTTGGTGTCGTAGTCGCCGGAAGACTTCTGGACCGAAAGCTTGGTCTGCGGCTCCCCGGCGGTCACGCCCATCTCCTTGAGGAACCGGTCGATGGGGTCCAGCTGGAGCTTCAACCCCGGGATCGCATAGTGCATGGGCACCACGTAACGGGGCTCGAGCTGCCTCACCACCTCGGCCGCCTGGGTGGCGTTGATCGTCGTGCGCCCGCCGACCGGCACGAGCAGGACGTCGGCGGAGGAAAGCGTTTCGGCCTCGGTGTCGTCGAGGCTGTGCCCGAGGTCACCGAGGTGGCAGACCCGGATGTCATCGATCTCGATCACATAGACCGTGTTCCGGCCGTGCTTGGCGCCCTTCTCCGCGTCGTGATAGGTGGGGACGCCGATGACCGAGACGCCGGCGACCTCATACTCGCCCGGGCCACGAATCTCATAGGCCTCGCGCACGGCCTGCACGTAGCTGTGGTTCTCGTGCTCGTGGCTGATGGTGACGACGTCGGCGTCGAGTCGCTGCAGCTTGAGCCCGATCGCGGGCGGATAAGGGTCGGTGACGACGGCGGCGTTGCGGCCGCGGAGCCGAAAGCAGCCGTGTCCAAGCCAGGTGACGTCCATCAGTGTCTCGGCCCCGAGGTCCGAAGCATATTTCGCGGCATCGACGGCCGGAGCCAAGGAGACGACGAGCACGCAAGGGAGCGCATCGCGTAGATGCGCGACTGAGCGCGCGCAGGAGGCGACGTAGGCTTCAGCGCCTCTCTCGGGGCCCCCGCGGAATCGTCAGATTCCCCGGGGTGAGACGGCGCCCGGCCGTCTAGGACGCGAAGATGCGAGGAACTTCGGGGACGGGACACTTAATCTCCTTATGTGATGCCTACATCCGGTCGGGCGCGGTGACGCCGATGAGGTCGAGCGCCGTCTTCAAAGTGTGACGCGCCGCGCGACACAGCTCGAGCCGTGCCCGGGTCAGCTCTGGATCGTCCACCACTACCCGATGCTCGCTCGCCTCGTTGCCCGCGTGATAGAAGCGATGCACGGCGGTGGCGAGGTCATTCACGTAGTAAGGAATGCGGTGCGGCTCGAGCAGGCGGGTCGCATCCTCTACGACCTCGGGCCAGAATGCGAGCTGGCGCGCGACGTCGAGCTCCCATGGCTGGATCAGATGCGATACGTTCGCCGGCTCCGGCAGCTTGGGATGCCGCTCGCTCGCAGTGGCCTCGACGTTGGCGAGCCGCGCGTGCGCGTACTGCGCGTAGTAAACCGGGTTCTCGCTGCTCCGAGTGAGCGCGAGCTCGAGGTCGAACTCGATGGTCGTGTCGGGTGAGCGGAGGAGATAGAAGTAGCGAACGGCGTCGGAGCCGACCTTGTCGATCAGCTCGTCGAGCTCGACGAAGCGGCCCGCCCGCTTCGACATCTTGCCCTCTTTGAGATTGACCATCTGGTGGATGATGATCACGAGCTGGACGGGGTCGACTCCGAGTGCGGCCGCAGCAGATTTCAGTCGAGCGACGTAGCCGTGATGGTCCGCGGCCCAGACCTCGATCACGCGGTTGAATCGCCTGCGCTCGAACCGGCTGAGCAGGTAGCCGAGGTCTGACGCGAAGTACGTCGGCTCTCCGTTCGAGCGGATGACGACTCGGTCCTCCTTGTCCGACACGACCTGCTCGCCCAGCCCATCTTCCTCTTCGAGCGCGGGCCCGAACCACAACGCGCCGTCGCGCTCTTTGAGGAACCCGGATTCGCGCAGCCTATCGATCGCAAGCCGCGGCAGGCCTTCCTTCCACACTTGCGATTCTGGGAACCACTCGTCGTACCGCACGTTCAAGCGGGCGACGCTGGCACGTATGCGCTCCACGATCACGGCGACGGCGAAGCCGCGGACCTTCGCCTCAGCCTCCTCGAGCGGCAGCGAATCGACATCGCCAAGCTCTTGCTTGGCCAGGTCCGCGAGCTCCTTGACATACTCGCCGGTGTAGCCCCCCTCTGGTGGCTCTTGGCCGTGCATCCGAGCCCATACAGAGGCGCCGAACTTCCGTGCCTGGGTGTTCTGATCGTTGACGTAGTACTCGCGCTGGACGCGGTGACCAGTGAATTCGAGCAGCCGGGACATCGAATCGCCCAGGATCACTCCGCGGCCGTGGCCGATATGCAACGGACCGGTGGGGTTGATGCTCCCGAACTCGACCTGCAGGCTCTCGCCGCGGCCGAGGTCGGTGGCGCCGTAGCTGAGGCCGCGCGCCGCAACCTCTGCGACAAGCCGCTGCAGCCACTCCGTCGTCAGCTTGAAGTTGACGTAGCCCCCTGCCGCCTCGGCGGTCGCAGCGCTTTCAGGGACGGCGATCCGCTCCGCGATCCGCGCAGCGATCTGAGGCGGAGCCTGGCGCAGGACGCGCGCGAGCTTCAGGCCCGCGGGGCTGGCATAGTCGCCGTGGCCGGCGCCCGTGGCCCGCCCTAGCTCCAGGTCGGGCAAGTCGCCCTCGACTCCAAGTGAGCCCACCGCGTCGACCAGCGCCGCGCCGATGCGGCTGCGGATTCCCATCCCCGAGCTTTCTGCCGTCAACAGGAAGGGTGCGCCCCTGCCAGAGTCAAAAGCACCTGGGTCGAGGTGTTCCCGCGCGTGTAGCTGACCGTCACGCGCTGGTTCGGATGGAAACGAGACCGCAGCAGCAGCGCCAGAGGGTGCGCCGCATCGACGGTGACGTCATCGAGCTGCGTGATGACATCGCCGGGCAGCAGGCCGGCGATCGCTGCAGGCCCGGCATTGTCTACGGTCACAAGTCGGGCGCCCTCGGGCACCCCGGCCAGCGCGGCCACCTGCTGGGTGAGAACGGTACTGGTCCCGCCGAGGGAGGCCACGACCAGCTGGCCGCTGGAGATCATCTGCTGCACCTCATCCTGGATGTCGGCCGGGTTGAGGCCGAATCCGCCGTTGGACCCCTGCGCTGCCATCGATACGCCGATCACCTGGCCGCCCACGTTCAGCAGCGGGCCGCCCGCGGTGCTGGGATCGATGAACGCGTCGGTCTGGATGGTGTCGCTGATCTCAACAGTCCGTTCCGGAGCCACCGAGTTGGTGACCGTCACGGGCCGGTGGAGCGCGCTGACGTGACCGGGCACGGCGGTTGCGGTCAACGGACCGGCCACCGCCACCACGACCTGGCCCTGGACGAGCGCAGTCGGGTCGGCGAACGCCAGTGTCGGCAGCCCGCTGACCTGGTCGACCTTGAGCACGGCCACCCCCGTCTGGCAGTCGTAGTCCACGAGCCGAGCCTTGTGAGGCTTGGTGTCACCGAGCAGCAGCACGGTCAGGGTGCTCGAATGAGCGATCACCTGGACGTTGCTGACGATGAAGCCGTCGCTGGTCGCCAGATAGCCCGACCCGCCGCTCACTGAGGGCTGCAGCTGGGTGACCACGCTCACGACCGCCGGTTTGGCTCGGGCGGCGGCCTGGACGATGGCGGAGTCTTCCGAAATCGTGACCCCCGACCGAAGATTCACCGACTGCGGGTTGGTCCGCGACTGCAGCTGCAAGACGCCCAGCGTGACGCCGCCGGCTACGAGCGCGGCGAGGACCACCACTGCCACGACCACCATGACGGGCCTCCATCGGCGGCCGGCCGGCCGCGCGTCCCTGCCGGCCGTGCTCGGGCTCGTCGGGCGTGCGTCGCCCGTGGTCTGGATCTCTGGTCGCACCCTGCGAGTTTAGGTTTCGGGAAGAATCGACCCCGGTTGGTCCGCCGGATACCAGGTCAGCACGAGCTGCCGGTTGGCCTCGAATCCAGCGGACCGGTAGAGCCGAACGGCTGCCTCGTTGTCAGGCCGGGTCCAGACGTAACCCAGCGTGACACGGCGGTCGCGAAAGAGCCTGACGGCCTGGTCCATGAGCATCTCGCCGACGCCGCGGCCGCGGTGTTCGGGCGCCACATAGACCTCGGCGACCTCTCCCTCCAGGCCCGTGCCCGGGTCGAAGAGGACGAGCCAGCAGAAGCCGATAACGTCGCCGATTTCGTCGCGGACGCCGAAGACGACGTTCTCTCCCCGAAAGTTCGTGGGCACCGTCGCCAGGTGGTTCTCGATCTCTTCGCGGCGGAGCTGCGGGTGGTCTGAATAGTGGACCTGCTCACCCATGTGGAGCTCGACCAGCAGTGGTTTGATGAGGTCATAATCGCCCTCCGCCAAGCGTTCCACGTCCAGTGTCCTCATCGTCTCGATGGTAGCCTAGGCGCCCATACAAAACGCGCGCATTCAACAACCAAAATGCCGATGTAGCTCAGCTGGCAGAGCAGCCGCCTCGTAAGTGGCAGGTCGTGAGTTCGAATCTCACCATCGGCTCCACAGGTTGTTGATGGCCAGACCCCTGCGTGGCCAAACCTCCTAAGCCGACGGGACCCTTTTTGCGACGCGGGGCGGATCGTTGAGAGGCAACAGGATCGACACGAGCAGGCTCATCTCGGTGATCAGGACGAGCACCGGCGGAAGCACCAGCACGAGCTCGAGCAGGACGAAGCCCGTGAACAGAATGCCCAGCTGCCACTTGGAAGCCTGGCTCCGAAGCATCAGCCACCCCGCCACGAACAGCATCGCGAAGTCCTGGAAACCGACGTAGGGGGTGAACAGCAGCGATCCCAAGATTCCCACTGCGATGGGAAGGCCGGGGCCGTGCTTCCGAATCCGCCACGCGGCCGCGACGGTGATCGCGACGATCGCGGCCTGCAGCACGTAGAGCTGGGGTCCGAGACCGATGAGGCCGGAGACCGCGTAGCGCCGGGTCGGCTCCCACTGAGATGCCAGCGCCAGTGCATCGCGGTACCGAGCCAGCCCGTCCTGGCCGAGCATCGCGAGCGCGAGCACAGCCAGCACTCCGGTTGCGGCCAGCCACGTCACGAAGGTGCGGGTATGCCCCGAGACAAGCAGGCAGAGCGGCACGAGAATCGCGACCTGTGGCTTGACCGCAATCGCGGCCAGGGCGATCCCCGCCCAGACCGCCCGGTTGCGCTCGGACAGCCACCAGCACGCCGCCACGGCCACGGCCACCAGGGCCACAGGCTGGCCGACCAGCACGCCGAACGCAGTCGGAAATATCCCGAGCCAGAGCGCCAGATGGGCCACCTTGGTGAGCCGGGTGTCACCGGGCGCGGCCAGGTACCAGGTGAGGAGCAGGGCGCCGAGCAACAGCAGCGTCCAGACCCAGAGCGCGACGTTGAAGGGCAGGATGGTGAGCGGTGTGGCGAGCCAGGCCAGGGGTGGCGGATTCAAGAACGGCGACCAGTAGAAACCCGGCCCCAGACCGTCCACTGAGGCCTTCTGCGCCCCCAGGTCATAGAGGTGCCCGTAGCCGTCATGCAGCCCGGTCAGCGCCGCGCCATAGATGAGCCGGAAGTCGTTGCGCACCCGGTACTCCGGGATGTAGGTGACCACCGCGGCGTAAATGTCGAAGCCGATCAGCAGCACGCCGGCCCAGAGGCCGGCGGCGCTCCAGAGCCTGGTCCTCCCCCGAACGTACGCCTCGAAAGTCGCAAGCCAGACCAAGGTCGATAGAAAAGGTAAAGGGCTGCGATGGGTATCGCAGCCCTTTTGGCGGGGTCAGTCGAACCGCTAGTTAGTTGACTTCGCGGTAATCGGCGTCCACGACATCCTCGTCTTTCTTCTTCTCGCCACCATCGTGGCCGTCCGACTCGGCCGATGCCGAAGAGGCTCCCCCCGCGGCGCCGGCGCCCTGGTAGATGTGCTGGCCGATCTTCTGGAGCGCCTCGTTGAACTCGTCCATCTGCCTCTTCAAGGCGTTGGTGTCCGATCCCTTGGCCGCGCTCTTCAGCGCCTCCAGCTTTGTGTTGACCTCGGTCTTGACGTCATCGGGGATCTTGTCGGCGTTGTCCTTGATGACCTTCTCGGCCTGGTGGATCATGTGGTCCGCCTGGTTGCGGAGCTCCACCTCCTCCCTCTTGGCCCGATCCTCGGACGAGTGCAGCTCGGCCTCCTTGACCATCCGGTCGACCTCGTCCTTGGCCAGCGTCGAAGACGCCGTGATGGTCACGGACTGCTCGCGACCCGTGCCCTTGTCCTGAGCCTTGACGTTCAAGATGCCGTTGGCGTCGATGTCGAACGTGACCTCGATCTGCGGCATGCCCCGCGGTGAAGGCGGAATCCCATCGAGGTGGAAGCGTCCGAGCGTGCGGTTGTCCCGCGCCATCTCGCGCTCTCCCTGGAGCACGTGGACCTCAACCGACGTCTGGTTGTCGGCCGCGGTGGAGAACACCTGCGACCGCGAGGTCGGGATGGTGGTGTTGCGCTCGATCACCTTGGTCGCGACGCCGCCCAGCGTTTCGACACCCAGCGACAGCGGGGTGACATCCAGGAGAAGGATGTCCTTGACCTCGCCCTTGAGCACTCCGGCCTGGATGGCAGCCCCAACGGCCACCACCTCGTCGGGGTTGACGCCCTTGTGGGGCTCCTTGCCTCCGAGCAGGTTCTTGACCAGCTGCTGGATGACCGGCATGCGGGTCGAACCACCTACGAGCACGACCTCGTCGATCTGCTGAGGCGTGAGGTTGGCATCCTTGAGGGCGGCCAGGAACGGTCCGCGGCACCGCTCGGTGAGGTCGGCAGTGAGCGACTCGAACTTGGCGCGTGTCAGCGTCATCTCGAGGTGCTTCGGGCCCGTCTGGTCGGCGGTGATGAACGGCAGGTTGATGGTCGTCTCGAGCCTCGAAGACAGCTCGATCTTGGCCCGCTCGGCTGCCTCGGTGAGGCGCTGCAGGGCCTGGCGGTCGGTCTTCAGGTCGATGCCGTTCTGCTTCTTGAACTCTTCGGCAAGCCAATCCACGATCCGCCGGTCGTAGTCGTCGCCACCCAGGTGGGTGTCGCCGTTGGTGGCCTTGACCTCGAAGACTCCGTCGCCGACATCGAGCACGGAAACGTCAAAGGTTCCGCCACCGAGGTCGAAGACCAGGATCGTCTCGTTGGCCTTCTTGTCGAGACCGTATGCGAGCGACGCGGCGGTGGGCTCGTTGATGATGCGAAGAACGTTCAGGCCCGCGATCTGGCCGGAGTTCTTCGTCGCCTGGCGCTGCGAGTCGTTGAAGTAGGCGGGCACGGTGATGACAGCGTCCGTGACCTTCTCGCCAAGATATGCCTCGGCGTCGGTCTTGAGCTTCTGCAGGATCATGGCCGAGATCTCTTCGGGCGTGAAGTCCTTGTCCACCGCCGGCACGTGCACGACGACGCGGTCCTCCTTGCCCGCCTTGACCTGGTACGGAACGATCTTCCGCTCGGACTCCACCTCGGCGAACTTGCGGCCCATGAAACGCTTGATCGAGTAGACGGTGTTCTCGGGGTTCACGGCTGCCTGCCGGCGCGCGAGCGTGCCGACCAGCCTCTCACCCGACTTTGTGAAAGCGACCACCGACGGGGTGGTTCGGGAACCTTCCGCGTTCGGGATGACGACGGGCTCGCCGCCCTCCATGACGGCGATTACCGAGTTGGTCGTCCCCAGGTCGATTCCTACGGTTTTCGGCATCTGTCTGTTATTCCTCCCACGCCCAAAGGGCGCGTATTTCAATTGTCAACTCCTTGTCTTGTTCCCCATGCTTTGGGCATCAAAACCCCCGATGCCAGACACTGGGTAGGCTTTTGGAGATGCCCATCTTCGAGCTCGACCCGACCGACCACATCGCCGTCGCTGCGGTCGGCCAGCCAGGGCGGCGCCAGTTCTTCCTCCTCGCCAGCGGCGCCGGTCGGACGCTGACGTTGAGCTGCGAGAAATCACAGATCCAGGCGCTCATCGTCCGGCTCCAGCAGATGATCGCGGACCAGGGCATCAAGGGGGTCGCGCCCGCCGCCGGCGACGCGGGGCTCAAGCCCGGCGAGCCGGAGTGGCAGGTCGGCGAGATGGGCCTCGGATACCACGAAGATCGGCGCATGTTCGTGCTCGTCGCCAGCCAGGGCGCGGCCGGCGAGGAAGCCGCGGTCGACGACGCCCCCAGCGTCCGCTTCTGGCTCAGCCCCAAACAGGTCGTCTCCTTCTCGAAGCAGGCGGAAACTGTGCTGGGCGCAGGCCGGCCGCTATGCCCACGCTGCGGCCTCCCCATGGACCCCGCCGGCCATCCGTGCCCGGTCAGCAACGGTGCCCGACCGATCTTCTGATTCCCCGACCGAGGCGACGGAGCACCTGCTGGCCCGGCTGCCCGAGATGCAGCTCGAGGGCGTGCTGCACGGAGCCTCCAACTACACCTTCCTCGCGACCCTTGCGCCGCACCCGCCCGCGGGCCTCCGCGTGATCTACAAGCCCGCGCGTGGCGAGTCGCCCCTGTGGGACTTCCAGGCCGGGACGCTCTACAAGAGAGAGGTCGCGGCGTACGAGCTGAGCAAGGTGATCGGCTGGCCGACCATCCCGCCCACCGTCGTGCGCCGCCGCGGTCCGCACGGCGTCGGCATGGTCCAGCTGTTCGTCGACGCCGACCACCGGCATTTCCTGGGAGAGCAGTCGTTGTTTCGCGACACCTGGATCAGGGTCGCGCTGTTCGACGTCATCACCAACAACGCCGACCGCAAGTCGGGACACTGCCTGTTCGACACGGACGACCGGGTCTGGGTGATCGACCACGGGCTCACGTTCCACACCGATCACAAGCTGAGGACGGTGATCTGGGACTTCGCGGGCGAGCCGCTACCGGGCGACCTCTGCGGGGATGTGGAGCGGGCGCTCACGAGCCTCCAGTCGGGCGCCCTGTCCCATGTAGTCGACCGGCTGCTGAGCCCGGCGGAGGTGGAGATGCTGCGGCGCCGGCTCCGCGGCGTGCTCGATCCGCGGTGGCGGTTCCCCGAGCCCACGTCCGCATGGTCGATCCCCTGGCCGCCGATCTGAGGTAACCTTCGGCCTTCGAGTGAGGTCGCTCAAGGTCCTGGTCATCCTCGCGGCGTGGTTTGTGCTCGCAGCACCGAACAATCCGCCAACCGCTACGCCGAGTCCCATCAATCCCACGTCAAGCCCATCACCGACCCCCTCGCCAACGCCGTCACCGCGTCCCACGCCTTCGCCGACGCCGACCCCAATCGGCGCCAACATCGTCCTCGACTTCGCCGCGGGTGGCCCGAACACCAGGATCACGGTCAACGGTTCGGGGTTCCTGGCCTACGAGCCGATGACGCTCTTCTGGGATGACCCGAGCCACGTGGCCGGTAACGCCACGACCGACGTCGGCGGCAACTTCACGCAGACCGTCAAGCCCTTTCCGGGCGACAGTCCGGGCCTCCACCACCTTTGCGTAAGCGTGCAGCCGAATCCATGCGCCAGCTTCACGTTGCAGGGGTCCCCCACGCCAACCCCCCCGGCCACACCCTCGCCCTCCGCCCTCCCCACCGCATCCGCGTCCGCGAGTCCGAGCCCGAGCTCGAGCGCATCACCGGTGGCCCTGACTGTGAACGGCGGCGGTAGCGGACTCGATGTGATCACGAAGCCACCGCTTGTCTTCCTACCGATAATCGCCCTGCTCGCGCTGCTGGCCGCCCTCGCTTACTGGGTGCTCATGCGTGGGGACCGCACGCCCGTCCTTCCGTCCGCGTCTGTCGTGCACCGGAGCGCCCGTCCGGACATCGGGCCCGTGACCCCGCGACCCCCGCCCACGCCACCCGCTCCGACGGCCTCCGAGGTCCTGCCGCCGCCGTCGGCGCCTTTCGATCCGACCGCCGAGCCGGACGCGCCCGCCGGTCCATCCGAGATACCCGAGGCGCCGCCTTACTAGCCACCAGGGAAGTTGGCTTATAGACTTGCGCGCTGATGGCGCTGCTCGACGTGCGCGAGCTGAGCGTCCGCTTCGGGGGGGTCGTGGCGCTGGATCGCGTCTCCTTTACAGTCGAGGCGGGCGAGGTCGTGGGCCTGATCGGGCCCAACGGCGCAGGCAAGACCACGCTTTTCAACGTCATCACGCGCGTTTACAGACCTAGCGGGGGCAGCGTTTCCGTGGACGGCTCGCCGGTCATGAAGATGGCGCCACACGATGTCATCCGGCGTGGCGTGGCCCGGACGTTCCAGAACCTCGCGCTGTTCCGGTCGATGACCGTGCTCGACAACGTCCTGGTCGGCGATCACATAAGGACCCGCAGTCGCTGGCTCGAGTCATCGGTGCCGATGCCTTCGGCGCTGAACGCCGAGTCGGCGTCCCGGAAGCGAGCGCTCGAGATGCTGGACTTCGTCGGCCTGGCCCAGCACGCCGGCCATCCCGTCGCGGGCCTGCCGTTCGGGACCCAGAAGCGTGTGGAGCTCGCGCGAGCTCTGGTCTCAAAGCCGCGACTTCTCCTTCTTGACGAGCCGGCCGGCGGCATCAGCCACGAGGAGGTCGACGGTGTGGCTCGACTGCTGCGCCGGATCCACTCGGAACTTGGCATCACGATGCTCCTGGTCGAGCACCACATGGCCTTCGTGATGGGCATCTCGGAGCGGGTGGTCGTGCTCGATTTCGGCAAGAAGATCGCCGAGGGCAGCCCGGCCGAGGTGCAGCGTAACCCCTCCGTCATCGAAGCTTATTTGGGCGCGGCCTAGTGTCTGCGTTGCTCGAGCTTGACGAGGTCCGCGCCGGATACGGCCAGACCAGCGTGCTGCACGGGGTGTCGATGTCGGTTGAAGAGGGTCAGATCGTTTCGCTGCTCGGCGCCAACGGCGCGGGCAAGACAACCACGCTGCGCTCCATCACGGCCGGTGTGCGCTGGACCGGGGAAATCCGCTTCTCGGGCCGCTCGCTCAAACGCCTCTCGACTGAGGACATCGTGCGATGCGGCATCGCCCACGTGCCCGAGGGGCGCGGCATTCTGACCGAGCTCACGGTCGACGAGAACCTCCGTCTCGGGTCGCATCTGCGCAAGGACGGTGGCGATGTGCGCAAGGACTACGACCGCGTGTTCGAGTACTTCCCGGTGCTTCGCGAGCGCCGCCGCCTTTCGGCAAGCACGCTTTCGGGCGGCGAGCAGCAGATGCTGGCCGTGGCGCGAGCTCTCCTGATGCGGCCCCGGCTCATGCTGCTCGATGAACCGTCGCTTGGTCTCGCCCCGATGGTCGTGCGCGCGATCTTCGAAATCATCCGCAGCATCAACCAGGCCGACGGAGTCGCAGTCTTCCTCGTGGAGCAAAACGCACGGCTGGCCCTGGAGATATCGAGCCAGGCATACGTGTTGGAGGTCGGAAGGGTCGCGGTCAGCGGCGCGAGCTCCGACCTGATGGGAAAGGAATCGGTGCGGCGCTCGTACCTGGGGTACTGAAGTGCAAGCACTCATTCAACAGATCATCAGTGGCATAGCCAGCGGCGGGGTTTTCGCCAGCCTCGCGCTTGCGCTGGTGCTCATCTACAACGCAATGGGCCTGGTCAACTTCGCTCAGGGCGAGATGGCGATGTTCGCCACCTTCATTGCCTTCACACTGATCGATCGCGGACTGAGCTACTGGATCGCTCTCCCGCTGACACTGGTGATCGCCTTTGCCGGCGGCGTCCTGATCCAACGGGTGGTCATCCGACCGGTAGAACGGGCCCCCGTGCTCACTCTGGTGATCATCACGCTGGGCATGGCGACCCTTGTCAACGGCCTGGCAGGCTTCATTTGGGGCTATGTGCCGCGATCTTTCCCAAGCCCGTTCTCGGTCCGAACCGTCAACGTCCTGGGCGCGGTCGTCAGCTACCAGGACATGGGCGTCATCGCGATTTCTGCAGTAGTGCTGCTGTTGATCTACTTGTTGCTACAGCGCACCACCATCGGCCTGACGATGCGTGCCGCGGCGCACCACCCGGAAGCGAGCCGGCTCTTGGGAGTTCGTGTGAGCTGGATGCTGGCCCTCGGCTGGGGACTCGCTTCGGCCGTGGGCGCTGTGTCGGGGATCATGGTCGCCCCGGTTCTTTTTCTTGAGCCGAACATGATGCAGGCGATCATCATTTACGCGTTCGCGGCCGCCGTGCTAGGAGGTATCGAGAGCCCACTGGGCGCGGTCGTCGGTGGGCTCATCGTCGGTTTGACGGTGAATCTCGCCGGTGCATACCTTCCATTCGTAGGCGGCGACCTCGAACTGGCCGTCGCGCTGGCAATCATCATCGGCGTGTTGCTGGTGAAGCCCAACGGCCTCTTCGGGCGGCCCACCGTGCGCCGCGTATGAAGTCGATGCTCCAGAGAATCCGCAACGCGCCGCCCCGTTACTGGCTGATGGTGGTGGTCGCCATCTTCTTCGCCGGCCTGCCCACAGTGGTCAGCAGCTTTTCCGCCGGCCTGTGGGCGCACGCATTGATCTTCGTCATCGCGATCATGGGCCTCAACATCCTCATCGGATACAGCGGCCAGCTGTCGCTCGGCCACGGCGCATTCATGGCGCTCGGGGCATACACGATGGCAATCCTGGTCCGCCGCTACCACATCAACTATCTCGCCACGATTCCGGTCGCAGGGCTGCTCGTTGGTGCCGTCGGCTTCGTTTTTGGGATCCCCGCGCTGCGCCTGTCGGCCCTCTACCTGGCGCTGGCGACCTTTGCCCTGGCCATCGTCACCCCAAACCTGATCGCGCGGCCGGACAAGTTCACCGGCGGCAACCACGGAATCATCCTTGCCCCGCCCGATCCACCGCAGTTCGCCAAGGATGCATTTGCCGCGGTCACAGGTACGCCGATGACCGGAGACCAGTGGGTCTACTACCTGAGCGCGGGCATCGGCGCGCTGCTCTTCTGGCTGGCCTGGAACCTGGTTCGGCATCGAGCCGGCAGGGCGATGCGAGCAATCCGCGATGGCGAGGTGGCAGCCGCGGCCTCAGGCGTCAACATAGCGGCCTATAAGACGCTCGCCTTCGGGATTTCGGCCTTCTACGCCGGTATCGCCGGCTCGCTGTACGGCATCGCGACCGCCTTTGTCAGTCCCCAGACCTTTCCTGTCACGCTCTCGATCGCGCTCCTGGTGGGGGCCGTCATCGGTGGACTGGCGTCGACAGCCGGGCCATTGCTCGGCGGCATCTTCGTGTACTACCTGCCGATCGAGTCCAACCAGTGGGTACCCTCCCAAAGCTGGATCCCCACCCAGATCGCATCAGCGGTGGAGAAGGCCGGCCCGGCCGTCACGTACGGGGTGGTGTTGATCCTGATCATGATCTTCGCCCCCAACGGGATCGTCGGGCTGATCGTCGCCGGCTACGCCCGCCTCCGCAGACGCCTGCGGGGGGTCGCCGATCGGGAGACTGGACAGTTGCCGCCCGCCTCCCAAACTATTCCTTGATCTGATAGATGATCGATTACGGGAGAGGGAACAGGCCAACGGCATTCGGACCGAAAGACTGTTTAAATACATCTTCATGAAATTGGGAGGAAGTTCTATGGCAAAGAGCGGGACCCGTATCGCTGCGATCGCAGCCTTTGTCGTCACCCTCGCCGCCTGCGGCGGCTCGAACACCCCGGCTCCCCAGACCGACGTCGGCATCACCAGCACGGAGATCCTGCTGGGCAACACGAATGCCCTGTCCGGCGGGGCGGCCGCGTACGGGACCATCTCGAACGCCGCCAATGCCTACTTCACCTACGTCAACAACAACGGAGGGGTCAACGGCCGCAAGATCACCTTCAAGATCCTCGACGACGGCTACAACCCGGCCAACACGGTCACCCTCACCAAGCAGCTCGTCGAGCAAGACAAGGTCTTCGCCATTTTCGGCGGCCTCGGCACTCAGCCCCAGACGTCGGTTCGCGACTACATGAACACCAACAAGGTGCCTCAGCTGTTCGTGGCCACGGGCGCAACGACATTCAACCTGGACTTCAAGTCGAATCCGTGGACGCTCGGCTGGCAGCCCCCATACCAGGGTGAGTCGCGGATTTATGCGAAGGACATCCTGGCCAACCATCCCAACGCCAAGATCGGGGTTCTGTACCAGAGCGATGACTATGGCCAGGACTACCTGAAAGGCCTCACGGATGGGTTGGGCTCCAACGCCTCGATGATCGTCGACAAGCAGAGCTTCGACCTGGCCACCTTCAAGGACGTCACCGCTCAACTGGTCAGCATGAAGTCCAAGGGCGCCGACACGGTGTTCCTGTTCGCGACGCCTAAGCCCGCGATCACCGCCCTGGTGACCATCACCAAGCTGGGCTGGACGCCGACGATCTACCTCAACTCAGTCTCCAACCCGCAGGTTTATATGGGTCTCGCCGCCAAGGCGGGTGCCGCGCTCAAGAACGTGACCAGCGTCGGCTACATCAAGGACCCAACCGACCCGCAGTGGGACAGCGACAGCGGCATGAAGCTGTACAAGACCGTGATCGCCAACTGCTCGACCTGCAACGTCCTCGACGGCTTCAACATCTACGGCGTCGCCGTCGCCTACACGATGGTCGACGTGCTCAAGCAGGCGGGGACGAACATGACGCGCGCAAACGTCATGAACATCGCCGCCAACGGCCTCAATGAGAACAACCCGTTCCTGCTTCCAGGCATCTCTGTGAAGACCACCTCCAGTGACCACTTCCCGATCATGCAGGAGCAGGTCATCACCTGGGGGGCGACGGACAAGCTCTGGCACCTCCAGGGCAGCCTCATCGACGAGCGCGGCACCGTCAAGTAACAACCCTTAGCGGGGCCGGCCGATAACCGGCCCCGCTATATTTCCGGCAGTGCTCACTCGCTTCAAGCCTTACTGGCTTCACGCCTACCTGCTCACTTACACGCCCCTCCTGCTCCTCGCGGACAGCCGCGTCACCGCGCTCTGGCAGCAGCAGGCGCTGGGCGTGCTCACGTTCGCGGTGCTCTACCTGGCCGCGCTCAAGGCGCCCAAGGAGCAGCGCCTACAGGTTTGGACATGCGTGATCGTGGCGACAGGGTTCGAGATCTTCGGATCGCTGATCTGGGGCGTGTATCGGTATCGACTCCACAACGTGCCGCTGTTCGTGCCTCCAGGCCACGGCCTCGTGTACCTGTTCGGCCTGCTGGCGGCGCGCACGCCGGTCGTGATCCAGTACGGGAAGCGCGTCGCGCATGTGGTCCTGGCCGGCGCCACCACGTGGGCCGTGCTGGGGCTGACCCTGATTCCAGTGATCACAGGACGCGTCGACCTGCAGGGCGCGCTCTGCCTGCCGGTCTTCGCCTACTTCGTCCTCCGGTCGCCGCGGTGGCCGCTGTTCGCGGCGATCTTCATTGCCACCGGCGAGCTCGAGATCTTCGGCACCGCCTTCGGCAACTGGGCGTGGCTCCCGGTGGCGCCGTGGACGCACATCCCGTCCGGCAACCCGCCCTCGGTCATCGCGGGCGGCTACTGCGTCATCGACGCGTCAGTGCTCCTGGCGATGCGTGGAATGGCGGCCGTTCGCGCGCAGGTAGCTTCGTTCGCCAAGCCGGCCGCGCCTGCTGCTCAAGAAGCCTGAGCGCAATATTTCTCCAGAGCTAGGGTGGCTCTAAGGCCGGGTTATCCCGGCCGTCTGTCGGCATCCACCTTCCAGGCGCCACCACGCGTCGCTAGGAGAAACCCCAGAGGAGAGCCCGCGAGAGGGGACCGCGGTCCCCTTTCGCGAATTTACAGGTGGGGCTTGAAGACCATCATGGCCAGTATCACCAGCACGATCACCCCGAGGGCCTGACCTAGGACCTGGCTGCGCCTCGCGAGGCCGGTGAACTCGCCCGACGTCGTATCACCTGCCTCGGCGAGCTTGATCTGTTTCCTGAGGGTCGGAGTGTACTGGCTGATCGCGAGCACGACCAGCACCACATAGAGGACGAGGGCGACATCGATCCAGAACGTGGTGATCGGGTACGGCACGAGGAACACCATCAAGAGCCCGCTCAGCAGCAGCAGGCCGTAAGCGGGGTTCGCGATGCGATCGTCGAGAAACTTGATGCCCTTCAGCGCAAAGGTCATGTGCGAGGGATCCCTTTGCGCTCTGATGATCCAGACCGCATAGCTGATGTTCAAGCCCACGGCCAAGATCGCGGCGAGGATATGGATGTATTTGACGATCAAGAAGGCCATCCCTCAGTCCTTCAGCAAGACGGTCGCCGAACCGACCGTGGTCTTGCTGCCGCCGGCGTCTTCGCCCCACACCTCCAGCTCGACCTGATCGCCGTCCACCTTGGTGACCCGGCCGCGGCAGCGATACGGCCGTCCGGGCTGGTCGATGCCTCGATAGCTGACCTCGAACGCCTTCAGCGTGCCTCGCTCGCCCAGCCAATCCATAACCAGCTCGCCGAGGAACGCGGCCTTCAGGAGGCCGTGCAGGATGACCCCGGGCAAGCCGACACTGCGCGCGAAGTCCTGGTCGTAGTGGATCTCGTAGAAGTCGCCCTGCGCGCCCGCGTACTGGACCAGCTGGCGCGTGGTCGGGTGCTTGACCAGCTCCGGAATCTCATCTCCAGCTTTCAAATTCATCGCCTGATCGCGGTCCCGCGCAGGCGCGCGACCGTCCGTCCGTGCTGGTTGACGTACTCGGTCTCGAAGATGATGAAGAGCAGCGAGCCGCTCGACCCGGTCTTCTCGTAGACATCCGCGACCCTTCCGGTCGCCGTGATGCGGTCGCCCACCCTCACCGGTGCGATGTACTCGAAGCGGTTGCCGCCGTTGAGCCAGCCCTTGCCGTACTCCTCGGCCTCGGCCAGGTGGATCGAGGTGGGCGCGATGGCGACGAGGAACGTGGGCGGCGCTTCACTGAGCCAGCGCGGATTGGGATCGCCGATGGCCTCGGCGAATCGCTTGAGATGGCCTGCCTCGACGGTTGCAGTGGTGGGCGGCGCTGCCACTCCGATCCGGGCGCGCAGCCGTTCGATCACGGACGTAGCCGTGCTCATCGACCGCGTGGGAGCCCGAGCACGCGCTCGGCGATGATGTTGCGCTGGATCTCGGACGAGCCTGCGTAGATCGTCTCGGCCTGCGCCCACATCCATCCGTACTGCCACCGTCCTTCCTCGACCGCCAACGGCGAGCCCGGCGCGAGCGCACCGTACGGTCCCTGGACGCCAACCGCGATTTCCTGGATGCGCTTGTCCATCTCGCTCCAGTAGAGCTTGGTGAGAGAGGCCTCAGGTCCGGGCGCATCGCCGTGCTGGGCTTTCGTGAGGTTGCGCAGGCCGTTGAGCCGGAACACGTGCGCCTCGATCTGCGCTTGCGCCACCTTCTGGCGAACGTTGACGTCGGCGCCGGCGCCGCGGTCGCGGGCCAGTCCGGCCAGCTCGGCGACGACGCGCTCGAACCGAGCCGCCTGCGCGAGGCCGCCGCGCTCGAACCCGAAGACCGTCATGGCGATCTTCCAGCCCGCGCCAGGTTCGCCCACGACGTCGCGGTCTTCCACCACCGCGCCCGACAAAAATATCTCGCAGAACTCACCGCCGCCCGTCATCTGCCGGATCCGCCGCACCTCGACACCAGGCTGATGCATGTCGACCAGGAAGAAGGAGATGCCCTTGTGCGCCTCGGCCTCGGAGTCGCTGCGCGCGAGCAGGAAGCTCTTGTCGGCGTAGTGCCCGCCACTCGACCAGGTCTTCTGACCGTTGAGGACCCAGTGCCCATCGTGCCGTTCCGCCCGGGCGCGCAAACCCGCCAGGTCACTGCCCGCGTCGGGCTCGCTGAAGCCCTGGCAGAAGTTCAGGTCGCCTGAGAGGATCTTCTCGACGTAGGTGTCCTTCTGCCACTGCGATCCGTGGACGAGCAGGGTGGGCGCGAGGAGGCTCACGCCGAGCCGCCCCAGGATGATCGGCGCCCCCGCCTTCTCCATCTCCTCCTGGTAAATGGCCTGCATGACCGGGGTCGCCTCGCGGCCGCCCGCCTGCTTGGGCCACGCAAGCTTCAGCCAGCCGGCTTCGTAAAGGCGGCGCTGCCATTGCCGCTGGAGGTCGGTCTCCTCGTCCTCTCGAAACCCCCCCACTCCGCGGTGGCGCCACTCTGCAGGGAGGTTGCGATCGAGCCAGTCGCGGACCTCGAGCCGGAAGGCTTCCTCGTCAGCCGTGAAGCCGAGATCCATCGAGTCAATTATGAGATGGAACCGGCTTTGCCCTGTCTAGTCGTTTAATAGGTCGATGGCCTCAGACGTTCTGTGCGGCCGGTGCGGCGCACTGCTCACGAATCCGAGCGCGCCTTGCCCACGATGCGGAGCGCCCGCCTCAGGCGCATATCAACCCGTGTATCGCCAATCGCGCAAGAGCCCGGGCCTCGCAGCCGCGCTGGCGATCGTCCCCGGCCTCGGCCATTTCTACCTCGGCCACAACGTGAAGGGGGTCGCATACCTGGTCGGCATCGGCGGCCTGCAGTTCTTTGGCTTCGACCTGGACCTCAGCGTCATCGGGGCCGCGATCGGAGTTCCAATGGAGCTCGGCGGTGCCGGGCTGTGGCTCTTCAGCATCGTCGATGCGTACCGGACGGCCAAGCAGATGGAGAGCGGCGCGAAAACCTAGACGGATTTTCTGCGCTTCCTGGTCGTGGTGGCGCGCTTTCGCGTAGTCGGGGCGGCGGCTGCGGTGCGACGCTTGCGGCGTTTCGGAGTGGCGAGGGCTTTCTGCACTCGGCGCTGGATCGTGCGCAGGCTCCGCTCCACGGCGCCGCTCGCAGCCTTCGTACCTCGTGCCGTGAGCTTCTCCACCTGTCGCTTGAGCTTGCGGTTCTCCTTGATCAGCTCTGCCACCATGCCGTTCAGCTGCTGAATCAGCTCGTGGCCGTCGAGCCGGCGGCGTGTTCGCGTTGTCGACTTGCTGCCAGGTGGACGACCACGTCGGCGTGGCTGTTGCGCGGTTTCGTCTGCTGCCATCTTGGCTCCTGATTCAAATATTTTTGGTGCGGACAAATTGCAGTATAGCCACGCTCTTCCGCACCAATCTTGATCAGGTCATGCGGCAGCAAGAGCAGGCTGGCGCGACATGCTCTTCAAACCTTCACGTGCTAATTCATGCGCGGGATTGGCTTTACGGCTGACATAACGAACGACGCGCCAGCCACGACGACAGCGCTCGCGAACTTCGAACACCGCGAGGCGGAAGCTGTCGCTCGACGGCATACGGCTGCGCACGACCGGCGCGCAATCCGTGCGCACGATGACGCGGTGATACGGCCAGCGGGACGCGGCCAGATCCAGGGCCCCGGCGCACACGTGCGCCTCCAATTGGGCCGAGCCTCCGAGATGCGAGAAACCAAACGACTCTGTATAGACGGCGCGGCCCCTGATGAAAACGGCCAGGCCACACCCCGCCCGGCCGTTTCTGTCGAGAGCGGCGTCGACATAGATCACCAGGCACTCCCGCAATAACTGTCCCTCCTTGAGAGCGTACTTCAGGATTGAGGCAGAGCCTAACATGATGTTGCGGCCTTGTGACAACGAGGCCACTAGATGTGGTGGCAGCCATGCTAAGCAAAGCAAATTGATCTCGAACCTCCCCACCCCGCGAGGCGCGTGAGGCGCGCCTGGCGGGACCTCCCCACTACGTGGGGAGGCCAGGCGGGATGTCAGCCCCCATGGCGTGATAGCCGCCGTCGACGTGCAGCAGCTCGCCGGTGGTCATGTTCAGGTAGTCGGATAGAAGCGCCACCACCGCGCGGCCGACCGGGGTGCGGTCCTGCAGGTTCCAGCCCAGCGGGGCCCGCAGCCCCCACACCTCTTCGAAATCCTTGAAACCTGGAATTCCACTGGCTGCCAACGTCGCCAGCGGACCCGCGCACACTGCGTTGACGCGGATTTTGTACCGGCCGAGATCGCGCGCGAGATAACGAGTCACCGACTCCAGAGCTGACTTGGAAACGCCCATCCAGTCGTATTTCGGCCAGGCCTGCGTGGAATTATCGAAATCCAGCGTGACCAACGATCCGCCGTGCTCGCGCATAAGCGGAAGAAATCCCGCTGCCAGCTCTTTGAACGAAAATGCGCTCACCTGCAGCGCCGTGGCCACGCTTTCCCATTTCGTGTTCAAGAATTGGCCGCCGAGTGCATCGGGAGGCGCGTAAGCAACCGAATGGACGAGCCCGTCCACACGATTCCATCTCCTGCTTGTTTCTTTGACAGCCGCGGCGATGTCATCCGGTTTGCTGACGTCCATCTCGAGAATGTCGGGGACTGGATTCAGCTTCTTGGCCGTCATCTGCGTGATGCTCATCATCCGGCCGAAACTGGTCAGCAACAGCTCGGCGCCCGCCTTCTGCGCCTCGACCGCGATCGCGTAGCCGATGCTGCGCCGATCACTCATTCCGGCGATGACGATCCGCTTGCCTTCAAGAATCACGGCCGAATCCTAAGCCAATCACCGCGGTTCTTTGCCGGTGGCCACAGGGGCATCCCGGTTTGACCAATCGCTCCACGATCCCGCGTAAAGCCGCACGTCGGCCACTCCTGCAATCTCCAGGGCGAGCAGATCGTGGCATGAGTTCACACCTGACCCGCAGTAGACGACCGCGCCGTTCTTCCCGTCGACGCCCAAAGCCGCGTACCTGCGCCGCAACTCTTCTGGCGATCTGAACCGCGCCTCGGCGTCGAGGTTGTCGATCCATGGCGCACTGACGGCGCCCGGGATGTGACCTTTCTTTGGATCGATGGGCTCCTTCTCTCCGCGATAGCGGTCACCGACGCGCGCATCGAGGAGAACCGGGCCTTTGCGAGGGCGTGCGCTGTCGGCGCTCGAGATGCGCTTGACCTGCTCGAAATCAACGACTCGTGACCGGTTGGGCGCCTGGGCTTTGAAATCGCCCGGTTGCACAAACGGGACAGCCGTCTCGAGCGGCTCGCCCCAGCCCTGGAGCCCCGAGTCGAGCACAGCCTGGGCGCCGTGGCCGAACCAGCCCAACATGAACCAGAGCCGGGCCGCGGTCGAGCCGCCGGCGTCGTCATAGACGACGACTCTGGTCCCCGTGCTGATACCCGCGAGGCGAATCTCGTCCTGGAACTTCTGGCGGGTGGGCAATGGGTGCCTGCCCGCTCCGGTGCCGGTGACAGCGTCGAGGTCGACGAACACCGCGCCGGGGATGTGGCCGGCCAGGTAAGCGTCGCGACCCTGGCGGCCGGTCAGGTACCAACGGAAGTCGACGACTCTCAGGTCAGGCTCGCCGATGTGGTCACGCAGCCACTTTGGGCTGACCAGGGGGCCGAACTTGCTCACAGCGTCATCTCCGCTACGCGGGTGTCATGACAGAAATGAACAGCATGTGGGTGCATATCGTGCAGCCTGCGTAGCGAACCAGCCCACGCGTCGCGATCTGCGTACTGGCCCCGCCAACGGCTGAGGTCGGCGTTTTCACCTTCGCGGTAGATGTCGGAAGTGTAAGCGGCGTCACCGATCATGACCGCCCCGCCGTCAGGGCTTTCCACGATCACGCTTTGATGGCCGGCTGTATGGCCCGGCGTGGCGACGACCCGGACGCCTTCCGCGACCTGGGCGTCGCCATCCATCAGCTCGAATCGCGCACCTGCGAAATCGAACCACTCCGAGGTCAGCCTTTCCTGCCGGCGCGCACGTTCCAGCTCCGCCCGCTGGACGTAGAACGGCGCGTGCTTGAACACGGCGTTCTGCCCACAGTGATCGAAATGGAGGTGGGTGTTGATCACGATGCGGACATCGGCGGGACTCAGGTCGTGCTCCGCGAGCGCGTCGGCGGCGTGGCGGTTGACGATCTTCCACTCTTTGAGCATGTCGAACGGCCAGCCGACCCCGGTGTCGATCAGGATGGCTCCCGCGCTCGGGTGCTTGATCACGAAACCGTGGACGGGGATGTGATTGAGCGCGTCGATGCGGGCGAGGTGGAGGCGGACAATCTCCATCAGGGCAGGAACGGCGAGACGGCGAAGAGGCCGAACAGGACCGCCACGTAAACGAGGGAGTACGTGAACAGGCGGCGTGTCCAGCGCCGCCCGCTGAGGTCGAGCAGGGTGATCGCGACGAGCCCAGCGCCGAGGACGATGGCGCCCGCGAGGTAGATCGCGCCGGCAGAGCCTGTGAAGAAGGGGATCACGCTCACTACAGCCGTGAGCACCGCGTAGACCACGCTCTGGCGCTTCGCCGACCGCTCGCCGGCGACCACCGGCAACATCGGGATGTGTGCGCGCGCGTAGTCGGCCTTGATCAGCTGCGCCAGCGCCCAGAAGTGCGGGGGCGTCCAGAAGAAGATGACCGCGAACAGGGCCAGCGCGGTGAGGTCGAGCCGGCCGGTCACGGCCGCCCAGCCCACCAGCGGCGGAATCGCGCCGGCGGCGCCGCCGATGACGATGTTCTGGGGCGTCGCCCGCTTCAGCCAGATCGTGTAGACGAAGACGTAGATCAGCGTGCCGGCGAGCGCCAGAGCCGCGGCCAGCAGGTTTGTCCACGTCCACAAGACCGCAAAGGCGAGGACGTTGAGAGCGATGCCGATCGCGAGCGCGTGCCACGCCGGGATGCGTCCGTCGGGGATCGGACGCCGCCGCGTGCGGGCCATCTCCGCGTCGATGTCGCGGTCGAACCAGCAATTGATCGCGTGAGCGCCGCCCGCGGCGAGGGTTCCGCCGGCGAGGACGGCCAGGACCACTTCCAGTCGGGGATGGCCGTGGGCCGCCGGGATCATCACCCCGATCGCCGTGGCATCCAGCAGAGCCACAATCCGCAGCTTGAGCAGGCTCACGTAGTCGCGCGCCACGCTGACTGCGCGTGGCCTCGACCGAACGGTGACCGCGTTCACGCTGAACTCTTCTCCACGGTGAGCTGGGTCATCTCAGCCGTGCGGTCGGCCCGTGGCAGCGTGAGCAGCGCAGTCGTCAAGACGCCCGACCAAACAAGCGTGGCCAGTGCCACGTGCAGACCATTGAAGAAGCCGCCGTCGGTCACCGCGGATCCCGCTCCAACGGCGATCTGCACCGCGAAGACGAGCAGGGTGGCTGCAGCGCTCCGGCCGATTCCCGATTGCATCCCCCATCGCCTCAACGCCGACACGAGCGCATAAACGATGAGGATTCCGATCACCAGCACCGCGCCTCTGTGCAGCATGGCGTAAGCGTTGGCGCCGTTGAAATCCAGGGCGAACCCTCCGCCGCACAGTGGCCACGTCTGACAACCCCGATCGGCGTTGCTCGCGACGACCGTCGATCCCGTGAGCAGTAGAACGAAGGTGAGCCCCGTCGCCACGGCCGTCAGCCGGCGAAAGTCCCGATCCGACACGCCGGGTGCCGGTGGCGCGGCCATCACGGCTGCCGCGACGAGAAAGCCCAGGATGATCATCGCCAACCCGAGGTGCACGACCACGAACCACGGCTGGAGCTCGTTCGCCACCACGACGCCGCCCAGGATCCCCTCCCCCACCACGCCGATCAGCGATGCGGTCGCGAGCCAGGCGACGACGGGGCGGCGAGTGCGAAACACGATCCACGCCAGCACGACGGTTGCGATGATCAGGATGCCGGTCACGCTGCCGACCGCCCGATGCGAGTACTCGATGATCGCGTGCGGGTCCGCGGGCGGATACGGGCGGCCGTGGCAGAGCGGCCAGTCAGGACAGCCGAGGCCCGATCCCGACACGCGGACCAGGCCGCCAAGCGCGATCTGCAGGTAGGCGAAGATCGCAGTCACCAACGCAAGCCGGCGAAAACCTGCGACCCCCATTACTTGCCGAAGTCTACTGACCACTCAGTTTCGAGAGCTCGGCCACCAGCACCCGCTCGTCCAGCTGGCCGAGCTGGCGGGCGTCGATCGCACCATCGGCGCGCACGAACACGGTCATCGGGAGTCCGATGGCCCCGTACGCGCGTCCGACGGAGAGGTCCGAATCGAGCAGCGAGGGCTGGTGGACGCCGACGGAGCTCAAGAAAGCGCTCGCGGCCGAGGCTGTATCTCCTTCGTTGACGAGGACGAGCTGAGCCGTCGCCTGGGCGCCGACCTTGCTCTGCAGCATCGGCATCTCGGCGCGACACGGCGCGCAATACGTGGCCCAGAAGTTGATCACCAGCGGCCGGCCCAGCAGTCCCGAGAGACTGACCCGGTGTCCATCGGTGGTCGAGAGTGAGAAGCCGGGCGCCATGCCGCTGCCTGCCGCGGGCGGCAGTTCGGGGCCGCTGATGGTGACCAGCGACTGCAGCACCTGCGGCGTCCCCCAGCCGTCGCCACCGGACGCAAGCTCGTGCAGCCCCTCGACGCTGAGCGTCGTCACCAGGGCCGGAGCGATGTCGTGGCCAATGGCCGGTACGCCTCGATAAACGAGGCGAATGTACCCGTGGCGATCGAGCAGGGCCAGCGTGGAGACGTGGGTGTCGCCGCTCGCGAGCGCGACGCCAAACGGTTTCCAGAACGCCATCAATGCCTCGACCGAACCAGTCGCGAACGTCCATGAGGCTCCGATGCTCCGGGCATAGTTCGCGAGCACAGTGGGAGTGTCCGCGGAGGAATCGGTCGTCACTTCGGCCAGCAGCACCGACGGCGGCAGCTTCTGTCCCTGGAGCTGGGCGAACAGCGCCGTATACAACGGACAGGTCTGGTGGCACCTCGTGTTGAAGGCGGCGATGACGACGTCCCTGCCCGCGATGCTTGCGTTGTCGAACCGGTTCCCACCCTGGTCGAGAAGATCGAAGGCCGGCATTGCCACGAACTTGCCCGCAAGCTCTCCGAGGCCGAGGTTGACCTGGTCGTTGCCGGCGTAAACGGCGCCGGAAATGAGACGCCCCGAATCAAAGCCGAGAAGGAGCGGCTCGACCTTGCCGGCGACAATCGCGATCGCGACCGGCTGCTCGTCGGTGCCAAGCCGGACGCCGTTGTAGTCGCCGACCGCGACGGGCAGGGCCAGCAGCTCGCGCTGCTCGGGGGCCGCGGGCACGGTCCCAGAAACTGTGCCGAGGGCCGACCAGCCGGCCTGGCCGTGCAGGCTGACGGTCGTGGCGGCGATCGATCCGGCCGAACGCGAGGAGCCGAGCACCAGCAGCGTTCCGGTCTGCGGCTCCAGGCGCGGCAGCGCCAGGAGGAGCCCGATCACGAGCAGCGCCGCGAGGGCCCCACCCGCCCACAGGACCCTAGGATTCGGCGTGTCTAAGTCCCTGCGAGCGGCCGGCCGCCGTACCTCGCCGCGACGTGGTCGATGTACGCGGCGCAGAGCTCTGCCACCGCATGGCTCTCGATCTGCACCACGTTCTCGGCGTTCTGCTCGCCGCTGTGCGAGAGATTGAAGCTGCCGGCGTAGACGTAGTCGTCGGCGACCAGGATCTTGGCGTGCATGAAGTCGTGCACCGAGCCGACCGCATACGGAGTCGAGCGTTTCGAGCCGAACGGCGCGGCCGCCACGATGCCGTGGAAGGCGGCTATCTTCCAGGACGCTGTCGCTTGAGTCCCCCACTGGCGCTGGACCTGGTCCATCTCCGTCGCATCGTACACACCGGCAACATCGACCTTTCCGTGATCGACAACCTCCGCGAGCGTACCCAGGACCGGTCCCGATGTGAGGACCGGCGAGCAGATGCGAATTCTTTGCTGCGCCGATGCGATCGACCTGGCCATGGCGTGCACGAGCTTCAAGCCGCGACCCGGGCAGAAGTAGATGCGAACGTGAGTCGAGTCCGCAAGCGACACCCAGGTGGAGGAGATCCGTCCCGAATCCGCGACCACCGGATTCTGCCAGAGCTCCTCGAAGTTCTGCGTAAAAGTGGCGGCGACGTTCGGTGAGGCGATCGTGAAGATCAGGTTCTCCTCGCGATTCCACGAATCGTTGGTCCAGTTCGCCGATCCGGTGAGCACCGTCGCCCCTGGCGTGCCGGCGTCTCGCACCACATATTTGTGATGCATGAGATCGGGGACGCCTGGAATCGGCTTGATCTCGACGCCGAACGATTTCAGCTGATCGACGAAAGCCCAGTCGATCTCGGCGGGAGGCGGGACCGGCAGGTCCGCCGGATGGTCCTGGTTGAACATCAGGCGCACATGCACTCCGCGCTTGACAGCGGCTTGAAACGCTCCGAGGACGGCGGCCCCGGGATCGGCAGCCAACCGGAGGTCGTAGATCGCGATGTCGAGCGTCCGGGTGGCGCCGTTCAGGAATGTCGCGACGCGCTGTGCCACGGCGTCCGCGGTCTGGCCGCCGTCGGTGAGAAAAAAGAAGTCGAGGGAGGGCGCGCCGGGTGCGACGGCGGCTATCGCGCTTTGACCTTGCGGTCGCCCGCCTCGACCCGCGGCTCCTGCACCTGGGTCGGGAGCGGCCTGGTCGCCATCTCGGCTGCCTCCTCGGGGTCGTCTGTCAGGCTGACGAGGTCGAAGTCCTCGGGCGACATGGCGCCTCGGCCGAGCACGACCTTGCGCATCCAATCCAGCAGGCCGTTCCAGTATTCCGTGCCAAACAGGACGATCGGGAAATGCTCGATCTTCCCTGTCTGCGCGAGGGTGAGCGATTCGAACAGCTCGTCCAGAGTCCCGAGCCCCCCCGGGAAGATCACGAAGCCGCGCGCGTATTTGACGAACATGTTCTTGCGCACGAAGAAGTAACGGAACTCGACTCCGAGGTCGACGTAGTCGTTGAGCTCCTGCTCGTGGGGCAGCTCGATGTTGCAGCCCACGGAGAGGCCGCCGGCCTCCTGGCAACCTCTGTTGACCGCTTCCATCATTCCCGGCCCGCCTCCGGTGATGACCGCAAAGCCGCGACGCGCAAGAGCCGCGCCGAGCTCCTTGCCGTACGTGTAGTACGGGTCGGCTGGTTTGGTGCGGGCCGAACCGAACACCGTCACCGCCGGACCGACATCGTTGAGCGCGTCGAAGCCCTCGACGAATTCGGAGAGGATGCGCAGGACTCGCCATGGGTCGGCGTGGTGGCTGAGCTCCTCGATCGCGCTGCGCTCGAGCAGCATCTTGTCGGCGGGCGCGGCGTGCTGCGGGACGACGAGGCGGCCGGCGCGTCGGCGCTGCGGCATCAGACTCCCGCGGCAGGAGCTGCGGGCTCGGCAGGCTCGTCATGCTCGGCCGGATCGGGGGCCTCCTTGCCGTTGGCCTGAGCGGCGGCCGGCTCGGGGGCGACCGCGAGCTTGACCCGCTTGGTCCTTTCGCTGCCGCTGCGGCGCGGAGCGGGCTCCAGTTCGGGCTGCGACGCAACCTCGGCCGGCGCGTCGCCGACCGGCGCCGTTTCCATCGCATCGTCTTCGGGTTGCGGCAGCGACGCCTGGCTCGAGCCCTTGACCGGCAAGCCGGAGTGGTCCGGCATCTCCAGCACCTGGTCCAGGTGCCCCCGCAAAGAAGCGACTTCGGCCTCGAGCTCGTGCACGCGGTGACGGTGACGCATGTGTTCGGTGAAGTGGTGCAGGCTGTTCGTCCAGTGGTAGAGCGTGCCCGCGATCAGGGTGAGCGCGACCGGCACCACAGCCACCGTCCACAGTGGCACCCCATCGATATGGATGACCGACCAGTGCACATCGACGGTGGCCAGATTGCTGTAGCCGAAGATGGTCGCGGCCACACCGATCGCGAGTCCGATGAGAAGCGAGCTCGCAAGCAGGAATCGCTGCCACAGGTGGTTCAAGTTCGGCACCGGCCGAAGGTTACCCGGTTTGCCCCATGGTAGCGTCGACTTAACGCCTTTAGCGCGAAGCGGCGCGGACCAGGGCTTGCGCCAGCACGCGAGGTCGGGACAGGAACGGCGAGTGCCCTCCCGGAAGCTCGATCGGATCGATGCCCAGCTGCCGGCGAGCAGCGAGCCGACCATAGGCCGGCGAGATCATGCGGTCATCAGTGCAAAGGATGTAGGCGGCCGGCACAGATGGCCATTGCCGCAGCGGCGTGACCTCCTGGGTGACCTTCCAGTACTGCGGTCGCAGTTTCCTCGCGGCCGCCTGCGCGACCTCCGGAACGCAGTCGTGAAAGAAGATCTCGATTGCTCCTCGCTCGGGCCAGGAAGCGCTGCCGTCGTTGTGTCCGATCGCGGGCTCGGACGGCTCGAAGTCGGTGCGGCTCTCCGCATGCTGCGCGTCGAAGCTGAGTCCCGGCACGGGCAGGATGGCGCACAAGTAGATCGTCATCGCCGTGCGGACGCGGGAGGCGGCGATCGGGATGGTCAGGCCGGCGAGCGAGTGCCCGACCATGACCAGCGCGTCCGGCTGCTTGGGAATCGCGTGGAGCACCTCGTCCACGTATCGCTCCGCACCAGCGTCGGGATCGTCGCACGGGAGGTCGACGGCGGTGCTGGCGTGACCGCCGCGCTCGAGCTCGGCGCGAAGCTGGTCCCAGCACCAGGCGCCGTGATAGGCGCCGTGCACGAGCACGAAGTGCATGACGCAAGAATATGCCTCCGGTTCGGGTGTAGGCTGCCCGCGGAGGTTCACGCATGACTGCGTCACGAACTGCGTTCTACTGGGGTTTTTACGTCATCGGAATCGGACTGGTCCTGCTCCTGATCCCCAACGTGCTATTCACCATCTTTGGCGTGCCGACGACCACGGAACCTTGGGCACGAGTGCTCGGCGCTCTCGCTGCCGGGCTGGGCTACTACTACATCCAGCTTGGCCGCGCCGGACACGACGACTTCGCGCAAATGACTGTCGCCGGCCGGGTCTGGTTTGCCCTCTGCCTGATCGCGCTCGTCCTATTCGGACTATCGCGCTGGCCGCTCGTCCTGTTCGCCCTTGTCGATCTGGGCGGTGCCGCCTGGACCGCGTATGAGCTTCGTCGGGCCCACAAGCCGATCCTGCCCTTCATGCGACCTGCGTAGCTGCGCACCGAGCGCGAAGCTTGTTTGATAACCGCGCGAGTCCGTCCTACGTTTAGGCAGCATGGTCCCAGGCCGAACTCAGATCGTGCGGGCCTATCTCCTCAGCGCCGTGGTTGTGCTGGCGGCAGCCGGCGGCAGCCTCCTCTACACGGAGACCGCCTCGGTGAAGCTCTCGGTGCCGCGGCAGAGTATCGAGGCGTACGTGACACTCTCCGGTGGCTCGACTGGAGGCCCTCTGACGACCCAGCGCATGCAGGTCAACATCACCGAGAGCCAGCAGGGCACAGCCAGCACCGTCCAGATCAGCCCCACGT